>Ga0157375_10005269_pt1 | contig 11232 bp, 16 predicted proteins | sample M35metaG_FD_115311 | JGI IMG/M metagenome (GOLD analysis project Ga0157375, IMG submission 115311) | Miscanthus rhizosphere microbial communities from Kellogg Biological Station, Michigan, USA - M3-5 metaG | ecosystem: Host-associated > Plants > Roots > Rhizosphere > Soil | place: USA: Michigan...
ATATCGGTTTTGTCGACGCCGGCATGCTACCGAGCGACGTCGATACGAAGAGTTCAATTGGTGCCGGCCCCCTTGTGATCACCCCGAAGCCAAACGGCCCGCTGAAATGTGCCGGACCGATCACGCTATCTGGGGCCGACGGCCGAATTCGTGAGAGTCACGACATTTGTCTGTGCCGCTGTGGTGGATCTGCGACGAAGCCATTCTGCGATGGGACGCACACGGAGATAGGGTTCGCTGGCTGACTCGAAGCGCCGTCGTGCGTGGGCCTTATTGCAGTGCTCTCCGTAGAAGGCCGCGACCTGATCGTCCCTGTACCCGTTTGAGGATCGACAGGCGCGGTTCGGCCACTTGCAGCTCTTCGGTCTCGCCAGCCCGTTTGCCCGGAAGCTGCCGTTGGTGGTAGTGCATGGCGAGTGCATGCGTCACAAGTCCGTGCAGATCGCCAGGGCACAGGTCGCGTAAGATTCATCCCATTGAGTTGGGAGCAGCCGCACATGAATGCGCCGGCAAACGGAAAGGCCGCACGGCGACTCGAGAGGTTCAAGCAGCTGCTCATCCACGTCCACGAGCTCCTGTCCCTCGACTTCGGTTTCGTTCTATGGGATGGCTCCACCGTCCCTACCGACCTCCCTTCGCACGCTCTGGCAATCGTCTTTGCCGACGAGGGCGTCGTTGCGGCGATGCAGCGGCGGCCAACCGTCGATACGTTGCTCAATCTCTGGGTCACCGCTCGGATCGACATCCGCAACGGGGTGATTTTCGATTTCGTACCGCGTCAGCCCGGTCTGCGGACCAAAGAGATCCGGAGGCGTCTCGACAAGCGTCTGGTGCTTGCGACCGCATTGCGATTTCTGTTCGTGCCCCGCGGGGGGCCGTGGCCACTCGACGCCGTCCCCGACCAGAAACAACGCAGGGACGGAAGTCAAAGGATTAACAAAGACAACGTTCACTATCACTATGATCTTTCCAACGCGTTCTACGCGCTCTTCCTAGATCCTGAGATGGTCTACAGCTGCGCCTATTTCCGCGATTGGAATCACGATCTGGCGACTGCGCAACGCGACAAGCTCGACATAATCTGCCGAAAGCTACGCCTGAAGCCCGGAGATCGTCTGCTCGATATCGGCTGCGGCTGGGGGGCACTCGTCTGTCACGCTGCAAGACATTATCGCGTTGACGCGGTCGGCGTGACGCTCGCCGAGGAGCAGTTCGCCTATGCAAAGGAAAAGGTCGCCCGCCTCGGCCTCCTGGACAAAGTGACGATCGAATTGCGCGACTATTCGTTGATCGAAGGGGCTTTCGACAAGATCGCCTCGATCGGGATGTTCGAACATGTCGGCGTCGTCAACCACTCCATGTATTTTCGGACCATCCACCGTCTGCTCAAGCCGGGCGGCTTCTACCTTCATCACTCGATCGCGCTCCGCTCGGCGGCGTACGAGCGCCGTCGCAGCAAACGATCTCAGGCCACTACTGCGATCGGTCGCTACATTTTCCCGGGTGGCGAGCTCGACCATCTGGGCATGTCGATTGCCAATTTGGAGCGCCATGGCTTCGAGGTCCACGATGTCGAGGCATGGCGCGAGCACTACGCGCTTACCACCAGGCACTGGCACGATCGCCTTTCCGCCAATCGTGCGGCGGCGGAGCGCGAGATCGGCATCGTGAAGACGCGACTGTGGATAGCCTATCTCGCTGCCGCCTCGATCGGCTTCGCACGCAACAGTGTCGGTATCTTTCAGACGCTCGCTTCGGCACGCATACGCGGGCCATCCGGTCTACCGCCGTCGCGGGAGCAGCTTTATCGCTGACTGCATTCCCGCGGGTACTGTGTCTGCTTCCGAGATGTCCGACTGTCAGCTCAGGGTCCGACAACGGTCTAATCGTGTTACCGATAGCCGGTGTTCATGCGAACGACGGCTTATGGAGACTGAACTCGGCGATAGTCGGCCATGACAGCCTGACAGCGTCGTCGCCTGGTTCCGATAACCTGCCGTTCAGCGCCATAGCAGACTCCTGCAACGAAGCATGCCCTCAGTAACAGAACAGCCGTTATGCGAATTGGGGCTGACGGTGTTCGCGAGCTCGCGGGTGGGTGGCTGAGCGGCGCCTACTGCCACCAGTGCACCGTTGCCGTTCGCCCAGTCGGTGTTTCTCCCAGAATATCGAAGGTGAGCGTGTAGTCGAACCCAGGTCGGCGGTTGAGCTCCCAATCGCACGCGCCTTCGATCCACGCCAAGAGACCCGTCGCGATCTGCGGCACCTCGTTGCTGGCCACTTTTAGCGCGTGGAGCTCGATGTCGGTCAGACCCGCCAGAGTGCCCTCGATCGCTGTGAGGTCAGTCTTCATCGGAATGTTTCGCATAGGTCCAAAATCTGTTCGCGGTCGAACAGACCCAGCTTGAAAAGCGCCCCAGTATCAAGTGACTCACCCAACTCTCCGCTGGTACGCCGATGATCGAATCCCTCCTACTCGCCGCTACGCGAGTCTTGACGTTCGAGCAGCAGCGACCGCTGACCAACGCCAGCGGATTTTTCTTCGAGCGCGACGGACGACTGTTCCTGGTAACGAGCCGGCATGTATTGGTCGACGAACCAAGTGGGCACTTTCCAGACCGCATCGAAATCGAACTGCACGTCGAAGCGGCGAACATGGCGAGGTCCGTTGCGTTCTCCATTCTGCTATACCGCGATGGCAATGGCATCTGGCGCCAGGGTGTCGACGCGGCCGGAGCTATCGATGTGGCCGTAATCGAGATCGAACGCACTGCGTTGCCCGAAACAGCGATTTACCGCGCATTCACGCCTCTTCACTTGAACGGGCCGCGCGACCAAGTTCCGGTCGGTACATCGCTGCTGATGGTGGGATTTCCACTTGGTTTCCATGACACGTTGCACCACATGCCGGTCGTGCGGCACGCAGTACTCGCGTCTTCGTTCGGACTGCGCTTTCAGGGACAGGGTTATTTTCTCACCGATGCGCGCACCCACCGCGGCACTAGTGGGGCGCCCGTCGTGATGCGCGCTGGCGGGCAAGAAACAATGCGCGGCGACCTACCTTGGAAACTCCTTGGCGTGCACTCCGCAGTGATCGATGTCGGAACACGTGACCTCCACATCGACGAAGCGCTGGGACTCAACTGCGCCTGGTATGCCGACATCTTGCTGACTCTGACGACCCCCTAGATGAGCTCATGAGAGTGCGCTGGTCGTCGCCCCCCGTGGCACTGGCAGAGTAGCTGAGTTCGTGCCACTTGGGGCGTGGCGTGAAGTGGCGCCCCTTCGGGTCGAAGTAGCGAACCTCAGCTTAGTCTGGGACACCGGCCGCATCGCAGCTTGGCAGCGATGTCGCGCGGCTCTTAACGAGTACTGGGCATTGGACACCCAGTATTGCGTGTTAAGTACGGTGGACCTGGTAAGGCCCACGTCCGCTAGTTGGCGACCTAAGCTCGACATCGCACGACGCTCCTAGTGCGGGGACGAAGCGCGCCTCGTCCTTCGTATCGGGCGCGCCGCTCATAAGTCGTCGACCAGGTTGTCGATCGTATCTCTGCTCACGACCCCGCTGCTGCCGTAGTTTCACGCTCCCAAACGGCAGCAATGCGGGGATTGCGGACATCAGGATGCGTGACATCTACTGGCGTTATCGGCCAACTCCTGCCGGTCGAGGTCACCGCGCAAATTTCCCGCGAGCGGTCGTTCGCGCCACCGCGCCGAAGTAGCGGTGGTGGTAGATGCACGACGTCGCACCAAAGCGGCGAAGCGGTCAAGCAGTTCTAGCGGTGTCAGGAACCGGCCGTTGCCGCCGGGACCGGTGTTCGGGATCGAGTTCGCGTAACCGTTCCAGGCGAACGGCGGGCGCAGTAGCGCAAGAGCCGCTCCCGTTCGGCGGTCAGCGGCCTGTTGCCCGAAGTCCGCGTGTAGCCCCAACCACGATTCTCCCGGGCCATGCGCACCACCAGCGGAACCAGTTCTGCACGGATGCGAGGCCGACCAAGTCTGCGCCTCTCAATGAACGTCCACTTCTGTGCTACCAACTCACGGTGCCAGCGAGACAACGTGTCGGGCGTAAAGATCGTGCCAAGCTCCTGCAGCGCTCTGCGTCCGAGGGCCCTCGCCTTCTCGGCAAGTTGCCGACGTTGCGCGTCCGTGAAGACCATGCGCTAACGCCGGCCAGTCTTACAGTGACGCCTCTGCGGTAAATTGCGGCGCTTTCGTCTCGGCTTTCCCTCACTGTAGAGTGCAACTCATCGAAACCGGGTGTCTTCCTTCGTTCGTCCGCTCGAACCAGCTCCGCTCCACTACCGGCGATCAGGCCAGAAATCTGCCGATCGTAAAGGGGGGAAGTCCGCCGAAGAAACGACAAATCAACTCGCTTCCACCATTTGCCCGGCATCTCAAATACGCGCCCAGGTCGGGGTCCGACCCGATACGAGCTTGCGGCATTAAGCTTCCGCCGTCCTTCGAACGGCTGTCGCCGACGGCGCTGACTCGATATGTGTCAATCGTCGGGCGAAGCGATTGCTCTGCAGTGAATCCAGGAATATTCATTTCACGCCTCTCGTTTTCAGCTCTTGCAATCATAAGGAGCGACAACTATCTGCCGACAGGCCCTAGCTTCTGCCCAGGAGCGTATTGGCGGCGCAACCGGTGAAGCCGACTACAGCGTGCGCCGCTGCTCAGCTAATAGCACGAGCCAGTCGCACAAAGATTACATAGCCCCGTCGGACGCCAACCGTTCCGTTCACAGTTGTCGAGAATCCACGGGCAGTTTGTGCAACGGGGGAGCGCGGGAACGATTTTACCGGCGTTCGAACGATCGACTTGTTTACGATAGTCATAGCTGCCGGCATATGAAGCAGGGTTATCGTTCAACGATGCTTCTGCGGTAAATCCAGGCATGTTCAAAGTTTTCATTTCATCACTCCTACTCGTTAGAGGGTACCTAGCGGTCTGTAATATCCGCTTGTTCTGTAGAACGACCTCTCCGCAGTGAACCTTGGTGTCTTCATTTCCTTGGCGTCTTCATTTCAGATCCCCACCCGCACACGCAAGCCCCTCACATGCAGCAGCAACATCTGGAGCCTTGATCGTAGGCAAACACCACCTGCGGCAGAATCTTTTTCCATTTCTTGGACTAACGAAAGTCCCAATCGCATCGGCAACAGTCGTTCGTTCGGTGGATTGATGCCTCTGCGGTAATCCTCCTACATCGGTGCTTCCTCACAGTCGTAAACGCATCTAGAACCGATACAATAAATGATGCTACATAGTTGAGCCTGTGGCGTCACTCGCTGTTCAGCTGAGTGTTCGCTGGCAGGCGCGCTGTATTTATGCCATTCCCTGTCTGTTCTATAGAGTGACGACTCTGCGGTGAATCCAGGCATGCTCATGGTGTTCATTTCATGTCTCCTTTCGTTGAACGGCGGTACGGCCAAGTGTATTCAAGGTGTTCATCTACTCCTTTCGGTTAGGTTCAACGATCATAGTAGGGCGACAGCTTCGTGACCAGAAACGGAAACTCCTCGGTCATGTCGCAGCGGACCAAAAATTTCTCCGTGAAATCGGTGGTGCGATTGGTATAGGAGAAGATGACATCGACGATGTTGCGCGTGCTGCTCAAAGCCGATGGATGCACTTCCACTCCGGTCAACGAAAACGACTGCCCGAATAGCTCGGCTGCTTTGGCATAAATGTTCGGATAGCGCATTGCTAGATAATTCAGAGCGCGGTGTTCGTCGGTCGCGCCCGCATTGTCGGTTAGTTGCAGGATTCTGTTGAACAGGTCCTCGGCCGCCGGGGCGAACTGGGCGGCCGTGGTTTTCTCCGGTCTCGGAATGGCCTTGATCAGTTCATTGCGGGCGAATGAATAAATTTGATCGAACGCGACGATGGGCACCATCAACCCGTTGCACATCTCGGGAGGAGCGATCGGCCCGCGCAGTCCGATGACGACATCGATGTCGTTGGGGTCTGGAACCGGGCGGATGGCTTCCACCAGCAGGTCGATGTCCGCCGGGTCGCGCGGCACAAGCAGGTAAGTCTCGAGCCCCTGGATGGTCAATACCCAGCAAAGTTGGCGCGCCAGGTAGCGGTTTGCGCGTTCGGACAGGACGGCGTGGAGGGTCTGTCGATCGGTTTTCCCGGCGGTGTCGATCCGTCCTGTCGCCTGGGCAAATTCCTTTTCGGCCGAAAGATTGGGAAAGCGCGCTTCGATACGGCCAATGGCATAAACGTAAGAGGGCGTCCCGCCGCCGTTGGAGCTAGGGTCGGCAGCCCCTCCTGAACCGCCGCATGTCGGACATCCCGCCTGCGGTCTGACTGATCTTTGGGGACGCGTGCCGGCAGACGGGGAACCGATTGGCATGTTGGTCCTTCCCGTCGGCGTGTCGTCGATCGGCTGCTCTCTTGTTTCGATTTGATCGTTCGTCATCGGTTTCTCCCGGTAGAAATCTAGCCCCGCGGACAAATATTTTCGATCTTCGAGAACGATTTGGTTACTACGACCGTCCATTCCTGAAAGTCATCCAGCGATTAAGCGCTGCAGCCCGGCGTTCGCAGCCTCCGCAGGGTCTTACTCCCAGATAGGACGTTGCTTTTTTCACCACGTCGCCGAGCCCGACTTCCGCGTCGACGATGAAGCCCGGCAGTCGCACGCTGTGAGTCGAGGATTCGATCGGGTCCGCCGGGTTATCGCCGTCGGTTGTCTTTTTCATGCTATTCACCTGTCGCGTTTGCTCTCGCAAGGGTGCGGTAAGCCGCCTCGGCATCGAGCAATGGCGGAACGACCACGGCTCGACGGGGGGTAGAAGCCTGGACGATGGCAAGCTTGATCTGCGCCGCCGACGCAGCGGGAAATTCCGACCACAGCAGCGCAATGGCCGCGGTCACAAAGGGCACCGCAACGCTCGTGCCTCCGAGCGTAAGCGCTTGGCCTTCGGCGCCGAGACTGGTAATTTCGTCTCCTGGTGCGCTCAAGCCGCGCCTACCGATAGAACTTCCCAGGTTCGACTCGGTTATGGGCCGACCCCGCAGGTCACAGCCCACTACGGGGATGACCCATGGATGGCGGGTGATGGCGGAACTCCCGAGAGTGCCCTGATTCCCTGCTGCCGCCGCCACGATCACCCCGCGCCTGACGGAATGATCCAGCGCCTCGTCCAATGCATGCTCGCCCTTGGTGGACGGTTGTGCGAGCGCGAGGCTCAGATTGATGATCCGAGCGCCTGCGTCAATACAATCAATGATTGCAGCTGCAAGCTCCTGAGGCGTCGCGCTCGGCATTTGCTCGCGGCCCGCGGACTTCTCGGAGAAAATCGGGCGAACCAGAAGGGTGCAGCCGGGGCAGATCGCAGGTGCGGATGAATTCCGCTTCGCGCAAAAGATACCGGCTATGAACGTCCCGTGAACACACGCAGTGCTGTCGGTCTTCGTGCATGTAGCGCCGCTACGTCCAGGGATTTCGCTGAGGTATCCGCCTGCCAGATCTGGGTGACCGGTGACGACCGGCCCATCGATCAGCCCGATTTTCACATCAGAGCTGCCGCTGGTGCGCTCCATCAGGGAGGTGAGCTTGACCAAGTCCAACGGGTCCATGAGGTGTCCCCGACCGCTGTGCCTAACTCCGCAAAGGAAACTGTACACCTATCCAGCGGTCGACGCATACCCATCGGCTGCGTCGCCCCTCGAGCGGGATGTAGTCGTGGGTGCGCTCTGCCAGCGCGTCAGTGAGATGATAGGCGCAGCCCCAAGTTGCAGTGCCACGTCTAATCGATTCGGCCGCCGCCCCCGGCCTGCTGCGTGCCTTCCAGGATGCGGAAGAGCCGAACGAGGTTCGAAAAGCCGCTTGCACTCAGTCTCGGGTTTATTGGAAATCCGGCTGGGGCGAAGCCGCTTCGCGCCCGCACTGCCCGCGCGGGACGCGATCTGCTACGCGGCAGCCGAGGCGCTCGCCAGGATGAAGGATGTTGCTTCGCTTCCGCTCGCCGCACCCCCACCACGGGCGCGATTCCATCGCGCGCGATCTGTTTGCGCGCCAATGAACTATGGAGTTAAACGTCCGTTTCCTTGCCGGTGAACGTCGGCTTTGCGCAGAATCGATGGACTCCAATGGGTCGTTTAGGGACGAATGGCCTTCGGTCCCGAGAGGCGACTCCATGATTCAGAGCGGCCCTCGACGTGCGGCCGACCGCTGTAGGAAACGCGCCTTGACTTCCCGCACGCGATGGACCAAAGTCAGTTTGCCAGCGGCAAGCTCACCGGGGATGCCGACTCAAGACCAACAACCGGGGGGATGCTCGCGTGGCAAAGCATGGATTGTTTGATCGGTGGAGCATTGGTACTTCGGTCAAGCTCACGGCACTTCTGGTCGGTGTGACCGCAATCGGAATCACCGCTTGGCGCGTTGTCAAACACATCGACCCATTGCTCGAAGCCTCCGCCGGGTACGCCATGAAAGGTCAGATGGTGAATGGGCAAGACATCGCTGGAGCGTTGGATGGCCCATTCACGATCGGCATTGGCGTGATCGCAAGTCCTCTGGCAAAGATGCTGGTGTTCCCGGCGTATGGGTATTTCAATGCCTACTACTCGGCTAGCGAGGCGACGACTGACGGACTGACTCCACGGTTCTAGCAGGGATTGATAGCGTTGCCGACAGCGACACCGGAAGATCCCTCGATAGCCCTTACGTCCCGGATTTCCTCCTTGGGCCGTGCGCAATCATTATGCGTACGGCCCATTTTTCTCCTTGCTAACGACGAAAGAGCCGCGCTTGCGGTCATGCCACCGACGGCGGCCACAACAGTGCAGTTTTCCACCGGCGTTGACAGTCGATGGCTCAGACGAGACCACACCTGGCTCCCAACCTTTGCAAACCCGCGGTGTAATTAGCTGCAGAGCACGTCAATAAGGTGCGGGTCCTACGCAAAGTCGACGTAAGTAGGAACTCGTAGCAGTACAAGGAGGCAGTACGCGAGCAAGGAGCCACCTATGTACCAGATCGATTGTCGTAAGCGGTTTGCCCAAGTTGCCGTTGTCGCATTGCTCACTTGCAGTGCTGTCGCTCGTGCAAATGACTGCGCGGGAGGGTCAGATGCGACCGGCAACGATTGCAGTGGCGCGCAGGCGGTGCCTGGACTCAGTGAAGCGGAGTCGCACCTGCTGTATTTAAAAGGGGCAACGGCGATGGCCTCGCTTAGACTTGAGCGAGCGAAGCAACGGCTGATTGACGCCGCCGCTGCACTAAAGGCGGCAGACGCAGCAGTCAAGTTGGAAGAGGCTGAACTCAAGACCGCGCGCATGGCCCTACAGGCCAATGAGAAAAAACAGCAAAGCCTTCTCGTTGTTAAAGCGCAATAGTCCTCCGTAGCCCGGCCTCACGCCGGGTTCGTTTCCTTGCAGTGACCGGGACACGTTCGAGGGCATTACGATTCGCATCGTGGTACGCGGATCGCATAGCGCGACGCTGTCGGCGGTGGGACGTACCTGGCTTCCGACCGGACTGACGCGCAGTGATCGCTCCCTGGATCCCATGACGACCTCGCACGCGGTCGGATGCCCAAGCGCGATCCCCTTTCGCTGGCAGTCCGTGCTCGGGAAATGCGGATGGCTGCAACGGGTCGTGTAGAGAAGTGCGCCACTATCGGCCGAGGCTGTGTGGAAACGCGTCTGCAGGATCGGCGCGCTTGGAGGGCGTAGGCCGCGCAATCTTGTCTTGCGGTCCGCGGTCTTCGCGAGCGGGATGGGGATCTGAGACTTCCGCTCAGGCGCTAACCAGGCGCATCGCCTTCATCGTTCTCGCCATCCCGAGCAACTGAATCACTCGTTTGAGGTTGTAAGCGAGGACGTGCAAGCTCATCTCGGTGCCGACCTGCCGCAGTCCTCGGGTCAGAAAGTGCGTTGCGCCCATCCAATGCTTGACCGTTCCAAACACATGCTCGATGGTGCGCCGGCGTAGCGTCATCGCCTGTGGCTTTCGGTCCAGCCGCCGCTGCATCGCCTCGATGATCTCTTCGCGCTCCCAGCGTCGGATGTGGCGGTAATCTCCAGTCGTGCACTGATGTCGGATGGGGCATCGTGGACACGCGCTGGGCCAGTACACTCGCACCATCAGCCCATCTTCCAGACGGCTGTAGCGATGGATAGCCCGCTCGCCAGCGGGGCACTGGTACTGGTCATCCTTCGCGATGTAGATGAAATCATTCTTGCTGAACCGGCCGGCAGCTTTGGCAATGGACGTCATTGGCTTCGGCACCAATGGTGTGATGCCGGCTTCATCACAGGCCAGGATCTCCAATCCGTTGAAGTAGCCCCGATCAGCAATAGCTTGCAGGCGACGCCTGCCCATCGCGTCCCGGGCGGCGACCGCCATCTTGCTCAACTGCGCCCGGTCACTGCCGATATTGGTCACCTCGTGTGTCACGATCAGGTGGTGCTTGGCATCGACCGCGGCTTGAACGTTGTAACCCACGACACCGGTGCCCTTGGCTTGCGACATCATCGAGCGCGAGTCTGCATCGGTCAGCGACAGTTGCCCGTCGGGTTGCTGCTTTAATTGCTCGCGTATCTGATCCATGCGCCGCATCTGTTGCCGCAGTGTCTTGATCTTCTCGCGCAGCCGTTTGGTCTTGGCCTCGACCTCAGCGGGCTGGGTACGGTCGGCCGTTTCCAAGGCGTCCAGATAGCGTTGGATACTCTCTTCGATCTGCTGCTGACGCCGATCGATCTTGCTGGGAGTGAAGTTGCGATCCCGGCTATTGACCGCTTTGAACTTGCTGCTGTCGATGGCCACGACCGCCTGTGAGAACAGCTTCAAGTCTCGGCACAGCAGGACAAAGCGGCGACAGACGTTGCGGATGCCGGTGCCATTGTCCCGTCGGAAGTCGGCAATGGTCTTGAAATCTGGCGCCAGCCGGCCCGTCAGCCACATCAACTCGACGTTTCGCTGGGTTTCGCGCTCCAAACGCCGGCTGGACCCGATCCGATTCAAGTAGCCATAGATATAAATCTTGAGTAGCACCGCCGGGTGGTACGCCGGCCGCCCCGTGGCAGCCGGATCAGCGCCAGCAAAGGCTAGCTGCTTCAGATCGAGTTCTTCGACGAAGGCGTCAATCGCGCGGACCGGATTGTCCTCGGCGATGTAGTCGTCGAGACACTCGGGCAGCAGTGTGACCTGCATGCGGTCCTCACCTTCGACGAATCGCTTCATGTGTCGCCCCGAGGAAAGTC
>Ga0157375_10005270_pt1 | contig 11232 bp, 8 predicted proteins | sample M35metaG_FD_115311 | JGI IMG/M metagenome (GOLD analysis project Ga0157375, IMG submission 115311) | Miscanthus rhizosphere microbial communities from Kellogg Biological Station, Michigan, USA - M3-5 metaG | ecosystem: Host-associated > Plants > Roots > Rhizosphere > Soil | place: USA: Michigan...
CTTGCCGCAAGCGCGTTAGCATACTTATAATCGCTCGCCCTGACAAACACGGACTGAAATATACCCGCTGGTCCTATTGTTAGTTTTGCCCAAACGAAATTAGACGGCGTATTATCTGAATGATGCTGAATGCTGGGGTTCTCACATTCAAGGAGTTTGCCATGCGCGAGCCGTTGCCCTTGGCCACAGTTCACGACGCCGTGCTCGAGTTCCTGCGTGGGCGCGACGACGTTGTTGTGTTTGGCGCTACGGCAGTCAATGCCTACGTGTCTGAGCCACGCATGACGCAGGACATCGATCTGATGTCACCGCGCGCCGCGGAACTCGCGGAAGAATTGCGCGAATATCTAGGTGAACGTTTCCGCATAGCTGTGCGAGTGCGGGTGATCGGCGAGGGTAAGGGATATCGACTGTTTCAGATTCGCAAGGAGGGGAACCGGCACCTGGTTGATGTGCGTTCAGTTACAACCCTGCCGAAAGCCGAGCTCATAGATGATGTCCCCGTTATTACAGTTTCTGAACTCATTGCTCGGAAAGTCATCTCGTATCATTCGCGTCGGGGGCAACCGAAATCAGGAACGGATTGGCGCGATCTTGCTCTGCTCCTTTTAACCTTTCCCGAGTTGAAAGCTGAATCAGGACCGGTTACTGAGATATTGAACTCACTTGGTGCGAAAGACGAAGAAGTTAAATCGTGGCACGAATTGGTTGGTGAGGAGATAAGCGAGCCTGATGACGATAGTGAATTCGACTAACGCTCACCCTGCTGAATAACGCATGCCAATCGGAACCGCTTTTCACGAACGAACATTCCCACTCTGCGAAAGTCTTAGCTATCGCGAGTGGTCTGGCTACTATGCTGTCAGCTCTTATGAGCCGCATCACGAGCACGAGTACAACGCGATTCGCAATGCGGCTGCGCTGATCGACATTTCGCCGCTGTTCAAATACCGGCTCACTGGAAAAGACGCGACAAGGCTCGTCGATCGGATCATCACGCGCGACATGCGAAAGGTGTCCGTGGGCCAGGTGGTCTACACGCCCTGGTGCGATGAGCGCGGCAAAGTGATTGACGACGGCACTGTGTCGCGCCTCGAAGAAAATACTTATCGCTGGATTGCCGCCGATCCCAGCCTGCGATGGTTCACGCAAAACGCCACCGGCATGGACGTGAAGATTGAAGATATATCTGAAAGTGTTTCCGCGCTGGCTTTGCAGGGACCAACGTCGGGCCGGCTGCTCACGAGCCTCGTGGAAGAGGCAGACATCGCCAACTTGAAATACTTTCGCGTCACGAAAGGCAGTATTGCCGGCGTGCCCATCGAGATTTCCCGCACCGGATACACAGGAGATCTTGGTTATGAGATCTGGATCGCGTCGGATCAGGCAGTGCGAGTTTGGGACGCGTTGATGGAAAGCGGAAAACCTTTCGACATTCATCCCGCCGGAATGCTGGCGCTCGACGTGGCCCGCGTTGAAGCCGGACTGTTGCTGATTGAAGTGGACTTCAACAGCAGTAAAAAAGCACTCGTCGATGAACAGCGATACTCGCCATTCGAAATGGGTTTGGGCCGCCTTGTGCATCTGGATAAAAATCGCTTCGTGGGCCAGGCGGCTTTGATCGACGAACACAAACGCGGGCACGCGCGCGAGGTTGTTGGTCTCGAGATCGACTGGCCACAGGTAGAGAGTCTCTACGAAGAAGTCGGACTGCCGCCGGCCGTGTCGCCGATGGCATCGCGAATAGCAGTGCCCGTGTTCAAGGAGGGCATCCAGGTTGGCAAGGCTACAACGACAACGTGGTCACCCGTGTTGAAAAGGATGATTGCTCTCGCTACAGTCAGGCGCGAGTACACACGGCCGGGCACGCGGCTGCAATTCGAGATCACCGTCGAAGCTGTCAGGCACCACGTGCGGGCCACAGTTGTGAAGACGCCGTTCTTCAATCCCAAGCGCAAGACGGCCACGCCGGTTGTGTAAATCTATGAATTCCAAGCTAAAGGAGATCGTGGATCGCTACGATCCAAAGCTTCCTCTCGATCACGCCTCAACAATTCCCTCGTCCTGGTACACGAACAAAGACTTTTACAAACTCGAGCTCGAGACCGTCTTCTCGCGTTCCTGGCAACTCGCCGCGCGTTCGGATCAAGTAAGTGAACCCGGGTCTTACGTCACCAGTGACATTGGCGGCGAACCCGTTGTGATCGTGCGTGGAAATGATCATGTGCTGCGGGGCTTCTTTAATGTTTGCCGTCATCATGCTGCGGCGGTGATGACGGAGCCGGAAGGCAAGGCCGCGCAACTTCGCTGTCCTTATCACGGGTGGACCTATTCGCTCGAAGGAGAGTTGAAAGGCACGCCGGATTTTTCGAGCGTGTGCAACTTCGATCGCGCGAGCAACGGGCTCGTGCCGCTGGAGCTTGCTGAATGGGAAAACTGGGTATTCGTTAAGCTGGCTGAACGCTCGATCTCGTTAATTGATTTTTTCGGCGAAGATCTTGTCGCCGAGATCGGTCGTCTTCAGTTAAGCAGACTACACTGGTTCGAGCGGCGACATTACAGTTTCGATTGCAATTGGAAAGTGTTTGTCGATAACTATCTCGATGGCGGATATCACGTTCCTTACCTGCACAAAGGTCTCGACAGCGTGCTTGATTACAGCAATTACATGATCGAAAACGGCAAGCACCATTGTTTACAGTGGAGTCCAATCGTGTCTGAAGGGGCTGAGGCAAAGACCGGCGCGGTGCGAAAAGGCGATCGTGCACTGTACTACTGGATTTATCCCAACTTCATGATCAACTGGTACGACGGTGTGATGGATACGAATCTAGTTGTCCCGCGCGGAGTAGATCAGACTGAAGTGATATTTGATTTTTACTTTCCTGACGTGGTAAGCGACGAGGCCCGCCGTCGGAATCTTGCCAGCGTTGCAGTGGGTCAGCGGATTCAAGATGAGGACGAAGCCATCTGCAAGTCGGTCCAGCGTGGTCTAAATTCACGCGCCTACAACGCCGGCCGTTTGTCAGTCAGGCGGGAAGCGGGCGAGCACTTGTTTCATCGATTGTTGCACGGTGATGTGAGCGCTGGCTTACAGGATTTTCAGGATTATCAAGATTGACAAGATAATCCTGTAATCCTGAAAAATCTTGTAAATCCTGTCTACTGTCTTCCTGTCTTAAGATGAAAACTCACGGCCATCTGCTGCGTGTGCTAGGTGTCGGCTTTGGTCTCGCCGTCATCATCGGCAATACGATCGGCGCGGGTATATTTCGGGCGCCGGGGAGTATCGCTGAGCAAGTCCCCAGCGCTGGTCCATTTCTTCTCATCTGGCTTGCCGGTGGACTGTATGCCTTGCTCGGCGCAATCTCCCTTGCCGAACTCGGCACGATGATTCCACGTTCGGGCGGGCAGTATGTGTTTTCGCGTTATGCGTTGGGCGAGTATGCAGGATTTATTGTCGGCTGGAGCGATTGGATCTCTTCCTGTGGTTCGACAGCCGCGGTGGCACTCGTGGTTGGCACCTTTTCCGAAGCACTGATACCGGCGGTAGCAGGCAAGGGTGCAGGGATAGCCGCAGCGGTAACGATACTGTTCGCGGTGCTGCAATGGCGCGGGATCGTTTGGGGCAGCAATATCCAGAACCTGACGAGCTTACTCAAAGCGCTCGCGTTCCTCGCATTGATTGTCGCGGCTTTCGCTCTCGGAGGCGGTGGCGCGCTTACAACTTCTCAAACTTACTCAACTCCTGCCATTTCCATCTCGGCCATCGTGCTTTCGCTGCAAGCCGTTATTTACACCTACGATGGTTGGAGTGGCGTGATCTATTTTTCCGAAGAGGTCAAACATCCAGGCCGTGATATTCCACGCGCGTTGTTTGGCGGAGTGTTAAGCATTGCCGCAATCTACCTGCTGGTTAACATCGCTCTGCTTTACGTCTTGCCGATATCGCAAATGGCCGGAAAAGAGTTCGCCGCCGGCGAGGCCGCAAACCTGATCTTTGGCGTGCATGGCGACACGATCTTCCGTTGTCTCACGATCGTGTCGATGTTGAGCGGCATCAATGCCCTTCACCTGATGGCGACGCGCGTGCTCTTCGCGATGAGTCGTGATGGTCTATTTACTCAAAAGGCGGCGGCGGTGAACGAAGGCGGCACTCCGAGCGTGTCGCTTTTTCTGAGCGCTCTCGTCGCTGTTTTGTTCATACTATTCGGGCAAACGTTTGACCACGTAATCACAGTGCTGGCCTTTTTCTTTGTGGCCAACTACATCCTCTCGTTCATTTCACTCTTCGTCCTGCGCCGCCGCGAACCCGAAAAGCCGCGGCCATACCGCGCCTGGGGTTATCCTCTTACACCGGCGTTGGCGTTGCTTGGCTCATTGCTGTTTCTGGGCGGAGCGGTCGCCGCCGATACAAGAAATAGCGTCTACGCGTTGTTGTTGCTGGCTGTGAGTTATCCGGTGTTTCGTTTGATAAGATTGACCAAAAAATGACTAGGCGAAAGTCACCACCATTTACCAGCATCGTACAAAACCTGCCGGCGACAGTGCCGTTCGTACCGCCTGAGGCTCTTGAACGGCAGAGAGGCCGGCCTCTTAAGTTGCGCATCGGCGCGAATGAAAGCGCGTTTGGTATTTCTCCATTGGCCCGGCGGGCAATGCTCGAGACTCTCGATCACCTAGCGTGGTATAACGACCCGGAAAGCTATGAGTTACGCGCTGAGCTCGCACGCATTCATCGCGTCAGCATGGACAACGTGATCGTCGGCAGCGGTATAGACGATCTTCTCGGACTCGTGGCGCACACGTTCATTTCTCCCGGTGAGACGGCGGTCACTTCGCTTGGCGCTTATCCCACGTTCAACTATTTTGTCGCAACTTGCGGCGGTCAGCTTTCGACCATTCCCTATCGCGACGACCGTAACGATCTTGGCGGATTGATCGCTCGCGCCGGGAACACCGGCGCGCGCCTGCTCTACCTCGCAAATCCGGACAACCCCAGCGGCACCTGGCACACGAGCGGCGACTTGCAGGATGCGATTGCGCAGCTTCCGCCTCAAACATTGCTCCTGCTGGATGAAGCATACGCAGAGTTTGCGCCTGCTAATAATTCCCCCGAAGTTGATCCAAACGATCCGCAAGTGATTCGCTTGCGTACTTTTTCGAAGGCGCATGGGATGGCAGGCGCGCGCATCGGTTATGCAATCACCGCGAGCGAAACAGTAGCGGCGTTCAATAAGATTCGCGTGCAGTTTGGCGTTAACCGCGTCGCCCAGGCCGGCGCGCTCGCCTCTTTAAGGGATCAAGAATTTGTAAGCAGTGTGGTAGCCGCTGTGGCTACGGGACGACAGGAATACGCGACATTGGCAGTAAAACTGGGCCTCGCCAGTTTGCCGTCCGCAACTAATTTCGTCGCTATCGACATGGGAAGCTTTGAGCGCGCGCGAGCCAGTATGGACGCACTGCTCGCAGAAGACGTTTTTGTGCGTATGCCCGGTGCACCGCCACTGAACCGGTGCATCCGTGTGACGGTTGGATTGCCCGCGGAACGTGCTCTATTCGCCGAGGCCTTAACCAAAGTGCTCGCTACCGGTCCTCACGACTGAACACGACAACCCTCATTGTCCGCCTCGATAATCCTGACTGTCGATTCGATCTCGTGCGCGCGGAAACAACCTGCAACGCGCGCGCCAATCTCTTCTTCATTGTCGTCGACTAAGGCGACAAGGCTTGGGCCAGCACCGCTCAACGCTATCCCTAACAATCCTGGCATTGGCGGCAGTGCGAGGGCTTCCGCCAAGCCGGGGACGAGCGATTCTCGCTGGGATTGGTGCAACCGATCACGCATCGCCTCCCAAAGCAGATCGTATCGTTGCTGCGCGAGGGCCGCGGTAAAGAGAGAGGTTCTTTGCAGGTTGTAGACAGCATCAACACGACTGACAGTTCGCGGAAGAGCTGCGCGTGCAACGTGTGTGGGTAGTTGCGAGTGAGGAGAAACCACGATCAGTCGAATCTGCGACGGCCAATCGAATCTGGCGGAAACGACAGTGCCATCGTCGCGGATACAGTTTGCTGAGAAACCTCCGAACAGAGCCGGCGCGACGTTGTCCGGGTGTCCTTCAAACTCGGTAGCGTAGTTCTGAATCACTCGATCGGGTAGTTCCTGTCCGGTGATTAAGCCGGCCAATTTAATTCCGGCAACGATTGCTGCGGCGCTGCTGCCGAGGCCACTGGCAAGCGGGATTTCGTTGTGGACCACCAAATCAACAGGCGGCAACACCGTGCCTTCACGTCGCGCGACAAACGCCATCGCGCGATAGATCAGGTTTACAGAGTTACGTGGTAGCACTTCGTTCTCTTTCGCGCCTGTGGTGGTGACGCAACATGGCTCTGACGCGCCGGGCATCGCAGTGGCGCGAACGGTTAGATAGAGCTTCAGGGCAAGACCGAAGCAGTCGAAGCCTGGGCCAAGATTTGCGGTCGAGGCGGGTATCCGAACTTCGAAAGTCATTCTGTAATCATGTCTAAAATACTTTCGACAGGATTTACACGATTTACAGGATTACCGAAAGTACTCGCGATTCGTTCGCCATCGGGAGCAATCAGGTCCTGGCTGTGATACTTCATCACGTAATCCGTGTCCTTCAACAGATGCCCGGTCAGCACCGCTACAACCGTTTCGTCTCCTTTGATTATCCCGTCACCGACAAGCTTACGAATTCCCGCAACGGTCGTCGCCGATGCAGGCTCGCAACCAATTCCGTCGCGGCCGATCATGGCTTTCGCGTCAGCTATCTCCTGCTCGGTAGCTGTTATCACGCTTCCACCCGTCTCACGAACTGCGCGCCATGCCTTCTGCCAGGAAACGGGAGCTCCGATCTTGATCGCCGACGCCAGGGTCTTCGGATGTTCCTCATTCGCGAAACTGCTGTCGTGTTGTGAATAAAAACGCGCAAACGGCGCGGCGCCTACCGCCTGGACCACCGTTATCTTCGGCTGGCGATCGATCAATCCACTGTTGAAGAGTTCACGAAAGCCTTTACCGATGGCCGAACTGTTTCCGAGGTTTCCGCCAGGCACGACCAGATGATCTGGAACTCGCCACTCGAGCTGTTCGACAAGTTCAAACGCTATGGTCTTTTGACCTTCAATGCGAAACGGATTTATCGAGTTGACCAGGTACACCGAATCGTGTTGTGCAAGCTCGCGGATCGCGTTCATGCACGAATCGAAATTGCCCTCGATCTCCAGCACCTTCGCGCCGTAATCCAAGGCCTGCGCCAACTTCGCGTGACTCACCTGGCCACTGGGAACAATGATCGCGCAAAGGAGATCCGCGCGCGCCGCATAAGCTGCCAGGCTCGCGGATGTGTTCCCAGTGCTCGCGCAAACAACAACCCGCGCTCCCAGCTTGCGCGCCTGAGTTACAGCAGTGGTCATGCCCGTGTCTTTGAAGGACCCGGTCGGGTTGCAACCCTGGTGCTTGAGTTTCAACTGAGGCAGGCGGCAGTAACCGGCCGATCGAGGCGCGTCGTACAGCGGCGTGTTTCCTTCACCCAGCGAGACTAGCTGCACGTTTTCGTCAAAAGGTAAGAACTCTCGAAAACGCCAGACGCCACTGCGATCGCTCGCGGCAGAAGACAAACGTCTCGTGCGCCACAACTCGCGCAACGACGCGGAATCGACAGCGATATCTTCGGCCCTATCGATCTCGAGCAGTCCACCACACCGCGAACACACGTACAATCGTTCGTCGAGCTTGTACTCGGCGCGGCAGTCTGGCGTGATGCAACGCTGCAAAAACATTCACTGAATAATACTCTAACTATTGACTCGGCGCTGCACTTCACATAAAAGGGAAGACAGGTTTGAGGTTGGCCGAAGGAGAACCCCCAATGAGGAATCCCCACATGATCCGCTCACTTATACTTTTTGCACTTTTGGCTATCGTCCCCGCAGTCGTTGCCCAGGACAATAGCGCTGAATCATCGAGAGAGAAGACGCGAGCGCGTCTGAGCACACTCTTACAGCGAGTCGGACCAGACATCAAAGTGAATTTTCAGCCGAGCTCGAAGTCGCAGTTCGTATTCACCGGCGTGATGCGCGACGGACTCGCCAACTCTGAATACCTCGAGATCGTGATCTCAGTCACGTCGAAGGACACGATTGGTTTTCGAATCTTCCCGCACTACAAAGGCGCTTACATCAACATCGACAAGGTACGCAATACTACGCAACTCCTGCGCAAGCTGGTGCAGTTGAACGAATCGACGTTCCTGTTCTGGGGCGCCGATGATACCGGAGATGTATTTACCGGCTACACGTTCACGCTGGAATCGGGATTTCCGGATGAGGCGATAAAGATTGTGCTTTCGAGCATTAAGAACTCGGATCAGTTTGTCGGCGAGATGCGACCATCGATCGATGGAACCAACGCACCGTAAGAGTGCGCCGCAGATGAACGCAGAAAAACGCTGATCACGGAAATGTTTTCTGATCGGCGTTTTCTGCGTGAATCTGCGGCCCAACTGTCTAGAAGCTGAACCGGATTTGCGCGTCGATGCGACGATTGTAAGCAGCGCCCACGCCACCAAACCCACCAAAAGTCGCAGCCGTCGCAATTGACTGGCCAAAAAACTGCGATCCAAGGTTACCCACTGGATTGCCCAGGTTCGTGTGGTTCAACAGGTTCTGGAAGTTCAACGAGAACGTCAGGTTGTAGCGCGCGCTCCCCGCGCCACCGCCGCCGCCGAAACCGCCGCCCGGTCCACCGCCACCAAAACCACCGCGTCCGCCGCCACCTGGTCCACCCCCACCTGGACCACCAGGACCTCGTCCGCCCATGCTGCCCATCATGCGCTGATTGCGTTGGCCATCGTCACGATTCTGCTGGTTGGCATTCGCACTGGCGCCTTCTGAACCAAAGCTCCACGTCTTGCTGACGCGCAAGTTGACTGTCGTCGAGCCGGGGCCTTCACCGTAATTACGCGGAATCATCACATCGTCCGGCGCCAGCGTCAGCTTGAAGTTGCCAAACGGAGTGCACCGGATGTTTACCCTGTCAGAACAATCAGCATCTGCCGGTGCAAATGCAGGGCGCTCGGTATTCAACGTGTCGCCGTTGATGTCGCGGCCGAGTGTGATATTGAACGGCCGGCCTGACTGCACAATGATGAAAGGATTCAGCGTGATGCCCCAGGGCGCGCGCAGGTTACCGGTCATCACAAAACGGTGCCTGATATCACCCGATGCTCGCCCATACTCCGTGCTGAAGTCGTAAGGATTAGCCGGAAAGCTCCCGCTGCCGTCCGTGTCGCTGTTCGCTTTCGCCAGAACGTAATACGCATTTATCGTCGCGTTCCGGTGGAAGCGACTATTGAAATTAACTATGAACTGATTCTGGTTATAACGCCCGCTCGACTCGTATGCGAAGACGTTGCAAAGTGTCGAAGGGTTAATGTCCGGCGGAATGAAATCCGCGCAGTTCAATGGTCTCACTCCACTCTCCGGCACTCCCGGAATGAACGTGCCCGGCAATGGCGCATTTAAAGGTCTCGTACGCAACACGTGCAACGTACGAATGTTGATATAGCTGGTAGCGATCGTGAGATTGTGTGGCAATTGATGCTCCACGCTGATCACTGACTGTAGCGTGTACGGCGCTTGCAAATGATCGTCGAGCCGGTAAACCGATCCTGGCACCGCAAACGCGATCAACTGATCGGCAGTTGGAATTGTGGGAAAGAAGTTGGGATCCTGAACCGTAAACTGTTGCTGGTTTATTCCATTCAAGCGAACGGTTTGCAGGGTCAGGTTCTCGCCGACACGTTCGTAGAAAACGCCATAGCCGCCACGGATTACAGTCTTCGATTGCTGACCGCCCGGTGACCACGCGAATCCCAGGCGCGGAGCAAAGTTTAAATTGCTTTCGATGTTGTCCTGGTTTTCGTAACGCAACCCGACACTCAGCGTCAGGTTTGGCCGCACCTTCCAATCGTCCTGCACGAAACCGCCGAAGTCCCACTGGCCGACTTTCGTTTCAGGGTTTCCTGTCGACAAACGAAACTGGCTCGCGCCGCCGCCGAGCAGTCGTATCTCTGCTCCAGTCAATCCCTGCGCCAGGAACACCTGCGTGCGGCGATAGCGTTCGATGCTGGTGATGGACTGCGCGCCTGCAATCGGTTGGTTGTTGGCATCGAGATTTGGACCAAAGCCGCCGCCGAAGAAGGTGAACGTGCCGCCGAAATTCTGCGGCGAGAATTGATCGATCCGTACTGCCCGGAGGCGACCTCCGACCTTCAATGAGTGCCGGCCCATCGCGAATGAGGTGTTATTCGTGACCTCCCAGTTGTTAGTCCTGCTATGCGACTGGCCTACCTGAGATCCGCCGCCGGTAAATGCGTCCTGCACCTCGAGAGTCGGAATCGAATTGTCGGCATCCTGGGCACTCGTCTGATGCTCAAATTGAAAGCGCGTTTCGTTGACGATGGTCTTATTGATGATCGCTGTTTCTGTAAGCTGAACAGTGTGTTCGGTATTGTCCGAGTTGTAGGCGCGCGAAGGCAGGTTAAAACCGCCGACGTTCTGCAAACGAGTGTTACTCGTGTAGGTGTAACGACCCACTAACGTATTATTGGGATTGATCTGATAATCGACTCGCGGGCTGAAAGTTGTGCGACGGCTCGGGACCGGAACGGTATCAGTGAAATCGACGATATTGTTATTCGCGTCAAGTACTTTTGCGACGATGATTGTTTGGTCGTCGATGTCGCGCTTGTCGAAGTCGAAAAAGAATGACGCTTTTTTCTTCAGGATTGGGCCACCAATGTTGCCGCCGTATTGGCGCGTCTGGATCGGCGGCCGCGTTGTGGCAAACGCGTTGCGCGAATTTAAAGCATCGTCGTTGAAATTGAACTGAACCTGCCCACGATAACGGTCGGTGCCCGGGCGCGTCAGAATCTCGATACGGCCAAAACCGAGTCGATCGTATTCGGCGGAAAAGGGATTTGCGTTGATACGAATCTCGCGAATGGAAGCACGCGGCGGCAAGCGGCCGCCAGTGAACCCGTCGACAAAGATTTGACCACCGTTTGGACCAGCGGAAGGACCGGCGAGAGCTTGCAGTGCAGCCGCGAGATCGTCCGGGTCGTCTGGCAGCGACTCGAGATCATCGCCTTTCAACACAACCGCTCCGGCATTGTTTTCCGGCTCAGTGCTCAGCTCACGATTGTC
>Ga0157375_10005279_pt1 | contig 11225 bp, 10 predicted proteins | sample M35metaG_FD_115311 | JGI IMG/M metagenome (GOLD analysis project Ga0157375, IMG submission 115311) | Miscanthus rhizosphere microbial communities from Kellogg Biological Station, Michigan, USA - M3-5 metaG | ecosystem: Host-associated > Plants > Roots > Rhizosphere > Soil | place: USA: Michigan...
CTGAGCAGCTTGAAGTCAGCCGCGTGTTGCGCAATACGTACGGCTTGCTCGCCCTTACCCTCGCATTCAGCGGCGTGATGGCGTATGTGGCGCAGCAGATGCGCGTCGGCTACCCGAATATCTTTGTCGTGCTGATCGGTTTCTACGGCCTGTTCTTCCTCACCAACAAACTGCGTGACTCGGCCTGGGGCCTGGTGTCGGCGTTTGCCCTGACCGGCTTCATGGGCTTCATCCTCGGCCCGATCCTCAACCGCTACCTCGGCATGGCCGGCGGCGCGGAAGTGGTCAGCTCGGCATTCGCCATGACCGCCCTGGTGTTTGGTGGCCTGTCGGCCTACGTGCTGATCAGCCGCAAGGACATGAGCTTCCTGGGCGGTTTCATCACCGCGGGCTTCTTCGTGTTGCTGGCGGCCGTCGTAGCCAGCATGTTCTTCCAGATCAGTGGCCTGCAGTTGGCGATCAGCGCCGGTTTCGTGCTGTTCTCCTCCGTGTGCATCCTGTTCCAGACCAGCGCCATCATCCACGGCGGTGAGCGTAACTACATCATGGCAACCATCAGCCTGTATGTATCGATCTACAACCTGTTCATCAGCCTGTTGCAGATCTTCGGCATCATGAGCCGTGATGACTGATTGCTAGCGACATAAAAAAAGCCCCGCATCGAGAGATGCGGGGCTTTTTTATTGCCCAGGGATCAGTACTGGTTGGGCTCCATCTCCAGCTCGACCTTGAAGCGTTCAGCAATATCCCGCTGAATACGCTGGGCCAGGTTGGCGATGTCATGCCCGGTGGCCGTGCCGTAGTTGACCAGCACCAGTGCTTGCATCTTATGCACGCCGGCATCACCGTCACGAAAGCCCTTCCAGCCGGCCTTGTCGATCAGCCAGCCGGCCGCGAGCTTCATCTGCCCATCCGCCTGGGGATACGCCACCAGGTCGGGGTACAGGCTTTGCAGCTCGGCGGCCAGCACCTGGGACACCAGCGGGTTCTTGAAGAAGCTCCCCGCATTGCCCAGCTCGGCAGGGTCCGGCAGTTTTTCGCGGCGGATGCTGCAGATGGCCCGACTGACATCACTGGGTGTCGCGTCCGTAATGCCCTGCCCGGCCAAGCGCTGCTGCACTGGGCCGTAATCGAGCTTGAGGTGGCTGGCGCGACTCAAGGCAAAGCGCACCCGCAGGATCAACCAGCGCCCGGTCTCGTGCTTGAACAGGCTGTCGCGGTAGGCAAACTGGCACTCTTGCAGGCTGAAGTCGCGCAATTCGCCCGTCTGGCGATCCAACGCGGTCAGGCCGGCGAATACGTCCTTGATCTCCACACCGTAGGCGCCGATGTTCTGCATCGGTGCAGCGCCCACCGTGCCGGGGATCAGGCTGAGGTTTTCCAGGCCGCAGAAACCGTGTTCCAGGGTCCACAGCACAAACGGATGCCAGGCCTCGCCCGCTTCCGCCTCGACGACCACCTGGAGGCCATCGTCGTGCAGCACCCTGATTCCCTGGGTGGCCATGCGCAGCACCAACGCCGGGATATCCTGGGTGAGCAGCAGGTTGCTGCCGCCGCCGATCACCAGCAGCGGCAACGCGTGGGCAGCGGCGTACGCCAAGGCTTCACGCACATCGGCGTCGCTGTGGGCTTCGGCAAACAACTGCGCGCGCACATCAATGCCAAAGCTGTTGAACGGCTTGAGCGACACTTGCGCCCGCACCTGCAAGGTCATAACCGCCCCTTCAATTCGATGACCAATGAATCACAGGCCTGTTCGATCAGGTCCAGGACCCGCTCAAACCCTTGCTCACCTTCGTAGTAAGGGTCTGGCACTTCATCCACTTCGCCTTCATAGCGACGCAGGAACAGATCCAGCTCGGCCTTGCCCTGCCCCGGCTGCAATGCCTTGAGGTTGCGCAAGTTGCTGTTATCCATCGCCAGTATCAGGTCATAACGCGCAAAGTCGGCGCGAGAAACCTGCTGTGCACGTTGAGCCGACAAGTCATAACCGCGCACCAGCGCCGCACGTTGGCTGCGCTGGTCCGGTGGGTTGCCCACGTGCCAGTCACCTGTACCGGCCGATGCGACGTCGACCTGCCCCGCCAAACCCGCTTCGCGCAATTTGTGGCGCAACACACCCTCGGCAGTCGGCGAGCGACAGATGTTGCCCAGGCAGACAAACAAAACCTCCATCAGGCCCCCAGCAGGCGACGGACGCGCTCTAGGTCTTCCGGGGTGTCGACACCGGCCGGCGGCGCTTCCAACGCGTCGCCCACATGGATACGCACGCCATGCCACAGGGCCCGCAACTGCTCCAGGGACTCGGTATTTTCCAGCCAGCACGGGCCCCAACTGACGAAGTCATGCAGGAAACCGGCGCGATAGGCGTAGATCCCGATGTGGCGACGATAGGGCACGCACTCGGGCAGTACGTCGCGGCTCTTGGCGAACGCGTCCCGCGCCCACGGCAGCGTCGAGCGGCTGAAGGTCAGCGCCAGACCGTTGATGTCGCTGACCACTTTCACCACGTTCGGGTTGAACAGGGTGTCGATGTCTTCGATGGGTTCGGCCAGGGTCGCCATGCGCGCTTCGCCATGGGCGGCCAGGTTGGCGGCCACCTGGTCGATCACGCTCGGCGGGATCAACGGCTCATCACCTTGCACATTGACCACGATTGCGTCCGGCGCCAGGCCCAATTGTGTCGCCACTTCGGCCAGGCGGTCAGTGCCCGAGTTATGGTCTTCACGGGTCAGCACGGCTTCAGCACCAAAGCTTTTGCAGGCCTCGATGATGCGCAGGTCATCGGTGGCCACCACCACCCGCTCGGCGCTGCTTTTGCAGGCCTGTTCCCACACCAGCTGGATCATCGGCTTGCTGCCGATCAACTGCAGCGGTTTGCCCGGCAAACGGGTGGAGGCATAGCGGGATGGAATGACAACGGTAAAGGCGGTGGTCATTTATCCAGACGCTCATCGGTGGTCAGAGTACGGGCTTCGCTTTCCAGCATGACCGGAATGCCATCACGGATCGGGTACGCCAGGCCGGCGCCTTTACTGATCAGCTCGGTTTTATCGGCGCTGAGCTTGAGCGGGCCTTTGCAGATCGGGCAAGCAAGGATGTCGAGCAGTTTGGTGTCCATGAGTGTTTCCTGGAAAGAAGCGTTTAAGGCAAAAGACGGGCAGGCAGCAGGCGCATCAGCTGCGTGTCGAACCAGGCGACAAACGCCGGCGACGGCAGCGCATCCACTGCAAGGTACCACCAGTCGGGCCTGGCAAAGGCGCGGCACTTCACCGCGTCCTTTTCGGTCATGACCAGCGGCAATGACGGTGAAAAATTCAACACCTCGGCGCTAAACGCCGCGTGATCGGCGAACGCGTGGGGTATCGGCCGCCAGTGTAGCGTTTCAAGGGTATTGAAGAAACGTTGCGGGTTGCCGATGCCCGCCACCGCGTGCACCTGCTGGCCGGCAGGAAAATGGTCGACCGGCTGGCGCTCGCCGGTCTTGACGTTGATCAGCGCCGTGGGCAGCAGGCGAAAGGCAAAACCATCGTCACGGTCGGCGCCGGCGCCGTTGTAGAGCAGCGCATCGACGCTTTGCAAGCGCTCCACCGGTTCGCGCAGCGGCCCGGCCGGCAGGCAGCGGCGGTTGCCGAGGCCACGGGCGGCGTCGATCAGCACCAGTTCAAGGTCGCGAGCCAGACGGTAGTGCTGCAGGCCATCGTCGGAGAGGATCAGGTCCAGGGGTTCACTGGCCAGCAGCGCACGGACGGCGCGGCTGCGGTCGGGGTCAATCATCAGCGGCACGCCGCTGCGCTGCACGATCAACAACGGCTCGTCGCCAGCCACCTCGGCGCTGTGGCTGGCCTCGACCCGCCACGGCAAGTGCGGCGGCTTGGCGCCATAACCCCGGCTGACCACGCCGACACGCAGGCCGCTGCGCTGGCAGTGTTCGATCAACCACAGGATCAGCGGCGTTTTACCGGTGCCGCCCACGGTGATATTGCCCACCACCACTACCGGCACCGGTGACTGGTAGATCGACCCCTCGCCGGCCAGGAAGCGTGCACGCTTGCGTTGCACCACGTGGCGATACAGGGATTCCAGCGGCCGCAGCAGCGTGAGCGCCGGATGGCCTTCGTACCAGGCCTTGAGCAAACGATCGGACATGGCCATCAGGGTTGGCTCGCCGCCTCGACGGTGGTCATGCGCAAATGGCTGAAACCGAGCTTGCCGGCCGCGTCCATTGCCGTGATCACCGCTTGATGCTGGGTCTTGCCGTCGGCACTGATCGACAGCGGCATCTTGGTATCGCCGCCGGATTCTTTCTGCAAGGCGTCCATCAGGCTGGTGAGGTCGTTTTTCTCCAGCAGGTGGTTATTCACCGAATACACACCGTCGGCGCTGATGGCGATGTCCAGTTGCTTGACCTCCTGGTCCTCGGCGGGCGAGCCACTCACCGCTTCCGGCAGGTCGACCCGCAGTTCGGTTTGCCGGGTAAAGGTGGTGGTAACGACAAAGAACAGCAGCAGGATAAACACCACGTCGATCAGCGACGCGAGGTTGATATCAACGTTTTCCCGTTGCTTGCGGCGAAATTTCACGCTTTGCCCTCGACCAGGTCCACATCACGGTCGCCCTGCACCACCTCAACCAGCTTGATGGCTTCTTGCTCCATGCCCACCACCAGCTCATCGATGCGCCGTTGCAGGAAGCGGTGGAAGAACACCGACGGAATACCCACCATCAGGCCCGCAGCCGTGGTGATCAGCGCCTTGGAGATACCACCGGCGAGCACCGCCGCGTTGGTGGTCATGCCCGAGCCCATGAACGAACTGAAGATGTCGATCATGCCCAGCACCGTGCCCAGCAAACCCAGCAGCGGCGCCATGGCGGCGATGGTGCCGAGGGCGTTGATGTAGCGCTCCAGCTCATGGATGACCCGCGCGGCGGCCTCTTCGATGCACTCCTTCATGATCTCGCGACCGTGCTTGGAGTTGGCCAAGCCCGCGGCAAGGATTTCCCCCAGGGGTGAATTGGCGCGCAGTTCCTTGAGTTTGTCCTTGTCCAACTGTTTGTTCTTGATCCAGGCCCAGACCTGCCCCAGCAAATGCTCAGGCGTGACGCGGCTGGCGCGCAGGGTCCACAGGCGTTCGGCAACGATGCCGAGTGCGGCGATGGAGCTCAAGATGATCGGCAACATCATCCAGCCGCCGGATTTGACCAATTCCCACACAGTGAATGTCCCCTCGAAAAAGTGCGCCACTTTACCATATAGGTTCGCTGGCTGGGTTTGTCGGCCACAGGCCCGCCCGTCGCAGTACGTGGCCTTGGGCAATGCACCGCTAGGGTAAGGGTTCGCGCCAGAAGCGACGTTGACTGCGCGCAACAACCGGTGGCTGGAAAGCGCCCAACTGCAGGCGCACCGCCCCCTGTTCCGCACTGTCATAGAGCTGGCTGCCCAACGCCCGGTAACGTTCGATGACCTGGGCATGGGGATGGCCGAACGCATTGCCACGGCCCCGTGAAATCAGCACTGACTTGGGCGCGAGCCGCTGCACGAAAGGCCAGGAGGAAGAGCTGTGGCTACCATGATGCGGCGCCTGCAGCCAATCGACGGGCGCCGCCAAGGGTGAGCGCAGGAAGATGCGCTCGGCAGCACGATCGATATCCCCCGTGAGCAACAGGCGCTCTCCACTGGCCTCGATCAACAATACGCAGGACTTGGCATTACCAGAAATAGCATCGGGCCACTGCCATAATTCGAACGACACTCCATCCCATGTCCATTGCTCACCGCTGATACAGGGTTGCGTGCCGAGAAACGCCGGTAAACCTGTGGTCTCCCCGCCCACCACTCGCTGGACGGGCAGCCCTCGCGCAACCGCCGCCGCACCACCGGCGTGATCGGCATCGGCATGGCTAATCAGCATCAGGTCCAACTGCCCTACTCCGAATTTTTTCAGCGAAGGCAGCACGACACGGGCGCCCAGATCGGAATCTCCCACCCGGGGGCCCGCGTCGTAAATCAGGGTGTGATGGCGCGTACGCAAGATCAACGCCTGCCCCTGTCCAACATCCAGTTGCACCACGTCCACTTGACCGTGGGGCACCAGTGTCCTCGGTGGAAATACTGCCAGCATCAGCATCGGCCATCCCAGCAGCCGAAACGGAACGCCCTTGGGCAACAACAGCAACACAGCACCTGCCACGCTGACCAGCCAATAGCCCAAAGGCACTTCGGCCGGTACCCAGGCTGGCAAGTGCCCGGCGAGCAATGCCAGCCCCCGGAACAGCCCATCCAGCGCCCCACCCGCCAACCACAGCAGCCCTTCTCCCACCCACGGCACCACCAACAATGCGGTGCCCAAAAGAGCCAGGGGCAACACCACCAGACTGATCCACGGCACGGCAAATAAATTGGCCACTGGAGCACTGAGACTGATCGGCAGCCCAAGTACGAGCAGCAGGGGGAACAGGCCGATGGCAATCAACCATTGCGGGCGGGTCCACAGTTGCCAGACGCTCCAACGCCCCAAACGCCCGCCGAAGCTCAGGGCCAACACCGCGACTGCTGCAAACGACAACCAGAACCCCGGCTGCAAGCTCGCCAGCGGTTCAAGCAGCAGCACGCCGTTGAATGCCAGCAACAACGGCCACCCGATCCCCAGATGCCGGAAGCGCAAACGCCACAGCAAGACCAGGCCCACCATCACGCACGCGCGCTGTACCGGCACGCCGAACCCCGCGAGCAAGCCATAACCCAGCGCCGCGGCAAACGCCAAGCCACAGGCCCACGGCAGCCACGGCACCGTTCGCGGCCAGGCGCCATAACGCGCCAGGCCGGCCACCAGGCCATAGATCAGCCCCGCCAACAAGCCGATATGCTGACCGGAAATCACCAACAGATGCACCGTGCCGGTGTCTTGCAGCACGCGCCAGTCTTCGGCCTCAAGCCCGGAACCGTCCCCCAGTACCAGCGCCGCCAGGCCCGCTTCACGACCTTGGGCGTCCACCGCCATCAGCCGTTGGCGCAGAGCGTCGCGCCAGGCATTACGCGCCGGCGCCAGGCGTTCGCCATCCTTGACCGAGCCGGTGGCACCCATGCGCTGGGCCAGCAACCAGGCCTCGTAATCAAAACCATGAAAGTTGAGCAACCCCGAGGGACGCTTGAGCGTAATTGCCAAGCGCCAGCGTTCGCCGCTTTTGACCGGCGGGCCGCCCCGCCAGGACACTCGGATACGCTTGGGCAATCGGGCGTTGCGCGACCGACTGTCGGCCAACTCGAAGCGCACGCCGTTACCGCTCTGTTGCGGCAACCCGACCACACGCCCCTCCACCCAGCGTGTCTGCCCGTCCAACACGGGCTTGAGGCGGTCATCCAATGCCCACTGCGCGCTGATGCACGCCCAGCTCAACCCCAGCAGAAAGAACGCCAGCGGGTAGGTGCGAAACGGCAGCAGCATCAACGCCAGCACCGGCATCGCCAGCAACCCTGCGGTCGGGGGCAGTGCCGGTAGAAATCGCAAGGCCAGCAAGCCTAGCGCGAGGGCGAACATCCCGGTTCTCATGGAGCTTCCTTTTCAAAAGTTCCAATCAGTCTTAGCCGGACCCTCAGGGCGACCTATGATGTTTTGTCACAAAGTCTGAATTTTCTGTTTATAGAATGCGGGCATACTTGCCCCTCGAACTGACCTGGACCCCTTATGCCCCGGCGCTTATTCAAACGGTACATGCCCGATCCCAGCAGTATCAGGGAACACAAGTCATTACAGTTTCTCGGCACATTGCTGCATGACCCCAACCTCTGGCACCTGAATCGCCATTCCGTCGCGCGGGCCATGGCCGTGGGCCTGTTCGCAGCGTTCATCCCGATTCCCTTGCAGATGCTGCTGGCGGCCGTGCTGTCGATTGTCGTACGGGCCAACATGCCGATTGCCGTCAGCCTGGTCTGGCTGACCAACCCGATCACCATGCCGGTGGTGTTTATCTGCACCTACCTGACCGGTGCCTGGCTGATGAATGTGCCGCCACGCAGCCTGCCCGACAACCTCACCTGGGAGTGGATCAGCAGCCAGCTGAGTACACTCTGGCAGCCTTTCCTGCTGGGTTCCGTGGTATTGGGGTTAGTGTTGGGAGCGCTGGCCTATTGCCTGACCATGATTTATTGGCGCTGGTGGGTGGCCCACCAGTGGAAAAAGCGCAAACAGCGTCGCGCCTGAGACCTCAACGGGCCAGCAAGCGCAGGTGTACCCGCAGGCCCGTTCCGGTATTTTCCGCCCATAAGCGACCACCCTGGCGTTGCACGGCGTTGCGGGCAATGCTCAGGCCCAGGCCGAACCCACCGTCACCGGGCCGTGACCCTTCCAGGCGGGTAAAGGGCGCAAAAATCCGCTCCAGGTCCTGCTCTGCGATGCCTGCGCCCTGATCCTCCAGCCACAGGTGCCAGTAGTCACCCTCACGGCACCCATCCAGTTTCACCAGACCGTGGGCGGGAGAATGGCGGATGGCATTGCGCAACACGTTCTCCAGGGCCTGGGCCAGTGCATTGAGGTTGCCGCGCACCCAGCACTCGGCCGGTAGCAGGCAAGGCATGCGCGACGCCGGCCAGTCACTCTCGAAACAGGCGTTTTCCCGCAGCATGTCCCACAGGGCCTGGACCTGGATATCCTCGTTGGGCAGCGGCGCCCTGTCACTGTCCAGCCACGCCAGTTGCAGGCTGTCTTCCACCAGGCGCTGCATGGCGTCCACTTCACGTGCCAGCCGCTCGCGCAACTGCGTCAGGTCCTGCTCACTGTCACAGGCCACCCTCAGGCGGCTCAAGGGCGTGCGCAATTCATGGGACATGTCGCGCAGCAGCTGCTGTTGCAGCACCACCGTGCCCTGCAGGCGCTCGGACATGTGGTCAAACGCCCGGCCCAGCTCGCCCAGTTCGTCCTGGCGGCTGGTGGCTTCGCGGGACATTCGGGTGTTGAGTTGATCGGCACGCCAGGCGTTGGCCTGCTCGCGCAACTGATTGAGGGGCATGATCAAGAGGCGGTAGAGGCCAATGCACAGCAGCAAGGTAAACAGGCCGGGGATCACGCCATTGGTGACCACTCGCCAGAACAGCTGGTAGCGCCCCGGCATAAACCGTTTTGGCAACTCGATGACCAGCGAGCCCGCGCCCGGGTCCATCGGGAACGGGATTTTCACCCAAGGCAGCCCCTTGACGTGCCGGCTCACCGGCCACTCCAACCCCCGCAGGAAGGTCAGCCGCTGGCTTTCCTTGTCGCTCAAGGGGGCGCTGCTGAGGGATTGCAGGTCATTGCCAATCACGCCGATCCACGTGGACTCACGCTGGGACATGAGATAGAGCCAGGCATCCACACCCGCACTGCCCTGGGTGTTCCACGCCAGCTCGGCACCGGCGGCATAGCCCTTGAGGATCTCCCGTGATTCATCGGCCAGATAGGCGTTCTGCTCCTCCATGTAGCGGCCCCAGGACCAACTGAGCCAGATCATCAGCAAGCAGAAGGCAATCAACAGGCACGCCAGCTTCCAGAATAAGGAATGCTTGCCGGGCAGTCGTTTCAGCGCGCGCTCAAAGGCCTTCATCGTGACCGCTCAGCACATAGCCCTTGCCCCACACCGTGCGCACTTCGCGCTCGCTGTAACCGATGGCCTTGAGCTTGCGGCGGATCTGGCTGATGTGCATGTCGAGGCTGCGGTCGTGGGGGGCGTAACCGCGTTGCAACACGTGCTGGTATAGGAAGGCTTTGCTGAGCACTTCGTCGGCATTGCGGTGCAGCGTTTCCAGCAGGCGGTATTCGCTGCGGGTCAAGCCGGCCCAATGGTCCTGGTAAAAGATGTCGCACAGTTCGTCGTCAAAACGCAGGGAACGCGCGTCGTCACGTGGCGCCAGGGCGATCGACAGCGGGCGACGGTCAAGGGCCACGCGGCGCAGGATGGCTTCGATGCGCACCCGCAACTCGATCATGCTGAACGGCTTGGGCAGGTAGTCATCCGCCCCCAGGCGAAAACCGCTGATGCGATCGGCTTCAGCGCCCAGGGCCGACATCAGGATCACCGGGATCGCATGGCTCTGGCGCAAGTGGGTGAGGATCGACAACCCATCCAGCCCCGGCAGCAGGATATCCATCAACACCACATCGAAGGCCTGGTCGCGGGCCATCTGCAGACCTTGCTGGCCATTCTGGCACCAGGTCACCTGAAAGCCACAGCGCCCCAGGTGCTCGTGGACATAGGCGCCCAGCACAGGGTCATCTTCGATGGTCAGGATACTGGGTAGGCCAACAGCTGCGGGATTCATTAGCGTCTGCAATTCATTCTCAATAGCCGATTATTCAAGATTAAACCGTCACAGGCAATCGCCACCGGGCACCGAATGGCCCGAAGATTGCCGCCCGTCAATAATTTGCGAGATTCCAGCCCGCGCAAATGGCTACACTGCGCAGGTGGTGCGGGCCGGATGCCTGCGCGGATAATCGAAAACACTGTGGTAGCAGGAGAGTGGCGTGCTTAGAAGAATGGGGATAAAAGGCCGCGTACTGTTGCTGACCTTATTACCGACCAGCCTGATGGCCCTGTTGTTGGGGGGCTATTTCACCTGGATGCAGCTCTCGGAGTTGCAGACCCAGCTGCTGCAGCGCGGTGAAATGATCGCCGAGCAACTGGCGCCGCTGGTGGCGCCGGCCTTGAGCGCCCGCAATACCGACCTGCTGGAGCGCATCGCCACCCAATCCCTGGAACAGCCGGACGTGCGCGCGGTGTCGTTCCTCAGCCCGGACCGTTCGCCCCTGGCCCACGCGGGCCCGACCATGCTCAACCAGCCGCCCGTCGGCAACAGTTCGCACCTGTTGCAGCGCACCGGCAACGACGCCACGCGCTACCTGCTGCCGGTATTCGGCCGCCACCGCAACCTGGCGGGAGAGCTGATCCCTGACGAATCCGACCGCCTGCTGGGCTGGGTCGAGGTTGAACTGTCCCACAATGGCATGCTGTTGCGCGGTTATCGCAGCCTGTTCGCCAGCCTGCTGTTGATCGCCATCGGGCTGGTCTGCACCGCAGCCCTGGCGCTGCGCATCAGCCGCACCATCAATTCGCCGATTGGCCAGATCAAGCAAGCCGTGGCCCAACTCAAGGACGGCAACCTGGAAACCCGCCTGCCACCGCTGGGCAGCCAGGAACTGGACCAACTGGCCTCGGGCATCAACCGCATGGCCGAAACCCTGCAAAATGCCCAC
>Ga0157375_10005280_pt1 | contig 11220 bp, 9 predicted proteins | sample M35metaG_FD_115311 | JGI IMG/M metagenome (GOLD analysis project Ga0157375, IMG submission 115311) | Miscanthus rhizosphere microbial communities from Kellogg Biological Station, Michigan, USA - M3-5 metaG | ecosystem: Host-associated > Plants > Roots > Rhizosphere > Soil | place: USA: Michigan...
GCTCGGACGGATGCCGTCCGCGGTGGGTTATCAGCCGACGCTGGCGGAGGAAATGGGCCGGCTGCAGGAACGGATCACGTCGACCAAGACCGGCTCGATCACGTCGATTCAGGCCGTGTACGTGCCGGCGGACGACCTGACGGACCCGTCGCCGGCCACGACGTTCGGCCACCTCGACGCAACCGTCGTGCTGTCGCGCGACATCGCTTCGCTAGGGATTTACCCGTCGGTCGACCCGCTCGACTCGACGTCCCGGCAAATCGACCCGCACGTCATCGGCGACGAGCACTACAACACGACGCGCGGCGTGCAGTCGGTGCTGCAGAAGTACAAGGAGCTCCGCGACATCATCGCGATTCTCGGGATGGACGAGCTCTCGCCCGAGGACAAGCTGGCGGTTGCTCGCGCGCGCAAGATCCAGCGTTTCCTGTCGCAGCCGTTCACCGTCGCGGAAGTGTTCACCGGCTCGCCCGGGCAGTACGTGTCGCTCAAGGACACGATCAAGGGCTTCAAGATGATCGTGGACGGCGAATGCGACGCCCTGCCCGAGCAGGCGTTCTACATGGTCGGCACGATCGAGCAGGCGTTCGAGAAGGCGAAGACGCTGCAGTGACGAAGTCTGCGCGCACGAGCAGATCAACCGGAAAAGCGCGATGGCCCACACAATTCACGTCGATGTCGTGAGCGCCGAGGAGCAGATCTTCTCGGGCGAGGCGGAGTTCGTCGTGCTCCCGGGTGTAGTAGGCGAGCTCGGCATCTATCCGCGCCACACACCGCTCCTCACGGCGATCAAGCCGGGCGCCGTTCGCATCAAGATCCCCGGGCGCGCCGACGAGGAGCTCGTGTTCGTGCAGGGCGGCTTCCTGGAAGTGCAGCCTAATCGCGTGACGGTGCTCGCTGATACCGCGATCCGCGCGAAGGACCTCGACGAAGTGTCGGCCGAGAATGCGCGCAGGGCTGCGCTCGAGGCGATGCAGAACAAGGCCTCGCAAGAGGAGATCGCGACGGCCGAGGCCGAGCTCGCCAGCGCAATGGCCCAGCTGCAGGCAATCCGCAAGCTGCGCCACCGCGCGTAGAGCTGCGGGCAATCCGCAAGCTGCGCCACCGGGCGTAGCAGCGTCAGATCGATCGCGCCCAGCGCTCGACTTCCGCAGCGATCTCCGAAGGTGTGCGCTCGCGTTCGAGGCGCGCGACGATCGCATCGGCCTCCGCGTGCGACGGCACGATATCGGTCACTTGCACCGCGTGGTCGTAAACCGACGCGGTCTGCTGGATCTCGACCTCGACGCGCAGCGTCAGCGCGTTGCGTTGGCGCAAGAGGTGCCGATAAACGCCTGCATAGGCATCCGGGTCGAAGGGCGGATCTTTCGAAGTGGTCGCCTCCGCCAATCCGAGGCCGGCAGCGAGCGCCCTTATCTCGGCCCAGGACTGCTGGACGACGCTGACGGGCGCATCCTGGGTCTCGCGCGGGTTGGCGGGATGCGAGAGCGTTCGCTGCCGCGCTCGCTCGATCGAGGCCCGTACCGCGGCGGATGGCACCGGCGTAGCATAGAGCGCCTGCGGCCCTGCAAGCAGCGGCTCCGCGTCATCGGCGTGGACCTGCACGAGTTCGACGAGCCGATGGCCGATCAACGGCAGCTCGCCAATCAGCAGGCTCGAATGCTCCGCGCAGGCGCGACTCCACCGCAACACGGCCTGCCGCACCCATTGCCCGACTCCTTTGCGCACCATCGGATGCGCGATGCCATCGGTATCAGGATAGCGTGCGGCGATCGCGGGCGAGATGAAGGCCGGCCGAGCCACGTCCCACTGCAGCAAGTGCACGCTGCGCCCCGTCGCGTGCGCCGCACGCGCAAGCTCCCGGAGGTAGAGACTCTTGCCGACGCCCGGCAAGCCGGCGAGGAACACCATGCGGTGCCCGCGCGCCATCCAGTCGAGCGCCGCGTCGAGATCGTCGCGACTCGCGATGACGCGATCGAGCATCGCGTCGCTTCGCGCCGGTGCGGCGCCTGCGCTCACACGCCGAGTTGCTGGCCGACGAGCGTCACCCAATAGCTCGTGCCGATGGGCAGCGCGTCGTCGTTGAAATCGTAGTGCGGGTTGTGAACGTTCGGCGTGTTTGGACCGCGCCCCGCGCCGAGCCACACATAGCAGCCCGGCTTCGCATTCAGCATGAACGCGAAATCCTCGCTCCCCATGTTCGGCGTCGGATCGGCATCGACGTTGGCCGCGCCGACGACGGCACTCGCCGCGGCGAGCGCGTGCCCGGTCTCCGTGGCCGCATTGACGGTCGCAGGATAGCGGCGCTCGTAGCGCACCGTCGCACTCATCTCGAACATCGCGGCGACACCCGCGACGATCGTGCGGATCCTGTGCTCGATCAGGTCCTGGACTTGTCCGTCGAAGCTGCGTGCGGTGCCGCGCAGCACGACTTCCTCCGGGATCACGTTCCACGTGTCGCCGCCGTGGACCTGCGTGACACTGACGACGCCGGCTTCCAGCGGATGCAGATTGCGCGCGACGATCGTCTGCAGCGCGCCGATCGCGTGGGCGGCGAACAGCATCGGGTCCTTGCCGGTGTTCGGCATTGCCGCGTGCGCGCCTTTTCCGGTGGCGACGATCTCGAAGATGTCGAACGCCCCCATCAGCGGCCCCACCCGGGTGGCGATCATGCCCACGGGCATGAGCGGCCAGTTGTGCATGCCGTAGACGGCGCGCATCGGAAAGCGGTCGAACAGCCCTTCCTCGACCATCACCCGGCCGCCTCCCTCATTCTCCTCGGCCGGCTGGAAGATGAAAAACACGCTGCCGTGGAAATCGCGTTTTTGCGCGAGCGCGGCGGCGGCGCCGAGCAGCATCGCGGTGTGGCCGTCGTGACCGCACGCGTGCATCTTGCCCTCGACTTTAGATGCGTGCGCGACGCCGGACTTCTCGTGGATATGCAGCGCATCGAGGTCCGCGCGCAAGCCGATCGCGCCGTTCCCGCGCCCGCTTTTCAGCACGCCGACGACACCGGTGCCGGCGAGTCCTGTATGCACTTCCAGCCCGAACGAGCGCAGCTTGTCGGCGACGAATGCGCTGGTCGCCTTCTCCTCGAACGCCGTTTCCGGATGGGCGTGAATGTGATGTCGCCAGCTCCGGATCTCGGGGACCAGCGCGGCGACTTCGGGAACGACGTTCATGCGCGCTCCTTGGCAGGCAAAGCGAGGAAGCGGGCATCTTAGCGCAACCCACCGCGCCGGGATTCCGCGCAGGCCCTGAGCTAGAATTGCGCCCGAAGCGTGCCGACAACCGAACCGCCGATGTCATCCCACCTGCCGAAGTTCGACCTGCTCGTCGTGGGAGCTGGCATCAATGGCGCTGGAATCGCCCGCGACGCAGCAGGGCGCGGCCTCAAGGTGCTCATCGTCGAGCGGGGGGACATCGCTTGCGCCACGTCGCAATGGAGCACCAAGCTCATTCACGGCGGCCTGCGCTACCTCGAGCAATACGAGTTCCGGCTCGTGCATGAATCGCTGGCGGAACGCGAAGTGGTCCTGCGGCAGGCGCCGCATCTCGTCGAGCCGCTGTCGTTCGTGCTGCCTCACGAGCCGCATTTGCGCCCCGCGTGGATGCTGCGGGCCGGGTTGTTCCTGTACGACCACCTGGGACGCCGCGAAACGCTCCCCCGCTCATTCGGCGTTAACCTTTCGAAGACGCCCTGGGGCGCTGGACTCAAGCCCACGTTCGGCAAAGGCTTCGTCTATTCCGACGCGCGCGTCGATGACGCGCGGCTTGTCGTATGCAACGTCATGGATGCGGCGCTGCACGAAGCGGACGTGCGGGTTCACACGGCGCTCGTGTCAGCGCGTCGCGAACAGGACGGCGCCGGACCGTTCTGGAGAGCAACGCTGCGCGACGATGCCGGCGCGACATCGGAAGCGACGGCAAAGGTGCTGGTGAATGCGGCAGGGAACTGCGTCAAGCGCGTGCGCGAGGCGATCAATGGTGCGCCGTCCAAGGAAAGCATCCGGCACATCAAGGGCAGCCACATCGTCGTGCCGCGCGTGCACGAAGGCACGCACGCCTACATCCTGCAAAACGCGGACAAGCGGATCGTCTTCATCATTCCGTATCAGGACCGCTACTCGCTGATCGGCACCACCGACGTTGCCGTGGATGGCTACGAGGAGCCTGCTATCTCCGAGCAGGAGGTCGATTACCTGCTCGATCTCGCAAACACGTATCTCGCGCAGCCACTCGCGCGGAGCGACGTCGTGTGGACGTACAGCGGCGTTCGGCCGCTCTACGACGACGGGTCGGCCGATCCGTCATCCATCACCCGGGACTACGTCTTCAAGCTCGACACCGACGACGGGCGGGGCGCCGCGGCGCTATCGATTTACGGCGGCAAGATCACGACGTATCGAAAGCTCGCCGAGCACGCGTTGCAAGAGCTCGCGCCGCACCTGCCGTCGATGTCCGCGCGCTGGACCGCGAACGCGGTGTTGCCGGGTGGAGATTTGCCGCCGGGAGGGTTCGACGAATTGCTGGGAGAGCTCACCGGCCGCTATTCAAGACTCCCGGGGGAAGTGGTGCGCGGCCTCGCCCACCGGCACGGCACGGCGGCAATGTCGATCCTCGGCGATGCGATGGCGCCGTCCGATCTCGGCGAGGACTTCGGTCAGGGACTGACCGCCGCCGAGATCGACTACCTTGTCGACGAGGAATGGGCGCGCACGGGAGATGATGTGCTCTGGCGGCGGACCAAGTGCGGCCTCGGCATGTCGGAAGCGAATCGCGATCGCGTGGCTGCCTACGTCGCGCGTGTCGCGCGCACTTTACCCGTGCCCGCCTGATGCAGCCGCTCGCAAGCATGCCCGACCCGACGCGTCGCGCGATCCGCGGCGTGCTCACCGACATCGACGAGACGCTCTCGACCCACGGCCGCCTCAGCGCCGAAGCGTATGCGGCGATGCAGCGGCTGCGCAACGCCGGCAAGCTCGTCATCCCGATCACCGGCCGGCCGGCGGGATGGTGCGATCACATCGCGCGAATGTGGCCCGTGGACGCGGTGGTCGGCGAGAATGGCGCTTTCTACATGCGCTACGACGCGAACGCGCACAAGCTCGTGCGCCGCTTCGTCGACGACGAACCGACGCGGCGGCGCCATCGCGAGAGGCTGACGGCCATCGCCGACCGGATCGTTGCCTCCGTGCCCGGCAGCGCGCTCGCGTCGGACCAGCGCTACCGCGAGGCCGACGTCGCGATCGACTTCTGCGAGGACGTGCCCCCGCTGGACCGCGCGGCAATCGACCGGATCGTCGCGATGATGGAGGCTGAGGGCATGACCGCGAAGGTAAGCTCGATCCACGTCAACGGCTGGTTCGGCACGTACAGCAAGCTCACGATGACCAAGCGCCTGTTGAGCGAGGTGTTCGCGATCGATGCCGACCCCGATCGCGACACGTTCGTCTTTGCGGGCGATTCGCCGAACGACGCGCCGATGTTCGCGTACTTTCCGAACGCCGTGGGCGTGGCGAACGTGCGTCGGTTTGCCGACCGGATCGCGACGCTGCCGGCATACGTCACGCAGGCAGAATCCGGCGCAGGCTTCGCGGAGCTCGCGAGCTTTCTGCTTGCGTAGCGGCGGCTACGTCCTCGGGCGCAACTGCGGAAGCGCCGTCCGTCCCGCATAGCGCGCGCTCGACCCCAGCGCTTCCTCGATCCGCACGCCCTCGTTCCACTTTGCCATTCGCTCCGAGCGCGCGAATGAGCCGACCTTGAGCTGTCCTGCGTTCCAGCCGACTGCGAGATGGACGATCGAGACGTCTTCCGTTTCGCCGGAGCGAGCCGACACGATCGTGCCGAAACCCGCTGCGCGGGCCGCGGACACCGCCGCGAGCGTTTCAGTCACGGTGCCCGCCTGGTTCGGCTTGATGAGAACCGCATTGCACGCGCGGTCGGCCGCCGCCTCGCGAACGCGCGCGGCATTTGTCGTGAGGTAGTCGTCGCCGATGATCTGAACGCGCGATGCGGCGGCGCGCGCGAACTCGATCCAGCCGTCGCGGTCATCCTCGGCCAACGGATCCTCGATCGAGACGATCGGATAGCGATCCATCCATCCGAGGAGCATCTCGATCATGCCGTCGCGGTCGAGCTCCCGACGCTCGAGCCCCAGCCGATACCGGCCATCGCGCCCGAATTCGGAGGCGGCGATGTCGAGCGAGATCGCGACGTCGTTGCCCGCCGCGTAGCCCGCCCGCTCGATCGCGCGCACCAGCATCGCGAGCGCTTCCTCGTTCGTCTCGAACGCAGGCCACCATCCCCCTTCGTCCGCGACACCCGCGAGCTTGCCGGCGTCGCTCATCAGCTCGCCTGCCGCCCGATAGACTTCGGCGGTCATCTCGAGCGCGTGCGCGAACGAGGCCGCGCCGATCGGCATCACCATCAGGTCCTGGATGTCGATGCGGCGCCCGGCGTGCGCGCCTCCGCCGAAGATCTGGATCTCGGGTAGTGGAAGCGTCACCGGATCCCCGCCCCCCAAGGAGCGCCAGAGCGGGCAGCCGCGCGCAGCGGCGGCTGCGTGCGCGACGGCGAGTGACACCGCGACGGTTGCATTGCCGCCGAGCTTTGCCTTGTTCGGGGTCCCGTCGAGCGCGATCAGCGCCGCATCGACCGTTGGCTGGTCGAGGGCGTCGTGTCCGGCGAGCGCCGGTCCGGCAACGTTTTGGATGTTGGCGATGGCCCGCATCACATCCATTCCGCCGAAGCGCGGGCCGCCGTCGCGCAGATCGATCGCTTCGCGCGAGCCGCGTGAGGCTCCCGCTGGCGCAATGGCTCGGCCGACGGCGCCGGTTGCCAGCACGACTTCGGCTTCGATCGTCGGCCGCCCGCGTGAATCCCAGACCCGGCGGCCATGTACGCGTGCAATCGCGGCGGTCACTGGACCGTCCTCCGCGCTTCGCGCTTCGGAACATTCGCGCTCATGCCGACCCCTCTTCCACCCAATGCTGCGCGATCGTCTCGAGCCGCCCGACCGGATCAACCAGCAACGAGCTCGAAAACGCTCGCACGGCGTCTTTTGTCGATGCGTCCGTCAGATACTCGACAGGGGACTTGCCGTCGATGCGCGCGAGCATGAGTCCCGGCAGGAGGGCGGCAGCGCGTGCCTCGCAGTAGACGGGCGGCTCCCAGGTTACATGCGCCAAATAGGCCGCCGCGAGCGCAGAGAACGCCTCCACGTAGCGCGCCCGCCACTGCGGCTGCCACGCGCCTTTGAGCAGCAGGTGATTGAGCACAAACGCGAGATCGAACGCCGGATCGCCGTACCACGCGCATTCGGCGTCAAGGATCACCGGTCCGGCGGGGCCGATCAACAGATTCTTCGGACTGAAGTCGCCATGAACGAGCGCGCGCTTTGTCGTACGCGTGGTTGCGGCTAAATTCGTGAGGCGGGCGGCGAGTCGCGGATGTTCGTGAGCGGTCGCCTCCAAATACGGCTGCAGCCGAAGCGCCTCGAACAGCGCATCCGTGGCGAAGCGAGCGGCCACTTCCGGGCGATCGCTTGTGGCAGAGTGGATACGGCCGAGCGCATCGCCAATCGCCGCGGCCGTCGGCAGTTCGACGACGCCGTCACGAAGCTGATCCTTCCAGACTGGATGGGATCTCGCTTCCAGATATTCCATCGCGAAACACCCGCTCGCGCGATCCTCGCCCAGAATCTTCGGAACCGCGGCAGGAAGGATCTCGGAGGCGACGCGCATCCAGTCCACCTCCGATCGATTGCGCTCGACGGGCACGCGCCAGTCCGCGACCACCTTGAGCTTCGGGAGCGCCCGCTTGACGCATATGGGCCCCCCAGGCAACTCGACGCGAAAGATCTCCGACGACACCCCGCCTGCCAAGGGAGACATGTGCGGCTCGATGTGAGCGCTCACTGTCAGCATTCGCCCAACGGCACGCGCAATTTCGGCGCGGAAAGGATCCGGTTCGACCGGCGTGCACCCGTGGGTAGGCGGCGGATCCATGTTCAAAGAATGACTGCGACGGGTGTTTGCGTGCGGGAGTTGACCTATCATAGCAACCTACTGCGCTAAACCCCTGACACGCCAAAGGTCCGCTGGCGATCGCGAGCAGGCACGCAATGGTTCGATTCGGTTTCAACATCCGCACGCGGACGGGCCAGCGCGTCGACAATATTCTCATCCTTGCCGCGTCGCTCACTGACGCCGAACGTCGGTTGCGGCAGATGTATACACAGTGCGAGATTCTCGAGCGCCGCGAACAAACCGTCCACGCACGCGGGGACTCAACTGCACGGCGCGCCACCGTCACGCGCCTGCCGACTGCCACCGAGCGCCACAAGACCGGCACGCAGTAGCGTCCGGCGTCGAATCGTAGCAAGCGATTGCGATAGCACGATTCGTGCATGCGCTCGTACGCATGTGCGCTTCGCCGGATGTGTGTTCGGTACGGCTGCGGGCGCGTTAGAGGGCGCCCTGGGATTCGCGTAAAATTCCGCTCCCCATGGCGACTTCCACGCCGACACCCCTCAACATCGCGATTCTCGCCGCCGGCATCGGCAAGAGGATGCGCTCCGGGCTTCCGAAAGTCCTCCATCCGCTGGGTGGCAGGCCGCTGCTCGCGCACGTGATCGAGACCTCGCGCAAGCTCGGCGCCGGCCGCATATGCGTGGTCTATGGCCACGGCGGCGATCAGGTGCGGGGGCGCTTTCCCGACTCCGATCTCCATTGGGCGCTACAGGACCCCCCGCTTGGAACCGGCCACGCGCTGGCCCAGGCGCTGCCCCATCTTGGCGCGGATGGAGTGACGCTGGTGCTGTTCGGGGCCGATCCGCTGGCGCGACCCGAGACGCTGGAAAAAGTCATTGGCCACGCGCACGACGGCGCGTTGTCGCTGCTCACGATCGAGCTCGACGATCCGACGGGATACGGTCGCATCGTCCGCGACGCCGATCGCAAGGTCACGGCGATCGTCGAGCACAAGGACGCGACGCCGGAGCAGCGCAAGATTCGCGAGATCAACACGGGCGTGATGGCCGCGCCGACGCAGCATTTCGCGCGCTGGCTCAAGGCTGTCGACAACAAGAATGCGGGTGGCGAGTACTACCTGACCGACGTGATCGCGATGGCCCGCAAGGAAGGCGTGCCGATCAAGGCGTCGCAGGCGGGCAGCGTGATCGAGACGCTCGGCGTCAACACGATGCGCGAGCTTGCACTCCTGGAGCGCCTGTACCAGCGCGCCCAAGCGGACGCGCTGCTCGATGCCGGCGTCACCCTCGCCGATCCGGCGCGAATCGACATCCGCGGCACGCTCGCGTGCGGCACCGATGTGTTCATCGACGTCGGCTGCGTGTTCGAGGGCGAGGTGCACCTCGGCAACGGTGTATCCATCGGCTCGAATTGCGTCCTCAAGGACGTGACGCTCGATGAAGGCACGCAGGTCCTGCCGTTCTGCCACCTCGAGGGGGCCACGGTCGGCGCCAATGCGCGGATCGGACCGTATACCCGGCTGCGTCCGGGCGCGGATCTTGCTTCCGACGTTCACGTGGGTAATTTCGTCGAGGTCAAGGCAAGCACGATCGGGCGCGGCTCCAAGGCGAATCACCTTGCGTATATCGGCGACACGTCGATGGGCGCAGGGGTCAACTTCGGCGCAGGATCGATCACGGCCAACTACGACGGGGCGAACAAGCATCGAACGGTCATCGAGGACGAGGCGTCCATCGGCTCGAACTGCGTGCTGGTCGCGCCCATCGTGGTCGCGCGTGGTGCGACGATCGGGGGCGGGAGTACGATTGCCCGCGATGCCCCCGCCGAAACGCTGACGGTGGCGCGGCCTCGACAGCTGACGGTCCCTGGCTGGAAACGGCCGGTCAAGAAAGCGAAAACACCGAAAGGATGACGTCATGTGCGGCATCGTCGGCGCGTCTTCGACGCGCAACATCGTTCCCCTTCTGATCGACGGGATCAAGCGGCTCGAATACCGCGGTTACGACTCAACCGGCCTCGCGGTCATCAACGGCACACCGGCGCAGCCGCGACTCGAGCGGCTCGTCAGCACGGCGCGCGTGGCGGATCTCGCCGCCCAGGCAGACTCGCGCTCGCTGAAAGCTTTTACAGGCATCTCGCACACTCGCTGGGCGACGCACGGCGCGCCCACGCCCGCCAATGCGCATCCGCACGTGTCGGGGTCCGAGATTGCCGTCGTGCACAACGGCATCATCGAAAACTACGAAGCGTTGCGCGAGCGGCTCAAGGCCGCCGGCTACGTGTTCACCACGCAGACGGATACCGAAGTCATCGCGCATCTCGTCCACTCGCACTGGCATGCGGACGGCGGCGGTGACCTTCTGCGCGCCGTCCGTACCGCCGTTGCGGAGTTTCACGGCGCGTATGCGATCGCCGTGATCTCGACGCGCGAGCCCGGTCGGGTCGTCGGTGCGCGCGCGGGCAGCCCGCTCGTCGTCGGCATCGGCGATGGCGATCACTTCCTCGCGTCCGACGCCGCGGCGCTCTTGTCGGTGACCAAGCGCGTCGTCTACCTCGACGAGGGCGACATCGCCGATGTGCGTCTCGAGTCGTACACCATTCACGACGCCCACGGCAATCCGGTGCGACGCGCCGTCGTCAACGTCGAGGCGTCGAGCGATACCGTCGAGCTCGGACCGTACCGACACTTCATGCAGAAGGAGATCTTCGAGCAGCCGCGGGCGGTGGCCGATACGCTGGAAGCCGTCGGCGTGGTCGATGCGAACCTGTTCGGCGCCAATGCGAAGGACATCCTCAAGAAGGTCGACAGGGTGCTCGTGCTGGCGTGCGGCACCAGCTACTATTCGGCGCTCGTCGCAAAGCAGTGGATTGAGTCGCTCGCCGGCATCCCATGCAGCGTCGAGATCGCGAGCGAATACCGCTACCGCGACAGCGTGCCCAACCCCAACGCGCTCGTCGTCGTCGTGTCGCAGTCGGGCGAGACCGCCGACACGCTCGCCGCGCTGAAGCACGCGCAGTCGCTGGGCCATGCGCATACGCTCGCGATCTGCAACGTGCCCGAGTCCTCGCTCGTGCGCGAGTCCGAGCTCGTGCTGATGACGCGCGCGGGCCCGGAGATCGGTGTCGCGTCGACGAAGGCGTTCACGTCACAGCTCGTGGCGTTGCATCTGCTCGCGGTGTATCTCGGACAGATTCGTGGGACGCTGACGCCCGAGGCCGCGCGTCC
>Ga0157375_10005281_pt1 | contig 11218 bp, 10 predicted proteins | sample M35metaG_FD_115311 | JGI IMG/M metagenome (GOLD analysis project Ga0157375, IMG submission 115311) | Miscanthus rhizosphere microbial communities from Kellogg Biological Station, Michigan, USA - M3-5 metaG | ecosystem: Host-associated > Plants > Roots > Rhizosphere > Soil | place: USA: Michigan...
GCCACGGATGCCGCTTTTTGAATCTTCGCGATCATGGATGATCGCATAAGCTCGAATTGTGCGGCCAGGCATGGCCGCAATCTTCGTGATCACGGATGATCGCATTGGCATACACCATTGCGCACGCTGCGCAATTTAGTCACCATCCGCCCATGGCGGGGACGAGTGAGCGCTGGGGAGCGTGGTGGCGCGGACCGCGGCGCGTGGAAGCGCCGGTGTCGGTCTGGACCTTTCGCGTCGAACGTCAGCGCAGCGCCGTCGGCAAGCTGCACGACAGCCTCGAGGAAAAACTGCTCAGCCAGGTGCCCGAGCCGGCCTTGCGCGCGCTGCAAGTCGCGCTCGACGAACTGCTGACCAACGTCATCATGCATGCCGAGCAGGCGGCCGGACCGATCGAAGTCGAGATCGCGCGCGCGGCCGACGCGCTCGACACGCGCATCAGTTATCTCGCCGATGAATTCGACCCGACGTCATGGTCTCCTCCGCAGCGTGGCACCAGCGTCGCGACCGCGCGCATCGGCGGCCTGGGCATCGAACTCGTGCGCCTGCTGATGGACGAGTTTCGCCACGAGTACGCTGATGGTTGCAACGTGCTGACGTTGCGGAAGAGGATTTGAGAGCGGGGCTAGGGACCAGGGGCCAGGGGCCAGCAAGTGCACCTGCTCTGCTGTCGCTCTTCTTGGCTAGCCCCTGGTCCCTGGCCCCTAGTCCCTGAGCGCGCGCAGCGCGCGGTACGCAATGTCGCGCCGATAGAACATGCCGTCGAAGTCAATGCGCTCGGCCGCGGCATAGGCGCGCTCGCGCGCCTGGACCAAGTCGCTCCCGGTTGCGCATACCGTGAGCACGCGGCCGCCGGAACTGAGCACCTTCCCATTTTCCACTTTTGTTGCGGCGTGAAAGACCTTGACGCCCGGTGCGAACGACGCATCCAGCCCCTCGATCGCATCGCCGGTGCGCACCGTGCCGGGATAGCCGTGCGCGGCGATGACGACGCCGATCGCCGGCTGTGGATTCCAGCGCGCGGAGACCGCATCGATGCGGCCGTCGAGCGCGGCCTCGATCAAGTCGACCAGATCGGATTCGAGCCGCATCAGGATTGGCTGGGTCTCCGGGTCGCCGAAGCGCACATTGAATTCCAGCACGCGCGGCACGCCGTCGCCGCCGATCATGACGCCTGCGTAAAGGAAGCCGGTGAATGGCGCGCCCTCGGCGGCCATGCCTGCGAGGGTGGGCCGGATGATGTCGGCCAGGATGCGTTGCTCGACTTCGCCGGTCACGACCGGCGCCGGCGAGTACGCGCCCATGCCGCCGGTGTTCGGACCAAGGTCGCCGTCGTCGCGGCGCTTGTGGTCCTGGCTCGTCGCCAGCGCGAGCGCATTGGTGCCGTCGCAGATCGCGATATAGCTGGCTTCTTCGCCGTCGAGAAATTCCTCGATCACGACGCGTGCCGAGGCGCTGCCGAGCACGCGCGCGCCGAGCATGTCGTGCAGCGTCTGCTCGGCATCGGCCAGCGACAGCGCGATGACGACGCCCTTGCCGGCCGCCAGGCCGTCGGCCTTGATCACGATCGGCTTGCCGCGCTCGCCGTGCGCCAGTTCGCGCACGTAAGCCAATGCCGGATTCAGTTCGCCGAATACCGCGTAGCGCCCGGTCGGTATGTTGTGGCGCGCGAGGAAGTCCTTGGCGAACGCCTTGGAGCCTTCGAGTTGCGCGGCGATCCGGCGTGGCCCGAAGCAGCGGCGGCCGGCGGCGCGGAAACGGTCGACGACGCCGGCCACGAGCGGCGCTTCCGGCCCGACGACTGTCAGCGCGACGTCTTCGCGCCGCGCGAGCTCGAGCAGGCCATCGAGGTCAGTCGCCGCGATGTCGACATTGCGCACGCCCGGTTCGCGCGCGGTGCCGGCGTTGCCAGGTGCGACCAGCACTTCGCTGACGCGCGCGGACTGCTTGAGCTTCCAGGCGAGCGCGTGCTCGCGGCCGCCGGAGCCGATGACGAGGATTTTCATGGGAACCGAGAGACGAGAGACGAGAGACGCGAGACGCAGCGTGTCGCGCGCCAATGGATTCCTCGCGGCAGCGTCGTGCGACTCAGGCGTCGCGCACACTCGCTCCTGACGTCTCTCGTCTCACGTCTCACGTCTCACGTCCCTCGCTCAATGCCGAAAATGCCTCACACCCGTAAACACCATCGCCATCCCGTGCTCGTCCGCGGCCGCGATGACGTCGGCGTCGCGCATCGAACCGCCGGGCTGGATGACGGCGCGAATGCCGGCTTCGGCGGCAGCGTCGATGCCGTCGCGGAACGGAAAGAAAGCGTCCGACGCCATCACGCTGCCGCGCACCTCGAGTTTGGCTTCGAGCGCCTTGAGGCTCGCAATCTTCGCGCTGATGACGCGGCTCATCTGGCCGGCGCCGATGCCGATCGTGCGGCCCTGGCGCGCGTAGACGATCGCGTTCGACTTGACGAACATCGCCACGTGCCAGGCGAACAGCAGGTCGTGCAGCTCGCCGGCGTCCGGCACGCGCTTCGAAACGACCTTCAGGTCGGTCATCATCAGCGTATCGCGGTCGGCTTCCTGCACCAGCAGGCCACCGGCGATGCGCTTGAAGTCGAGCACGGTCTCCGGCTGATCGACAAACGTGCCGAAGGCCAGGACGCGCACATTGGGCTTTTTGGAAAATAGCGCAAGTGCTGCATTATCCACTTCGGGTGCGATCACGACTTCGACGAACTGGCGCTCGAGGATCGCGCCGGCAGTAGCCGCATCGAGCGGCTGGTTGAACGCGATGATGCCGCCGAATGCCGATAGCGGATCGGTCGCATAAGCATGTTCGTAGGCTTCAGCCGCGCTCGTGCCGAGCGCCACGCCGCACGGATTGGCGTGCTTGACTATCACGCAGGCCGGCGTCTTGTGGAACGCCTTGACGCACTCCAGCGCCGCATCGGCGTCGGCGATGTTGTTGTAGGACAGTTCCTTGCCGGCCAGCACGCGCGAGGTGGCGACGGTGCCCGCCGGCGGGTGTGCTTCGAGATAAAGGGCTGCGCCCTGGTGCGGGTTCTCGCCGTAGCGCAGCTGCGCACGCCGGGTGTAGTTGAGGTTCAGTTGCGGCGGAAACTGCTCGACGTGGTCGCTATCGGCGTGCGTGCCGAGCCAGTTCGCGATCAGGCCATCGTAGCGCGCGGTGTGGGCGAACGCCTTGGCCGCGAGCCGGCGGCGCAGGCTCCACGACGTGCCCTGGCGCTCGGCCAGCGTCTGGATCAGTTCGGCGTAGTCGCCGGGATCGACGACGACCGTGACATGGTCCTGGTTCTTGGCCGCGGCACGCAGCATCGCCGGGCCGCCGATGTCGATGTTCTCGATCGCTTCCTCGTAGCTGCAATCGGGCGCCTGCGTGATCGATTCGAATGGATACAGGTTGACGACGAGCAGGTCGATCGGCTCGATGCCATGCTCGTGCATGACCTTGTTGTCGACGCCGCGCCGGCCGAGCAGTCCGCCGTGGATGCGCGGGTGCAGCGTCTTGACGCGGCCGCCCATGATTTCGGGGAATCCGGTCACTTCGCTGACTTCGGTCACGTGCAGGCCGGCGTCGCGCAGCGTGCGCGCGGTGCCGCCGGTCGAGATCAGGCTGATGCCGAGGGCATCGAGGCTGCTGGCGAGTTCAATGAGTCCGGTCTTGTCCGACACACTGATCAGTGCGCGCCGGACCGGTTGCAGCGAGTTCTCAAACATCGCGATTCCAAGGCTGGAGCGCGGATTATACGCGCCGGTTCGAACTGGCGACGATGCGTCCGTGCAGCGGCGAAACTCCGGCAAAAACGCCGGGTTTGATCAATCGGCGCCGAGGCCGAGTGCGGCAAGTTTCTTGCGCAGCGTCGCGCGGTTGATGCCGAGCGCCGCAGCGGCCCGGCTCTGGTTGCCGCCGGCCCATGCCAGCACTTCGCGCAGCAGCGGCGTCTCGACTTCGCGCAGCACCAGATCGTAGACGCCTTCGGGCCTCTGGGAATCCAGATCGTGCAGATAGCGGCGCACCGCGCGCGCAACGCATTCGCGCAACGCTGGTTGCAACGTGGACTCGGGCGCCTGATCGGCACGCAAGGCGGCGACATTCACAGCAGTTTCCCCAATGGGTTGTGACTTCCCTGATCCGCCGCCTGGGGCAGGTGCATGAGGCGAACGGGCGCGAAGTGTAGCGCCGCGCGTCGCGCTTGATAAGTGTCTGGCTCACGTTTTCGAAGATGCAAACGGGAGGAACTCAGGCGCAGCCGCGAGTTGCCGGTGCTTGCTGTGGAACTGCTTTAATTGTCATTGCGGCGCAACCCGTGCGCCATGCGCACGGCAGTGCGGGATCAGCGAAACTTGAATTCGAACGCGACCGCGTTCTTGCCCGGATCGGCGACCTCGAACACCAGCGCCGTGGTTGAGCCGGGCGCCATTCCGGCGGCGAGCGTACGCGTGTCGCCGAGGTATTCCTGGGGATGGAAGCGGCGCATCGCGATACGGTTCTCGTCCAGATCCGACAGCATGATCTCGACGTCCGGGAAGGCCTGCGCGAATGTCGCGTCGTTGCGCACGCTGGCCGAAATGATCAGCGCATTGGCGACCGACGGATGCGGGCGGATGTCGCGCGACAGCAACGCAAAGTGTGCCGGCTCGTGGCGCAGCGGCAAGCGGCAGCCAAGATTTGCGCAGGCCAGATCGAACCACGGCCGCAAACGCGCGTCATCGAGCAGCGGCGCACGCTCGGCGTAGGCGATTTGCGCGAGCAGGCACACGCCCAGGGCGGTCGCGCCGAGCTGCCATGGCCAGGCGCGCACGGCACGCTGCCCCGTTGCCGACCGCCGCGCGAAGGCCGGCGTGGCAGGTCGCGCCTGCGACTGCGGCCGGCGCATGCGCTCGTCGGGATTGAACAGCAGCGTCTGCGGCTGGCCCTGCGGACGCAGCGCCGGAACACTCAGCTGCGGCGGAATGTCGCTGGCCGCCGCCAGGGGCAACTCTTCGAACGGCTCCTCGGGCAGCGCTTCGGTCAGGCTGCGCAACACGTCGAACGTTGCCGCGCAATGCCCACAGCGCGCGCTGCCGCGGCCTTGCGCCAGCAGGTCGGCCGCGATCTTGTAGATCGTCAGGCATTCGGGGCATTGCGTGTACATCGGGCCAGTTTACCGGAATCCGGGAGCGCTTCGCGCTTTGAAAAACAGGGCTGAGGGCCGAGGGCTGAGGGCTAAAAGCAACGGCGTGCGCGCTCTGGATCTTCGGCCCTCAGCCCTCAGCCCTCAGCCCTCTGATGCGAATCCAGTCCTCGCGCGCGTCCGCGGCGAGCTCGTCGAACCACTCTTCGTAACGGGACAGCAGTTCACCCTCCTGCCCGCGCAGGATGCCGGACAGCGCGATTGCCGCGCCGGGTTTGAGCAAGCGGGCGAAAAGCGGCGCCAGGTCATGCAGCGGCCCGGCCAGGATGTTGGCGACGAGCGCATCGGCTGCCTCCGCCGGCAGCGTCCCGGGAGTATACACTTCCACTTTGTCCGCGATGCCGTTGCGTTCGGCATTGTCGCGCGTGGCGACCAGCGCCTGCTCGTCGTTGTCGACGGCGATCACGCGCGCAGCGCCGAGCTTGACCGCCGCGATGGCCAGCACGCCGGAACCGCAGCCGTAGTCGATCACGGTCTTTTCGGAAAGATCGGCCGCGTCGAGCCATTCCAGGCACAGTGCCGTCGTCGGGTGTGTGCCGGTGCCGAAGGCAAGGCCCGGATCGAGGCGCACGACGATCGCGTCATCGTCGCCGGCCGGCAGGTCGATGTTCCACGGATAGATCCACAGGCGCCGGCCGAAACGCATTGGCTGGAACTGGTCCATCCACGCGCGCGTCCAGTCCTGATCGGCGACTTCACGGAATGCGATATGGTCCGGCGCAAGTTCCGGCACGAGATCGGCCAGCGCATGCACGAGGCCGGCGCGGTCGACGTCGGCCGTGAACAACGCTTGCAGCACGATGTCGTTCCACAGCGGCGTCTGCCCGACGCCCGGCTCGAAGATCGCGCGTTCGTCCGGCGTGTCGGCATCGGCATCGGCCAACGTGATCGACAACGCGCCCAAGTCCTCGAGCGCGGCTTCGACGCTTTCCTGTTGCGAGGCGTGCAGGGTGAGGGAGAGTTCGAGCCAGCTCATGGAGAAGGGTCAACAGACAAGGTGGTGGAGCGCGCACTTGGCCGTGTCTGAGCTGAATTCCGTTCGCCCTGAGCGTAGGCCCGCCAGGGCCGAAGTCGAAGGGTAGTTGTCGTTTCGGCCGCTATCGGCCATCCATGGCCTTCGCAGCACTTGGGCTCCTGCCCGGCGACTTCGCTCGCTGCGCTCAACGCGAACGGTTTTGGGTCAGCAAATTTCAAATCGAGGCACTACCGGGTACTTGATTCGGTTGATCCTTCACCTTTGACGGCTTCGGTTAACCCAGCGCAATCGCTTTCTCGCGCTGCTCGGCGATGCGCTTCTCCAGATAGTGGATGTTCTGTCCACCCTGCTGGAAGCCGCCGTCGGCAAGAATGCGCTGCTGCAGCGGGATGTTGGTCTTGACGCCGTCGATGACGAGTTCGCCGAGCGCGATGCGCATGCGCGCGATCGCCGTGTCGCGGTCGCGGCCATGCACGATCAACTTGCCGATCATCGAATCGTAGTTCGGCGGAATGCGGTAGCCGTCGTAGATGTGCGTATCCATGCGCACGCCGGGTCCGCCGGCCGGATGAAAACGCTTGACCGTTCCTGGCGACGGCATGAACGTATTCGGATCCTCGGCGTTGATGCGGCACTCGATCGCGTGACCGGTGAACTTGACGTCCTGCTGGCGCAGCGAGAGTTTCTCGCCGGCGGCGATCAGCAGTTGTTCGCGCACCAGATCCACGCCGGTGATCATCTCGGTCACCGGATGCTCGACCTGAATGCGCGTGTTCATTTCGATGAAGTAGAACTTGCCGTTCTCGAACAGGAACTCGAACGTGCCGGCGCCGCGATAGCCGATGCGCACGCAAGCCTCGACGCAGACCTTGCCGATCTGCTCGCGCTGCGCGGCGCTGATGCCCGGCGCGGGCGCTTCCTCGACGACCTTCTGGTGCCGGCGCTGCATCGAGCAGTCGCGCTCGCCGAGATGGATCGCGTTGCCCTGGCCGTCGGCGAGAACCTGGATTTCGACGTGGCGCGGGTTTTCGAGGAATTTCTCCATGTAGACCTGATCGTTGCCGAACGCGGCCTTGGCCTCGGACTTGGTCATCGACACGGCATTGCCCAGGTGTGCCTCGGTATGCACGACGCGCATGCCGCGCCCGCCGCCGCCGCCCGAGGCCTTGATGATGACCGGATAGCCGATGTCTCGCGCGATGCGCGCATTCTCGGACGAATCGTCGCCGAGCGGCCCGCCGGAGCCCGGCACGCACGGCACGCCGGCTTCCTTCATCGCCTTGATCGCCTGCACCTTGTCGCCCATCAGACGGATGACGCTCGCCGTCGGCCCGATGAAGATGAAGCCGGATTGCTCGACTCTTTCGGCGAAGTCGGCGTTCTCCGACAGGAAGCCGTAGCCCGGATGGATCGCCGTGGAATCGGTGACTTCCGCCGCCGCGATGATCGCCGGCGTGTTGAGGTAGCTTTCCGCTGCCGGCGCCGGTCCGATGCAGACCGACTCGTCGGCCATGCCGACATGCTTGAGATTGCGATCGACGGTCGAGTGCACGGCGACGGTCTTGATGCCGAGCGTGTGGCAGGCGCGCAGCACGCGCAGGGCAATTTCGCCGCGATTGGCGATGACGACTTTGTCGAGCATAGGGCTGAGGGCTGAGGGCCTAGGGCTGAGGGAAGAGCAGGGGCCTACAGCTGGCAGGCTTTTCAGCCCTCAGCCCTCAGCCCTCAGCCCTATCCAATAACAAACAACGGTTCGTCGAACTCGACCGGCTGGCCGTTGCTCGCAAGCACGGCCACGATCGTGCCGGCGACATCGGCCTCGATCTGGTTGAACATTTTCATTGCCTCGATGATCGCAAGCGTCTCGCCGGCCTTTACCGCCTGACCGACTTTCACGAACGGCGGCGAGTCCGGATTCGGCGACGCGTAGAACGTGCCGACCATCGGCGAGCGCAACACGTGGCCGGCCGGCAATTCCTTGCTGCCGGGCGCGACCGGCGCGTGCGCGGGAGCAACGGCAGCCGGCGCGCGTGCCGGTTCAACGTGCACCTGGGTCTGCGGTGCTGCGCCCTGGGTGACGGCGAAGCCCTTCGGCATCCGGCTCAGCCGAACGGATTCCTCGCCTTCGCGGATCTCGAGTTCCGCGAGGTTGGAATCTTCGAGTATGTCGATGAGTTTCTTGATCTTGCGCAGGTCCACGGTGGGCCTCGTAGCGTTGAAAAGTGCCGCCTGGGCGGAACGTCGGAAAGGATTCGAAACAGTCAGTTGAACAACAGTCAGTCGCTGCGCTGCAGCCGCTGCATCGCTGCGGTCAGGGCCAGGCTGTAACCCAAGGACCCAAGTCCACACACCACCCCGACTGCCAGATCGCTGAAATAGCTGTGATGGCGGAACGTCTCGCGCGCGTGCACATTGGATAGATGTACCTCGATGAACGGCACGCCGACTGCCGCAAAGGCGTCGCGCAAGGCGACCGACGTGTGGGTCAGGCCGGCCGGGTTGATCAGGATGAACGCAGTGCCATCGGTCCGGGTTCGCTGTACCCGCCCGATCAGTTCGTGTTCGGCATTCGACTGAAAACTCTCGACACTGTGTCCGCCTTCGGCTGCGCGCGCGGCCAGGTCGGCATCGATCTCGGCCAACGTGGCGCGGCCGTAGATCTCCGGCTCGCGTGTGCCGAGCAGATTGAGGTTCGGGCCGTGCAGTACGAGGATTTTTGCCACTTTGTCGCGGAGACCTGCGGGCGTTCGGCCCGGTCAAGGCGCGCAAGTGTGCGCGAGCCTCCCGGCGTTGTCCAGCACGATAATGCCTAGTTCGCCGGCGTTAGCCGACAATTTGCGAAAATTTGCCGCTCTGTTGCCAGAAGCCGGCGCGAATCAGGGGCTTACAGGTGCGGCTGCAGCCATGCGGCCAGGGAAGCCTGGGAAAACGATCCAGCACGCTGATCGACGATCCGGCCATCGCGCCCGATCAGGACGCTAAATGGCAAAACCTGGCGCGTATCGCCGAAGATCACGGAAGGATCGACGCCGTTCGCGACATCCAGCAGGATCGGATAACGCACCGGGCTTTCCTTGAGGAAATCGCGCACGGCCTCGACGTCATCGATTGCGATACCGACCACTTGCAGGCCTTTGTCGGCATGAACCGCTCCAGAGTGGTCCAGCAGGGGCATTTCGTCGCGGCAGGGACCGCACCACGTGGCCCAGAAATTGACCAGTACCAGCTGGCCATCCCACTCGGCAAGGTGGCGCGGCTGGCCCTTGAGGTCGGCAAGCGCCGGGTCGGCGCGCATGTCGCCCTTGCGCAGCACGGAAACGCCGGGCGGCGCCGGTTTTTCCGGTGCCTGGCGGTAGAAGCCCCCCGCCAGCAGACCCAGGAGGGCACCGAGTACTGCGACGGCGACGACAATCAGGTTGGAACGATCGAACATGTGTCCATTTTAAGCCAGATATCCGATATCCGAAGCTTTTGGCTCGTCATTCCGGCGAAAGCCGGAATCCAGCGTCTCTTCTTCGCTGTTGATCGCTGCTTCCAAAAATGGAGCAACATTGCACCCCTCTGAACGAGGAGCGTCTTGAAAACTCGATGGGGAACCTACTTCGTCGCAGCGCCGACGCGCGCGAGGAATTTCGCCGTGTCCTCGAAACCGGCCAGTTGCAGCGCCGGTTTCTCGCCGCCATCGGCGCCGTAGAACAGCGTGTCGGGCGGCCCGACGATGTGATAGCGGCGCATCAGCGCCTGGTCGTCGTCGTCGTTGTTCGTGACGTCGGCCTGCAGCAGGACGAAACCGGCCAGCGCCGCGCGCACCTCGGGTTTTGAAAAAGTAAACTTTTCCATTTCCTTGCACGACACGCACCAGTCCGCGTAGAAATCGAGCATGACCGGTTTGCCGGCCGCCTTGGCCGCTGCGAGTTCGCGATCGACATCGGCGTTCGTCTTGACGCGCTTGAATGGCAATGCAGCCGCAGCCGCGTCGCCCGATCCCGTGGAGCTGCCCGCGCTCAAACCGCGCAGCGGCTGGAGCAAATCGTTCGATCCGGCTGCCGCGCCGATCAGCTCGGCCGCACCGCCAATCAGCAGGACTACGCCAAGCGCTTTCCACAGCCGCCGCCAGCCCGATGCGCCGTCCGGCAGCCGCTCGAGCGCGCCAAGATAGACCGCGCACGCGACGGCGAGCGCGCCGCTCATCAGCATGATCCACACGCCATCGAGAATGCGCGACAGCATCCAGATCGCCAGGCCGAGGAAGGTTACGCCGAACACGGCCTTGACCGCGTCCATCCATGCGCCGGCGCGCGGCAGCAGCTTGCCGGCGCTGGCTCCGAACACGATTAGCGGCGCACCCATGCCAAGTGCGAGCGAAAACAGCGCGGCGCCGCCGAACACGGGATCGTGCGCCTCTGCAATGTAGATGACGGCGGCGGCCAGCGGCGGCGTCACGCAAGGGCCGACGATCAGCGCCGACAGCGCGCCCATGACCGCAACGCCGGTCAGCGAGCCACCCGACTGCGTGTTGCTGACATTGGCGATCTTCGATTGCCACGAATTCGGCAGCTGCAGTTCGTAGAACCCGAACATCGACAGCGCCAGCAGCACGAACAGGCCGGCGAAGCTCCACAACACCCACGGTGTCTGGAACGCAGCCTGCAGATTCTTGCCGGCCAGGCCGGCAATCACGCCGGCGACCGTGAAGATCGCCGCATTGGCCAGGATGTACACGACCGACAGCACGATCGCGCGCCTGGTGGAAATGTTGTCGCCGGCGCCGGCAATGATGCCGGACAGGATCGGTATCATCGGAAACACGCACGGCGTGAACGCAAGACCGAGGCCGAAGACGAAGAACCAGAACAGCCCGGCCAGGTGCGACCCGTGCAATGCTCGCTGCACGTCGCGCGCATCGCCGCCGAAATCGCCGGCCGCTAGCGCAGCTGCTTCGACCGGACTGCCCGTGGCAGCGGAAGAAGCTGCGCCAGCAGCCGGCAGGTCGACGCGCACCTGGCGCGTCATCATCGGGTAGCAGACGCTGTTTTCCTTGCAGCCCTGGA
>Ga0157375_10005283_pt1 | contig 11216 bp, 9 predicted proteins | sample M35metaG_FD_115311 | JGI IMG/M metagenome (GOLD analysis project Ga0157375, IMG submission 115311) | Miscanthus rhizosphere microbial communities from Kellogg Biological Station, Michigan, USA - M3-5 metaG | ecosystem: Host-associated > Plants > Roots > Rhizosphere > Soil | place: USA: Michigan...
CAACTCTTCTCCCTCGTGCTGTTTTGCCTCGCGCTGCTCCTTCTCCGCGCCGAGGCGCACCGGCCATCGCGACGCGTCTGGCTCCTCGTTCCGCTGATCGCGCTCTGGGCGAACCTGCACGGCGGCGTGCTCGTCGGACTGGCGATCGCCGCCGCCTATCTCGTGCTCGAACGTGCGCGGCGCGAGCCCGTTGTGGCCGCAGGCGTCCTCGCGGCTTGTTGTGCCGCGCTCTTTCTCACACCGGCGTTCGCCTCGTCGGGCAGCTACTACTTTGGCGTGCTCCAGAGCGAGGCTGCGAAGCGCGGCGAAGGCATGTGGGCACCGCTCTCCTACAGCGCGCCCTTCGACGTCCTCTTCGTTCTGGTGGCGATTCCACTGCTCGTGTTCGCGTTTCGCTCCGGCCTGAGAGTGTGGGAGCTTGCCTGCATCGCGGCATTCGTCGCACTGACGGTGCATGCCGGCCGGAATGCAATCTGGCTCCTCTGTTTCATTGCCGCTCCTGCGGCGCACGGTCTCGGAAAGCGGTTCCTCCGTGACTTCACCGTTTCGTCGCGCACTCTCGTGATCTGCGCCTCGGTCCCGGCGGTGTTCCTCGCGATCGGGCTGACGCAGAGCCCGTATCAGAGCGGCGCGGGCGTGCGCGTGCGCAACGAGGCCGTGCGGTTGGGCGCCGGCAAGCCGATCCTGGCCGACAACCTCGACGCCGAGCAGCTCGCGCTCGACGGCCGGCAGGTCTGGATTGCGAATCCGCTCGACGCCTTCTCCCGGCGCGATCAGCAGCGCTACCTGGATTGGCTCGACGCCACTCCGGCAGGGGACGCATTGCTACGGGACGCCAACACGGTGCTCGTCACACGGGGCAGTGCGCCGCAGCACCGACTCGAACACGATCGTTCCTTTCGGCGTGCTGCCGTGGACGCCAATGCGGTCGTTTACGTGCGGGTTCCCTCGAACGGGTGAATCTGCGCATAGCGCCGCAAGTTTGCAGGGCGGTCGCGTTCTCCTCCGCTGACGGTGGGATTCCCTCCCCGCCACACATCCCCCAGCCGTGGGCGCGGACTGCCGCAGGCGCCCACGGCATCCCCTTGCAGAACCCACAAATCTGTTCCAAAGTGAGCGTGCTTGAGCACTGCGCTCGCCCAAGCCCCGCCAGTTGAAGCGACAGGTCGCCTCTATGAGCGTCATTCGTCGCGGATCTTCGGCTTCTGCCTGAGCCGGCTCGGCTCGCGCGAGGAAGCCGAGGACGCGTTGCAGACGACGTTCCTCAATGCGCAACGTGGTCTCGGTCGCGGGGTCGTTCCCGAGTACGAGCTGGCGTGGCTCTTCAAGATCGCGCAGAACGTCTGCCACAACCGACATCAGTCTGCACGGCGACGCCGGCGCGTCGAGGCGACACACGACCTGGATGCACTGCAGGACGTGATCGCATCGCCCGAGCGCAGCCCTGCGGTTTCGGTCGAGGAACTGACCCGCGCGCTCGAAGCCATTCCGGCGCGGCAGCGCCGAGCCCTGCTCCTCCGGGAGTTCGAAGGGTGCTCGTATGAGGAGATCGCGAACGAACTCGGAGTGTCGCTCGCTGCGGTGGAGACGCTGATCTTCCGCGCGCGACGCGCGGTCGCTCAGCAGCTCGAGCAGTCCGGCGCGAGGCCACGCACGCAACGCGGCGCGGCAGCATCGATCTTCGAGCTCTTCCGCTGGTTGTTCAGTGGCCCGGCGGCACCGCTGAAGCTTGCCGCGGTGACCGCTGCAGTTGCGACGACGGCGACGCTTTCGGTCGGCGCGCCAAGCAAGCCTGTTCCGGTTGCACCCGTAGTCGTCGAACGGTCTGCCGTTGTTCCCGTCAGCAAGACTCGGCCGAGAAGCGTTCTACCGACAGCCGCACGTCCTGCCGGTGCGCGTGGTTCGACCGCGCGGAGCACCGGGGCTGCATTCGCCGCTCCGGTGACGCCGGCCGTTCAGAGGCCGCCGAGCACGCCGGACGTTCAGCCGGGCGTGAGCTCACCGAAGATCGAGGCGACGAGCACGACGCCCGCCCTTGCGCCGAACGTCACGTCGCCGGCAGTGACCGTTCCGCCGGTCACGCTCCCACCGGTCACGCTGCCGGCGCTACCCGTGCCGTCGGTGACCGTGCCGGGAGTCACAGTGCCGGCGGTCGTCCTGCCGGATTTGCAGCTGCCGGCGATTTCGGGTCTGCCGAAGCTGCCGTAATCAGCTGACAGGCGGGCGAATGTAGATCACGCCCTCGTGCTTTTGCGGCACGAAAGGTGCGCCGAGGCTTTGGATCAGGTGCTCGGTTTGGGCGAGGATCTCGTCGGACGCATCGTCCGTGCCCGAGCCGCAGGGCACCTCGATCGAAACCTCCCCGACGGGCCGCGCGTCGAGCCCGGCAGCGCGGAGCTCCTCGAGCAGGCGATCGCGGTCCGGAATGCGCGCCGCCTCGACCTGGACGGTCTCGTCGGCCATGGAACCGATCTCTCCGGCCGTGCGCACTGCCAAACCCGTATCCTCCGCGACCGATGGCCGTCGCCACAGAGCGCGAATACGGGCTCTTCATCAACGGTGAGCTCGTCGAGCCCGCGTCAGGGGAGAGTCGCGACCTGACCGAGCCTGCAACCGGTGAGCTCCTCGCACGGGCGGCGATGGCCGGCGAGGCCGACGTCGATCGAGCCGTCGAGGCGGCACGCGGGGCACTTGACGGGCCGTGGGGGAGGACGCCCCCGACCGAGCGCTCGCGTCTTCTGCACGCGCTCGCAGACGCGATCGTCGCGAACCGCAAAGAGCTCGCCGAGCTCGAAGCCCGCAACGTCGGCAAGGCGATCTCGTCCGTCAAGGCCGAAGTGAACCAGGCGGTCGAGAACTTCCGTTTCTACGGCTCGGCGATCGCCTCGATCGCCGGACGCTCGAATCAGATCGGCGGCTCGCTGCTCTTCTATTCGCTGAAGGAGCCCGTCGGTGTCGCCGGTCAGATCGTCCCGTGGAACTACCCGCTGATGATGGCGACGTGGAAGCTGGCGCCCGCTCTTGCCGCCGGGTGCCCGGTCGTGCTGAAGCCCGACGAGGCAACGCCGCTGACCGCGCTCAGGCTCGCAGAGCTCGCGTCCGAGGTCGGCTTCCCGCCAGGCGCAATCAACGTCGTTCCCGGTCCGGGCAAGACAACGGGTGCATATCTCGTTCGTCATGCGGGCGTGGACAAGATTGCGTTCACGGGCTCCACGCAGACCGGCGGCGAGATCATGCGACTCGCGTCGGGACCGATCAAGCGCATCACGCTCGAGCTCGGCGGCAAGAGCCCGAACCTCGTGTTTGCCGACGCGAATCTCGACGATGCGATCCCGAGCTCGGTGTGGTCGATCTACTACTCCGCGGGCCAAAGCTGCGAGGCACGCTCACGCGTGCTCGTCGAGCGGTCGATCTACGACGACTTCGTCGCGAAGTTCTCCGCGCTCGCGCAGCAGCTGCGTGTCGGCGACCCGCTCGATCCTGAGACGCAGGTCGGCTCCCTGATCTCGAGCGCGCACCGCGACCGGGTGCACGGCTTCGTCGAGCAGGGACGCGAGGAAGGCGCCGAGGTCGTCACCGGCGGAGCGATCGGCGACGCCAAGGGCGCGTTCTATCCGCCGACCGTGCTCGCCGGAGTGGAAAGCCCTATGTCCGTCGCGCAGGAGGAGATCTTCGGGCCCGTCGTCACGGTGATCGCGTTCGAGGACGAGAAGGACGCGATCCGGATTGCGAATGACGTGCGCTACGGGCTGATGGCGACCGTCTGGACCGGGGACGCCGGGCGCGGCCACCGGGTCGCGAGCCGCATCAAGGCCGGGACGGTCGGGATCAACATGCCGTACACCGCGTTCCCCGGCATCCCCTTTGGCGGCTACAAGCAGTCCGGGTTCGGCCGGGAGCTCGGCATCGACACGCTCGAGCTCTACCTCGAGACGAAGAGCATCCTCGTCTCGACCAGCCCGAAGCCGATCAATCCGTTCGGGCTCTGATCACGCCGCCGTGCGCGTGCACGAGCGCCTGGACGAGCTCTATGCCATCGGCGGCGGTGTCGGTGCCAACCGCGTCGCCGGTACCGCAGGCGAGGATCGCGCGCACGAGCTGGCCGCAGGCTGGATGCGGGAGGCCGGGCTCGAGGTCGAGGTCGACGCTGCCGGAAACTTGATCGGCCGAGCGGCCGAGTCGAGCGTCTGGACCGGCTCGCACCTCGATTCGGTGCCCTTCGGCGGCAAGTTCGACGGTGCGCTGGGAGTCGTCGCGGCGATCGAGGCGGTCGAGCGCGTCGGGAAAGGAGCCGTCGCAGTCTTCAGGGACGAGGAACGCGGCTGCGTCGGCAGCTCCGCCTTCGTCGAGCGCGGGGCGCTACCCGAGTGCTTCCTCGAGGTGCACATCGAACAGGGGCCGGTCCTGGAGCGGGCGGGCGTTCCACTGGGCCTGGCGATGGGGATCGTCGGCATCGTCCGGGGAGAGCGCACCTTCGAAGGAGAGCCCGGCCACGCGGGCACGGTTCCGATGCCTGGGCGGCTCGACGCGTTGGTTGCTGCCGCCGAGTACGTCCTGCGGGTGCGTGATATCGCCGGCGCCGTCGACGGAGCCGTGGCCACGGTGGGCCAGGTCGACGTCGAGCCGGGAGCGGTGAACGTGATCCCCGGGCGGGTGCGCGTCTCCGTCGATGCCCGCGCTCCCGACCGAGAGCGGCTCGACCGCCTGGTGTCCGAGCTCGAGCTTCAGCCGGACTTCCGGCTCGAGCCGGTCCCGATGGCCGCAAAGCCGATCGGTGCCTTCCGCGCCGAGCTCCAGGACCGGGGTGTACCCGTCGTCGAGCTTCCCTCGGGAGCCGGCCACGACGCGTCGATCCTTGCGAGCGCTGGTGTTCCGACGGGGATGCTCTTCGTCCGCAGCCTGAACGGCGGGATCAGCCACTCACCCCAGGAGGAGTCGTCGGCCGAAGACGTCGAGCTGGCAGTCGAGGTCCTCACCGGCGCCCTCGCGCGGCTGACAGCCTGACCCTCTGTTGAGGCCTGATGCGAAATGCGGTCGGGTCGGATGACGCCCCAGACACGGCGCCGGATCAGCACGTTCGCCCGCGGCACGTAGTGCCGCGACGCACCGCGAACGACCGCACCGCCCGACTTGGTCTGGATTTCACACCAGACCTCTAGGCACCGCCCGTCGGCCGTCCTATAGTCGCGAGCGGCCCCCACGGCACAGGAGAGAGGAGAACATGAAGAAAAGGAAGTTCGCTTTCGCTCTGCCGCTCGCGCTCGTCGCTGCGCTGCTCCTCGCGCTCGGCGTCTCGACCGGCTCGGCGGGACCGCAGAAGAAGTCCGCGGCGTTCAAGGCCGCCTGGATCTACGTCGGCCCCCACAACGACGGTGGCTGGTCGCAGGCACACGACAAGGGCAGGCTGTATGTCCAGAGCAAGCTCGGTTCGAAGGTCAAGACGACGTTCAAAGAGAACGTCCCCGAAGGTCCTCAAGTCGCACAAGTGATCGAGAGCCTCATCCGGGACGGGAACAAGATCATCTTTGCGACCTCGTTCGGCTTCCAGAAGGCGATGGTCGCTGCAGCGAAGAAGCATCCGGATGTGAAGTTCGAGATGGCGACGGGCACCGCGCAGTCGAACAACATGGCGGAGTATTTCGGGGCAGGCGAGGATGCCATCTACCTCTCGGGGATGGCCGCAGGCGCTGCGACGAAGAAGGGCGTCATCGGCTACGTCGTCCCGTTCGCGATTCCCGAGGTGATCCGGCACGCCAACGCGTTCGCGCTCGGTGCGCAGGCGACGCACCCGGGCGTCAAGGTGAAGCTGATCTGGACGAACTCGTGGTTCGATCCCGGCAAGGAGACGAAGGCGGCCCAGAACCTGCATGCGGGCGGCGCCGACGTGCTCGGCCAGAACGTCGACAGCCCGGCCGCGGGGCAGTACGCGGAGAAGAAGGGCATCCCGTGGGTCGGCTACGACTCGGACGCGCGCAAGTTCGCGCCCAAGCAGTGGCTGACGGCGGCGATCTACAACTGGGGCCCATACAACCTGCGCAAGGTGCAGGCAGCGATGGACGGGACCTGGAAGACCAACTTCTACTACGGCAATCTCAAGGACAAGATGGTCGGCCTCGCTCCGTACGGCTCGAAGGTCAGTGCGAAGACGAAGGCGGCGATTGCGGCCAAGAGGTCGGCGTTGGTCAACGGCACGTTCTACGAGTTCGCAGGCCCGCTCTACGACCAGTCGGGCAAGCTGCGAATCCCGAAGGGCAAGCGCATGTCGGTGAAGGACTTGTACGGCATGACCTGGCTCGTCAAGGGCGTCGTCGGTAGCGCCAAGGGCTAGCACCGCGGAAGGCGGGGAGGCTCGGCCCTCTCCGCCTTCTCCCTCTGCGGTAGCGCTGCGGGGGATCACGAAGCGGTTTCCAGCCGTGGTCGCGAACGACCACGTCGACTTCGACGCGGCCGAAGGAGAAGTGCACGCCCTCCTCGGTGAGAACGGCGCCGGCAAGACGACGTTGTCGAAGATGCTGACCGGGCTCTACCGTCCGGACGAAGGCGAGATCGTCCTGTTCGGTCGCACGGTCGAGTTCAACTCTCCGCGCGATGCGCTCGACGCAGGAATTGCAATGGTGCACCAGCACTTCCGCCTCGTGTCGCCGTTCACCGTCGCCGAGAACGTTGTGCTCGGCGACGAACGAGATGTGGGCCGCTCGTTTCTCTTGCGGCCGGGCGCGATCGAGGGCCGTGTCGGGGAATTGTCGCGCCGGTACGGGCTCGCGGTCGACCCGCGTGCTCGCATCTGGCAGTTGTCGGTCGGCGAGCAGCAGCGGGTCGAGATCCTCAAGGCGCTGTATCAGGACGCGCGCATCCTCATCCTGGACGAGCCGACCGCGGTGCTGACACCGCAGGAGGCGGAGGCGCTCTTCGAGACGATCCGGGCGATGGCCGCCGACGGCCGGACGGTGATCTTCATCTCGCACAAGCTGCACGAAGTGAAGGCGGTAGCCGACCGGGTGACCGTGCTGCGGCGCGGAAAGTCGATTGCCACGGTGGCCGCCGCCGATGCGACGCCGCGCTCGCTGGCGGCGCTCATGGTCGGGCGCGAGCTCGAGGCTGAACGCCGCCCTGCCGAGCGCGGTCCCGTCGGCGAGCCCGTGTTGAAGCTCGACGGTGTCTGGGCGGATGGTGATCGCGGCGTGCCGGCCGTGAAGGACGTCGCGCTCACGATCTGCGCGGGTGAGATCGTGGGGGTCGCGGGTGTGGCGGGCAACGGGCAGCGTGAACTGGCCGAGACGATCGTGGGTATGCGGCCGCTGACTGACGGAGCTGTGGAGGTCTGTGGTCGTCGCCTGACCGGCGGTGACCCGCGCGAGGCGATTTCGGCAGGCGTGGCCTACGTCCCGGAGGACAGGCTCGGTACGGGCGTTGCGCCGAGCCTGAGCGTCGCGTCGAACGTCGTGCTCAAGTCGTACCGCGGCTCGCCGGTCTCCAGCGGTCCGTTCCTTCGCTTCCGACGCATCCGCGACCTCGCACGAGGGGTCATCGACCGCTACGACGTGCGCACCTCCGGTCCGAACGCACCGGCCTGGCAGCTCTCCGGCGGGAACCTGCAGAAGGTCGTCCTCGCACGTGAGTTCTCCGGTGAGCCGGCGGTGCTCGTGGTCGCGTCGCCGACGCGGGGGCTCGACGTCGCGGGAATCGAGACGGTGCATTCGTACCTGCGCGAGGCCGCCTCGGCTGGAGTCGGCGTGCTGCTGATCAGCGAGGACCTCGACGAGATCCTGGTGCTCGCCGACCGAGTCGCGGTCATGTACGAGGGTGCGGTTGTCGGGGAGCGAGTCGTCGGAGTTGCGACGGTCGAAGAGCTCGGCCTGATGATGGCCGGCGCGGGCAGCGAAGACTGATGCGAATCGAGCGCCGCTTGCGGCAGCCCTGGTGGCTCACGGTGGTCGTTCCCGTCGTGTCGATCGCCGTCGCGCTGGTCCTGTCGGGGGTCGTGCTGTTTTTGACGGGACATCCTCCGCTGAAGTCGTTCCGCCGCATCATCGATGCGGCGTTCATCGCAAACGGCGCGTTGACCGAGACGATCATCTCCGCGACGCCGCTGATATTCACGGGCCTTGCGGCCGCCGTTGCCTTCCGGATGAATCTCTTCAACATCGGCGGCGAGGGGCAGCTCTACTCTGGCGCGATCACCGGTGCGGCCGTCGGTCTCCTCATGGCCGGTTCGCCGTCGCCTCTCATCTTCGTCGGGATGATCGTCGCGGGGGCAGCGGGAGGCGCGTTGCTGGCATCGATCCCCGCGCTGCTGCGCGCGTTCTTCTCGACGAACGAGATCATCACGTCGCTGATGCTGAATTACGTCGTTGCGCTGGTCCTCGAGTACCTGATCTTCGACAGCCACTCCTACCTGCGCGACACGTCCGGTTTCGAGGCAAACGTCTTTCCGCAGGGAAAGACTCTTCCGGACGAAGCGACCTGGTCGAGCTGGACGATCCATGGTCTCGTACTGCCGCTCGGGTTCCTGGTCGCGCTCGCTGTTGCCGTTTTCGTCTGGGTTCTGTACTCGCGTACCCGTTTCGGGTTCGAGGTGCAGGTCATCGGCGACTCCACGCGCGCGGGACGGTATGCCGGCATGCGCACGAGGCGAAAGATCGTCGCGGTCATGTGTCTCTCCGGAGCGATCGCCGGCATCGGAGGCGCGAGCCAGATGGGCGACTTCCGCCACCAGCTCGACCCACGTGGACTGCGCGATGCGAGCTACGGCTACACGGGAATTGTCGTCGCGGCGCTTGCGCGCTACAACCCGTTCGCGGTCGTGCTCGTGGCGCTCCTGATCGGCGGGTTGACGAACGCAGGCTTCACACTGCAGGGGGCCGACTTCCCGGCGGGCCTCGTCGGCGTCATGCAGGGGCTGATCCTTTTCTGCGCACTCGGCGGGGAGCTGTTCGTGCGCTATCGCGTGAGGTTCGCCTGGTGAACAACAGCCTCGTCGTCGTCGTGCTTGCATCGGGTGTCCTCTACGGGACGCCGCTGCTCTACGCGGCGCTCGGTGAGGTGCTCGCGGAACGGTCCGGCGTCCTCAATCTCGGCGTCGAGGGGATGATGCTGATGGGGGCGGTGATGGGCTTCTGGACGGTCGAGCGCATGGCCGGCCCGACGCCTTTGGTGCTCGCGGCCGCGATCGGAGTGGCCGCGCTCGCCGGGGCCGTCATGGCCGCGATTCACGCGTTTCTCGTCATCACCCTGCGCGCGAACCAGATCGTCTCCGGCCTGGCTCTGACGATCTTCGCCGGCGCCGCCGGCCTGTCGTCCTACCTGGGCAACGACCTCAACCTAGCGGGCAAGCCGGCGAAGCACCAGTTTCAGGAGGTCTTCCCGACCTCCTGGCAGGACTTGCCCGTCATCGGGCCGATTGTCTTCGGCCAGTCGGCGCTCGTCTATGCGTCGTGGGTGTGCGTCGCCCTCGTGGCCCTTTACCTGACCCGTACGCGTCTCGGTCTCAACCTGCGCGCGGTCGGAGAGTCCCCCGCTGCCGCCGATGCGATGGGCGTCAACGTGTCGAGGTACCGCTATGCGCATACGCTGGTCGGCGGCGCTTTCGCCGGAGTCGGCGGTGCTGCGTTCAGCCTCTCGATCACGCCTCAGTGGGTCGACGGGCTCACGCAGGGCGCGGGCTGGATCGCGATCGCGCTCGTCATCTTCGCCTTCTGGCGACCGACGCTTTGCCTGCTCGGCGCCTACTTCTTCGGTGCCTTCACGGCGTTGCCGTTCGCGTTGCAGGGACACGGTGTGACCGTGGCTCCGGAGCTCTTCCAGACGCTTCCGTACGTCGCGACGATCGTTGCCCTCGTGCTCGTGTCGTCCAGGGCAGCGCGCTTGCGGTTCGGCGCGCCGGCGGCGTTGGGCTTACCGTACGTTCGTGAAGAGCGCTAGCAGCCGTCAGACCTCGCGGAACGTGATCGCCTGCGCGCCTTTCCAGAGGGTGCGGCGGCCGAGCTCCTTGAGCTGATCCTGGCCCTCGACGAGCGTTGCGAAGTGGTTCGCCCAGAGGTGCCCGGCCTTCGATGCGAACGCGCAGTAGCCGTAGGGAAAGAGAAGCTCGGTCTCGCTGATACCGCCCGGGTAGAGGGCGAGCTCGCCGGGGTGGGGGTATGAGGTGGCGTTCTCGGGACCGATCCCGAGCTCCCGGTCGCCCCAGGGGATCCAGTTCGACTCCCCGCTCCAGCGGCAGTGGATGATCTTCTCGTCGAAGGGGAGGATGCCCTTGAACGCAGCGACGGTCTGCGGCGCGAGCTCTTCTTCGAAGCGTGCGAGGAAGCGGAGGTCTGCGGTCGTGATCTCGAGCATTAGTGCCCCTGCCAGTGATTCTGCCGAGTCTCTCGGTCGCGAGCACCAAGCCAGAGGCCGCACTCAACCGCAGCAAGGCTGGACAGCCTTGCTAAGGGCGAGGGTGGACTCTGGCGCCGTGTGATCGCGGGCGAGAGGCCGGCGAGGATTGCTGGTAGGGGCACTAGGGGATTCTTGCTCCTTGGGCAATCCAGCGTCCGAGGAGGTCTCGTTCCGCCTGGGTCATGCCGGTGAGGTTCCCGAGCGGCATCGCCTGAGTCTGGACGGCCTGCTGCTCGATCGCCGACGCCTGAGCCTTGATCTCCTCCGGCGTGTCGAACTTGATCCCGCGCGGCGCCACGTCGACCTTCGTGGGGTGTTGGGAGTGGCAGGCGGCGCAGCGTTGCTCGACGATCTGCGCAACTTGCGTGAATGGAACGGATGGCGTTCCAGCGGCGGACTCGGTCTGGGGCCGGATCAGAATCGCAAGCACGGCGATCGCGATCGCTGCGGTGACCGGAATCGCCCACACGGTTCGACCCATGTGGCGCAGGTTGAAGAAGTGGCGGACCCACGCGCCAATGACGAGCAGCACTACGAGGATCAGCCAGGAGTAACTGTGCCCGTAGGTGAAGGGAAAGTGGTTCGAGAGCATCGTGAAGACGACCGGCAGCGTCAGGTAGTTGTTGTGCACGGACCGCAGCTTCGCCCGAGCGTTCGCGGCCGGATCCGGGTCGCGCCCGGCCTGCTTCGCACGCACGAGCTCCCAGTGCGCCGGAATGATCACGAAGAAGACGTTGCCGACCATGATCGTCCCGAGCATTGCGCCGATCTGGAGATACATCGCGCGAGCGCTGAAGAGCTGGCCGATGCCCCAGGCGGCGAGTGTGATCGATCCCAGC
>Ga0157375_10005284_pt1 | contig 11215 bp, 7 predicted proteins | sample M35metaG_FD_115311 | JGI IMG/M metagenome (GOLD analysis project Ga0157375, IMG submission 115311) | Miscanthus rhizosphere microbial communities from Kellogg Biological Station, Michigan, USA - M3-5 metaG | ecosystem: Host-associated > Plants > Roots > Rhizosphere > Soil | place: USA: Michigan...
CAATTTTCACCTGGAGAAGATGACACCACAGGAGTGCATCGACCTGCTGGTAAACAAAGTCGGGCACGAACGCGACAATGCGACTGCCGAGGTGAGGCGTTCGTTCGACGGCAGCTATGGACCGCTTTACCAGATCGCGTATCTCATCGGCGGGCTCCAGCAGTATGCGATGCACAAGGAGCTCGTCGATTCCGGGAAGATGACCAATCGTGCTTACAACGATGCGCTGCTCAAGGAGAATCGCATTCCGATCGAGATGCTGCGGGCTGCGATCACGAATCAGAAGCTGACGCGCGACTTCGCCACGAATTGGCGATTTTATAAGTAGCCGCAGATACACGCAGATGGACGCAGATCTGCGTTTATCTGCGTAAATCTGCGGCTCATTTGCGGTACTGAAGTCTGAGCTTCACAAACAGTGGTTCAGTTGATTTCATACTCGGGCGATAGAAGAGAAGTTGCGGCGCGGGCGCGCTGGCCGTCAACGCTCTCGTTCGTGCGTCCTTTTCTTCCTTGCTCCAGGTCTGGCCCGTGGTCGTCATCTCCAGGCGCCCGACGCTCGAACCCCAGTCCTTTTCCCACTCTGCCACCTGCTCGTTCGTAAGTTTCAGCGCCTTGTCCGTGATCTGCACATCTTCGAGCGGTGTCGGACTCACGAGTACGCTTACGACTTCCGCGACGTGATTCGGTCTGCTCTTTTTCATCGTAAAGTAGGGTGGACTGTCGTCCTGCGCAGGGATCTCCAGCAGTTTGCCAATCGCGACCTGGTTGTCGCCGCCTGCCGTCCGCTTTGTCGGAAAGATCAAGTAAGGCTCTCCTAAAGTGCCGTCCGCATACTGCTCGCGATCGATCACGTACAGGTAACCAGCACGCACTGCTTCGACGCTGATTCGCAGGCGATCTCCCTGGACCAGTCTCGTGTTGGCGGAGATTCGTTCCGGCAACCACTCCGTCGTGGCATTGTCGTCGTGAACGATCAATCGCTCGCCCGCGTCAGATCGATTCGCCGGACGCAGGCGCCACAGAGTGACGCCGACAACCGTGTCAGGCGCGACGTTGTCAACGGGCACGTTCGGCGTCGCGATTCGATAGTTTCCGCTGGCGCGCCGGCGCGCCGGGCTCCTTTTATTCGTGGACGAACTACTAAACGCAGTGTCCCAGAGTTTGCGCGTCATTTCGTCTGCCTGTTGTTGGGCCAACGAAATGGACGTCACCAGTACAATTAGGAGTACAAAACTTACAACTACTCTCATAACCGATCCCTTCTGCCCCCAGAATATCCACAGATTACACAGATGACACAGATTATTTCTGTGTCATCGGTGTAATCTGTGGATGGTTCATTTCCATTCCCCTTGCATTACGAACGCAGCCCAATAGTAAGGCGACTGCCATTGCGCGGTGCGCAGCATCTCGATCTGCGCCGCCCGCAATGCCGCCGCCGGTGTTTTATTACTCCGCAACATGCCGGCGTAAAGACGTTGCATCAACGAGGCGGTTGCCTTGTCGTTGACGTTCCACAAACTGACAATCACGCGGCGCGCACCGGCATACATGAACCCGCGCGTCAGCCCTTCGATGCCTTCGCCTCTCACTTCTTTTCCCAATCCCGTTTCGCACGCGCTCAGCACCACCAACTCTGCCGGCAACTTCAGATTGTAAATATCGTGTACGCGCAGGAAGCCGTCCTGGGGCTTGCCTTGTTCGTCGATCATCGAGAGCACGATGGCGGAAAGACCTGCTCGCGTGGTGTCGAGATATCCGTGAGTCGCGAAATGAACGTAACGGTATTTAGTCAATTCTCCACTCGTCGCAACCAATCGATTTGCACGAAAGTCCAAAGCCTTGAAGTTCGCTCCCGTTGGAGCGACAGCGAGAATCTGATTGGCTTCCTGCCTCGTGAATGGCAGCCGCCGAATCGTGAGTTGGCTACCTGGCCCACCGGACAAGTGTTCGATGATCCGTAGGTCGTTCGTCGCATTCGGCACTGCCGCTGCTGTCTGCGCACCGCTTTTAAATCGCACATCGCCGGCCGAGAAAACCGGATCAGCGATTACGGCAATGCCTTTCGGCGCGGGTTTGCGGTTGGCCAAACTCTGGCGCTGAACCGCCAGGGATGAAGCAGATGGGAGACTTACAATTTCATGATCGATCAGTAGCGGACGGCGTGAGTCAGTTACCGCCAACACTGCGAACGGCACATATTGCAGTGCCCCGTCAGCAATCACCACCAATCGTTTTGTTCCCAACTCAGCAATAGCGGGCGCGAGTATCATCCGTCCCAGCTCAGCAGCCGCTCGTTGAAACTGCGCATCTGCCTGAGCGATGCGTGCCTGTCGCTGTGCAGCACTCTCCAGCGATTTAACAACACTGCGTGCCGTCAGCGACTCATATACCTGCTGCGCGACCGTCTTAATCTGTTCTCGTTTCGGTAGCTCGTACGTCCTCAACGAATCCTGCGCTACCACCCAAAGATAGCTTCGCTCGTCGCCCAGTGAGTATTCGAGCAGCAGCGTGTCTGGATCCAACTGTTGCTGCATGTCCTTCAAACTGAGCGGCTGAGGTTGAGTTAAGGCTGCATACTGTGGACTGTTTTTTCGAATCGCCGTTTGCACTTGCTGATATTCGTCTTCGAGTCCACTAATCTCGCTGTTGAGGGTCGCGATTTCCTCTGGATTGCTCTTCTGCGCCGTAAGTTGAATCTGTTTTTGGGCTTTCGCATTCAATGCCTGACTAAGATCTCGTTCCTTCTGGACCAACTCGGCGCTTACGCCCTCTCGAATGTCAATCCTCACTTCGTTCAACAACTCGAGCAAACTGCGAGCGCGACCTCGCTCGGCGGTCTGCAACGCTTCCGCGTCGTGTCCTGCACGAGGGTCCTTTGCATGGAGTCTCATCAGCAAGTCGACATAAAATTCGTATGCATTCTCCATTGAAGACAGGTACGAAGCGCGAAGTTGTTGGCTTCCGGATCGCGCGCGGATGCTTTCAATTAGCGTGAGGGCTTCCTCGATGTTTTTGCGCGCCTGATCCAGTTCGCCGCGGCTTTGTTCGACACGAGCGAGACCTTGTAGCGCCTTGGCCGCTCCGGAGCTGTCCTCAATGCTGCGGAACAGCGTCAGCGATTGGGTGTAATAGTCGAGCGCTTTTGCCCAGTCTGCCAGTAAATAGTAGTCACGCCCGATATTACTGCGAATGGATGCTTCACTTTGTCGATTTTCTATGGCAACCTGAAGCGGTAGCGCCTGTTGGTGATACTCGAGCGCCTTCGCCGCCTGGCCCATCTCCGCGTAGACGCCGCCAACGTAATCGAGTGTTGTAGCTTCGAGACGTTTGTTTCCGGTGGTTCGCTGGATCGCAAGCGCCTGGTTGTAATAGTCAAGGGCCAGATCGAACTTTTCTAACTTCCTGTATACCAAACCGATGTTGCTGAGTTCTTCGGATTCTCCGTTCTTGTCCTTAGTCACCTGGCGGAGCTTGAGCGCTTGCTGGAAATAGTCAAGCGCTTTCTCCTCCTCGGCCAACATGCCGTAAGCAATGCCTATATTGTGAAGTACGATTGCCTCGTACTGCTGATTACCCAGGGATCGGAAAAGAGCGAGGGCGTTTGCGTAATTCTCCAGCGCCGCCTGCGCGTCGGCCATTTGGTAGTAGATCAGTCCAATGTTGTTCAGCGAAGAAGCTTCAACCAAATTGTTGCCAATTTCTTTCGCTAGCGAAAGCGCGCGCCGATAGTGCTCGAGCGCCTTTTGCGGTTCGGCAAGAACGTCGTGCATGCCACCCAGGAACGTTTCCGTCTCCGCTTCTAATAAGCGCTCTTTGAGTTGTTGTGCCAGCGTGAGAGTCTGATAGAAAAATGGTAACGCCTTTCGAAATTCATTGATTCGAGCATAGGCAATGCCGATGGATGATAACGACAGGGCTTCTCGATAGGTGTCTCCTGCCGCCCGAAATAGAGGAAGAGCGGCTTCGTATTTCTCGATAGCAGCGCGTCGTGCTGCAACAGTGGGTTGTGCGCGCAGCGTTCGACCTTCATTAAAAAGGTTTTGAGCTGTTACATAATCTTTGTCCGCAGAGGTCGCTTCGCGCAAAGCCACAATTCTGATCGCGTACCTGCCTGCGGGAGCCTTAGCAGTTGCTGACCGTATGTCGACGCGATATTCGCCTGCGGAGCCGGCGATTAGCAGAATAAGTTCGGCCCCCGAGCGATATTTGCGGCTATCTGACTCAGAGACCTGCTTACCGTCAGGTCCAAACACGACCGCGACAACGTCGATGCCTTTTTGCTCTATCAGCGCATGAAGAAACTGGCCAGGCTTAAGACTCACTCGATATGAGTGGGTCTCTCCTCCTCTCAGCTCCTTTTCGATTGGGCCAAACAGGGGTAAATCGGCCGAAGCTTGCGGTTGCCCCTTCGCGGCGATGCTGCCGGCCGCCAGCAAGGAGCAAAACAACAACAAGGATTTGAGCCGTCCGAAGTTTCTCATCAGAAACCCTCCCTGGAGCGCGACGAGTCATCACCGCGCTCCAAAGGAAAGCGCATTGTTCTACTGGCCGTACTTTGCTGTAGCAGCCCGTGCCTCCTCTTCATCAGTATCATCACCGGGAGCGCCGCGACCAGTACCCGAAGCTACCCAGACATCAGGCTCGTCGGGTGGCTTCCCTCCCTCCTTGTCAGGATGAGGATTGTGCCAGGTTCCGCTCATTTCAAATGCCGAAGCTTTATCGATCGCTAAGTCCCACTCCCGGTCATCGTGCGGGAACTTAAACTTAACCAGCGGCCCTCTTCCGGTGATATTAACCAACTCTGATTCGGCCAAGATCCTTGGTGCGTCGAGCCCCGGCTCCGGGTCTACAATAAAGAACCCTTCAGAAGACTGTATGATCAACAAACCAAGTAAATCTCGACCATCTTGCTTCGGTCCCGCGTGAAAGATTTTGAATATTCTCATCATGGGGTCACCTCCTTTTAGGGTGATCGGGTTGGGAAACACCGATCACAGAGTTTCTGGGCAAAAGCGATCTAAACGCCGGCCCGGCGTTCACCTCGCTCCAAACGAATAAGTCCCGGGCATGCAGCCTACGTCTACTTATGAACGCGAGAAGTAGTGCGAAAAACCACCATGCCAGGGTGCCATGCGGAACCACCCGCGTACGGGTGACTAGCTAGAAAGATTGGGTTCGAAACGGGCGACGAGCTTAACTTGAATTGCGGCAATCATATGCCGCAAACGAGTGCAGGTCAACGGAGTTCTACGGATCAGTGGTATCCGAGCTGTACGGCGTAGAGGAGCAGCTTGCAACCACCATTTCACTTCCATTCTCCCTGCATCACGAACGCAGCCCAATAGTAAGGCGACTGCCATTGCGCGGTGCGCAGCATCTCGATCTGCGCCGCCCGCAATGCCGCCGCGGGTGTTTTACCGCTCCGCAACATGCCGGCGTAAAGACGCTGCATCAACGACGCCGTAGCTTTGTCGTTAACGTTCCATAGACTCACAACCACGCGGCGCGCACCGGCATACATGAACCCACGTGTCAGGCCCTCGATGCCTTCGCCCTTCACTTCCTTTCCCAATCCCGTTTCGCACGCGCTCAGCACCACCAGCTCTGCCGGCAACTTCAGATTGTAAATATCGTGTACGCGCAGGAAGCCGTCCTGCGGTTTGCCTTGCTCGTCGATCATCGAGAGCACGATCGCGGAAAGACCTGCTCGCGTAGTGTCGAGGTAACCATGAGTCGCGAAATGAACGTAACGATATCTACTCAACTCATCGCTCGTGGCGATCGAGCGGCTGGCGCGGAAATCCAGGGCCTTGAGACTGGAGCCCGCCGGCGCTATCGCGAGAATTCGCTCAGCTTCCTGTCTGGTAAACGGCAACCGTTGAATCGAGAGTTGGCCGTTTGCAGTGCCGGTCAGATGTTCGATGATGCGTGTCGAGCTTTGCTCGTTCGATACCGGGACCGGAGCACCCGCTTTGAACCGCGCATCGTCGATCGAGAACACCGGATCCGCAATCACCGCTACAGCCTTTGGCGCCGATTGCCGGTGCGACAGATTCTCGCGCTGAACAGCGAATGCTGATGCAGATGGAAGATTGACGACTTCGTGATCGAGGATGATTGGGCGCTGCTTTCCCAGTGACAAAGCTGCGAACGGGACGTATTGCAAAGCACCATCCGCGACAACCACCAATCGTTTATTAGCAAACTCGGCTGCGGCAGGCGCCAGTATCATTTGATTCAACTCGCCGGCCGCCTGCTGAAACTGCGTATCAGCCTCTGCAATTCGTCTCTGCCGTTGCGCGGGACTCTCAAGAGACTTTGCGACACTGCGAGCAGTAAGCGTTTCGTAGACTTGCCGCGCGAGCGTCTGTACTTGCTCACGCTTTGGCAGCTTGTAGGTTTTCAAAGCATCCCTGGTCACTACCCAAAGGTAACTTCGCTCATCACCCAGCGCATATTCAAGCAAGACTGTGCTCGAATCCAACTGTTCCTGAATCTCTTTCAAGCTCAGTGGCTGCGGCTGCGTAAGCGCGGCATAAGCCGGACTCGCCTTGCGAATCGCTGTCTGCACTTGCTGGTAGTCGTCTTCAAGGGCACTGATCTCTTTGTTCAGCGTATCGATTTCCTGCTGATTGCCCTTCGCCGCCGTGAGTTGGGTCTGCCGTTGTGCTTTCGCATTCAACGACTGCCTGATCTCCCGTTCCCTTTGGACCACATCGGCGCCGACGCCTTGCAGAATGTCTACGTGAGTTTCATTCAACATTTCCGTCAGGCTGCGTGCGCGACTACGTTCGCTTGCCTGTAGTGCTTCCGCGTCGTGACCCTTGCCTGGATCTTTCGCATCCTGTTGCATCAGCAGATCGACCAAAAACTCGTATGCCTTTTCCCGGGAGGCCAGGTAAGAAGCGCGGAGTTGCAGACTGCCGGTGTGCGCGCGTACCGTCTCGATTAAAGCAAGCGACTCTTCAATATTCTTTCTCGACTCACTTAGATTCCCGCGCTGCTGCTCGGCTCTGGCTCGACCTTCCAAAGCAGTGGCGGCATTGTTCAAATCGCCGAGTCTGCGAAAGATCGATAGCGATTGGGTAAAGTAGTCCAGCCCTTCGTCCGGACGGCCAAGGACGGTGTAAACATGGCCCAGGTTGCTCAGCGAGATTGCTTCTCGCCGAACGATGCCGGCAGCGCGTTGCAGTTGGAGCGCCTGCTCGTGATACTCGAGCGCTTTTTGGGGCTGGTTTTGCTGCAAGTACAGCGCGCCCAGCAAGTCTAGAGTTTCGGCTTCCTGCGTCTTGTTGCCGGTTTGCTGCTGGATTGCACGGCCCTGGTTGTAATAGCTGAGTGCTTTCTCATAATCGCCCAGGCGACTGTATGCGTGGCCAATATTAATCAGCGTAAGCGACTCCTGGTTTTTGGCGGTCTCAATAGCACGAAACTTTGGCAGAGCCTGCTGTAGGTAATCGATCGACTTGCCGGGTTCCCCGAGCAATTTGTAGGCGACACCAATGTTACTCAGCGTGATCCCTTCTGCAAATTGATTCCCAAGCGGTTTGTAAAGGGGCAAAGCTTGCAGGTAATACTCCAGGGCTTTCTGTTGGTCAGAGGCATCACTATAGATCTTGCCGATATTGTTCAGTGCGGAAGCTTCGGTCGCCGGGTTGCCGTTCGCTCGAGCCAGAACGACCGCGCGCTCATAATGGGCCAGGGCTTCTTTTACTTCGCCCAGGAAGTCATTGCCGCCACCCAAAAAGGTTTCGATTGACCCTTCCAACCTCGGATCACGCAGGCTTTGCGCCAGTGAAAGCGCCACTTTCGCATACTTGACCACACTGCGATACTCACTGAGTTGGGCGAAGCGGCCAATCATCGCCCGCAGCGTAAGGGCTTGCCGGTACGTTTGGTTCGCGGCGGCAAAGAGTTGCAATGCCTGTTGATATTTCTCTATAGACGCACGCTTGGAGGTGGCCTTCTGCTGGCTGCCAAGATGTTCTGCCTCCTCGAAAAGCCTCTGGGCGTCCACCAGACTTTTGTCAGCCGGCGTTGCCTCTCTGAACGACACGATACTGATTTCGTAGCGGCCTGGAGCAACTTTGCTATTCGGCGATCGGACTTCAACTCGATAATCACCTGACTTGTCGGCTACCAGTAAAACCGGTTCCGTTCCCCAGCGGTCATTGGGACTATCGGTTTCGGCAACCTGCCGGCCATCTGGTCCGAATACGACGACGCTCACATCAATCTCTTTCTGTTCGATGAGAGCATGTAAAAACTGTCCGGAGGTCAAGGGGAGGCGGAAGGAATGCGTCTCGCCTCCCTTAAGGTCTCGTTCCTGCGGAGAAAAAGCGGGAAGGTCTTCTGTCTTTACCTGTTCGGGAGGTTTTGGTGGCGCCGCAGTAGTGCTTTGATTCACTTGCGCAGAGGCAGAAACTACAAAACTCAGCCATAACGCGGAAACGACCAAACAAAGCGCGACCCAACCAGACCGGCAGTTTGCGCAACTGGCGAGTTGGGGTTCGCGCGAAGTGTTGTTCGAGCGCTGATTCATAACTTACTGTAGCATCTGCCGCTCGTCGGATAACGGGTGAAGATATGCGACTAATTCCTGTCACTTCGCTTCACCCGTTATCCTTTATTTATTTGAGCGGGTCGTTGGATTACGCTTGCCCGGAAGCTGCAGCCTTACCAGGCTTGGACTTATCACGTTCTTCGCCCATTCCTGTTCCTGCCTGAGCCGTAAAGTCCCCGTCTGTAGGACCAGTGTCAGCCAGTGAGTTACCCAGCAGGGTCCATTTGCCTTTGCCGTTTCCTCCGTCCGGAAGCTTTGTTAAATGGATGTTCCAGGTCTGGCTACCGATAGAGACATTGGTAAAGGTGAATGGCGGGCTAGTCTGATTGGTTGAACTCAACTGTACGCCGCCGGAGTCAATTAATGAATAACCGCCGGAACCGCCAGAAATTTGTGCGATCTCTAAGCCGTCTAGCACGTCACCACTAGCGTTGTTGGGTGGGGGATCGTTTTCAATTGTCCAGTTATTTGGCATGATTATTCTCCTTCAAGGTTAGGGTTCTGGGGTCGTTAATTAATTCCCTTTCGCCGAAGATGCAGCCTTACCAGATTCCGCGGCCTTACCAGGTTCTTCGCCGAGTCCTGTTCCTGACTGAGCCGTAAAGTCGCCGTCTGCAGGGCCGGTTGGCGGCATTGGTGGTTTGTGGTGTTTGCCGTGCATGTGCCATGTGCCTTTGCCATTTTTACCCGCTGGAAGCGGTTTATTCACCAGAATGTTCCAAGTCTCGCCGGCGTGAGAGACGTTTTTAAACTCAAATGGCGGAGCAGTCTTGGTAGTCGAAGCCAGCACGCTGCTGGAAAACATTAAGTCGTAACCGGTGGAAGTTTTTTCTATATGCAAATCGTTTAGCTTGTCCCCGTCCTTGGGCGGCGGATCGTTGCGGATTTTCCACTCGTCTCCCTTAAACTCATTTGGCATGGGAATCCTCCTTCAAGGTTTAGTGTTCTGGGTCTACACATCGTTACCGTTATGACTATTCCTGTTCGCTATCAATTAACGCGAGAACCGTCCGGCAAAATCACCAGGTCCGACGAGGTAAGCGTCAGACAAAGCCATTGGTTTATGAGAGGGAAAGCTAGTTTGGAAAAGCTAACTGCGATCGTTTTTGATGGCGGCAATGATATGCCTCCGGGAAGTGCAGGTCAACGCTGGATATGATTGGTTGGAGGGTTGGAGTGGCTTTGCACAAAAAGTCGGACCACAGCGCCAACGGCGCGGAATATGACAGCCAGGGGCAAGCGCGAAGCGCGTCGCCCCTGGTTGCGAGACGCACGAGCAGATGAGGCCTGAAAGGCCGAAATATCACAGGTATTACGCCTTTCAGGGCTACAGGGCTTTTAATTCTGTTACCAGGGGCGACGCGCTTCGCGCTTGCCCCTGGCTGTCATATTCCGCGCCTTTGGCGCTGTGATTCGTGTATTTGCACTTTTTGTGCAAAGCCGGCTGGAGATTCAAATTTGAGAGACTTGGCGCCGTCAACATTCGAGCGAATAGCTCGCGCGCTCGAGTCCAAAAAGTTTTGCATCTCCGGCATAGTTGCGGTATAAACGCTGCCGCTTACAACACGCACCGCTACTTCCCTGACGTCAGAGAAGTCCTTTAATACTCAACGCCAAGGTTCGTTGCATCTTCCGTTTTGAGCGCTTGCACTTTTAGTTGGAAACTCAATCGAGATTACCCAGGGCCAAGCTAGCCCAATTGACATGTGTTGCTGGAAAGCACCAAAGGAGTAAAACCAATGCCAAAAAAGGACGACGAAACTAATTTTCCATTCCCAATGCGCGTACAGGTAGCTCCCGGATCTGAGGCGGAATATCGTCACTACCGAACGGTGGCACGGCGCACCGGCGAAGCCATCGCGCGAGAAGCCCTGGCACCCGGCGTCAGTGCGTCGCCGAAAGATGATTTGATCTTTCGCGGTGGCAAGACCCTACCGCAGATGGGATTCCAGAACATCTACCTGGGACGCAACAGCGACTTTGCGTCCGGTGACGTCGAGGCTATCGACGACGCGATCACGCGCGTGGTACGTGACGAGTCACTCAAAAACATCATCCAGCAATACTTTCCCGGCAAGCAGCTCGCGTATGAAGTGGCGGGGTCGGTAATTCTGGATGAAAACAGGGCAAACGAGATGGACGAGCCAGACGTCCAGAACAAAATCATCGACCTGTTCGACCGTAACCTCATTCTGCCAACCGACCAGGATCGTACAATCTTCAACCTGATACTTGCGCCGGATACAGTCTTAAGGTTGAGCGGCTCCAGCTCGCGTAACGGCTTGGGCGGCTATCACGGCTCGGTGCATTTCCAGCGCAATGGACAGACCCGGACGCTCTACTACTCGGCTAACGTCTACTCCGCGGTTCGCTCGGGCCAGAGGAATGGCATTCCGTTCTTCAGTGCTCCGTGGAAGAACGTGGTCTGCACGCTTTATCACGAGTTGATCGAGTCGCAGACGGATCCGGATGTAGGCGACGCCATCCGCCAGAACGATCGGCGCTTCATTGGCTACAATTCCAAATTTGGACAGGAGATCGGGGATCAGCCTATCTCGGCCAACTCGCTGGACAGAGTCTTCAAAGAGGTGATGACGATGCCAGGCCCGCGGCCAACACCAGTCCAATTCATATTTTCGAACAAGG
>Ga0157375_10005288_pt1 | contig 11210 bp, 9 predicted proteins | sample M35metaG_FD_115311 | JGI IMG/M metagenome (GOLD analysis project Ga0157375, IMG submission 115311) | Miscanthus rhizosphere microbial communities from Kellogg Biological Station, Michigan, USA - M3-5 metaG | ecosystem: Host-associated > Plants > Roots > Rhizosphere > Soil | place: USA: Michigan...
ATTGAACTCGAAAATGCGAGCGCGATCCGCTTCGGCCGCGTCGTCCGAGTCGTTGGAAAACGAGCCGATCGAGACATACATCTTCTTTCCGTTAGGCGAGAAAGCCAGCCCGCGGGTCCAGTGCCCCCCTCCGCGCAAGAGTCCGCCAGCGGAGAGATGCGCCCCCAAACCCTCCGCCGGTCCCCGCGCCTTCAAGTCACCGTTGCGATAGGAAAAGCGGACGATGCCATCGGTATTGGCGACGTAAAGATATTGCGGCTCGGGGCCGGGCGGATAGAAAGCGATCCCGAACGGCTGGTTGAGCGAGTCGTTAGTGAAAACCGCCTTGTCGGGCCTGCCATCGCCGTCGCGGTTGCGCAGCACCTTAATCTGGTTGATTGCGCTTTCGACCACGAAGATGTCGCCATTCGGCGCCGTTAGGAGCACGCGCGGATTACGAAAACCATCCGCGAATTCCTCGATCTTGAACCCGGCCGGGACATGAAGTTGCGCCCCGGGAGGACGGGCCACGATAACGGGGCCATTGTTAGCGGAACGCGTATCGTTAGGCGGAGGGAGATCGGCGACCGTGATCTTGCGCCGCACCCCCGGGGCATCGCCAGTCCAGTCCCCCATCGCAGCCTTCCCCGTCAAGAGTTTCGCGTCCTCCGCCATGCCGGGCGTAAGAACGACCAGAAGCGCAACCGTCCCGAGCAAAAATCCGCTCCCGGATCGGCTCATGTGATGAAATCTGCCTAACGAAAGATGACCGAGCTTTTTTCCTTCGCCCCGGCGAGTTGTTGCTCCGCCTTGCGCTGGTTGATAACGAAAGTGTTGTTCTCGCCGAATCGTGCCCACGGTCCTGATGGCACTTCGCTGAACTCGACAAATTTCCAGTCGGTCACGTCGGTGTCGGCGAGGCCAAGATAGTCGCGCACCGCCGGGGAAACATCGAGGCCGGCGCCACCGTTCAGATTCGGCTTCGGCCGCTCGTTTCCGAAAACGTATTCCCAGTGGTCGGTCCGGAACGGGCCGGCATCTTCCCATTGCGCATAGACGGTGCGGTTGCCTTTGCGAATTGCGACCCAGCGTCCCTTGCAAACCGAGACGCCCGGTCCGCGGTAGGCCTCCTTGAACCAGGGCACGACCTTCGGAGCCTCGGGACGATGCCCTTCGCGCGCCTTGTCGTTATAGGGCAGCGCACAATAAAACGGGTTTTGGCGCGGTGTGAATTTGACCGGGATGTAATCGTGCCGGCGGGAGGGACTGGGATCATCGTAACCGCCGTAGTTTCGTGCCCAGGCCGCGTCCCAGCTGCTGGAATGGTTTGGGACCGGGTTGTTTGCCGTCGGATTTTCCCCAATCCAGAAAACGGTGGTGACGATCTCTTTCTTCCACGGAAACTGCGCTTCGCCCTTTTTGGGGACAAACGAGAGCGGCGGGGTATACCCAATGGGATCGACCTTGAAAAGGACATCCTCGTTCAAGCGATTCTGCTTCTTGCTCAGCTTGACCTTTGCCGTCGGAACCTGCGCTGGCGCGGAGGGCGCAAAAACGGCTGAGACCGACGACAACAAAACTGCAATGGCGTGAGTAAATTTTCCTGGTTTCATCAAAACGAAAGCTCCGGCAGTTAACCGGAGAAAAGGCGCACAACTAAGATTCGGTCGGCGGACCGGAAATGCGCTTAAAGTGAAGGGCCGGATAGTAGCACGGGTTGGCGCGCGATCAACCGTTTAGCCAACAAATTTTCCAGGATTGAGAATGTCCAAAGGATCGAGCGTTTGCTTCAGGCGCGTGTGCAAAGCGCGCACGGTTTGGCTCGTTGCCTCAGGCCACCAGCGTTTCTTGGCCAGGCCGATGCCGTGCTCGCCCGTAATCACTCCGCCCCACTCCAGGACCTGCGCAAAGAGTTGGTCGAGCGCTTGTTCGACCCGGTCGCGCACCGCGGGATCATCATAATCCGCGGCCATGATATTGACGTGGATGTTGCCATCGCCGGCGTGGCCGAAGGTGGCGACCGGGAAGCCGTGCCGCGCGTGCAGTCCCTCCGCAAACTCGACCAAATCGACGAGCCGACTGCGCGGCACGACGATGTCTTGATTCAGCTTGGTGAGGCCGGTAGCGCGCAGAGAATTGCTGAACTCGCGCCGCAACGACCACAGTTTTTCCGAGCCCTCCTCGGTCGTGGCGCGGGTCAATGAATTTGGCTGGAGGTTTCTGAGCAACGTTTCAAGCGCGGCCGCTTCGCCGCGTACACTTTCCGGCTGGCCGTCCACATCAACGAGCAGATGGGCGTCCCCCTGCGGGATCACGCCGAAATCCTGTGTTTGCCGGGCGGCCTGAAGGGTGAATTGATCGGCGATCTCGAGTGAGGACGGAAGAAACCCGGCGGCGAAAATCGCCTGCACCGCGGTCGCGGCCTGCGCCATGGTGGCGAAGGAGGCTGAGAGCGTGGCGCGGGCCGGCGGCAAGGGCAAAAGCCGCACGGTTATTTCCGTGACTACGCCTAGTAATCCCTCGGAACCGACAAAGAGGCCGATCAAATCGAAACCAGTTTTGTTTTTGTGCACGCGCCCGCCGGTGCGGAGGATCTCCCCGTTTGCGAGCACGACCTCGAGGCCGATGATGTAATGGCGCGTCACGCCATACTTCAGACAGCGCGGCCCGCCGGCATTGGTCGCCACATTTCCGCCGATCGTGCAGTCATGCAGACTGGCCGGGTCGGGCGGATAAAACAGCTTCTGCGCACGCACCGCTGCCTTTAAATCGGCCGTAATCACCCCCGGCTCGACGATGGCGATGGCGTCGGCAAAATGGATTTCCTTGATCCGATTCATCCGCGCGAGGGAAAGCGCGATGCCCCCTTGCACCGGCACACAACCGCCAACGTAACCGTAGCCGGCTCCGCGCGCAGTCACCGGAATCTTGTTGGCCGAAGCGAACTGCAAGAGCCGGCGAACGTGATCGGCGGTCTGCGCAAAGACGACGATGTCGGGCGTCTGCACGGCGAACCATTTGTCGCCGCCGTGGGCGAGCCGCGTCGGCTCGTCGGCCGCGACGATTTCGTCCCCGAGAAGGGCGCGCAGTTCAGCCGCCAGGTTCATCGTCCCACCATAAGCGGTGGTTCGATTACTTCCACGCGTGTGCCAATCTCGGCCGCGTCGAAGAAATGTTTCGCCATCGCCGTCGGGATGCGAATGCAACCGTGCGAGGCCCGGTAGCGCGGCACAAAACCGGCGTGCATCCCGTAGGCACCGGTAAAGCGCAGGAAGTACGGCATGGGCGCCCCGACAAAGTGCGCGCCATCGGGGCGCGGGTCCTTGCCGACATCGACATTGCGCATCAGCACTGCACCCGAAGCGGCGCAGTAGGCACCGTACTGGCTGGAGACATGGGTCGCGTCCTTTTCAATAACACGATACTTGCCAGGGGGAGTCTCGAAATCCCGGCGTCCAGAAGAGATATTGGTCTGGCCCACCAGTACGTCGCCGCGATAAAAAAACGCCTGCTGGGAGGTGAGATTGACGACGATCTTGCGCGTGCCTCTGTCAGGAGCATGATCATTCCACCAGGCCAGGATGGGATAATGCGAGGCCGATCGGGTCTGCATGGCGACGGAGCGATGGGGACGAACGCCGATGTCATTGGGCAATTCAGTACAACTGGCGAGGCCCAGTGCGACGCCCGCAGCGAGCAAAAATGCGGGGGGAACGCGGTGTCTCATGTCGCGAGTGTAATGTTAGGCAACACTGAGACAAATGTCCACGCGCGCCTCGTCAAGGAGGCATTCCGGTCCGCGTTCCAGTTTCTCGATGAGCTACCCTTGGAAGTTTAGCGTTTGGGCGCGTCGGTCGCGGCCGGATCACGGATTGTGTAGCCGACGTAGCGCAAGGTCTGAATGAGTTGCACGTCGAACCCTGAATCCACTTTCTTGCGCAGGCGCGCAATGAAGATTTCCACCGTCCGCGTATCGTACTCGTGCTCCCGTTGCCAGATGCGTTCGCAAAGCTCGGTGCGCGAGAAGACCCGCCCCGGTTCCTGCATCAAGACCTGGAGGACGTCGAATTCACGCGGTGAAAGCGCGACCAGTTTCCCTGCCCGCGAGACATGGCGATGCTGCACGTCCATGTGCAGATCGGCCACTTTGAGCAGGTCGGCCGCGATCGGGGTGGCGGCTCGGCGCCCGAGGGCTTCGATGCGCGCCATGAGTTCGTTGAGTGAGAAAGGTTTAGCCAGGTAATCATCCGCACCGGCCTTGAGGCCTTTGACGCGGTCAGCGACCTCGCCGCGGGCCGTCAGGATGAGAATGCGCGCACAGGAATGGGCTTCGCGCAGGCGGGCCAACACCGATAACCCATCGAGGCTGGGAAGGTTGAGATCGAGGATAATGAGATCGGGCGGGTCGAGGAGCGCGGCTTGCAATCCTTCGGCGCCGTCGTTGCGCGCGCTCGACTCATGATTGGCGCGCTGCAGTTCCCGAGTGATCTGCCGAGCTAGCCGAGGATCGTCTTCGATGACCAGAACGCGCATTCAGTCTTTCCGGATATTGCCGTACTGGGGAAAAGGCCACAATCGGGAACTAAATTCCAATCAATAATGTGATAATCCTAGTTTCCGAGGCTCCCTCCTCGCACCGTCGTCATTAGGCCGAAGGACGTTCTGGAAATCAGCCCCGGTTCGGAATACAACTTGCTTGCGCATGGGCCCGCAACAAATCACTCAAACCATCACCTCCGACAGCGAGCAGCGCATGAACGTTCCCGCCGTCACGGTGGACGGTTTTTACAAGACGCATGCGAAGGCATTGCAGCTCAAACTCGAAGGGAGCCAGGTCGGTTTCGAGCGGCGCATCCGCGAACCGACCATTAATCGCCCCGGACTCGCGCTTGCCGGTTTCTACGAATATTTCGCAGAGAAGCGGGTGCAGGTGCTCGGCGCCGCAGAGCAATCGTATATCAAGAGTTTGCCGCGGCGGCAACGGCAAGCGCGATTTCGCGCACTTTGCGAACAAAAAATCCCCTGCCTCGTGGCGTCGCGCGGTTTCCATCTCGCACCGGACCTGCTCGCAATCGCGGAGACCGCGGAGATCGCGGTTTTCCGCACGCCGATGATCACGATGAAGTTTATTAACGCCGCGACCATCGCGCTCGAGCTCGATTTTTCACCGACCGTAACCGAGTTCGGCAGCATGGTCGACATCCTGGGTGTCGGCGTGCTCATCCGTGGTGCAAGCGGGGTCGGCAAGAGCGAGTGCGTGCTCGGTCTGATCGAGCGCGGCTACAGTCTCGTGGCCGACGACGTAACGCGGATCAAATCGCTGGAAGGGCGCGAATTGATGGCAACGGCTCCGGATTTGACCCGCTACCACATGGAGGTGCGCGGGATTGGGATCATCAATGTCGTCTCCATTTTCGGCATCGGCGCGATCCGCACGGAGAAGCGACTTGACCTCGTCGTGACGTTAAAAGACTGGCACGAGGTGGAAGAAATGGATAGAATCGGATTGGACCGCGAGCTTTACGAGATTCTCAAGATCCAGGTCCCGCACATCACAATCCCGGTCCGGCCGGGGCGGGATATCGCCCGGCTGATCGAGGTAGCCGCGATGGATCAAAAACTAAAAGACCTCGGCCTCAACAGCGCAGTGGAATTTAACAACAAGTTGCTCGGTCTGATGCAGACAGAAGACACCTGATGGGATTACTCAATCGACGCTCGGCCCCAGCCACCAACGAAAAGGTGGAGAAAGAGATCACGATCATCAATCGACTCGGCCTCCACGCGCGTCCCGCGGCCATGTTTGTCCGAATCGCGAGCCGGCACCGCTGCGAAATCTGGGTGGCGAAGGAAGGCGAGGAAATTAATGGAAAAAGCATCATGGGCCTGATGATGCTCGCGGCCGGCCAGGGCTCGAAATTGCGCGTCCGCGCGGAAGGTCCCGACGCCAGCCAGGCCCTCCAGGATATCGAGGACTTAATTCAGTCGCGCTTCAACGAAGAATAGTTGACCCGGAATGCTTTCGGGGTTGACGCTCCGGTTAGTCTAGCACCGGAATGAGCGGCGAACGCGGCCCAGAAGAAAAACGTTGTCAGGGTGTACCCGCGTCGCCCGGGATCGCGCGCGCCCCGGTTCATGTCTTCTCCATCGAGTCGGACGACGTTGTCAAATATCAGATCGACGCTGCGCACGTCCCCGATGAGATCGCGCGCTTCGAGACCGCACTCATCCAGACGCGAGTGCAGATTCTGGAGATGCAGCAGCAGATCGCGGAAGCGATCGGAGCAAAGGACGCTGGCATCTTCGACGCTCACCTTCTCGTGGTCGAAGACCAGACGCTGATCGACGAAGTGCTGCGCAAACTGGAAGCCGACCGTTGCAACGTGGAGTTTGTTTTTCAGGAAGTCGCCAGCCGCTACGTCGAATCGCTGAGCAAAATTGATGATCCCTATCTGCGCGAACGCGCGCTCGATATCCAGGACGTGACCCGGCGCGTTATTCGCAACCTCCAGGGCAAATCGGCGCGGCCTTTCCTTTCCGTCGACAAGCCGCATCTGCTGGTGGCCCATAACCTCACCCCTTCGGACACCGCGACCATGAATCGCGAGCAGGTGCGCGGCCTCGCCCTCGATCTCGGCAGCCGCACTTCGCACACCGCAATCATGGCGCGATCGTTAGGCATTCCCGCCGTCGTCGGTCTGCACGACGCGACCGAGATCCTGGAAACCGGCGCGCCCGCCCTGATCGACGGTTACACCGGGCTCCTCATCGTTCACCCGAGCGAAAAAACTCTTCTCGAATATGAGGAAATCGAGCGGCAGAAAGGCGCGATCGCGGAGAGCCTCACCCGGCTGCGGGAGACAAAATCCACTACCCGCGATGGACGCCACATTGTACTCTCAGCCAACATTGAGCTCCCCGAGGAGGTGGACGCCGTTCTCGGCAACGGCGCCGAAGGTGTGGGGCTCTATCGCACCGAATTTCTTTACCTCAATCAGACGGCGCTGCCCACGGAGGAGGAACAATACGCCATTTACCACACCGTGGCGAAGCGCGTCTCGCCTGATCCGCTGATCATCCGCACGCTCGATCTCGGCGGGGACAAGCTCGCCGCCAACATCGAGAGCAGTGACGAACTCAATCCTTTTTTGGGTTGGCGAGCGATTCGTTTTTGCCTCGAGAATCTGCCCCTTTTCAAAACGCAGCTGCGCGCCATTCTGCGCGCGAGCGTTTATTCAAACGTTAAGATGATGTTCCCGATGATTTCGGGATTGGATGAAGTCCGGCGGGCCTTGCAGATCGTCGAAGAATGCAAAAACGAGCTGCGCTTCGAGGGAAAGAATTTCAACGAGAGTCTCGAAATTGGCATCATGATCGAAGTGCCCACCGCGGCGATCATAGCGGACTTGCTCGCGCGGGAGGTGGATTTTTTCAGTGTCGGCACGAACGACTTGATCCAGTACGCCGTCGCGATCGATCGGACGAATGAGCGCGTCGCCCATCTCTACGAGCCGAGCCATCCTTCCGTCATCCGGCTCCTCAAGATGGTAGCCGACGCGGCGCACAGCAACGACATCTGGGTGGGCGTGTGCGGCGAAATGGCCGGCGAAGTATTGTTTACTCCACTCCTCCTCGGCCTCGGGATGGATGAGCTGAGCGCTGGAGCGACGCTCGTCCCGCGGGTCAAAAGCGCGGTCCAGCGCCTAACGACGATGGAGTGCCGGCAGCTGCTCGAGGAAGTGCTGGAACTCGATACGCCCTCGGCTGTGCTCGCGCGCTGCACCCGGGTGGCGCAACGAAATTTCCCCGAGCTGCTCGGTTAATCTTCCTCGCCCGTCTCCGCTTCCGGCTCGATGTCGGGTTTGATCCCTTCCTCTTCCATCTTGCGCAGGACATCGCTCATGTCGTCGACTTCGTCCCAGACTTCCTGGCTGACATAAATCTGCGCCTTCTGCTGCACAGCCATGGCGATGCAATCACTCGGTCGGCCATCGAGCTCGATGATTTTCTTCTGCTGCAATTCGTTCTCAGCGCGTATGATCATGCGCGCGTAGTAGGTGGCATTTTTCAAATCATTGATGATAACTCGCTCGACATGGGCTCCCAGTGCGGTCATGAGGTGGCCCATCAGATCATGCGTCAGCGGGCGCTCTTTCACCGTCGCGCGCATGAACATGGTGATCGCGCTGCCGACGCTCTGATCGACATAGATGATGAATACTTTGTCGGTGTTACCGAGGAAGACCGCGCAGCCGCCACTCGTCGGCAGGACCGCGCGCACCTGCACCTCCATGACCGTTTTGTTCATCTGAAAAACCGTAACAGACCGAATTCGAAAAACAAGAGGGTGCGCGCCAGCGGGGCGGACAGGCCCCGGGGGAAAGCAAAGACCTTTTCTCAAATTGAATTTGCAGGCGTGTATCCTACACTGCGCCCACGATGACGAGACCGGATTGGGATATTGAAGCTGCCATCGCGACCTACAACGTCGATGGCTGGGGCAGCGGATATTTCTCGGTCAACAGCGCGGGCAACGTCATCGCCAAGCCGGTCAAAGAAGCCGGCGGATCGATTGATCTGCTCGAAGTGGTCAACGAAGCCCGGGAACGCGGACTTGGTTTTCCACTCGTCATCCGCTTCCAGGATTTGCTCCGGCATCGCGTCGAGACCGTCAATCGGGCCTTCCAAGCCGCAATTGAAGAGTTCGGCTATCGGAGCGTTTATCGCGGTGTCTTTCCGATCAAGGTCAATCAGTTACGCGAAGTGATCGAAGAGATCGTCGACGCCGGCTCGGAGTTTCATTTCGGCCTGGAGGCAGGGAGCAAACCGGAACTTATCGCTGCCCTCGCGATGCACAAGGATCCCGAGAGCCTTATCATCTGCAACGGCTACAAGGATCGCGATTTCATTCGCACCGCGATGCTTGGATGCCGCCTCGGAAAATCAGTCATCATCGTGGTGGAGAAAATCGAGGAACTCGAGCAGACGCTCCGCGTTGCCCGCGAGATGGGGGTCGAACCGCACATCGGGATTCGCGTGCGCCTGCACAGCAAAGGCGCAGGGAAATGGACGACGAGCGGCGGCGAGAATGCGAAGTTTGGTTTGAGCACGACGAACCTGATCGCGGCTAGCGAGATGCTCAAGGCGCAGGGACTCGCCCACTGTCTTAAGCTCGTGCACTTCCATGTCGGCTCGCAGGTGCCGGACATTTCCACGGTTAAGCGCGCAGTGCGCGAAGCGGCACGCTATTATGCAAAGCTTTCCAAGCTCGGCCATGAGCTTGGATATCTCGATGTGGGCGGCGGCCTCGGGGTCGATTATGACGGCTCGCGCACCAGCTTCGACAGCTCGACCAATTACTCGCTCCAGGAGTATTGCAACGATGTCGTTTACAACATCATGGAAGTTTGCGACTCGGAGGCCGTCGCTCACCCTAAGATCGTGAGCGAAGGTGGCCGCGCGATCGTGGCCCATCATTCCGTCCTCGTGGTGGAAGCTTTCGGCTCGATCGAAAAAGATGTTGCAGCCAGTAAAATCGAAGCGACGGCCAACGATCCGAAGCCGTTGCGTGACATCGTCGAAGTGAAGCGACAGCTCAAACGCGGCAACCGGATCGAGACCCTGCATGACGCGCAGCAAATTAAGGAAGAGACACAACAGCTCTTCAATCTTGGACTGCTCGATCTGGAATCGAAAGCCAAGATCGAAGCCCTCTATTGGCAACTCGCCCGGCAAATCGTGACTCTTCACCGCGGGCTCAAGTACGTGCCGGAAGAGGTGAAGGAACTGGAGACTTCGTTAGGCGATCAGTACATCTGCAACTTCTCAGTTTTCCAGTCGCTCCTTGATCATTGGGCGCTCGGCCAGCTTTTCCCGATCATGCCCATCCATCGCCTGACGACTCCGCCCGAACGCCAGGGCACGCTGGTTGACATCACCTGCGATTCCGACGGGAAGATTAATAAATTCACCGACCTGCAGGACGTGAAGGATACCCTGCCCTTGCACAAAATCCTCCCCGGCGAGCTTTATTACCTCGGGGTTTTTCTGGTTGGCGCCTACCAGGACATCATGGGGGATCTGCACAACTTGTTTGGCCGCGTCACCGAAGTCCACATCTTCCTCGATGAGGACGAAGAGTCGGGCTGGTATATCGAAGAAGTGATCGAAGGCAGCACCATCGGGCAGGTCTTGGCAATGACCCAGTGGGACAAGATCGAGCTTATGCGCCTGGTAAAACTACAGGTCGACGCCGCGATCAAGAGCGATCGACTCAAGCCTAACGACGCCATGAAAATTCTGGCCGATTACGAACGCGGCCTGCAAGGTTACACCTACCTTTCGCTCGACGGGGCTGCCAACCCTAACGGCCCCACTACTCCATCTGCCCCCGCCTGAGGGCCGCTGCGCGGAACGCAGGAAACGCTGTCAGCCGAGGGCTGGTGTTGGCCTCGCAAGGCGAGCCGCTTCGCCGCTACTTCTTCTTCCCTTCGCCGGGGCGATAATCTTCCTCGGCCACTTCGAAAGCCTTTTCGAGGCCGACCATGTCTTCGCCGGGACGGAGATTGTCGAACGCTTCGGACTCCTTACGCAGTTCTTCCTCAGAATAGTTCGCCGCCTTGATCGAGAGTCCGATACGGCGCTCGACTTTGTCGACCTTGATGACGCGCGCTTCGACTTCCTGACCGACCTTGAGCACGTCCTTGACCTTGGCGACGTGGTCTTCGCTCAACTGGGAGATATGGACGAGGCCATCAATATCATCCTGCAACTGCACAAACGCCCCAAAACTGGCCAGCTTGGTGACCTTGCCGGTGACGAGATCGCCAATTTTATATTTCTCGTCGATGTTCTTCCACGGGTCGTCGCTGAGTTGTTTGATGCCAAGACTAATGCGCTGGTTGGTCTTGTCGATGTCGATCACTTCCGCTTCGACTTCGTCGTTCTTCTTGAAGACCTCCATGGGATGATTGATCTTGCGCGTCCAGCTCAGATCCGAGACGTGAATCATCCCGTCGATGCCATCTTCCAGTTCCACAAACGCCCCATAGGCGGTCATGTTGCGGATCTGGCCTTTGACCCGGCTGCCGATGGTAAATTTCTTCTCAATCTCATCCCACGGGTTTGCTTCGAGTTGACGCAGGCCTAACGAAATCTTCTGCTCCTCCTTGTTCACGCCGAGGACAACGGCTTCCACTTCCTGGCCGGCGGAAAGAATGTCCGAGGGACGC
>Ga0157375_10005294_pt1 | contig 11204 bp, 13 predicted proteins | sample M35metaG_FD_115311 | JGI IMG/M metagenome (GOLD analysis project Ga0157375, IMG submission 115311) | Miscanthus rhizosphere microbial communities from Kellogg Biological Station, Michigan, USA - M3-5 metaG | ecosystem: Host-associated > Plants > Roots > Rhizosphere > Soil | place: USA: Michigan...
ACGCATCGGCCTTGACGATCGCCATCACCGGCACGCCGGTGTGCGCGCGGATCTGCGCCAGGTTGTGGCCGATGCTTGGCAGGTCGACGCGAATGCGCGTCGGGCGCTGCTGCGCGAAGAAATCAGAAGCCATGGCGGGCGATCTCCACAACCACTCCCGGGAAAACCAGCGTCAGTGTAATCGCCGCATGCAGCTACGCGCCCGAGCTCATGGTGATATTCGCCACGATAGTGGCGTCAGCGCAGCGAGTCTCAACGTCCGAATTGCGGCGAAACTGCGGGCACCGCACATTCACTCGAACGACCCCACCCGATCCCGCGCAAGGTTGTCGAACCGCGTGTACTCGCCGAAGAAACGCAGGTCGACCTTGCCGGTCGGTCCGTTGCGCTGCTTGGAGATGATGATCTCGGCAAGGCCTTTCTTGTCGAGGTCGGTCTTGTTGTAGACCTCGTCGCGGTAGATGAACATGATCACGTCGGCGTCCTGCTCGATGCCGCCGGATTCGCGCAGGTCGGACATCACCGGGCGCTTGTCGGTGCGCGACTCGAGGCTGCGGTTGAGCTGCGACAGCGCGAGCACCGGCACCTTGAGTTCCTTCGCGAGCCCCTTGAGGCTGCGCGAGATCTCGGAGATCTCGTTGGTGCGGTTCTCGTTCATGCCGGGCACCTGCATGAGCTGCAGGTAGTCGACGACGATCAGGCCGAGGTCGTGGTCGCGCTTGAGCCGGCGCGCGCGCCCGCGCAGGTCGACCGGCGACAGACCCGGGGTGTCGTCGATGAAGATCTTGACCTCGGACAGCATGCGGATCGCGCTGTTCACGCGCGACCAGTCCTCGTCCTCGAGCTGGCCGGTGCGCAAGCGCGAGGCGTTGACGCGGCCCATCGACGAGATCAGGCGGAACGCGAGCTGCGATGCCGACATTTCCATCGAGAAGATCACCACCGCCTTCTTCGACTTGAGCGCGGCGTATTCGGCGATGTTCACCGCCAGCGCGGTCTTGCCCATCGACGGGCGCGCGGCGAGGATGATCAGGTCGGTCGGCTGCAGGCCGGCGGTCATCTCGTCAAGGTCGACGAAACCGGTCGGCAGGCCGGTGACGGCGCCCTGGCTCTCGTAGCGCTCCTGCAGGACCTGGAACGCGTCCTTCATCGCCTCGCGCAGCGACACGTAATCCTTGCGACCGCGGTCGCCGAGTTCGGCGATCTTGAACACGCGCTCCTCGGCCTTGTCGAGCACGTCCTTGATCGCGACATTGCCGGGCTGGAAGCCGTCGTTGACGATCTCGGTGCCGGCCTCGATCAGGCGCCGCAGCACCGATTTCTCGCGCACGATCTCGGCGTACGCGGTGATGTTCGCGGCCGATGGCGTGGTGCTCGCAAGCTCGATCAGGTAGGCGCTGCCGCCGATCTGCTCGGCAAGGCCATTGCTGTCGAACCATTCGCCGAGGGTCACCACGTCGAACGGCTTGTTCTTCGCCGACAGGTCGCGGATCGCGCGATAGATCAGCCGGTGGTCGCGACGGTAGAAGTCGTCCTCGGTGAGTTGGTCGGAAACGTGGTCGAGCGAATCCGGCGCAAGCATCAAGCCGCCGAGCACCGCCTGCTCGGCATCGACCGATTGCGGCGGCACGCGCAGGGATTCGATGCGGTTGTCGGCGTGCGCAGCCTGGCGCTCGTCGGTGCGGAAGCCCTGACGCGATGGCATGGAGGTGACGACCTGCGTGGATGGAGGATGCCGCGTGATCATAGGCCGTAAGTCCACCGAGCGTTGCAGACAACTCTGTGGATAACAGGTGCACATCTCACCGCGCGAGACTGGGCATCGCTATCGGCGCGGAGATCTTTTTTGAGGCTGCTTTCGGAAGCCCTACGCGAAGACGGACGCCGAAGCGCCCGTCGAAAAGGTGTCGCGACTCAGGCCATGGATGGCCTGACGGCCAAGCGTCTGCTTGGCTGGTCACAGGTTCGGCGGCGCCGAACCCGTGACGCCGAAGTCGCGGCAGGAAGCCCGATCTTCGGCTCAATCAAACAAATGGCGGTGGTTCAAGCTTCCGGAACCACCGTGACTTTGACGATGGTTTCGACATCAGCGTGCAGGTGCACGTGGATCTCGAACTCGCCAAGGCGGCGCAGCGGGCCTTCGCCCATCACGACTTCGCTCTTGCTCAGCGGGAAACCGGCGGCGGTGAACGCCTCGGCGATGTCGCGCGGGCCGACGGAGCCGTACAGCTTGCCTTCGGTCGAGGAGTTCGCCTTGATCGTCACGGCGGCGCCTTCGAGCTTCGCCTTGCGGGCCTCGGCGGCGGCGTGGATATCGCTGGCCTTGGCTTCGTAATCGGCGCGCTTGGCTTCGAACTCGGCGACGTTCTTCGCGGTCGCCGGCACGGCCTTGCCGTACGGGATCAGGAAATTGCGGCCGTAACCGGGCTTGACGTTGACCTTGTCGCCAAGGCCGCCGAGGTTCACGACTTTCTGCAGGAGGATGAGTTGCATGGTGTTGCTCCGTATTCGTTAGCGGGCCGATGCCCGCAACTGTGGCTGTCCGAATGACTCGGGATGGATTTTCCGCTCAGAAACCCAAAAGGATGTCCCATGGATTCCGGAAGAAGGAAGAAGAAAGCTCTTATTGGAAGTCCGCACACGGATGTGCGGTCACGCCATACGTTCAATGCACAGCTACATCAGTTCATACATCTCTTGACGCGTGCCCGTGCAGGGACGCACGTATCAGCTTGTATGGCTGTCGCAGTAAGGGATCAACGCGAGGAAGCGCGCGCGCTTGACCGCCGTCTGCAACTGGCGCTGGTAACGCGCCTTGGTGCCGGTGATGCGGCTCGGCACGATCTTGCCGGTCTCGGTCAGGTACTGGCGCAGGGTGTTGAGATCCTTGTAATCGATCTCGGTGATGCCCTCGGCGGTGAACTTGCAGAACTTGCGGCGACGGAAGAATTTGGACATGGCTGGGTTCCTGGTCTGGGGTTTCAGGCGTCTGCGCCAACGGCGCCGCCTTCGAAGGACTCATCACGGCGCGGGCGCTCGCTGCGCTCCGGACGGTCGCCACGGTCGCCCCGCTCGCCCCGTTCTCCGCGATCGCCCCTGTCGCCACGATCGGTCTTCTCGTCCTTCATCTTCATGATGAACGACTGTTCGGTGTCCGCGCCGTCGCGCTTGGTCACCAGGTGGCGCAGCACGGCGTCGTTGAAGCGGAAGCCGTCGACCAGTTCGGTCAGCACCTTCTGCCCGCACTCGACGTTGAGCATCACGTAGTGCGCCTTGACCAGGTTGTTGATCGGGTACGCAAGCTGGCGGCGGCCCCAATCCTCGAGTCGATGGACCTGGCCCGCGCCTTCGCCGGTGTCGGTCGTGATCAGCGTCTTGTAACGCTCGATCATCGCGGGCACTTGCTCGCTCTGGTCCGGGTGGACCATGAACACGATTTCGTAATGACGCATGGTGTTTCCTCTTGTGGATATCGGCCCGGCCCGATCAGGGGCTTCGCCGGACAGCCCCCCGTCGATGCATGGCGCAAGGCGGTGGGGCAAGGGTTCCCGAGGCAAACGGCAGCCACGGGAAGCCGCGCATTATGGCAGAGAACGTGTTTCCCGGGCAAATGCCCCGAATCCGCTGCCGCCGTCTCGTAAATTTCCCTAGGTGCGTTGGCGTACATACTTGGCCACGGGGGCCGCTGACACTCGGGCTTGCCGGTGGCATCGCCGTCTAGGGGACCCTTGATCCAGATCAACGTGCGGCCAGCGGGGCTGGACTAGAGTCGATCCGTAGCCAACCAGAACAGGACACCTTGATATGACTTCGCCCGTAACCTCCCGCCGACGCTTCCTCATCCAAGCAGCGCTGGCGACTGCCGCCTTGCCGATCGCCATGCGGCTGATCCCCGAGGCCCGCGCCGTAGGGTTGACCAAGCTCCCGCTGGATAATCCGCAAGCCAAGGCATTGGGCTATGTCGAGGACGCCAGCACCACCAAGCATCCCAGCTACAAGGCGGGGAGCGCGTGTGCCAACTGCCAGTTCTTCACCGCGGCCACGGGCGCCTGCGCGCTGTTCGCGGGCTTCAGCGTGTCGCCCAAGGGATGGTGTTCGGCCTGGGCCAAGAAGCCAGCCTGAGCAGCAACTTCCAACTTCGCCGGCCTGATGGCAGCTATACAGGGGAGAGCACCGTGACTGCGCCGAATTTCCATCCGCTCCACCGCGACCGCTTGCCATCACGTCGACCAGCGACGCGAGTCCTGCTGTCGGCAGCGCTGATGCTTGTCGCCGTCGCGGCAATCTGGCCCACCGACTCCCAGGCGCTTCCCCTGTTCGCGCGCCAGACCGGGCAGAACTGCCAGGCCTGCCATGCCGGCGGACAGTTCCCCGAACTCACCCAGTACGGCCGGCTGTTCAAACTCACTGGCTACACCATCGGCCAGCACACGGTGCCGCTATCGGCGATGGCGGTCGTCAGCGATTCGAGGGTGTTCAACACCAGCAAGAGCGACGACCCGAAGGCTGATTTCGCGAAGAACAATTCCTTGATCTTCGCCACCTCCAGCATCTTCCTCGGCGGCAAGGTGACCAACAACATCGGCGCATTCCTGCAGGTCACCTACGACAACTACGCCGCCCAGTCCGACGACGGCAAGTGGCACGGCCATAGCGGCGCGGACAACATGGACATCCGCTACGCCGACCGCCACATCGATGCGAAGAACGACCTGATCTGGGGCGTATCCGCGAACAACAACCCATCGCTCGTGGACATCTGGAACACGGCGCCGGCGTGGATGCAGTACGTACCGGTCCCGAGCCCGGGAAGCAGCGCGTTCATCGACGGCGCGACGCCCTACCCCGGCCTCGCCGCGGGCGGCAACATCTCCGGCATCAACGGCTACTTGTTCTGGAACCAGATGCTGTACGTCGAACTCGGTGGCTACCGCACGGCCAAGGGCCTGACCTCGTTCATGAGCGCTGGCGTTCCCGAGGATGAGAAGACCAAGCTGCAGGGAACCAATCCGTACTGGCGCGCGACCCTGAGCCGCACCTGGGGACCGCACACCTGGATGGTCGGTACCACGGGGATGGTCGCGGACGTCTTCGACGATCCGCTCGACACGTCGGATCCGGCCAGCGTCCATCATTTCCGCGACATCGGCTTCGATTCCCAGTACCAGTACCTGCTCGATCCGCACAGTTTCACGGCCCAGCTTGCCTACATGCGGGACACCCACAGGGTCCCTGGCTTCCTGGCCAACCAGCCGGTCGAGGACGTCAATGGCAACCCGTTGCCGAACACCAATGCCAGCGACACCGTCAAGGTGCTGCGCGCCAAGGCGACCTACGTGTACGGGGCGAAATACGGCGCCAGCCTCGCGCACTTCAGCCAGACCGGCACCACCGACTCGGCGTTGTACGATCCGACGCGCGTGTTCGGCAATGTCTCGGGCAATCCGGCCATCAAGGGCTGGACTTGGGAGGCATTCTGGATCCCGGTGCAATACGTGCGCGTCGGCGTCCAGTACACGGCTTACAACACGTTCAATGGCGCCACGCGCAACTACGATGGCATGGGGCGGAATCCGGGCGACAACAATTCCTTGTTCTTCTATGTCTGGGGAGCGTACTGATGGACCGCAGCGACGTGACAGATAGACGCGCAACGCGCCCGATCCAGCCTGCGGCCCGGTACTCGCTATCCTCCGGGAATCCGATGCGCATGATGCTGGCCACCGCAGCGACGATCGGCCTGGCAACCAGCTGCGCGAACGTCGAGCGTTCGCGCGACACGGCAAATCCCAACGTGTCAGGCGACACGCTCGCGATGCAGGTCTGCTCGAACTGCCATGGACCGACCGGAAATTCGGTGTCGCCCAATTTCCCCAACCTTGCCGCGCAGCAGGAGGTGTACCTCGCCGCGCAACTGCATGCGTTCAAGGGGCATAGCCGCCTGGATCCGGCGGGATTCGAGTACATGTGGGGACTCAGCCACGACCTGACCGACAAGCAGATCAACGAGCTGGCAGCGCATTTTGCGGGTCAGAAACTGGAAAGACAGGGTATCGAAGGCAAGCCCGAACGCATCGCGGCCGGGAAAGCCATCTTTACCGGTGGCCTCCCCGACCAGAGCGTCCCCGCTTGCTCGAGTTGCCACGGCCCGGAAGGCATGGGCAACGCGGCTTTCCCGCGCATCGCCGGACAGCACGTCGACTATCTGGTCAAGCAGCTGAACGTCTTCCAGCGCACCAACCAACGCCCTGCGGGCGCGGTCATGAAGACCGTGGTCCACCAGCTCACGCGGCAGAACATCGAGAACGTCGCGGCCTACCTGCAGGCAATGCCGAACCAGTAGGCGACAACATTCGTCGGTGCGCCCGCTGTCCGGAAACCGGCAGCGGGCCGGTTACGCAACCTGCGTGGTGAAGCTCTCGCCGCAACCACAAGCGTCGGCTGCGTTGGGATTCTCGAAGGCGAATTGCGCGTTGAGGCCCTGCTTCACGAAGTCGATCCGCGTGCCCTGTACCAAGGGCAGGCTCGCGGCATCGACGATCACGCGGACGCCATCGACGTCGAACACGGTGTCGTCGGGTCCGGCATGTTCGGCCAGGTCCACGACGTATCCCCAGCCCGAACATCCGGTGCGCCGCACGCCAAAACGCAAGCCGATCCGGCCGGGACTGGCGGCGAGATAGCTGCGCGCGCGTTCGAGCGCTGCGGGGGTCAGGGTGATGCTCATCGGTCGAGTATACCTGTGGCTGAAAGTAGACTTCGCTATCATGTCGGGCTGGAAGCCGAAGTGGGTCCGACGACGTGGAGATGCAAGGCATGACGGTAGCGAGCGTGGCGGACATCGTGGCGGGCAAGCGCGCCGTCGGAAGTGAGGTCAGCGTACGCGGCTGGGTGCGTACGCGACGCGATTCGAAGGCGGGCCTGTCGTTCGTGAACGTCAGCGACGGCTCGTGCTTCCATCCGATCCAGGTCGTCGCACCAGCAGACCTGCCCAATTACGAGGCCGAAGTGAAGCGGCTCACCGCCGGCTGCGCGGTGATCGCGACCGGCACGCTGGCCGCGTCGCAAGGCCAGGGCCAGGCTTTCGAGATCCAGGCCAGCGCGATCGAGGTCGTTGGATGGGTCGAAGATCCGGAAACCTACCCGATCCAGCCGAAGGCGCATTCGCTGGAATTCCTGCGCGAAGTCGCCCACCTGCGCCCGCGCACCAACCTGTTCGGCGCGGTCGCCAGGATTCGCGACTGCCTCGCGAAGGCGGTCCACCGGTTCTTCCACGAGAACGGCTATTTCTGGATCAACACGCCGATCATCACCACCTCCGATGCCGAAGGCGCGGGCCAGATGTTCCGCGTGTCGACGCTGGACATGGCGAACCTGCCACGCGACGACAACGGCGCGGTGGATTTCGCGCAGGATTTCTTCGGCAAGGAAACCTTCCTCACCGTGTCCGGCCAGCTCAATGTCGAGGCCTACTGCCTGGCCCTGAGCAAGGTCTACACGTTCGGCCCGACCTTCCGCGCCGAGAATTCCAATACCTCGCGCCACCTCGCCGAGTTCTGGATGATCGAACCGGAACTCGCGTTCGCGAACCTCGACGAAAACGCCGACCTTGCCGAGGCCTTCCTCAAGTACGTCTTCAAGGCCGTGCTCGACGAACGCGCCGACGACATGGCGTTCATCGCCGAGCGCGTCGAGAAGAATGCGGTCACGAAGCTCGAGGCATTCATCGCGCAACCCTTCGAACGCATCGACTACACCGATGCCGTCGGGCTGCTGCAGAAATCCACCCAGAAGTTCGACTATCCCGTCGAATGGGGCCTGGACCTGCAGACCGAGCACGAGCGCTGGCTGACCGAACAACACATCGGCCGCCCGGTCGTCGTCATGAATTATCCCGAGCAGATCAAGGCGTTCTACATGCGCCTGAACGACGACGGGCGCACGGTCGCGGCGATGGACGTGCTCGCGCCCGGCATCGGCGAGATCATCGGCGGCTCGCAGCGCGAGGAGCGCCTGGGCGTGCTCGACGCCCGCATGGCGCAGTTCGGCCTGGATCCGACGCATTACGGCTGGTACCGCGATTTCCGCCGCTACGGGACGGTACCGCATGCCGGTTTCGGCCTCGGCTTCGAGCGGCTGGTGGTGTACGTGTGCGGGCTGTCGAACATCCGCGACGCGATCCCCTACCCGCGCGCGCCGGGTCTGGCGACGTTCTGAGCCGACGACGATGGCAACGCCAAGCGCCGCGCGCATCGCCGCATGATGCTCACCTTTTCCCTGCTCGGATTGGCGATCGCGATCACCGGCTTGATGGCCTTCGCGTTCTTCTGGCCGATGACACTCGTGCATCTGCGCGATCGCTACCCCGCGGTGCACGCGCAACTCGGGACGGCGGGCGTGCTCGCGGCTTCCAGCCTGCTCTGGCTGCTGTCGGGACGGTTCCACGAATCCCGCGATCCCGCGCTCGACGGTCTGGGTACGCCGGCGCGCATCGCATTGGTCGTGCTGCTGTTCGGCTTGGCGAGCGCCGGCGGCTTCGGGTTGATCGCGTGGGCCATGAAACCTTGATCCGCGCGCACGTCATTGCAAGGAAAACGGCATGAACGAAAACGACGCACCCGACGACAGCAGTCTCGACGACCCGGATGCCCATGTGTCCGAACAATGGTGGTTGGCGATGGTCGGCAACCTGCTCGTATGGGCGCGCATGCGCGTGCGCCCGGGCGGCACCGCCGAGATCTTCGACTGCGACGGCAAGATCGACGTCTACGACAGCGAAGACACCGCGCGTGCGGCATTGATGGACGCCGATTACCGCGCCTACGACGGACTCGACGACGACGATGCCGCGGAAATGGGCTTCGACCTCGACGAACTCGAACCGCCGCACATCGTCGGCGACGACGAGGAAACGCTGCGCGCGGCGATGACGCGACGCCTGCCGCCGCGACACTGAGCTGGCATGTTCATCCCGGGAGCATTTGCGGAAACCGACCTGGTCGAACTCGACCGCATGGTCGCGGCGCATCCGTTCGCCACCCTGGTCACCGTGCGCGACGGCGCGCCATTCGTGACCCATTTGCCGGTGTTGTACGCCCGCGACGGCGAGCGCGTGGCATTCCGCGGCCACTGGTCGCGCGCGAACCCGCAATGGCGCGACCCGGGTGACGCCTTGCTGATCGTGCACGGCCCCGATGCGTACGTGTCGCCATCGTGGTATCCCGACAAGGAGGAAGCGGCACGCGTTCCAACGTGGAACTACGCGGTCGCGCATGTTTCGGGGGCGCTCGAAGTGTTCGACGACACCGCTGCGCTCGCATCGATCGTGTCCGACCTCAGCGTGCGCCACGAAGCCGCGATCGGATCGGACTGGCATTTCGACCCCGCGCGCGACGATCTTCGCGTCCAGCTCAAGGGGATCGTCGGATTCCGCCTGGATGCCCGGCGAATCGAGATGAAGTTCAAGCTCAGCCAGAACCATCCGCTCGCGAACCAGCGCAACGTGATCAGGGCATTGGATGCGCAGGACAACGCGGCTTCGCGTTCGGTCGCTGCGCTGATGCGGGCGCGCTTGCTTCGCGCTAACGTGACCGACGACAACGCACCGGAGCATTGAATGGACCTCGACCTCACCGGCAAGCACGCGCTCGTCTGCGGCGCATCGCAGGGAATCGGCCTCGCTTCGGCGATCGAACTCGCGAAACTCGGCGCCGACGTCACCCTTCTCGCGCGCCGCGCGGACGTGCTCGAGCAAATCGCGGCACAATTGCCGCGCACGCATTTCGCGCAGCGGTTCGGATGGCTCTCCGCCGACGCCGGCGATACTTCTTCCCTGCGCACGAAAGTCGATGCGCTTGTCGCCGGACATCCGGTCCATGTCCTCGTCAACAACAGCGGCGGCCCTCCGCCGGGCACCGTTCGCGGCGCGAAAGAAGACGCGTTCCTCGCCGCGTATCGCGCGCACCTGCTCGCGAACCAGACGCTTGCCGAGGCGGTCGTGCCCGGCATGCTGCGCGACGGCTACGGGCGCATCGTCAACATCATCTCGACCTCGGTAAAGGAACCGATCGCAGGCATCGGCGTCTCCAACGTGACGCGCGGCGCGGTCGCGAGTTGGGCGAAAACGCTCGCGCGCGAACTCGCCCCGCACGGCATCACCGTGAACAACGTGCTGCCGGGTTCGACCCACACGCCGCGCATCGAACAGATCATCGCTGCGCGCGCGCAGAAGACCGGCGACAGCAAGGACGAGGTGACCGCCGAGATGGAAGCGGAGATTCCGATGGGTCGCTTCGCCGAGCCGTCCGAAACCGCGGCCGCGGTCGCCTTCCTCGCATCGCCGGCGGCGTCGTACATCACCGGCATCAACCTGCCGGTCGATGGCGGGCGCACGCGTTCGCTGTGAGGCGAAACGGCGCAGGTTTTCCAAGCGCGTGGCAAGCCGCTAAGCTTGCCGCATGAGCGCGACCCTGCGTCTGACCCAACTGATCGGCGGCGAAACGCGCGCCGCCGGCGACGCCGATGCGCTCGCCGTGCATGAGCCGGCAACCGGCGCTCAATATGCGTTGTGTCCGTCGGGGACCGACGCGGACGTGGATGATGCCGTGCGCGCCGCATGCGCCGCGTTTCCGGCATGGTCGGCGCTGCCGAACGACTCGCGCGCACGCTGGCTGTCACGGCTCGCCGATGCGCTCGAAACGCGATTGGAAGACTTCGCGCAGGCCGAGTCGCGCGACGCCGGCAAGCCCTTGCGTCTCGTGCGCGACATCGAGATTCCGCGCGCCGTCGCGAACCTGCGTTTCTTCGCCGCCGCCGCGATGCAGTTCGCGAGCGAATCGCACCACGGCCAATCGGGACTGAATTACACATTGCGCCATCCGCTCGGCGCGGTCGCGTGCATCAGCCCGTGGAACCTGCCGCTCTACCTGTTCACGTGGAAGATTGCGCCCGCGCTCGCCGCCGGTAACACCGTCATCGCGAAACCTTCCGAAATCACGCCGCTGACGGCAACGCTGTTCGCGCAGGCGTGCATCGATGCGGGGCTGCCGGCCGGTGTGCTCAACATCGTGCACGGCAGCGGGCCGTGTGCCGGCCAGGCGCTGGTCGAGCACGCCGGCATCAAGGCGATCTCGTTCACCGGTTCGACGCGCACCGGTGCGGCGATCGCCGCGGTCGCTGCGCCGAAGTTCAGGAAGCTCTCGCTC
>Ga0157375_10005296_pt1 | contig 11202 bp, 9 predicted proteins | sample M35metaG_FD_115311 | JGI IMG/M metagenome (GOLD analysis project Ga0157375, IMG submission 115311) | Miscanthus rhizosphere microbial communities from Kellogg Biological Station, Michigan, USA - M3-5 metaG | ecosystem: Host-associated > Plants > Roots > Rhizosphere > Soil | place: USA: Michigan...
AACACGTTGGTGTTCAGGTAGCCGGAGCACGAGATCGGGCCGCCGCCGCCGCTGGTGGCGACCGTGACGGTCGCGGACTTGTTGGCGCTGCCGCCGCCATTGCTCGCTGTCGCCGAGAACGTTGTCGTCGTCGTAACCGATCCGCTGACCTGCTGCGTATTTGCACCTGCCGCGAAGCCGCCGGTCCATGAATAATTGAGTCCGGATCTGGTGCTGCAGTCCATCGACAGGCTGACCGAGCCGCCGCCGACCGGCAGCGAACTGGGAGTGGCGTTGAGCGCGCAGCCGCTGGGGCCGATCGGCGTGTTGGACCAGTTTACTGTCTTCGTCGGCGAAGGCGTAAACGCGCCCTGGGCGTTGCTTATCGCAACTGAGTACGTGGTCGTAGCGCCGTCGCTTACTGAACACGCTTGTGCGTTGCCGCAGTTGGCCGCGCTGCCTCCCGACCAAACGTAAGTAAACGGTACCGTGCCGCTCGAGCAAACTGCGGTCAAGGACAGCGGCGTGCCGATCAAGCCATTTGTCGATCCCTGAATCGAACATCCGCCCGGCGGCGCCGAGCCGATGTTGCATGTCAGCACCTGATTCGGCGGTGTACCCGTCAGCGTGAGACTGTCGCAGTTCATCTGAAACGAAGTCGAGTGCGCGGCAGTTGCGCAAACGAAAATCGCTGCGCCGGCGAACACACGGACAGCTTGTCGAATACAGGATCGAATCATCGTGACTCCAGTGTAGGGCCGCGGGATTGAGCGAACGCCATAGGCTTTACGCAATCTCCACGCCAGGCTAAAAATATTTTTGTTGGCGGATTATACCCTCCTGTCATACTTTGTGACCAGCGGTGTAGGCTTCCGTCCGTCAGAAATTCATAACCGTTCGTTGATCGGGCCCCGAAATTGTAGGACATCGGTGCGGATCGTACGAAAACTCTCTTTGGGCCGGGCCTGGGCGTCCGGTCGGATGGCCTGAGTTTCATGACGCCCCGCGTCACTTGCTGACGCCCCGCCGCGTCAGCCTCCATGGGGAAAAAAAAGGCGGAACCGGAGTTCCGCCTTTGATCTGAAACAAAGTTGCCAATCAGTCGATGTTCGTCTGGTACTTGTGGACGAAGTTGCCACCGTAGTTCGACAGCACGTTCCCCAAGGCGGTTTGCCCCGGGACCGGGAGCAACAGAACACCGTTGCTGAACGTCTGCACCGCGAAGCCAACGACCGGCAGACCGATGTAGGTCACCGTGTTGCCCGAGCTGGTGCTGCCACCGATGCTGGTGATCAACGTGTTGGTCGTGTTGATCAGCTCGTGCACCGACGCCAGGGCGCCCGTGATGCCTGTCGGGAAGCCCATGTTCAGCCAGCCGTCCTCGAACGTCGTCGGGATGTTGGCGACGTTGTTCGAGTTCAGCACGTTGCTGTTGTTGAAGGTCACGACGTTCGCTTCCCAGCAGATCGAATTGGTCTGCGTGGGCGGCGGCGGCGAGAATCCGACCGGTGTGCTGGTCGTGCGCTCTTCGCGATCGTAGATGTTCAGCGACACGTCATCGCAGGAGCCATCGGTCTGGTTGAAGTTGCGCTGGAACAGCTTCGGCGCATTGCCGGTGCCGACGTTGACGTAGTAGCGCTTGGTCGGGAACGTTACGACCCAGTCGGTGCCGGACTTGGTACCCCTATCCAGCACAAACTCGTTCATCACGTTCGAATGCATCAGCACGGCGCTGACCGGATCGGCGGTGCCGGCCGTCCAGCTCGACGTGAAGACCGAGCCACCCGTTACAACCTGGCTGACCGGCGGGAGCGCCTGCTGCAGATCCGGCAAGATCGACCCGGCGGGGTTGTAGATCTGAGCGCCGAACTGGACATAGTTGTCCAGCGCGACCGCGTCTTCGGTGAAGTCGGTGCCGGCATTGACATTGATCAGCGTCATGCCGCCGAAGATGCCGCCCTGGACGCCAAACGCGTCTTTAGCAGCTTGCGAGTCGGTCAGGTCGTCGCAGACATAGCCGTTTTGCCCGGGAACGCCACCGACGTGCGTGACGATCTGCGACGTCGTCGAGGAGGTCGTGAACGTCGCCATCTCGATGATTTCGACGTAGCCTTCCTTCGTCCGGTCAAGACTGGTGCCGCCCTTGTCGCTGTTCGACCCGGTGTAGGCAAAGTTCACGAAAGGCTGGCCGCCCAGCGGGATCGGGGGCAGCGTGCATGACTTGTCGAGCGTGCCGACCGCGGCGCCAGTGCCCGAAGCGAAGATCGCTGCGGTCCAGACGTCGTGCTTCGACAGGAACAAGTTGAAGTCAAGCACTTCTCGGCTGTTCTTGCCTTCCAGGAAGCGAACCTTCACCGCCTTCGCCGAGCTGGTCGTGTTGACAACCGACAGCAGCGACGTGTACGCGTTTCCACCGATATCGGTGCGCGTCGTGTAATACGGATAGATCAGTACCTGGCCGAGGCCGTCGGGGTTCAGGTTTACCGCCTGCGCGGCTCCCGTCACGCCCAACGCGCTCACACCTGCCAGAGCCGCGTACAGCGATTTTCTTTTAAACGTGTTCATGGTTTGTGCTGACTCCTCTGTTTCAGATTTAAAGTGATCACTTTAACCGACAGCAACGCGATGTTATTACAGCCTACTTCCTTTTACAAACAGATTTGACCACACCTACAGCTCTCCTGTGTGACATTTGCAACGTTTTCGGTGGTCCCGGAGGCATTCCCTAGCGATAAACGTACCAGGCCGACCCTTTCTCGATGATCCAGCTTTCGTTCAGCGGCGTCTGGATACCTTTCATCAGCTTGTGATCGAACGTAATCTGCATTTCCACCTTGCAGACCTCTGCCTCGCATTCCACCTTTTCGACTTTGGCCTGGCGCCACATCCCGGGCCGGATCTTGGCTTTGTAAACATCCAGCGGCGTCGTCGCCTTCGAGCCTTCGCTCAGGTAGGCATACGCGGCGTCGAGATCACCTTTGATCAGCGACTGCCAGCGCGCCTCGGCCCGCTGCGCCACCACCTTCTGCTTGGCCGCCGGATCCGAATCCTTGTTGATCCCGAAGACCGCGCATCCGCCCAACGCCATCGTTGCCACCGCACCTACCGCAAAGAGCGCCGCCAGCCGCTTCCGGCCTTCGCGCCACCCTCTTGCCGGCGGTGCTTCCGTATGCTTCTGAATCGTTGCTCGCATCTGCTGCCGATTTCCCGCTGCCGGGACCTCAATTATGCCGGGATCAAGCCGGCCATCCCGGCGCTGCAGCACCGTAATCGTCGAGCCAAGACTAAATAAATCACCCTGTACCGTCAATTGCTTTACTCCCTATTTATCAAGAGGTCCCCCGCTGTTGCACGCGTGCAACATGAGGTCCGTCGTCATTTGGAGACGTTTTCCGGCGCTACCGGCGCTTCCGGGACAACTTTAGGCCGCGGGAAGACGTCCTCGATCTGCTCCATCTTCCGCCTCAAATCCTCGATGACACGCTGGTAATCATTCTCCGATTCGAGCACTTGCGGCGTGATGAAAAGGACCAGTTCGGTCCGGTTGTTTTTCAGGTCCTGGTTGCCGAACAGGCCGCCCAGAACCGGCACCCGCGAAATCAGCGGCAGGCCATTCGAGGTGTTTTGCTTGTTTTCGGTGATCAGGCCGCCCATGACCATCGTCTGCCCGGACGGGACCGCCAACAGGGTCTGGACCGAGCGGGTGCTGATCGGAGGCGCGTCGCCAGCCTGAGCGGGATTGCCGGGATTGCTGACTTCGGCATTGACTTCAAGGGTAACCAGGCCGCCGGCGTTGATGTGCGGGGTGACCTGGACCAGGACGCCGGTATCGATGTACTGCGAGGTCGTGGTCACCGCATTGGTCGTCGCCCCGACCGAGCCCCCGACGAAAGTCTGCTGGTTGATCGGGATCCGGTCGCCGACCTTGATCGTCGCCTTCTGGTTGTCCAACGCCGAAAGGTGCGGGTTGGAGATGACCCGGGTGCTGCCGTAGCTGTCCAGCAAATGCAGCGCGGCCTGCACCCCGCCGGGGAACATGGCGTTGTTGAGGATGTAATTGAACCCCGATTGCAATACCAGGGCGGCAGTACTCGCCGCCGTCGTTGTGCCGGCAGCGGTCGGCGTTGGTTGCGGATTGAACGCCTTGCTGGAATTGAAGTTGCCGCCGCTGCCGCGCCCCGAGGGCGCGCCGCCGCGAAACAGCCAATCGATGCCGAACGTCAGGTCGTCGGTCAGCGTCACCTCGGCGATCGTCAGCTGGATCAGAACCTGGCGTTGCGGTATGTCGAGCTTTTTCAGCGCCGCCTCGATCACCGAATACTCGGCCGGCGTGGCGACAATCAGGACGGTGTTGTTGTCCTTGTCGGCGACGACCTGGACGTTGCGCACTACGCCGATGCTGCCGTCGGGCCCCACCGGAGTATTGCCCAGGGCCCGGGCGACCGCCTGAGCAACCGGTCCGCCTGTCGGCTGCGCGCCCTGCTGCTGGACGATCGTCGTCTGCGGCTGCGCCGGAACTGGTATGGCTGACGAAGGCTGGGCCTGAAAGCTCGGCGGGGAGACGATGGTCCCGGCAGGCGTGCCCGGCGCCAGGGTCGGCGGGCCGGCCGTCGTCTGCTGGGTCGTGCGGCCGGTGAACGCCTGCTGCAGCAGCGGGCCGATGCGCTCGGCGCGGCTGTTCTGCACCTGGTAGACGTAGAAGCGGACGCCGCCGCCGGTCTCGCCCTTGTCCAGCCGGTCGATCCACTTCTTCGCTTCCTCGAGGTACGCCGGCTGCGGCGTGACGACGAGCAACGCGTTCATCCGCTCGATCGGGATAATGCGCAGGATGCCGGCCAACGGGCTCTTGTCCGGCGGTCCCATCGCCTTGTCCAGCTCGGCGACGACGGTCTTGACATCGGCGCTCTGCAGCGTGAACAGGCCGACCGACATGCCGGCCAGCCAGTTGACGTCGAACATGTCGATGGTTTCGAGCATGTGCCGGAGCTCGAGCTCGGTGCCGGAAACGATCAGCAGGTTCCGCAGGTCGTCGGCGCGTATGGTCGTCGCATCCTTCTGGAAAGGCTCGAGGATGGTCATCATCTGCCGCACGCCGACGTACTTGAGCGGCACGATCTGGACGCCGTAGCCCGGCGTAAGCGCTCGCGAGCTATTGCCCAGCTGAGGCGTGATGTTGCCCCGAACGGCGGTCGCGGCGGGCACTACCTTCCAGATCGAGCCCTCCTTGATCATGGTCGCGCCATTCGAGCGAAGAATCATTTCCAGCGTCGCCGGCAGCGCCTCGCGCGGAATGCCCGAGGTCGTGCGGATCGTCACCGTCCCGCCGACCGCCGGATCGATCGTGTACGACTCGCCGAGGATGTCGGTCAGGATGTTGCGGATGACCTCGCGCAGCTCGGCGCCTTCGAAATTGAGCGTAACCGAAGGTCCGGTCGCGACCGCGCCCGACGACGCCGCGGGAAGCCCACCGCCCGGCTGCTGCCCTTTGACCAGTATGCCGGTGCCCTTGTACACCTTGGTGGTTTCGGTGCCCTCGGGCAACGCTCCGCGGGAGGTCGTCGCGTCGCCCGGAGTCATGGTGCTTTTCAACGGGCCCGAAGGCAGGGTGGCGGCTTCCGTCCCCCTGTCCGGGCGGTAGGTCGCGGCGCAGCCCGCGAGGAGGAGTACCGCTGCCAGGATCGTGCCCAGCGCTGATAAGCGATTGATCATTGTTGTTGTCCCAGGCACCCTGTCGAGCGCGGTCCGGTTTCCGTTGCCGATGAATGGGCCTCGCCGCGGTCGGCGGCCGGCCTTCTGCGTCGCTCGAAGCGCAATCGAAACGTCATTTGTTGCGCGCGTTGCCGCGTTGCATGCGTTGATAGACCTGACCCCAGGCGTCGGTCGGCGTATTTCCGGGCGGCGGCGGCGCATTGGCCGCTGCTCCGCCTGGCGCGGCTCCTCCTGTCGCACCTGCTTCTGCGGCGGCCCTCGCGGCGGCGCGCGTGCCGCGGCCGGTCTGTGGCGCAGCGGGCGGTTGCTGGCCTTCGCCGACGGCAGCGCCTCGGGCGGCGGCCGCTGCAGCCGAACGCCGAGCGGCGGCACCCGAGCGTCCAGGCGGCGGAGCCGCCGCGGCCGGCGGCGCGGCTGCGACGGTGGTCTTCGGGCCCGGCGAGACTTTAAGCATCAGTTCCTCGGATTCGTCGCCACGGGTGAATCGCACCCGGTCCGGCAGCACGTCGGCCACCAGCATCCCGTTGATCTTGTCCCCTTTGCGCACCGTGCGGGCCTTGCCCCCGGCGACTTCCTTCAAAAACGCGATACTGCGGTCCCCCGCCAGCGTCGTCCCGGTCAGGACGAACTGGCCGCTTTGTACTTTCTTTTCGCCTTCGCTGCTTGCCGTCGCCGGCGGCGCCGGGCGGCGGGTCGGGTTGAACAGCGTGCGGTCGACCGTCTCGTTCAGGCTGGCGACGCCACCTTCGATCTGGTATTCGGGCAGCAGCGCCGGCACAACCGGCTTGGGCTCGATCGCCTGAGCCGCCGCAGGCACCCTCCGTAGCTGGTGGCCCCAGTCGGTCTCGATGCCCACCAGTGCGACAAACGCCAGCACGGGCGCGACCCACCATAGCAACGCGCGAAGATTTCCGTTCATGGCTTTTCTGCCCCGGTGTTGGAGAATGCGACGATGTCGAGCAGCACGCTGACCTCGGGCTCGACGCCAGGCGCCGGCTTGAACCCGCGAAACGCGTTCAGCGGCCGTATCGTCAGGCCTTCGACGACCAGGTAGGGCTGCTGCGTCTCGACCGCATAAAGGATCTTCTGCAGGTTGGGTGTCGATGCGAACAGCTGGACGTTGACGCCGATCTGGCGGAAACGCCCATCTTCCTTGGGCGCAACGATTTGCACGGTCGTGATGCGTCCGCCGTTGTTCTCGATCGCCGCCCGCACCAGGTCCTGCAACTCGGCACCGGCAAGATTCGGCGCAGTATTCTTCAGAAAGAAACGGCGGCCGTTCTTCGCGCGCAGCGTCTCGAGCGCTTTCTTGGTCTCCGGCGCCTGCGCGGCGACCCGCCGATAGCGTTCCAGGTGATCGAGCGTGCCTTCGATCGCGACGTCGTAGTGCCGGTGCAGCAGCAGCACCGGCGCGATCAGCAGCGCCAGCCCCAGTACGACGGCGACGACGAGCAGCAACACCGCGAGTGCGCGGCTCGAGCGCGGCGAAGTGGGCAGCGCGAGCGTTGCCATCAGTCGGTTTCCTCATCGTCGCTGGCCGGCGCCGCCGGCGGCGACCCCGGGGCTGCGGGTGTCGCGCCGGGCGCCATGCCAGGCGGCGTTGCGGCGGGCTGGACGATAGCCGGCGCTGGTGGCGCCGCGCGCACGGGTGCCGCGGTCTGCGCCTGGACACCCGGCGCCGCAGTGCGCCCGCCAGGAGGCGGAGCGGATGGGGTCGGCGCCGCGGCGTTCGACGGGACGGGCGTCGCAGCGGCGGGGGCCGGAGGCGGCGGCGCAGGGGGCGCGGGCGCCGCCGCAGCATCGGGTATTGCTGACAGCGGAACTGGCGCAGGCAGAGGAAGCTTCTTGACCTGTGCGCCGAGATCGAAAATCTCTCCGGGTCCCGGCTGAATCTTGGTGGTCGACGATCGCAGCGCCGCCTGCTCGACCAGCTTGGAATCTTCTAACAGGCCGATCAGCTTGCCAGCGTTCGCCGATTCGCCGCGCAGCACCAGGTCGCGCTGAGTCTCCTTGCCGCGCAGGCTGGTTCGCATCTCGAGCTGCGTTACCCAGGTGTCGTCGGGCAGCACACGCGTGACCCCGTCGAGAAGCTGAATCGTGCCCGGATAGGCGTATTTTTTTGCCAGGACGAAGTTGTACTCCCCCTGCGCCCGCTCGAGTTGCGTGCGCACGGCGTCGGCCGCCAGCGCCTGCACGCGCGCTTCTTCGGCCTGCTTGTTCAGAGCGATCGCGTATTCGCGCTTTTGCACCAGCGGGACCAGCAGTGCTGCCAGCGCGACAGCGGCGAGGAGCGTCAGCGGGACCCAGACCTGCCAGCGCCGCCAGCTGCCGGCGCGCGGCCGCTCCTCTGACGGAATCAGGTTCAGTTGCGGCGGCGTCGTCGAGGCCGGACCCGGAATGACAGCCTGCACCGACGCGCCCCAGGCTTCGGCCTGCCGCCGCGCACCGTCGACGACGGTTTTCAACGCGGCGACCCAATCGACGGTGATCATCTTCCGCGCGGGATCGCGATCGACGACGACCGCGTCGAAATAGAGCTGCTCGGGGCGAAACGGCGTGTGGCGATCGAGATCGTACGCAAGCGCCTGCTCGAGATTCTCCTCGACAGCCGCGGGGAGCGCCATCCGCTTGCGCATCACCTGCCGCGGCGGCAAGGCGACAACGACCCGCGGCGGCCGCACAGCCACGTTGCCCTGAGCATCCGCACCGATCGAGGCCATCGCCGCGCGCCCGACCGCAGCGACGTCCGCCGGATCACCGTGCAGCGGCGCCTTGGCCATCGCCGCGAGCTCGATTTCGCCGTTGACTATCTCCGGACGCCAGAACACTGCTTCGCGTTCGCCGAATTCGATGACCGGACGCATGCGCCAGCGCCGCAACGCGCTGCGCGACGCGGCAGGCACTACGGGCCCGAGCTCGACCATCCACCAGCGCCAGAAACGCGGCAAGCCGATCCCGCTGGCGGCCTCGCGCGCGTAACGACTCAGGTTGCCCGATCGATTTTCCATGCTCAGTGAAGCTTCATCATCTTGTTGCGTTCGACGCATCGGCCGCATCCGCAGCGACCGGTTGTGTACGCTGGCCTTCCTGCCATGCCAGCACTGTCAGCGGTTTCCGCGGGTCCGGACCCTGCCGCATGACCGCCTCGCGCACGAAGACGACGCCGTCGGGCGCGGTTACCTCGGCGCGTATCCTCCAGACATTCACCGGCGCGCCGGCGCCGGCAAGCGGCAACACCGGCAGCGGCTGACCGGCGGCAAGCGCCGCAGCCTTCTGTGCAAGATAGGTGTCGACGATGGCGTCGGTCGCTCCCGGCAGCGCCATCAGGACGGTGCGTGACGCGAACTGCGGACTGATCCCCGGCGCCCCGCTGTAGACGGTCAGGCTGTCCGCAAGTCGCGCGAACAGCGCCGGCGTCATGCCCAGAACGCGCTGTAGATCGGCAACCGTCTCGAAGGCGGCGTTCGCGGGCTTGTACGGCAGGCCGGCGGCCTGATACTCGGCCGCTTCGGCTCCGTTCGGCCGCCGGAAATCGTCGGCGTCCTTCCAATCGTCGATCACGTCGACCAAGCGCGCCGCGGTATCGGCGTCGACCTGCCCGGCTGTCTGCAGCAAACTGTTGAGCAACGCGTCCGGTACAGTGTTGAGGTCGATTTTACCAGACTCGTCGACCGCGCTGGCCGCGAGCCGCATCCCATCCTCGTCCCAGACGTGCACCAGCCCATCGGCGGCCCAGACGCCGGGTATCGTCCGAGGCCGCATCAATTCAAAGGCTGTGCGCGCGATCGCGCCATCGGCGAGGGCACGCGCCTGCGCCTGCGACATCGTGTTGCGCGCCGCCTGCGCTTCGTTGCGCATCGCATAGGCGAAGCCGCCGGCAATCACCGTCAGCAGCGCCGTCAGCCACAGGACCAGCACCAGCGCGATGCCGCGCTGCGCCGGCGGCGCGGCCGATTCCGAAATGACGATACGCGCGTTCATCGCCTTAGGGCCCCACGCATCGTCTGCGGTTGGGATCCCAGCCGCGGCAACCCGCCTCCGGCGCGATCCTGGGCTCGACCACCAGTGACGGCCAGCTCGCGCCCTGCGCCGTCTTGACATCCATGCGAATCAGCAGCGGCAGGACCTGCGGATCGTCCCAACGATCGCGCCAGGTCGGCTCTACCGCATCGTTCGCATCGGCATCGCGGCCGAAATACGAAAATTTGACCTGCGCGATACCGTCGGCGAGCACCGAGGCGTCGGTGCCATCGAACGACGGCGCCTTGAGCGCGCTGTAATCGGGAATCGTGCGCGACAAAAGCAGCTTGGAGGATTCGCCGCCCCCCGCAAGCGCGATACGGAAGTAGTAGATGCCGCCGCCGACTCTTCCCGGTGTTGCCCCGGCGAACGCCAGCGAGTCGCTGGCGCCGGCGAAAACCAGCGGCTGATCGACTGCCTTGTGCAGGCGCAGCGGATGCTCGGCGCCGAGTGCCTGGCGCAGGAACTCGGCGGTCTGCCGCATATCGCCCGCCTGCTCGGCCTTCGCCTCGCCGCGGTCCCAGCTGGTCGCCGACAGCGACAGCGAGCCGTAAAGGACGCTCGACATCAGCGCGAGCAGCAGCAGCGCGACCATCAGCTCGATCAGCGTGAAGCCGGCAATACGGCGCTTCGGTTCGGCGGTCGTCACCTGGAGCTCAGTCATGGCGTAAGCTCCTTGGCCGCGAGACGAACGGTGGCCAGCGCGATCGAGCGATCGCTGCCTGCGACGCCGGGCCAGCTGACGGTCACTGCGATACGCCACAGGCGCATCGGCATCAGATCGGTCGCCGCGTCGAGATCGGGCGTGGTGCCCGGCGGCCGGTACGGTTCGATGCGCGAGGTCCACGCATACTTGCCGTCGTCGGACGTGCCTTGCTGCGCGCCTTCGCGCAACGGCGTCTCGACGCCGGGCGACGCGAGCCGGCTTTCGGCGAAGAGCGTGGCGCGGCTGTATTCGTCCGACAGCGACGCATTGCCCAGCGCACCGGCAAAGATGCGGAACAGAGCCGTTCCAACCAGCGCCAGAATGACGAATGCCGCCAGGACCTCGATCAGCGAAAAGCCTCGCGGTGCCGACGAAAACACCGGCCGCTTCATTCGAGTATCGCGACGCGGCCGGTCAGCCAATCGACGTCGACGTTGAACTTGCGTTCCCCCGAGGCAAGCGTGATGCGGCCGCCGTTCGACCCGCCATCGGGGAAAAAACGGATCGCGCCGACATTGTCGTTGATCAGGTCGCTCTGCGCGGTAAAGAGCTTGAGCTCGAGCTCTTGGGCGAGCTTGTGCACGCGCGGGTCGGGCGGAACGCTGAAGCTGTGCGCGCCGAGATCGAGCATCAGCACCGCCTCGCCGCGTTGCGCGATCGCCTGTCCGCGCGCCTGGCGCAGACCGGCGGCGACGGCGCGCGCATCGCTCTTGAGCTCGGTGGTCGATACACCGGGGCCGAACATCGGGATCACGACCGCGACCAGCAGGCCGATCAGCGTCAGCACG
>Ga0157375_10005301_pt1 | contig 11199 bp, 7 predicted proteins | sample M35metaG_FD_115311 | JGI IMG/M metagenome (GOLD analysis project Ga0157375, IMG submission 115311) | Miscanthus rhizosphere microbial communities from Kellogg Biological Station, Michigan, USA - M3-5 metaG | ecosystem: Host-associated > Plants > Roots > Rhizosphere > Soil | place: USA: Michigan...
CTTCCGATCTATCAGTCTGTCCCGGCTCGTAAACCCAGCGCATACCGCTCTCGGGAACAGTCGAAGATGACGCGTTGCAATGCGTTTTTACAATTTCTTGCTTTGACACCGGCGCGACAACTGAATCAGTCTTTTCGGGACCTCGCCTGTTTCGCCTTTCACTTCGTCCACTTACTGCAGGGGCACTTGCGGAAAGTGTTCGAAAGAATGGTTCGAGTAATTCAAAGGAGCCCATATGAATCAGAATCTTTCAATTCGATTGATGACGGCCACGCTTTGCATCTTCATTGCGGCCGGTTTTTCTTCAGCTCAGACAACAAGTCAAAGCAAGTCGGCCGCCGGTACCGCTTCAAGCACGACGAAAAGCGCGACCACGACCGCCAAGGATGCTTCGGCCACTGCCAAGGCTGCAGCCGAAAAACTCGATCTCAACACGGCCACGAAGAAACAGTTGATGACCTTGCCGGGAATAGGCGACGCCCTGAGCCAGAAGATCATCGACGGACGTCCCTACAAGGCCAAGAACGAGCTGACGCAGAAGAAAATCATTCCGGAAGCGACATACTCGAAAATCGCGGATTTGGTTATTGCGAAACAACCTGAAGCGTCTCCCAAAACCAGCAATTCGAAACCAGCAACGCCCGCCACTCCAGCCAAGAAGTAGTTTCACCGGATCCGTCGAAGCCGTGCAGAGGGAGGTTCCCGGAAGTGGGACCTCCCTCTGCGTAGTCGCCTTCGAGACCCGTGCCGAATTCCGGAAGCGGTAGTGAAAGCAACGTTCCTCAATTCCGGAAGGAACGTCACGTCGCGAGTGTTTATCGTTTATTTGTGCAGCCTTATGCTGCGGTCCGTCGGCAACGCTGCGAGTGCGGCTGTTTGCTTGTGGAGAGGGCGTAGTCGCCATTCGCCATGCGGCATCGGTGTTCGAAGTTATTAGAATTGGAATTTGCGAGCGGCGCTCTTCGAGTTCACCAACGAGGATACGCTGCAGCCATCAGGCATCCCCGTCGGTTTTCGCTGGCGCCATGCGACGAAGAGCGGGTCGCCCGACATAATCGTGGATAGTGCCACTTGGTCGAACGATCCGCCCCGTTAAGGCTAAGGCTTTACCGGCACCTGTAGAGTTCTCTGCGCGTTCTTCGCGGGGCTGTCGCCTCGCAGCCCGACTTTGCCGACCATCTTCGCTTCGGCATCCGGCGGAACGCCTTCTTTCAATAATCTCTTTTTCAGATTCGCCATCTGGTTGCCGAGAATCTCGAAATCGATATCCGTCTTTTTGGCTTTTTTGAACATGTCGCCTTCTTCTTCCTTGATGTGATGGCGGACGCTTTCAGATAGAACGGTGAACTTCGCTTCCCAGTGATCTTCACTGCCGTTCATCTTCTCCAGTTCGGCAATCAGAACCTTGGCAACGTGATGCTCTTCGTCGGCCTCCTCCAAGATGCCCTCTTCGTCTTCCATCTTTTGTCTCAGTGCTGGATAAAACAGCTCTTCCTCGACGGTGGCATGAACCTTCAACTCACGGATCGCCTGCGTCACGATCCTGGCCTTCGAGCCAGAGCTTTTCGTGTCCTCGAATTTATCGAAGAGTTCCTTGACCTTCTGATGGTCTTCTTTCAGCAGTGTCATCGCATTCGGCATTAGTATTCCTCTCATCCTCAAACATCGGGCAACCTGGCCCTTCATAGGATAGTGGCACTACGGGAACGGATTAGACACACAAACTCCGTTATGCTCCTTAAAGACTACGATCTGCACGTTTAGCGCACTTGAGCCGGAAAGAAAGCCTCTCGCGACGCCCGCTTTGCCGTCGTAAAGATTTTCACGGTTGAAACTCTTAGTCCCGTTGCGCCTTTGCGATCGTGATTGCAGCGGAAGCCGACACTGCGGGATGCATTCGACGATGTTCAACGCCGGCAGGCGATTCTGAACTACCGTATAGGAGACCTGATGCCGGGACCCAGTCACTCTGGAGAAACAATCATGCCCGAAGGACTAAAGGCGGCAGCAATGAACGAGCGTCAATAAACATTGCTGCTCGATTTGATAGCGGAGTGGGCCGGCATCATCACCCATGCCTATGCAATGCAGCGCATGGCAGAGAACGTCTGGACGACAACTATTTCTCATGAGTGGCCCCACGACGCACGAACCGGAGAGGAACGGCAGCGCCTGCTACCGTATTCAGGGCCCGCGATTGGGGCACGCCGTCATTGCGAATTAGTATCATCGGGAAACCGGTATAAATCCTCGTCAGTACGACTGACCTTTGATGTGTTGAGACGAAAGAATTGCCGCAGACTTCTGGGCCTCTAAGTCCTCTTCTTCTTTATCGCGGCGCACTGATTCGCACTTCTTTTTTCATCCGGTACCAGCGAGATTTGTCCTGATCGGTGGTGTATATATCATCTCCGGCCCGCTTAAGAATGTTGGCAATGGTCGCCCGCCGACAAGATATGGCCAAGGTTTGGTCATCGCGCTTTGGATGTGGTCACATCCCCAGGTTCGGTTTTCCTGGGCCATGAGGACGATCAATGCCTCGAACTCCGGATCAGTTCGTGGGCCGGCCGGGAATACGCTGACAGCTGCCGGCATACATACCGTGATGCTATTCGGAATGGGTCGTACGAATCAGCAACCTTGTGAATTCAGCAAACGCGTCTTGCTAGAATTTTGCAAAGGCGAAAAGATACAGGGGCAGCGAGACGGTGAAAGTGGTCCCCTTATCCTTGCCTGGGCTGGCTGCCGCCACCGTTCCACCGTGAGCTTCAACGAGATGTTTGACAAGAGCCAGACCCAGTCCCAGCCCTCCGCTTCGTTCTGCATGCGTTCTATCGTCCTGGCTGAAACGATTGAAAGCAATTGGTAGAAATTCAGGTTCAATGCCTTTACCTGTGTCCTTGACAATCAAGTGAATGTGGCGGCCGGTGCGATTCAACACCAGATCGACCCGCCCGCCCTCCGGCGTAAACTTGATTGCGTTTTGCAGCAGATTCCAAATCACCTGCTGCAATCGAGCTGCGTCGCCGAAAACCGGCTGCGGTTCAGCAGTGGAGTGATAAGACAACTCAATGCGTTTACCTTCGGCGGCCGTCTGCACGACGGCCAACGCATCTTCGATAACTAGACGCAAATCTGTCGGTACTGCTTCAATCTTAAGTTTGCCGCTCACGATCCGCGCAGTATCCATCAGGTCGTCAATCAATTTTTGCTGAATTCGGGCATTGCGTTCGACAATTTCGGAATTACGGACAACCTGTGCAGCATCGTGCGGCATCATGCGGTTGATCCTTGTGAAACCAAGGATGGATTGAAGCGGTGCGCGCAACTCATGTGTGACAAGACTCAGGAATTCATCCTTCGCGAGGGATGCCGCCTCGGCGGCTGCACGCGCCTGCTGTTCCTGGTCCTGCGACCGTTTGCGTTCGGTGATGTCGAGTGCAACCGCAACACCCCTGATGATTGAGCCGTTTTCGTCCTTGATCGGAACTGCCAGTACGCTCATGACTCCCGTCGTGCCATCGAAACGGCGGAAGCCGATTTCTCGTTCGGCCTGAGGTTCTCCTGTTTTGAGTGCTTTCGAGATCGGCCAGTCTTCAGGTTTGAACGGTTCGTGCGTTTCAGGGTCCCAGGCCTGATACTGCTCATAGTCTTGACGACTGTCGAGAGTCCTTTCACCCCTCCAGGTATCGGTTAATGCCCGGTTCAGCAACAGTGCACCTCCCTCCGGGTTGGTGACCATCACGCCAACGGGCAAGGTGGACAGAATAGTCTGAAGTTGCTCCTGCTCTCGTTTTACGCTTTCCAATGCTGAGCGAAGCCGGCGTTCGGATTCGCGCAACTGCTCTTCCAGTTGCAGTTGTTCGGTCAGATCGTAGAAATAGCAAACTACGCCGAACCGCCCATCAGGAAGCGAGATGCGCTCGATCTTCCAGTCGTAGGATTCCACATCCTCAATATCTCCACGCTGCTTTCGAATATCAGCGGATCGATATGGCTCGCCGGTCGCCAGCGTATTCCGGAAATGATGGACGATTTCGCTGACGAAAGGCTCCGGCCAAAGAACCCGTAATACGTCTTCAAAGTTTCGCCCAAGAAGCGGCTGAACATGGCGGAAGACTTTTTGACAACCGGCGCTGATTTGAATAAGCCGGAAGTCACTATCAATGACATAAACGCCGAACGGCGCATTCTGAATGAGATTGAAGAACGTGTCATGATTGAGCCGCAGTTGTTCATCGGCCAGCTTCCGTTCGGTGATGTCCTGTGCCACCAGGATCGCATGGCGCGGATGTGAGGCATTGTCGAAGAAAATCTGCTTACGAATCTTCAGCCAATGCGTTTCGCCGCCCGGCCAAACAACTCGAAATTCCCTATCGAACCAGCCGTCACTTGTGGGCGCTAGTGCAGCCCTCACAACTCCATTTAAATCGGCCCGGTCGTCCGGATGAAACGCAGAGTGAAAACGTTCGCGGGGGATACTCATCCTGGTTTCACCAAATCCGAACAGCTTGGCGGCCTCGTTGCTCAGGTGGACTATGTCGGCGGCATAATCCACTTCCGCAATTGCGAGTCCGGCAACCTTTATTCCTAGATGCAATCGGTGAAGCTGATTATCCAATTGACGACGGAGGGACGCTTTCTCGACAGCATTGTTGACCGCTTGACGAAGCGCAAACGCCGAGATGCGGCCCTTTTCCAAATAATCGTGCGCTCCCGCTTTCATAGCCTCGACGGCAAGCTGGGTATCGCCCGTACCGGTAAGCATCACTACGGCGCAGGCATCCGCACCGCTTTCCTTTACCAGTTCGCGCAACGCGGACAGCCCATCCTTGTCGGGCAATTGGAAATCCAGCAGTATGCAATCGGGGCGGTGGGTACGCCAAAGCTTCATGCCGTCCCCGGCACGTGCGGCCTCCATCGTGGTGTAGCGGAAGTCACCGGGACCAGATAGAAACCTTTTGTACGTAGAGCTATCTTCCGGAGAGTCTTCAATGATGAGCACCGAACAAAGGGTCGCGTTCAAATTATTCATACTGTTTCTCATTTAACGCCGCCTACAATTCCGCCTTCTGGTCCCAGAGTGAAATAGAACGTGGTTCCCTGGCCTGGAGTGGATTCCAGCCATATTTGTCCGCCCTGCTGCTCGATGATCCTGCGGACAATGGTCAATCCTGCCCCGGAACCGCCGCCGTATTCATCGCGTCCGTGCAGCCGCCTGAAAATCTGAAAGATGTGCTGGTGATATTCCTCGGCGATGCCGATGCCGTTATCGCGCACATAAAAGACGGTCTGTGCGTGTTCATTGGCGAGCGCTCGGCTTTCTATGTAGCCGATTTCTACCCATTTCTGCGCCTTGTCGTTATATTTGATCGCATTGGTGAGCAGGTTCGTAAAGACCTCGCTGATGCGGGAAGGTCTGACTCGACCGACATTAACCGGACGAGGAATGCGGATCTCGACTCCACTTTCAATGATGCGATAGGCAACCATTTCCAAAGCATTTTCTATCGCCGTTTGAATTGTTACCTCGTCCTCCTCGAGTTCGTTGCGTCCCAGACGTGAGTAATGCAGCAGCGAATCGATCAACGTCTCCATGCGCAGCGTCAGCTTCGTCAACGTTTTAAGTTTATCGATGCCCTGCTCATCCAGTTTGTCAGCATGATCTTCCAACAGGAAATGGGCATAGTTATGAATGCCCCTCAAGGGTTCTTTGAGATCGTGTGACGCAACATATGTGAAGGAGTCCAATTCGATGTTGCTGCGTTCAAGTTCAACATTGAGTCGCGCAATTTCGTCCGCTTTTCGAGCCATTATTTCGTATATGGAGCAACGAAGACTGCGGACGGCCTCCAATTCGCAAGCAAGCCAGGGCACCGAGCGTCCCTTGACTTGCTCAACCCACAAGGCAAACGATTTGCGCGGGGTCAGCCGGACGCCGGAGTCCTCCGCCTCAACGGATTTCGATGGATCGCCCGCCCAATGGACTGCCTGGGCCTTTTCCGGCCGAAACCAAAGGATGTACCGTGGTTCGCTGTCGCCCAATCGCAGCGCGAGCAACCCCGCCGCGGTTGCTGAGCAATCGCTGAACGCAGCGCAGCTCCGCGAAAGCGAGTCCGTGGCGTAAATCTCTTCGGTCATGTTCTTTGCCAGCCATGCCGTCAAGTCGGCAATCCACGAAGCATCGGGCGTTGTGCCCAGCGACTGCACTCCGTATTTGTCGCAAAAAGCGACCCCGCCCGCGTTGAGCCAATTGACAAAGTCCGCTGCCGCACTGAGCAGCCCCTCCTTATAGTCCGCAGCCGCTGACATCATTTCAACCAGAGCCAGTTGGGCTGTCTTCAGTCGCAACACGTAGTCGTGAATCTCACCATCTTCTTTCGCCGTCATTTGGAGAGACAACATGTGCGCGAGAATCTCAGCACTCATCCGATTGTTATGCGGCACATACTTCGAGCCGGACCTATGATGACAGGCAATCAAGCCCCACAGTTTGCCTTCTCGAATGATTGAGAGCGACATCGTGGCCTTGGCTCCAATGTTTTTAAGGTACTCGGTGTGAATCGGCGACATTGCCCTAAGTACGGAATAACTCAGATCCAACGGTGCATTGCTTATGGGGTTGAGGTGGGGCACGAGGGGCACGGAATAGTCCGCCACGTCCACCTTGAATCGCAGCCAGCTTTTCAAATACAACGCGCGCGCCTGCTGGGGGATATCCGCAGCAGGGTAATGCAAACCAAGATAGGACTCCACTCCGGAAGACAGCGCCTCTCCGATCACGACGCCTGCACCGTCGTCCAGAAACTTGTAAACCATGACATGTTCGAACCCCGTAAACCGACGCACTTCTTCCGCTGCCATCTGGCAGAATTCGCGGGAATTTGGCGCGCGTTGCAAGCGGGCGAGGGCGAGTTTCATCGCCCCGGAATGCAGAATCGATGTCGTGGCCGTATCCATCATCCATTCAAATTCCAGAATCAGCTGACCCTGATAACGATGAATGATTCGTTCAAAAATTCTGCCATTCGAACCAAGCGGGATTGGCGGCAGATATTGCGGTGCGGCTTCAAGATCCTGAGGTAGAACTTCCGCTTGAAACAAGTTCATCTCTTTTTCGCCAAGCAAAAGATCGATCCGCTGCCCTAACAATGCTTCCGGCCCGACGCCGAAATGTTCGGAGGTGTTGGCGCTTACCTGCACGACGGTCAGTTCAGGTTCTTTGATCACAAGGAGTACCCCGTGCGGCTGAATGGAACCGGGTATATGAATTGGTTCCGTGTCGCAAGCGGTCAAATCCATCTTCTGTTGTGGAAGAGAAAGGTCGGCAGAGGTTGTTCCTCCGGCATCAATGTGAGACAAAGCGGCGTTATGTCTCACACTAGTGTTCCGCTAACCAGCGATCCAGCGTAATGAAAGTGTCACGGGCAGAGTGGATGGTGAATTCTTCAGTCTCCTGAATGGAGACGCACTTATTGATCGTTGCACCAAATTCTCTCCACATCCTGCCAGTTTCCGACCCATAACCATTAAAAAATGAGGCGCCATGGTTTTCATGCAGGCCAAATCGTGTGCGCAATTCACGCGCAATAATCTGTCCGCCGAGTGTTGCACCCTCCAGCACATAGAGGCAGCCAAATGCCTGAGCCGGATTGTTCACGGCAGGAAGGTCCTCGCAACGCGGGAGTGCTGCCATGTGCGTCGATGAGATGCCGAGGTCGGCAAGGTCGCCCCTGAGTTTTTCCGTTTTGCGGCGGGAGGAAAAATTCAGTTCGGTAAGACTCAGCATTGCGAGCTGGAGTTCAATGGGTTCGTAAAAACCCAAAAATCGTTCGAGAAGCATGCGGTAGGAGTCCATGGACTCGAGACGGTCCAGCAAGCCTACTCGCACTTCAATTTGTTCATGCAATGCGCGAGTGCATTCCTTTAGCGCAGTCATGATCATTATTTGTCGCTCCCTTCTCGACAGCGAAATGACCGAGTTAATGTCGTATGGGTGGCGACATTTAAAGGTAAGAGTTATAGCACTTCGTTTCGAACATTCCTAACGTCACGAGGTCTGAATTCGTTCTCACTTTGGTTTTCCATTTCTGAAGTCAGTTTCGAAGAATTTGGAGATACCGTTGCACGGGCGGCACCAAATGTCCGCGTCAGCAGAATTAATGGTTTGCGGGTATCGGCTGGAAGTACTCAGTCAAAATGTCAATTTCGCCTCTTAAGTGAATTTTGTCGTTGTCAATCGTGCAAGCTTGCTTGGACTTGGAAAGGAGGTCGCCCACATTGCACCGAGCGTTGCCTTGTGCGACCAGAAAACTTTCGGCGGAAAGTAAATTGCACGACAGCATCTAAGTCGATTCGAGCAATTACAGGATGGAAAAACGACAATTCCGACTTTTGGCGCGTGACGCCGCGTCCGAATTCGGAGAAGAATGTACGTCATCATTCCATATACAACCGTCTGGTTCGGGCATGTCGGCTGGGGTATGGCACACAAATTCGAACGTGTGGAATGCGTTGGTGAAGGCGGCTGGCCCCTGAACCCCAATCGTAGGATTCTGTATGGCGTCATCTTTGAATTCGATCTCGTTCGTCGTGACCTGCCTTGCCGGTCGGCTCAGCGAGCACCAACCACGCGCCATCGATTACCGGAGGAAAAGCTCAACAAGGTTGAAATGGCGCAACGCATACATACAAGCCGGACGTTGGGTTGGATCGGCTACTCGACCCTGAAACCGTTTCGGTAACCTTACAGACTCTGTGTAAAGCAGCGCGCGCCTTCGGATCGAGTTGATTTAGGAATTCCAAACTGATCCGGAGGTCGATGCCGGTCAAGTTCGGCCATAGCGAACGTGATATGGGCTCTGAATGAGCTTGCCGCTGGAATCTTTGACGGTGAAATAGCCGAAGCCATCAAAGTTGTTGCCGCCTCGATTGGATCGGTGCGTGCGCAAGAAGTCGCCCCAACGCCCATTCTTTGACCCGCCTGGGTCGTCCACGGTGGCCGTTGATCCGTCGCGGTACCAAACAACGTAGTCGCCCAGGATGCCGACTGCCACATCCGCTTCATCATTAGGGCCACCCCAGGCGACCGAGATACCGATCTCAAGGTTGGAGTTGACGGCGAGCGCGCTGTAGCCAAAGGCGTACTTCGGATTCCAGACCTGCATCTCGCTGATCTTCGTAAATGAAAAAGAGCTAATGCTGACGACTCTGGTTTGGGGTTCAGGAAAAAACGGAGCCTCGCCGGGCTTGCTCCTCGGTGCCATCCAGGAGAACCATAGCGCGCCGTTCTGCCAGGTTGCGCCGCTCACGCGTGACCGGCAGCGGCCGCACCAGTCGACGCCAGAGGGTGTTTTTGAAGAATAGTCATCGGAATCAGACCACTTCCAAACACCGACATCGTGAAAGCCGTAGCTCGTACTGCCATCGAGTAATGCAAAGACCCTCATCGTTGACGTGTTGACATGGCCAGCCATGTACGCGCCATCCGGCTGTCCACCGCAAGGCGCGCTGAACTGGTAGGTGTTGCCCGAAATCGTGAGCGGAGCCGTGAAATCCCAGCTGACTTGCCCACCGAGAAGATCCGTGAGCGGAATGCGCATCACCACCCGTCCCTTTCCGTCGGCATCGACGGCAATGATGAGATTACGGTTCGAATACGTCAGGTGAGGCTGATCGAAGTCGGCACCTTTTACGCCAATGTCACTGGCGACGAAATCGACATACGACCACGCCGACTTCGGTTTGGTCTTCACATCGGGGGACGACGCAAAGGCGATTCGAAAGGCTCCGTCGCCAGTCGCCGCGACCGGGCCATGAAGCATGCACCACACGAAGCGATCAATCTGCGGTACATAAACAATCTGCTGGTCGCCCAGTATTCCCCCGGCAAAAGCTGGGAAAATCGTTGTCGGATCGAAATACTTGAATGACGCGCCGTCGTCAGCAGAAACGGCAAGATAGACGTTACCGTTCATTGCAACGACGCCGTTTTCCGACGCAGCGCCGCAGGGATCAACCGGAATCTTAACGTTGGAAAGCCGGGACGTATCAAGCGGTGTATAAGATTTAAAGACAACCGAGCGACGATCGTCAGCGGGACCTTCAGAAGGATTCGGCCGAGGACCTTCCGCAGGGTGAGGCCGAGTCGGGTTGGTCTGCTCGCCTCGGCTGCGAGGGCCGCGTGGAACTGGAGGCATGTCAGGTTCTTCGCGCTCGCGCCTGATGACCGGCTTTTTAGCATACCCGTCAGACTTGACCTTCCGGGCCGGCTTGCGCTTGCCGCGTTTCATTTCCGGCATATTTCGAGTCCTCCGTTGCTCTTCATCGACATTCCCGATTTGAGAACCTTTAATCGGTCGCATCCTACATCAGCCAGCGAGCGCTCGTCCACTCACTCAAGTAAGCTCTTATCGGCAAGAAGACGTTGCTCTGCGACAAGGAGCGCCCAACAGACAATGGCACTGCACACTGTGCTCGCCGCTCAAACAAATCACCGCTCGCGTCTCGGAATTCCACGGGCATTTTTCGTTGCTGACGTGGTCTACATCGAGCGACCTGCGGGATAACGGGGGAGAGTTGGGAGACACCGCTGCCTCAAATCGCGGGATATCGTTTCGATCGTCCCACATCCATGTACGATCCTCGAGCAAACTCTCCGGTTCCCACCGACACTGCGCCACCGATTCCAGGCAACAAAATCGTCGATAAGCCGGCATCAATTCTGACTTCGTCAGGCACACAGTTGGCTGCCGAGTATTTCGTCTACAACTTGAAGATGCGAAAGCGGGCGATGGTTGTCGGAGAGACTACGGCGGGCCATGAGCACTCGGACGGGTCTATCGCATTAACGATCACTTCGGCATGGGCATACAGGATGCTGCGACGCCCAGGAATCCATACACAATGAAGGGGTGGAAATTCATGCCGAACGATAGCAATTTCCTCCCTTGGTTTCCTACCAACAATCGCATCCGAGTTTGGTGGTCAACTGGTGGACAAGAACTACCAGAAGCCCGCTAAAACGGCCCATCAGGCAGACATAAACGGTTGTTAAAACACCAGGGGCGATAACTGAATGGACCTCATAATCCAAAAGCCGAAGGCTTTCACTTCCCTACCCGATTCGCCTAGTAGATCCATCACTTAGATACAATTATTTGAACGACTAAATTAAGATCCAATGGCTCTCATGCAACC
>Ga0157375_10005302_pt1 | contig 11198 bp, 6 predicted proteins | sample M35metaG_FD_115311 | JGI IMG/M metagenome (GOLD analysis project Ga0157375, IMG submission 115311) | Miscanthus rhizosphere microbial communities from Kellogg Biological Station, Michigan, USA - M3-5 metaG | ecosystem: Host-associated > Plants > Roots > Rhizosphere > Soil | place: USA: Michigan...
CGCATGTCGTCGAAGCCGTTGCCCGCTTCCGACGTCTTCAGCGCTACAGCATGGCTCCGGATCCAATCGATGATGGGATCGGGTTGCGGGGACGCACTCGCGAGTTGGTGTGGTGCAAACGCGGGCTGGAAGTAGAACGTGGCCACAGTGAGCACCGCAAAGAATGCGATGAGAACTCTACGAGTCGGCATGATCGTTCCTTTTGGACTGGCAATCTCAGACGATTAGGCTAAACGAAACACCTGGTGCCCCGCGGCATTATCTCTGCGGTTCGGCCGGGACACAAGGTATCGAATGAAGATCGGTCAATAGTCGCATAATCCCGGACAAGTGCGTTCGGGGAAAACTTTTGACAGTTCTGCGCAGGCTGGCCTGTCGCGCATGAGAATCGATCCCATGCATGATAGTCGCGGATCAATTCTTACATGGATCGGCGTCAACCTCGACTAACAAGAAGCAGCTGGACGATACTTCCCAGTTAACGAAACGTCGTAGGTTCTTTGCGATCTTCGATCATCTTCGTTGCGTTATGGGTACAATACCGCGCATGTCATGTGTCCGAGGCGTACTCGTTATGGCGCTGGCTACGCTGACGTTCGTCACGCTGCTCATCACGTCGTCATCGCTCAGTGCACAGGCACCACGAACGGTGCAGGATGGCGTCTACTCCGACTCGCAAGCAAGCCGTGGCCAGGCACTCTATGCGCAACGCTGCGCCGGCTGCCACGGTCCGGCACTGGCGGGCGCGTCAGCGCCCGCGCTGACAGGCGATCCGTTCACGAACAAGTTCCGGATGGAGCCGCTCTCGGCGCTCTTCATCCAGATTCGCTACGCCATGCCGCCCAAGGCAGATGCGAATGCGCAACTGACATCGGAGCAGGCTGCCGATCTCGTCGCGCATGTTCTCAAGAGTAATGGCTTCCCCGCCGGCAAGACCGACTTCCCGGCGGTTGATGCGACGAACAGCCCCATCGGGTGGCCGGCTGGTCGAGGAGTGGGTGCAGGCAGCGCACCCTCACCGAGCTGGTATTCGCCGACTGGAAATCTCGCTCAATTGATGCGCGGCGTGTTCTTCCACAACTCGAATCTGATCTTCTCGATCCAGGAGGTCGAGGCTAAGGATCTGCCGCCGCAGCCACCACCGACCCGTCCCGACGGGCTGACGACATTCGATTGGGGCCTGATGGCGTACACCGGTTGGCCGGCGGTTGAAAACGCCTCCACCGCGCTGGCAGATGCGTCGGCGCTGCTAATGCTGCCGGGAATACGTTGCGAAAACGGCCGGGCCGCGCCGATCACCGAACCGGACTGGATCAAGTTTACCGATCAGATGATCTCCGTCGCCAGGCGGGCGTATCGGCTGGCTCAAACTAAGAACAAGGAAGCCCTCTCCGAGTACACGCTTGAGCTGTCGAACACGTGCAATGCATGCCACCGCGTGTATCGTGACGTCGGTGGCCGCGGCGGTGCAGGAAACACGGCCGGGCGCTGCATGCACCGATAACCATCGAGGCGATGAATCGGAGGAGAAGGAGAATCAACTCCCCTCCTGGAACAGGAGGGGTGGCCGAAGGCCGGGGTGGTAGAGAAAGTGAATTTCGATGACGCCGATCACTTCGCCTCCGAATCTGGTCGAAAAAAGGGGCTCTCGAATTTCGAGAGCCCGCGAGGCGTGTGCACGGCGGGAGAACCACGTGTTTGTCACGCGGCCGGAACGAGATCCGTCTTCGGTTCTTCGCTGGTCTCTTCCGGTTTCTTATAGACCCACCGTCGTTCGATGCGGCGAACGTTTTCCCATTTCAACTGCAGCGCGGTATTTCCGGCGAGTTTATTTTCGATAATGGGATCGAGTTGCGCCAGCGTCGTCAACGCGCGCCCCATCGCTTCGTCGATGAGCTGAGACGTGGCGGCGTGCGCGGCCCGGCTGGCCTTGTGTTCCGCGATCGCCCCGGTGAATGCATCGATCTGGGCTTCGAGCGTTTCGATAAACTTCGGATCCATCTCGAAGTTCACGAAATCCTTCACGTACGGTTTGGCGGATTCGGCCAGCGCACGCGCTCGAGTTTCGAGTTTGGAGTCACCCATTCGGCGCCCTCCATGGACTCGTGCCGCGATCTCGGGCCTCGAGATTGCAATCGCGTCCGCGGTATGACTGATCTTCATCACCGTCGTGTTCAGCGATTCGCGCGCCGCACCGCGTTTTTGGGACTGCGCGCGGGACAGACCGATTTGGGCCGCCTGAGTTGCCGTGAGACTCTGAATCTCGCCGACCTGTTTGCTGAGTTGCTCCACCAGATCCGCACCTGGTGAATTCCTGCGAAAAGCGATCGGATTTTCCCGGAAGAATCCAACAACCCGATTGGCCATTTCCAATTGACGAACCGTTACATCTTTCATAGAACCTCCTCTTTGTTTCGGCATTGTTTTGTGATCTGAAAACTTCTCGGTATCGAAGTTCGCGATGGAGTAATGCAAACGCATGTCCTCGCCGCGTCATCGTGTGGTTTCAAATACATGGAGGAATGCAGCAACCGAAGTCTTCTCCTGAAAGAGAAGAGCCGAGGCGTGGGGAACTCGCGCTAGCCGCGTTACACCTTTTCAAATCAATACGATTCGGTCAGCCGTGGAATTCTCATTTAAGAGACATGTGTTTCTCCTGGAAGAGAAACCGGGTTCGGTGATCGCAAGTATGTCGGCGTGCGGCGGGAATCATCGATTTGCACAACGGAATCGCGGATGTAAAGCGGGGATTCTCCCTTTTCAAGCCGGAGTCGTGCATTTTTCGGCGAGGATTCTCGACTGGCACGCGGGAATCCTCGATTTGCACGACGGAGTCATGGGTGAACATCAGAAATCCGTCCCTGCATATAAAAAGGTGTACACTGCTGCGCAAAATCCTTGGCGCATCAGGACGAACTGCCGATTCCAACATTCCGGGCATGAGGCTCGAGCGAAAGGGCGCTTTGCAAAACGTCCAACTGCAGATTGCCGTCATATCCGGCATTCGAACAGGAAAAGTCTTCTCCCTGACTCCGGGAGACTTTGTCATCGGCCGCGATGAAGCCGCAGACCTGCACCTCGCCGATGAGTATGTATCCTTGCGTCATTGCATCGTTTCAGTGGGTCCGGAGCGTTACGCGATTCGGGATTGTGGAAGTCTGAACGGTACCCGTATCAATGATGAGCGGATTACTGGAAGTCATCCACTGCATCACGGTTGCAAGATTGGTATCGGAAGTTCCGAGCTGCTGTTTCTTGTGGAGTCCGGCACTATTGGCGCGGATTCTCCGGTGCACTTCGACTCCTCGCCTGTCGATCCATTGATCGAGAGAGTGTCGATGGATGGAAATGAAGGCAACACGCTGCATCACGCCATGCGGGAATTCACGCGCGAACTGCGATTCCTGCTTCGAAACACGTCGCGGATACGGCAGGGGATGCTCCGGTTCCTGCTGGCGAAAACTCCGGCGGAAAGCATCGCGATGGTGCTGGTGGATAGTGCGGAGACCTTCGAAACTTTTGCAATCAACCGCAGGTTTCCGTCGAAGCCGGTACGCATCAGCAAGGCGATGGTGGATCGGGTATATCGAGGAGAGACGGCAATCATGTCCCCGTCGATCATCTGCATTCCGCTACTGGGGTGCGAAGGGTGTCTTGGCGTGATTCATGTGGCAACCACGGATGCGGCGATGCCGTTTCAGGCGCATGATTTCGAGCTGATGTCGGTGATTGCTGCCGTTGGAGGCGGCGCTTTCGAAGACGCGGCGCGGATGGAACGGCTGGAAATTGAGAATAAGGCGTTGAAGCGCGACATGGAAATGCGCTCCGAGATCGTCGGTGAGAGTGACGCAATCACCAGGCTTGGAGCGCAGATTGCGCAAGTGGCGGCCACGGATTCGACCGTGTTGATCCAGGGCGAAACCGGGACCGGGAAGGAACTGATCGCGCGAGCCGTGCATCAGAACAGCCGGCGATCTGCCGGACCGTTTATCGCCATCAATTGCGGAGCGATCACGGAGAGTCTGCTCGAAAGCGAGCTTTTCGGACATGAAAAAGGCGCGTTTACCGGCGCCGTCATGCAGAAGAAGGGCAAGTTTGAACTCGCATCCGGCGGGACGCTGTTTCTGGACGAGGTGGGCGAGCTGCCAACGTCACTTCAGGTGAAACTGCTGCGCGTGCTGCAGGAGCGCGAAATTGAGCGGCTCGGCGGAACAAAGACGATCAAGCTGAACGTCCGATTGATTGCAGCCACGAATCGCGATCTGGAAGCGGAAGTGGCGCGAGGCGCGTTTCGCCGCGACCTGCTTTATCGATTGAAGGTGGTCACGATTGTTCCGCCGCCGTTGCGCGAGTGTGGAGACGACATCGTCCGGCTCGCGCGCCATTTTGTCGCGCGATTCAGCCGCGAAATGGTGCGACATGTCCGTGGAATTTCCCCGGAAGCGGAACAGATGTTGAAGAGCTACGATTGGCCTGGAAATGTCCGGCAGCTGCAAAACTTCATGGAACGCGCCATCGTCGTTGGCTCGACGGATATGGTGTTGCCTGCAGATCTGCCTGTAGAACTGACCCAACCGCTAAAGAATTTCACCGCAGCAGCATCGGCGAGTTTCCAGGACATCACCGATACCGCCCAACGTCATGCGCTTCAAAAAGCTTTGGAGCAAACGGACGGGAATTTGAAGGAAGCCGCTAAACTCCTGGGACTCAATCCAACATACATCTATCGAGTCGTAAAGCGGCTCGGACTGTGCGGGAAATGAGGGGACAGTCCCCTCATTCTTTTCGCTATGCCAGGAGGGGAGTTTTGCGAGGAGCAGACGGCCGGCAGCTGACGGGCGGAATGACAACAACAGGCCGTACTGTCATCGACGCATTGGCAGGTCACCTGAGCCACCCCATTGGTAAGTCCAGTTACCTTGACCAATCGCGTAATTAAATGTTGAGAGTCGGAAGAACCACTCCGCTGTCGATGGTCGAAACACCGCAATTTCCGCCCGCGCGTCACCATCAAAGTCACCCTTGATCGGTAGGTCGCCGGCAACGCCCCATTGGTAGGTCCAGTTGCCCTGGCCCACCGCGTATCCCAGGCTCGAAAGCCGCAGGAACCACTCGCCCGTAGTGGGACGATACACCGCGATATCGGTTCTTCTGTCACCATCAAAATCTCCGGCAACCGGTTGGTCGCCGGCAACGCCCCATTGGTATGTCCAATTGCCCTGGCCCACTGCGTATCCCAAAGTCGAAAGCCGCAGGAACCACTCGCCCGTAGCGGGACGATACACTGCAATATCGGTTTTTCTGTCACCATCAAAATCTCCGGCAACCGGTTGGTCGCCGGCAACACCCCATTGGTATGTCCAATTGCCTTGACCCACTGCATATCCCAAGGTCGAAAATCGGAGGAACCAATCCCCAGTTGATGGTCGATAGACTGCAATTTCGGTCTTTCCATCGCCATCAAAATCTCCGCTGATTGGAACGTCTCCCTTAACGCCCCACTGGAAATACCAGTTTCCTGCAGCCATGGCGTAGCCCTGCGTTGAGAGTCGGAGTAACCATTCTCCTGTCGAGGGCCGGTACACTGCGATTTCGGATTTGCCATCGCCGTCGAAGTCGCCCGTCACTGGAACATCGCCAGTCCCGCCCCATTGGTAGTACCAGTTCCCTTGACCGGCTGCGTAGCCCTGCGAAGAGAGCCTTAAAAACCATTCGCCGCTCGACGGTCGGTAAACGGCAAGATCCGTCTTGCCATCGCCATCGTAATCGCCTCGAAGGAGAGTCGAATCCGTTTGAGGCAAATCGAACCGTGCGACGCAGTTCAAGGCGGCCGTCATTGTCACATCGCCGTCCAGACAATCGGCATCGCCGCTCCATCCTGCGAAAATGGACCCGGCTGCCGGCGTCGCCATCAAATGGAACACCTCTCCCGGTGTAAACGACGTGCTGCATGTCGTGCCACAATCGATCTCTCCGCCATTGCTGGTCACCTTCCCTCTGCCAGCCCCTGACATGCGTACGGAGAGCCTTGGGGAAACCACGGTAAGAGGCACCGGGTTGCTGGTCACACCGGAAATCGTAATGCGGACATCACGCGCGCCCAATTCGGCATCGGGCGCAATCCGCAAAGTCGCTGACGCAGATGTCGGACTCTGCACGGCGACATCGGTAAACGTGGCCCCGGTTCCGGCGTTGATCGTCATGCCTGCAGCAAAGTTATTTCCTGTCAATGTCACGGATATGATGGCGCCCTGTCCGACATTTGCCGGGACGATGGAAGTCAGTGCCGATGCAAGTGTGAAATCGATATTGGAAGTTGTCGCCGCGAAAGTCACCGGGATCGGCGCACCCGCGGTAACATCGCACGACACGCAGGCCCCGCCGCCATAGAGTTGGTCGACATATCCGAAATTGTTTCTTGTCCTTGCGTAATATGAACCTGCCGGCAGGCCTCTGACGGTGTACAGGCCCGCGGCATCCGTATTGGCGCTTGCCGTCAGAATGGCCGCCGAGTTGTAAATTTCCACGGTTGCTCCCGACATATCCGAGCGGCCCGAAAGGTGGACATGCCCCGAGATGCGACTCGCCTCGGTGAGAACGAAAATGATGTTCGATGTCGTCGCTCCTGCCGTGACTGTGATCGCCTTTCCTGCGGTAACAACGCAACCCGGCCCGCACGGCCTGCGGTTATAGAGTTGTTCGACATAAGTCGGATAGTTGGCTGCGCGGGCGAAGTACATACCCGGCGAGATGTTCAGAATCGAATAGCCGCCATCGGAACGCGTCAGAGTGCTCCCACGGAGGTTCCCCAATGCATCAAACAGTTGGATCGTCGAATTCGGCACACCCAGGCCCCCCTGATCCACAACCGCGCCCGAAATAATTCCGCCGATGGGCAACGCAAAATTGATGTTCGCGACTGTCGTTCCGAGCGTCACGGCGATAGGCGTACCCGTCGTCACGTTACAACCGAACTCGCACGAAACCCCGCCATACACCTGGTCGAGATATCCACGACCGTTACTGGTTCGCAGGAAGTAGGTGCCCGCGAGCAGCCCCGGGGTATTGAACGCTCCATTGGAGCCGGTATTCAAGCTGTTGCCAACGAGGTTGCCGTTGGAGTCGTAGACCTGAACCGTGACATCCTGCAAGGGCACGCCGTTGGCATCCCTCACGGTCCCGGTAATTTTACCTCCAGCCACCAGCGAAAAATTGATATTCGGCGTGTTGGTCACACCGTCAACCGAAACCGGATTGCCAGAGGCTACGTTGCAGCCCTGACAAGGGATGCCGTTGTAGAGTTGGTCGATCAATCCGAAAAGGCTGCCTCCAATAGTATGGACAAAATAGGAACCCGGCGTCAGGCCTGTGATGGCGTATGTCCCATTGGGGCTCGGCGTCACCCTGTACGGAAAACCTGAGGCACTTTGCGCCTCAACCATGAGATTCGAAGCCGAGATGCCACCGGCGATAGTCACCTTCCCTGTGATGCCTACGCCTACCGGAGCGGACAGGAGCGAAAAATTGATGTTGGGCGTCGTCGCCCCTTGTGTCACCGCAATCGGCGTCCCCGATGTGATAACGCAGCCCTGGCACGTAATGCCATTGAACACCTGAGCTATCGCTCCGGCAAAAAAATGGTTTCCTATTGCAAAATAGGAGCCCGTCGCGAGTCCTCGGATTGTATAAAACCCATTGTTGTCCGTCGACGCACTGCGCACCGAAACGCCCGCCGAGTTGTAAACCTGAACTGTTGCGCCGGAAAGTGGCACTCCTGAGAGAGTGATCGTTCCGGAAATGCGGCCATCCGCCGGAAGTGCGAAGTTGATGTTCGGAGTGAGTGCGCCAGCGGAAACTGAAATTGGAGTTCCCGACATTACGTTGCAGCTGAACGCACACGAGCCGCCATTGTATAACTGGTTCAGATAGCCGAAAAATTGGGAGGGACCAGTCGTCGTTCGCGCATAGTACGTACCCGGCGCCAAACCTGTTATCGAGAATACTCCGCTGGAATTCGTTGTTGCCCCATTGGCCTGTGCGCCAGAGGCGCTAAAGATCGCCACCTGTGCGCCCTGCAAGGGCGTCCCACCCGTGTCGGTGACTCGCCCCGATATGCTGCCGTATTCCGCCGGAGTAAAATTGATATTGGGCGTCGTCACACCAAGCGACACCGGAACCAGAGTACCTGCCGTGAAATCACATGTCGAAGGGCACGACAGCCCGCTATAGAGCTGCCCGACGTACCCGCGGGCATTATCCGCCCTGACGAAATAAGATCCCGCGGCCAATCCATATATCTTGTAGGTTCCGTCCGCCTTCGTGTAGACGCTGCCAGTAGAAGTGCCCGAGGAGTCGTACGATATGATGGCCAGGTCCTGGACCGGTATGCCACCCGTTCCGGTGACCGTCCCCGAGATACTGCCATGCTCCACGAGTGTGAAGTTGATATTGGGGGTCGTCGCTCCTACTGTAACCGCAACCGGTGTCCCCAACGTGACGTCGCAGGCGGTCGGGCACAAGACGCCGTCATAGAGTTGATCGACGTACACGTACCCACTACTCACCTTGACGTAATACGACCCATTTACCATTCCGCCGACGCTATAGGAACCATCGGACTGCCAGCCTGCACTGCCAAATTCTTTTCCTGAGGCATCATGGACGGAAACCATGCCGAAAACCGGAGGCGAGCCGGCGGGGACTGTTACTGTTCCTGAAATGCGACCTTCGAGAATATTGATCAGAACTTCCTTCCGCGCGGTTGTGTAGTTGACTGCGTCTGTGGGAGTGAAGCCGACGACCAAATGGTATCCATTGTAAGCAGGAAGCACCGTCCCCTCTCCCGGAGAGTAGGTGAAGGTTCCAGGTACCGACGCGGTCGCGTTCAGCTGGGCCGGTCCAAGTGGAGTTCCCACGAGGATATCCGCCGGATTCGCCCACGTAATCGTGGGAGTAGTCTGAGCCGCAAGCGAACAGGGAAACAGGGCCAGGGCAATGACCGGCAACACGAGAAAAACAGAAACCGGGCATCGATGATCGCGCTCTTGAATTCTTGAAACGGTCCGGCACAGTTGCTTCATCCGACGATCCTCACAACATTTCCTGTCAACGTTCATCTCTGAAAGCGATATGGACTTGGGTGTTCAAGTGGAGATTCCAGTCAGCAGACACAGCCGTTACTGGCGTTTTTGAAGAACGACCGGAAATAACGGACCTACGACCTCACCGGAAACACGACGTATTTATAAAGGACGAATAGGCGAGAGTAAACCCGAAATATGTGGCATGACTCGCCCCCTTGCGTGGATTCGAGATAATTTCCCCTCAATGAAACATGCCGCTGAATGTTTTTGTAACTGCAGCCGGATTACCGTTTGCGCAGGCCCGTATATTCCCGTTCCGCACGCGAATCTGAAGATTCGGAAAGTTCCACGTCCAGACTCTGATTGCGCTCTTCGTTTTTCTCGAAACTTGACGGAAGGCCATGTTTTGAAATCCGAGTCCAGAGTCCAAACGATTTCGCAACTCGTTGCGCGGCTACCCAGACCGTTAACGTATTGTCGCCATCGGACAAGCGCCTTTGTCTCGATGGATCGCCCCCGAGCAGTAGCCACCTGATGGAGCAAAGTTTGGCGTATACCGCAATCAACTGAAGGCGGTTTACAAGGCACTTGAACGCGAATTCCGGCCGTTGTTCCGACGCGAGCCACCCGCTATCGTGTACCTGAAATGATCATCGCTCCTCCGCCGAAGATGACGAGGTCCTGGAGAAAATGGATGAATAGTGCCCATCCTAGTGCTTTTGTTTCGAGCATGGATTTGGCGAGGATCCATCCCATCAGACCTGCCATCATCACGCCGAATATCCCACTGGGGGTTCCAAAAAAATGCGGCACTCCAAAGATCACCGCCGATATCCAGCAGATGACCGACGGGCTCAGCTTTCCGTAGAGTCCGGCAACGATCACGAACCGACTGATGATCTCTTCGGACCACGCATTCGTCGCAGCGAATAGCAACACCAGTGGAAGCAATTTCCAAAACTGTCCGTTGATGACGCCGTGCCTGGAGGTGACGGTGAATGACATGTACATCGTTGTTCCCAACGTGAATCCAACGGCAAGAACCGGTCCCAGCGTGTTCCAATCGTCTTCCTTCCCGAATGTCGTAAGCCTGAAAAAAGTTTCGAAGTTAGTCTTATCGAAAAAATAAACGAATCCCATTGCGGCGAACGAAACAACCAGCACCATGATCTGCAACGTGAAAGAAAAATTGATCTCTTTGTTTTCCGAGATTACCCATGTCGAAATGGTCCCGTTGCCCAGGAGCAGGGCGATTGCAGCGGCCATCGATACGCCTATAGCGCTGACTAGAACGGGAATGGCAATTCGGCGGAGTTTATTCATTGGAATTTCAAATCCCGAGTAGTCGCCAAAGCCGGCGGAGCTGCGACAGCACGCCCCATCTATCGCACAAGAAAGGCATCGATCCGAGATTTGTAGCGAATCAAGTGGGACACGGGCTCGACTTCAATCGGAACGTTATCGGTTGGGCAATCACGCTCAACGGACTGGGACCGGATCTTTGGGCGGCCTCGCGATGCTCGCGGTAATCCTTGGCAGCGTATATGCCACCGAAAATGTCTTTGCAACCGACGATGACAAACTTTTTCAACATTCGATCTCAATCCGACTTGTGGGTAATTTCGTCACAGTCCAGGGGCCAGAAGCATGGATTTCATAATGAAAATCGTTGCATCGACGCTTCGACCGCATTGCAAAGTAGCGGCGCGGTGCCGGCCGCGCTCGGGTTATTGATCGAACGTCGTTTCTAAACACGCTCGATCGCACGTGTGTGCCGATACGGTGAGCGCCGTGGCGAAGAGGAAAAGCGCGAACGCATTCCGTGTCTCCTTATTGTCTGCCTGCGCCGCGGCCAGGACCGGCGGCCGCGCCCGCCGCAGGGGCCGCAAACTCTGCCGCCACCGGAAAGTTGCCTTCATACGGAGGCCAGTTCGGCACTGGCAGATCGTTGGTCGGATAGAACATGGACGCCCAGATATTGCGAATCTTGTTGTTATCGACGAAGAACCATTCGGCCAGGAGATTCCGCATGAGCGTGGTGCCGGGCTTGCGCAGGAAGATGCCGAAGCCGACCACGGCCTGCTGCTCGACGTCGACGACCGGATAGCGCCGCGC
>Ga0157375_10005303_pt1 | contig 11196 bp, 9 predicted proteins | sample M35metaG_FD_115311 | JGI IMG/M metagenome (GOLD analysis project Ga0157375, IMG submission 115311) | Miscanthus rhizosphere microbial communities from Kellogg Biological Station, Michigan, USA - M3-5 metaG | ecosystem: Host-associated > Plants > Roots > Rhizosphere > Soil | place: USA: Michigan...
CCGAAGCAGTTCGATGCGCGCAGCTTCGTCGACGTGCGCGGCGACGTGTGCATCATCCCGCCGAATTCGTTTGCGCTGGCGCGGACGGTGGAGTACTTTCGCATCCCGCGTCAGGTACTGACGATCTGCCTCGGCAAGAGCACTTATGCGCGCTGCGGTATCATCGTCAACATCACGCCCCTGGAACCGGAGTGGGAAGGGCACGTGACGCTCGAGTTTTCGAACACGACGCCGTTGCCCGCGCGGATCTACGCCAACGAGGGCGTGGCCCAGATGCTGTTTCTGGAATCCGACGAGGTCTGCGAGACCAGTTACCGCGACCGCGGCGGAAAATACCAGGGTCAACGCGGCGTGACACTGCCGCGAGCCTGACTTACGTCAACGAGATCACTTCAAGATTGGAAGAAACGATGCGCAAAGTATATTTTTCCCGGATGCTCAGACTTGTTTCGCTGGCACTGCTGCTTGCCGCGCTCGCGGCCTGCGGTGGTCATGACGATATCAAGAAAGGCACGAGCGACGTCGCCGGCGCGCCGGCCCAATACGACCTGGTCCTGCGTGCCGATAAGGACGGGCAGTTCGATCTGGAAGGCGCGACGGTCAACGCCGAGGACCTGCGCAGCCACATCCGCTATCGCAACGAGCCGGGCAACCAGCCGGTGCACACGCTGCTGCTGAAGACCGGCGAGAAGGAAAAGATCAAGAATACGCACATTGCCACCCTGGCAGGCATCGCGCGTGACCTGAAGATCGAGGCGTACGTCGAGGACAACGACGGACATCTCAAGGTCATTCAGGTCGTCGAATAACCGTGGCGTGCGCCCGCGCACGATGGTCGCAGTGAGTATCGCAGTAAAGGCAGTTTAGGGAGGACAACATGCGTCGAATCATGATTTTGGGGACTTGCGCCGCACTCGCGTTCGCAAACGTTGCACTTGGCCGCGCCATCGTCGATGGCCGCCTGCAGGTCGAGCCGGCCAAGGACAACAAGTACATCGTCGATAACAACAAGTTCGGCAAAGCCGAGTTTTTCGGCAATGTTGGTGACTATGTCGACACCAAGAAGATCACCGGCGTCGTTCTGCTCAAGGGTGAGAACGCCACCGATGAGCAGAAGCACGTGGTAGCGATCACCGCGGCGACGCAGCACATCGAAGCATTCATCGAACTGAACGGCAAGATTCAGCCGCTGGTCGATCCGACGCCGAGCAAGCCGGCGACACCGCCGCCGGTCGACCAGCAGAACCCGGCAGGCCAGCAGCAGGCGGCGCCCGAGTCGCACTGAGGTTCGGACCGCAACAGCGGCTTTGAAGGCTCGACTGCAACAACAATGACACACTCGCGCGCCGGCAGCGTAGCCTGACGGCAGCGCAACGTGTCGGCGCCGGTGAAAGTGCTCTAACATCGTGGCGTGTGCCCGGGGCGCTCGCGACTGTGCTAACTGCCGAAGATCGAATCGCGGTCTGCCGCGCGCGTGTCTGCGGCGGCGTTTCCGGCGCCGTGCTTCTGTTCCTCCTTGTTTTGTTGGCGGGTTGCGCGACCTACGAGCCAGCCCCGCTGCATCCGGAGCAAAGCGCCGCGCAATTCGGCGCGCGGCATCTGCAGGATCCCGAACTGCGCGACCGCATCACCGCAGTGCTGCAGCAATCGCCGTCCGAGTGGCCGCTGCCAGCGTGGAATCGCGCGCAGTTGCTGGCCGTTGCCATGGTCTGGAATACACGTCTTGCGGTGGTGCGGGCCCAGGTCGAAGCCGCGCTGGCGCATGAGGCCAGCGCCGCGCAGATACCGAATCCCGAGTTGACGCTGCAGTCGGAGTACGCGCGGCACGATCCGCATCCGTGGCTTTATGGAGTCAGTCTCGACCTGTTGCTGCGTGGGTCAGGCCGACGCCAACTGGATGCCGATCTGGCTCGGCTCGAAACGAGCAGCGCACGCTGGGACCTGATGGACGCCGCCTGGGCGGTACGTCGCGCGTTGCTCACGGCACTGTCCGATCACGAATCCGCCACGCGGCGCCTGGCTTTGCTCGAGAGGCTCCTCGCGGCCGAGGATCAGCTGATCGCAATGGAGCGCAGGCGCGTAGCGGCAGGCGAGGACGCTGCGGATGAGTTGTTGATTGCCGGCCAGGCACGGCTCGAATTCGAGCGGCAGCAGGCGCAGGCGCGCAGCGACGCGGCAGTGGCGACGGCTGCGCTGGCTGCTGCTGTCGGCGTCGTACCCTCGGCACTGGACGGTATCGTTGTCGAATGGCCGGATTGGGGCGAGCCGCCCGCTGCGGATGCCGGGGCATCGAAACAGCTGCGCGATCAGGCCTTGCGCTCGCGCTCCGATCTTTCTGCTGCGCTCGATGCCTACGCCGCCGCCGAGAACAAGCTGCATCAGGCCGTGCTGCGGCAATATCCACAATTCCAGTTGTCACCCGGCTACTACTGGGATCATGGCGTCGCCAAATTTCCGTTCGATGTCGGCTTCACCTTGCCGCTGTTCAACCAGAGTCAGGGCGAGATCGCCGAGGCACGCGCCGCGCGCGAAGTTGCCGCTCAGCGCATGCTTGCGGTGCAGGCCGACATCATCGGCGCGATCGCTGCGGCCGAACGCAGCGAGCGTGTCGCGCGGGACAGTGTCGATGCCGCCGGGCGTGGACTCGATGCGGCACGTCGCCAGCGCCAGAACGCGGCGCTGAGTCTGCGTCTGGGCGGCATCGCGGCGAACGAAGACCTCGCCGCGGAGATTCTTGCCGTGCGCAGCGAGCTCGAAGTCGTGCAGATGCGCGCGCAATGGCAGGTCGCGCGCAACGCGCTCGAAGACGCACTGCACGCTCCGCTGTCGGGTCCCGAATTGCAGTTGCCGAATCCTCTACAGGTTGCCGTTGCAGGAGCAGCAAGATGAGAGTCGATGTTCTTGTTCGCGCATTGCCGGTCTTGTGTCTGCTCGCCTCGTATTCGCTTCCGCTCGCAGCCGCCGACGCGGACGACGACGACGCGCGCGCCGGAAAGGACTTGAGCTCGCTGCCGACGCTGAGTGCGCAGCAGCAGAAGGCGGCGGGCATCGTGATCGCGCATCCGGTAAAGGCGGATATGGCGCAACGCGATGCAGCAATCGGCCTGGTTCTCGATCCGGTCGAACTCATCGTCGAAGCCGGTGAGGCCGAGGCCGGCGCAGCGGCGGCACGGTCGGCGGCGGCCGAGGTCGAGCGCGTGCGCGGCCTCTATGCCGCGGGCGCCGGCGCGTCGTTGAAGGCGCTGCAAGCGGCACAGGCCGATCAGGCGCGCACGCGCGCGCAGGCCGACGCCGCGGCGGCGAAATTCCAGTCCCACTGGACGGCAATCGCTGCGCTGCCGGCACCGGCGCGCCAGAAACTCATCGACGGCATCAGCGAAGGGAAAGCGCTGCTGGTGCGCGCCGATCTGCCCGGGCGCCATCTGATCGGCAGCGTACCGGAGCGCGCGCTGCTCGATGTCGACGGCGTCAACGTGCCGGGCGCCATATTGGGCGTCGCACCGCACCGGTCCGACGAGGGCCAGGGCGTCGGCGTGTTGGTCGAGGTGCGCAATGCACCGGCCGGGCTCGGTGCCGGCGCGCGTATCCCCGTCGAGCTGCTTGGTGCGAAGATTTCCGGCGTACTCGTGCCGCGCGACGCCGTGATCTACGACGACGGAAGCGCAATCGTCTACAAGCAGTTGAACTCGCAGCCGAACGGCCCCTCCCGGCCATCCTCCGGAGCACATGGGCTCATGCCCGGCGATATGCAGACCCATTACAGCCCCGTGCGCGTCAGGCTGCTGCAGGCGCAAGGCGACAACTGGCTGGTCAACGGCATCGACGACGACGACAACATCGTCGTGCACGGCGCCGGCGTGTTGTGGTCGCTGCAGGGACTGGTCGGGCATGCAGCGGGCGACATGGATGACGACGATGACTGACGTTGCGCCTTCGCTGAGGCTTCCGTATTCGTTCTCTGGAGAAGCGGTGGTGGCGCGGCCTGGAACGAGGCGAAGCGCCGCAGTCCAACCCCTCTCCCCGACGCGAGCGGGGACAGGGCTTGAAAGCGGTGTCGCGCTCGAGGCATCCGCATGCTAGCCGCCATCGTGCGCGGGTCGCTGGCGAATCCGCGCATCGTCACGGCGTTGTCGGCGCTGATCGGAGTGCTCGGTCTCGCCGCGTTACTCGGCGCGCGCTTCGACGTGTTTCCCGATTTTGCGCCGCCGCATGTGCTCGTGCAGACCGAAGCGCCGGGACTCGACGCAACGCAGGTCGAAGCGCTGGTCACGCGGCCGCTCGAAGGGCTGCTGGCCGGCGCGGAGAACGTCACGTCGGTGCGGTCGACTTCGAGCCAGGGTCTGTCGGCGATCCAGGTCGTGTTCGACCGCAGCGGCGATCCGTATCGGCAACGTCAAGTCGTGACCGAGCGCCTCGCCGACGCAACCGGCTTGCTGCCGGAAGGCGTCGGCGCCCCGCTGTTGTCGCCGTTGAGTTCATCGATGGAATATCTGGTGCATTTCGGTTTCACCAGCGCGAAGCTGTCGCCGATCGAACTGCGCGATCTCGCGCAGTGGGTCATCAAACCGCAGATACTGGCCGTACCCGGCGTTGCACAGGCGCAGATTTTCGGTGGCGAGGCGCGTGAGCGTCAGGTCATGGTCGATCCGGCGAAACTCGCGGCGGCCGGATTCACCCTCGACGATGTCGTCGTCGCGACCCGGCGTGCGACGACGCTGATCGGCGGCGGCTACATCGAGACGCCGACGCAGCGCATCGTGCTCAGCGCCGAGGCCGCCGGTGTCACGCCGGAAGCGCTGGCCCAGGCCCTGCTCGGCAAGCACGGCGACACGCCGGTGCGCCTGGGTGATGTCGCCATCATCAGCGATGGCGCGCAGCCGCGTTTCGGCGACGCCATGATCGGCACCGAGCCGGGCATTCTCGTCGAGACATCGACGCAGTTCGGCGCGAACACGCTCGAGGTCACGCGCGCACTCGAGGCGCGGCTCGACGCGCTCGCGCCGGCGCTGAAGAAACTCGGTGTGGAATACCATCCGGCGTTGTTGCGGCCGGCGAGCTTCATCGAATCGGCGATCGTCAAGCTGCGCAACTCGCTGCTGATCGGCGCGGTGCTGGTCGTCGCGCTGCTGCTGGTCATGCTGCGCGACTGGCGCGGCGCGCTGGTTTCGTTCAGCGCGATTCCACTGGCGCTGCTGACGACGGTCTGGCTGCTCGATGCACTGGGCTTCAGTCTCAACACGATGACACTCGGCGGGCTCGTCGTCGCGCTCGGCGTCGTCGTCGACGATGCGGTGATCGATGTCGAGAACATCCTGCGCCGCAGGCGCAATGCGCCGCACGATGCCGATGTGACGCGACTGTTCACCAGCGCATCGCTCGAGGTGCGCCGCCCGGTGTTCTACGCAACCGCTGCCGTTGCCGTCGCTTTTGCGCCGATTCTGATGATGACCGGAATTCAGGGCGCATTTTTCCGCCCGCTGTCGGTGGCGTTCCTGTTTGCCGTCGCGTTGTCGCTGCTGGTCGCGATGAGCGCGACGCCGGCGTTGTGCGTATTGACGATGGGCCGCCATTCCCCGCACCCGGAAGCCGGGTTCCTTGCACGCTGCAAGCGCGTACAGGTGCGCACGATCGAGGTGCTCGGCAGGCACCCGCGCTCGGTCTGGGCGATCCTGATCGTGACCGGTGTCGCCGGTGCGATCCTGTTGCCGCTGCTCGGCGCGCGGCTGCTGCCGGATTTTCGCGAAAACTACCTGATCGCGCACGCTGGCCTGCGCCCGGGAATTTCGCTGGCCGAAACGGCGCGCGTCGGCCGCAATATCTCGAAGGCGCTGGCGGCGATTCCCGGCGTGAAGAGCGTCGCCGAGCAGATCGGCCGTGCCGAGAACGGCCAGGACCCCGACACGCCGGATCGCAGCGAGTTCGAAGTGCAGATCGATCCGCAGCGTGGGCTCGGTGCCGGGCAAATCGACAAGGCGATTCGCGAGGTGTTCGACGACTATCCGAACCAGCTCGTGGAGATCTACTCGGTGCTGGCCGAACGCATCGGCGAGACACTCTCTGGCGAATCGGCGCCGTTTTCGATCAGCGTGTTCGGCGCCGACCTCGACGCCGACGACCAGGTCGCCGGCGAGATCGCCGAGGCGCTGCGCAAGCTGCCGGACAGCGGCAACGTGCGCCTGGTCGTGCCGTCGCGCCAACCGCAGCTGCATCTGCAATTGAAGCCGGAGCAGCTCGCCCTCTACGGCCTGCAGGCCGCCGACGTGCTCGATACGGTGAACGCCGCTTTTCACGGCAGCGTTGTCGCGCAACTGAGCCAGGCGGACCGGAGCGTGCCGGTCGCCGTGCGCATCGACAATGCCGCAGACGATCCGCAGGCCGCAGGCGCACTGCTGTTGCGTGGCCGCGACGGTGCGCCGGTGCCATTGTCGAAGGTCGCGACGCTGGAAATGCAGTCGGCGCGCAGCATCATCAATCATCAGGATGGATTGCGCCGCCAGATCGTCGTCGCGACACCGAAAACGTCGAACCAGACCGGCTACGCCGACGCCGCGCGCAAGGTCATCGGCACTATCGACCTGCCGGCGGGTGTCTACCTGCGCTACGGCGGTGAGGCGCAGGCGCAAGGAGCGGCCGCGCGCGAACTGCTGTTGCATTCGGCCGCTGCGTTCGTCCTGATCGTGCTGCTTCTAGCGCTGGCATTCGGCACGGCAAGGCATGTGCTGCTGATCCTGCTCGCACTGCCGAGCACACTTATAGGTGGCGTGATCGCGGTGGTGCTGAGCGGCGGTACGCTGACGCTCGGGGCGATGGTCGGCTTCGTCGCGCTGTTCGGCATGGCCGCGCGCAATACCATCCTGCTGGTCTCGCATTACGATCATCTGGTGGCCGAGGAAGGCGAGCCGTGGAATCTCGCAACCGCCCTGCGCGGCGCCGAAGAGCGCCTGACGCCGGTGCTGCTGACGGCGTTGCTCACCGCGCTCGCGCTGCTGCCGGTGGCCTGGCAGGCGCATCAGCCGGGACACGAAATCGAAGGACCGATGGCGATCGTGATTCTCGGCGGCCTGGTCTCCTCGACACTGGTCAGCCTGTTGCTGATCCCGCCGCTTGCGGCGCGCTGGCTGCGGCCGGGGATGGCTGCTCCGGGTTGAAGCGGCAGGGCGAATGAATTCGCGAGGCGAAAAGCGCATCATTGCGGCGCGACTTCGAAAGAAACGGCGCGATATCAGTCCGAATCGCGTTATTGATCCTCATAGAGACAGAAGGCCCAGTAGCAGCGACGATGAAGACTCTAGCATTGGTGTCCCTGCTCGCGTTCGCTCCGACCGCGTTCGCCGATACCGAACCGTCGGCGACGAGCGGGGCGTGGCAGACCTTGCGCGTGCAGTTCTACGGCAATCGCGAGATCGGCGAAGTCGACGAAAAGCTGATGAGTGTCGTTGCGCCGGGCAGCACGCCCGATCCGACGGCGACTCCGGTTGCGATCCGCTTCGGCGCGCAGGCCGCCGGCAAGGTCAAGCAGGTGCGCGTGATCATCGATCACAATCCGGCACCTGTCGCGGCCACGCTGGAACTCGCGCAGAACGTGCCGATCGACGAGATCGAACTGCGCCTGCGTATCGATCGCGCGACGTCGGTGCGTGCGATCGCAGAGCTGAACGACGGCAGCCTGGAAATGCGCAGCACCTGGGTCAACGCCAGCGGAGGATGTTCGGCGCCGCCGAGCGCGAGCGGCGCCGGCGTGCTCGGCGACGTGCGCTTTCGTCCCTCGGGCGACCAGAAATCGCTGCAGATCAGCATCCATCATCCGAACAATTCGGGTTTCCAGATCGATCCGCTCAGCGGCGATCCGATTCCGCCGCATTTCGTCTCGCACATCCGTGTCAGCGCCGGCGACAAGACCCTGCTCGATGCCGATACCGGTATTTCGCTGAGCGAGAATCCGACCGTGCGTATCGCCAGCGCACAGAAGCTGACGGCTCCGCTGACGCTCGAAGCGACCGACTCGAAGCAGGCGCAATTCCACGCGACATGGAATGGGAGCACTGCCAAAGTCGGTGGGCGCTGAGTTTCGCTGGCGCTCGCTTCGCGAGCCGCATTCAACGTCGACGGCAGGGACTCGGATTGGAGGACAGGGCGACATGCGGCGGCTGTTGATCGCGTTGATTTGCATTGCGGCTGGCGCCTGCGCATTTTCAGCCCATGCCGAAGGCTCGTTCGCGGTCGACACACTTGCGCCCGGTGTGTATGTCCATGTCGGCAAGATGCTGCCGCTCGATGCGCCCGGCCATGACGATATCGCCAACCTCGGCTTCGTCGTCGGCACGCATTGCGTCGCCGTAATCGACACGGGCGGCTCCGTGCGCACCGGCCGCGCGTTGCGCGCCGCGATCGCGCAGCGCACACCATTGCCGGTCTGCTATGTGATCAACACGCACGTCCATGTCGACCACGTGCTCGGCAATGCGGCCTTCATGGGCGACAAGCCACAGTTCGTCGGCCACGCGCTGCTGCAGGGTGCGCTTGCGCGCAGCCGCACGCTGTTCGTGCGCGAGTACGCAGGCGACCTCGATGCGCCGGCGACGGACGCCCAGATCATCGCCCCGCAGCTTGTCGTGACGGACACGCTCGAACTCGATCTCGGCGGCCGCAAGCTCAGCCTCGAGGCGTGGCCGACAGCGCACACGGATTGCGATCTGACCGTCTTCGACGAAACCAGCGGCACGCTGTTCACGGGAGACCTGCTGTTTCGCGACCGCGTGCCCGCGCTCGACGGCAGCGCGCTCGGCTGGCTTGCCGCCATGGACTCGCTGGCACGTTCCAAGGCACAACATGTCGTTCCGGGCCACGGTCCTGTCGCGCGCGATGCGAAGCCAGCGATGGCCCCGCAACGGCGCTACATTCAGGCACTCGTCGACGGGGCACGCAAGGCAATCGCAGGTGGGGAATCGATGAGCGATGCGATTGCGCGCGTCGGCTCCGGCGAGAAGCCGCATTGGCGATTGTGGGACAGCGCGCACGCGCACAACGTAGCGCGCGCCTACCAGGAGCTCGAGTGGGAATGATCGGCGGTGTTGACGAAAAGCGGCGGCTGCTGCTGCAGGCGGCCGCGCTCGCGATGGCCGCGCGCGCCGCACCGGGGTGCGGTGCATCGCGTGCACGCGTCGTCGTCGTCGGGGGCGGCTTTGCCGGCGCAGCGTGCGCTTTGTCGCTGCGCCGCATCGATGCAACGATCGACATCACGCTCGTCGATCCGGAAGCGAACTACGTGTCTTGCCCGATGAGTAACGCCGCGCTGGTCGGCTGGCGCAGCATGGCTTCGATCGAGGTCTCGCGCGCCGGCTTGGCGCGGGCAGGAATACGCATCGCCATGGGCCGTGTCGTCGGCATCGACGTGGCATTGCAGAGCGTTCGCCTCGCCGACGGCTCGACGATGCCTTACGACCGCCTTGTCGTCGCGCCCGGCATCCGCTTTCTCTGGAACACGCCCGAAGGCTATGACGAGGCCGCATCGAAACGCATGCCGCACGCCTGGGTGGCTGGTGCGCAGACCGAACTTCTGGCGCGGCAGCTGCGTGCGATGGACGACGGCGGGGTCGTTGCGATCAGCGTGCCGGGAGGTCTGATGCGCTGCCCGCCGGGTCCATTCGAGCGGGCCAGCGTCTTCGCTGCTTGGCTGCAGAAGAACAAACCGCGCTCGAAAGTCCTGATCTTCGACGCGAACAATCATTTCCCGCAGCAGGAGACATTCAGCGCGGCGTGGAAGGAACTTTACCCGGGCAAGATCGAATGGATCCCGTCGACCGACGGCGGAGCGGTCACGCGCGTCGATGTGCGGAGCACCACGTTGCATACCGGCAGCGGAGCGCATCGCGTGGCGGTCGCCAACGTCATACCGCCGCAGGCGCCAGCCCAACTCGCCGTCGATACGAGCCTTGCCAGCGGGCACGGCTGGTGTCCGGTAGATCCGCTCACGTTCGAGTCGACGCTGGTGCGCAAGGTGCATGTGATCGGCGATGCCTGCATCGCCGGTGCGATGCCAAAGTCGGCGTCCGCGGCGTACAGCCATGCGCTGCAATGTGCGCGCTCGATCGCGGCGCTGCTGCAGGGGCACGAGCCGCCGCAGGCGGAACTCGACAGCGTCTGCTACAGCCTGCTCGCGCAGGACCGCGCGCTGTCGATCCATGGCCGCTTCGCGGTGAATGGCGGCGCAATCGAGTCACTGCCGTTGCCGAGTCCGACACGCGCTCCGTCGGCAACCGAAGAGGCCGCACTTGCCCAACAGTGGTACCAGCGCCTCGTTGCAGACTCGTTCGGGCTCTAGTCTGCCGACGGATCGCCATGTCGATGCGCATCAATGCGTGGTTCCTGCCGCGAAATGCAGGTCCTCGTGTGTACTCAGCGCCGTTTCGATGCACAGGCGGATCGCCTCGAGCATCGTCGCCAGTTCCATCGACGGCGCGTCGCCATTGCGTGCTGCCTGTTGCGGCAGATACGGTACATGGACAAACCCGCCGCGCGTGCGCCTGGCGCGCTTCGCCAGGCGATGCGCCAGGCCGAAGAAGACCTGGTTGCAGACGAACGTGCCGGCAGTTTGCGAGAGCGCCGCAGGAATGTTCGCATCCTGAAGGCGCCGCAGCATGGCCTTCAGCGGCAACGTGGAAAAATACGCAGCCGGAGCATTGCGCACGACTGACTTGTCTATGGGTTGCTCGCCAGCATTGTCGGCGATGCGCGCGTCGATCAGGTTGATGGCGACGCGTTCCAGTGAGATTCCCGCGCGGCCGCCGGCCTGGCCGACGGCGAGCACGAGCTCCGGTTTGTGCTTCCTGAGCAGCGCTTCGAGCGTGGACAACGAGCGCGCGAATTCGGTCGGCAGCACGGCGCCGACGATGCGACGGCCGGCGATGCGCTTGCCGTGCAACGTGCGCGCGATTTCGAGCGACGGGTTGTCGCTTTCACCGGCGAACGGTTCGAATCCCGTCACCAGTACCTTCTTTTGCCCAGTTCTTTTCATCGAAACGCCAGCCAGTCGAGCAGGACCAGGTTCGTGACGAACAATGCCAGCGCAGTCGGCCACTGCGCACGAATCACGCCGTTCGGGTCGCGCAGTTCGAGCAGTGCCGCCGGAACGACATTGAAGTTCGCCGCCATCGGCGTCAGCAACGTGCCGCAGTATCCGCACAGCATGCCGAGCGC
>Ga0157375_10005310_pt1 | contig 11192 bp, 4 predicted proteins | sample M35metaG_FD_115311 | JGI IMG/M metagenome (GOLD analysis project Ga0157375, IMG submission 115311) | Miscanthus rhizosphere microbial communities from Kellogg Biological Station, Michigan, USA - M3-5 metaG | ecosystem: Host-associated > Plants > Roots > Rhizosphere > Soil | place: USA: Michigan...
CACAGCAAGACGAATATTTCCAGGAAACATATAACTCACATCAATCGCTGGATTCAGCGTGTAATAAGTCGTATTTGCAGACGACTGAGCAGAATAAGTAGCGCGGTTAATAGATCCCGCTACACTTGCAGTCAGATCCAGTTTATCCATAGAAGAAACTAACCTGTATTTATTGGTGATCGAAAGATCATTCGTCACATTTTGCAGAGAATTCGTAAAATTGACTCCTCTGGCATAAGTACCACCTAAATCTATATTCAAATTCAGTTTATTTTCCTTGATAATAGGCAAACCCAGTGAAGAACCTAAAGTACCCTGATAAACCCCATTTACATTGACAGGAACAACCGCAAGCTTTCCAAAATTGGGATCAGTTGGCGCATCAATTAACCTGCTATCATTTCCAAAAGCATTAAAAGTCTGACTGATGTTCGCAAAGATGAACAACGAACGAAACTTCGCGAAGTCGAAATTATTATACAATACAGTCAGATTATTAGTGAAAGAAGGTTTCAAACCAGGATTCCCGATGGGAATACTCTGTGCATTGGTATTATCCGGAATAGGCTGAATCTGAGTAATTGACGGCTGTTGTGTATTTCCACGGTATCTGATAACCAACCTCTTGCTCTTGCTGAATTTATAACGCAATTGTGCGGTAGGAACGATATTATAAAAGTTCTGCGTGATCAGATTACCAGTGGTCAGATTTTCATTTCTTCTGTCTGTATTCTGTACACCAACCCCTATATTCCAATTTAACTTCTCGGTGTTCTTATTCAAACTTGCCCCAACCGCATTGGTTAGCGTCTTATTCTCATAAGTATTGGTATAAGTTAAATCAGGTATATCATACTGAGAAGTTATCGGGTTAAAATTATAATTGAAACGCTCACTATTGTTGAAACTATAAGTATTCTGATAGTTCAGCTCCAGGTTCAATGTCTTAGAAATTGGCTCTGTATAAACCAATCTTGAAGTATTCGAAATGGAATGTGAATTCTGGTTGTTCAGCTGGTTAATCACCGAATTGCTTACTGAATCACCCTGCGTAGTTACATTATTAATATCATTATAGATTTTGGAGTCATTATCATTGATACTCGTATTGATATTCAGAGACAAGGTACGTCCCTTTTTAGCAAACCTTTTCCTTAAGAGAATATTATTGCCGATTACCGGCGAAGTAGAGTTGGTATTATACCCCTGTGTACCCACTGTCTGATACTTATCGTAAGTATTCACATAATTGGTATTCTGAGCTAATCCAGTCTCCGTATAAGTAATATTTGGCTGCACACGAATAGACATCGTCGAGTCGATCTTAGTATCAATTAAGAAGTTGAAACGATGATTTTTACTATCCGTATTGCTTGTCAGATTCTGGTTAAAAAGAGTCCTGCTATCTCCTAACAAGTTTTCCCTTGAACTGATCTGCTCATTGAACAAAGAAGTCTTATTGAAAAAATAACTCGCGGTGATTTTAGTCTGGTCTGTATAAACATCGGCAAAGTTAATACCGAAAGCATTGGTGTTGGTAATCCCTTGCGGTGGAGCACCTGATGCCGCACTAAAACGACCACCCCCGCCACCTCCGCCTCCGCCACCACCATTACCCATGCCGCCACCGCCGCCGAAGTTCTGTTTATTGACATTGTTAAACTGACCGATCACAGAAAATTGCTGCTCCTGATTAAACTTATTGACATTCAGGTTCACGTCATAACGATCATCCGTACCATAACCAACACTTGAATTTCCGAAATAACCATTCTTCTTATCCTTCTTGGTCGTGATATTAATAATCTTTTCCCTGTTCCCATCATCCACACCAGTAAACTGAGCCTGATCAGAAAGCAAATCAATCACCTGGATCTTATCAATCATATCAGCCGGTAAATTCTTTGTGGCCAATAAAGGATCATTCCCAAAGAAATCTTTGCCATCCACACGAACGCGCGTTATTGTTTCCCCCTGGGCCTTTATAGAACCGTCCTTAGCTACATCAACACCAGGCAATTTCTTCAGTACATCTTCTACTACAGCATTTTCTCTTACCTTATAAGCGCCCGCACTGTATTCTACCGTATCAGTCTTGACCACTACCGGAGTAACTACTCCTTTAATCACTACTGTATTTAAATTCAGACCGGTATTCTCCATCGCCAGCGTACCTAAATTGATTGATGGCGTTGCAGCAGATACCGTAAATTCTTTATTGACGTTATTTAAGCCAAGGTAGGCTACCGTAAGCCTGTAAGGTCCGGGAGCAAGTCCTTTAATCGCAAAAGAACCATCGGCTTCTGTATTAATCACGCCAGCAACACTGGAATCTTTAAGACTTTTAACTGCTACTGAAGCATAGTCTACGGGTAAACGGTCTTTCGCATTAACGACCTTTCCGCTAACGGAGCCGTTTTTTAACTGGGCATACGAAGAAAAACTGATCAGGAGAAACGCAATCAGCAGGAGATTTTTTGTAAAAGTCATCATGGAAGAAGCTTGATATTTTCAATTATATCCTTGTCTGACTCTAAGAAAGGTAAATGGTTTGTTTTTATCTGTTAAAATATGGGTAACATTTTAAATACACCTGTTGATTCAGCTTAAGGGGCTGATAAAATGTTTTAACAAAGGGGATAATAACTAAGAATATAGCTTGTTTTTCTGCTGCGCAGGAACTGAATAACTTACTTTCGGGCAATGGCAACCCGGCTTAAAAATACGGCAGCTGCTCAACAGTCCTATCGCTAACAAAAACAAAATACTAGCTTTCCTTTTCATAATTGGATTTATTTAAACACACATAAGCAAATATAGCCATAAATACACCGATCATATCACAGCCCAGATCCCACCACTCCGCAGAACGATAAGTAAAGAACTCATACTGGATCAGCTCAATAAAGCCACCTAAAGCAAAGGTGAGCATCAGGATCTTAAAGATAGTCAGGATTCCGAAATTATCTCTGCGCTGACTTTTTGTTTCACCGTAAAACAGTAAAATAGTCAGGACATAGAAAAAACCCAGATGAACTACCTTGTCAAACCCTGTAAAGAAAAAGCCTGATTCACCAATGGAATCAGGCATTTTCATGGTACAAAGAATCAAGATAAACACTGTCCATATAAGAGCTAAGCGTTGATGCAGGAGTACTTTGAATTTATTCATTTATTAAGCACCAACTAAAGCCTGGTATGCAGCAGCATCTAATAATTCAGCTACCTGGGCAGCATCGCTTAAGGTTACTTTAACCATCCAGCCTTCTCCGTAAGGATCAGAATTCACTAATTCCGGGCTATCGTTCAATGCAGCATTAATTTCTAATACAGTAGCAGTAACCGGCATAAATAAGTCAGATACAGTTTTAACGGCTTCAACACTACCGAAAACATCATCCTTACCTACTTCCTCACCTACGGTATTGATATCGATATAAACGATATCACCTAATTCGCGTTGCGCGAAATCAGTTATACCAATAAAGGCTTCATTACCTTCAACTCTAACCCATTCGTGGTCTTTAGTGTACTTTAGTTCTGATGGAAAATTCATTTTTTATTCGATTTGATTGCTCAAAGGTAATTAATATATACTTTATACAAAACGTTACTTTTATACAAAACATTACAGCATGTTTAAATTTAGATAATAAATTTAAACATGCGCGTAGTTCTGCTAATTAAGTGTGATCCTCAAACTAAATCCAAAATTGCTGAATGAAGTATTGAACGATTGTGAAGTATAAGGCTTGGTAATATTCGAATCGTAGAAAACCTTAATGTTAAAACGCTGATTCAATATATAGTCAACGCTTGGTCTGTAAGTAATATTTTTAGCACCTGAGGAAATTTCTGCCGTAGACACATCAGCTCTGTAAATCACAGTTTTGTTATCTCTGATAGAAACATCCAGCTTGAAGTCCATATTGTTATCCATTTTCAGCTGTTTGAACAATCCGAAAGGGAACCTGAACTTAGTGGTGCGGTACCCTAAACCAAATACCATGTTATTCTCTGACAATTGTGATAGCTGTGTATTCGCTAAACTCAATCCTAACAAGCGCGTTCTGCCGATCTCAAAATTAGCGGTCAGGTTGTTTTTTAAACGCGTATCAATTCCAATCAGCGGTGCAAATTGTTCTGCAATCGTAACCTGTGAATACTGATAGAAAGGAAGGAAGTTCTGGTTATCATCTCTGCTGCTCACATACCCGTCAGTTTCCTGATAACGGGCCAGCGTGTTAAATCCATTCACACTGTAAATAGAGCGGTAAGAATGTCTTAAATCAATCGACTTAAAGTAATCTCCCAAAAAGTCCCACCTGGTTAACCCACCGTAATTGATGCGCCAGTTTGGTAAAGGTATTTTAGGGAAAGAATTTAAACTTACTTTAGAAGCGTCCTTCCCAGTATAAGCAGCCATAAATGCAGCAATCAATACGTCTTGTGAGTTTTTGTCATAACCATCAGCAAAGCCGCCGGAGATGCCATGAGAATTAGTATTGATCCCACCCAGACGCCCGGAAATAACAGATCTGTTGGCCATAAACTGATTGAACAACTTAGAAACCGTACTGCCTGGATTCTCAGAAAATGCAGTTCCAAGGGAGATGAATGAAATACTGTAATCACCAGTCGTAGACGGACTCAGGTTACGGAAAGCCTGGCTCGTATTGTCATATCTGAAATTACTTGAGTAATTCATCGTCCTGTTTTTATTGGCTGTCAGGGTAATCCTGAAATCACGGAAAGGCTCAATGACGCTCGTAATACTCAGATCTTCTCTCATCGTATTGATATACAACTGGGTTTGGAGTGTATCGTGTGTAAGCCAGTTGTTTCTTATCGCCATATCTCTGATATCACGCTGACTACCGAATACAAATCCCCATCCCGGTGCTCCGGAGAATTTATCAATTCCAAAGTAATCTGTTGTTGGCGTATAACCAGGGAGGAATATTCCCTTAGTCTGAGTATAAGCCGCATTTATATTTTTAATACTGGTCAGCAATCCTAACAGGATTCCAGGACCTCCGTCACTATTCTTCGCTCTCTTTAACAAACCGAACTTATTGTATAAGCTTGTGAAGTTAAAGGTTGGGTTAATCTGAATGGTCCTTGCATTCTGAATGGTATTTCCAAGGTTGATCAGCGGATCTCTCAAGGTAGAAAGAGGCTCTGTATTCCAGGTGAAGTTGGTACCATACCTGGTCGCTACATTAATCCAGTCTAAGCCTGGAATCTTATTGATCGGCAAAGCATAGGTAATATTCATGTTATGGCTATAGTCTGTGGTACGGCCAAGTCTAAGCAGATTCTGCCATACTGTATCACGTTTCAAGCCATTGATCCTGCCGTCTGGTTCATCAATGATGGAATAATTTGTCGCATCAAAATCCAATGTGAGAGATTTGGTCAGGTTCCACGAAATCGCATATACCCGGGTGATCAGGAAGTTTTTATTGAAAGTTGTATTAATCGGTATAGAATTTCCCGGATCATTGTTTCTCAAACTATTCTCAGAATAATAGCGGTTCACATCAATCCTGAAATTGATCGCTGTTGGCAGTGGGCTAATGTTAATATCCTTTAAAATTGTCAGCAAGTTTGATTTAATCAGTTTATCAAATGGTCTGTAATTCTTTGACTGTCCTGAATAATTATACGCAAGAGAACCAAAATAGGTTTTCTGTATCGAACTCTGATTGATAAAATCGTGGTGCAGGATTTTAGTAAAAGAATAGGTTCCACTAAAATTTTCTATATCCCAAAGCTTAGGTGCCTTGTTCAGATCCGTCCGCTCTTTGTGAACATTCGTAAAGTTAATACTGTTACGTGTCGTATAATCCTGTGAATAATCCAGGATAATTTTCCGCTCTTCAGCAGACGCTCCTTTCAGAGAAGTCTTCAATTCAATATCCGGCATTTTCGGATCATACTGAGGCGTACTCACCTGCTTAGAATAACTGATATAAGTTGGAATCTTGATTCCCGATTTCTTTGGGAAAAATTTACCCAATTCCATACTGGATGAAATATCAAAAGAGGCATTGTCAGACCTGTTTCTCTCACTCACTCTTTTATCAATTGAACCAAAACCAATAGTTGATTTACTTCCCGAAACATTGACTTCTGCAAAATCAGCCAGTTGTGCATTCATTCTCGCTGCTGCTGCCCATCCACCGCGTTCATCAAATTCAGTTAACCTCAGCTCATTGAACCAGATTTGTCCGCTTTTTTCCAGCCCGTCATCCGCACGCGGATTCGAGGCCAGCTTTAATGGATTTTTCACCCCAAGCATATAAACCTTAACCTGGCTCATGTCTGGCTGTCCTTTAATGGTTACCGTTTTACCACCCACCTCATAAGAGAAAGGTTTGGTAATATCCCACATTGCTCCATTAGGCATCGTAGCCCGGTTACGTGCCAGTTTAATATCCTGGAAAAGCGATAATTCAATATCAATCTTATTGGCATCAGGCCAGATTGCATAAGGATCGCTCGTATTTGGTTGTGTAACGGTTAGTGGTTGTGAATATTCGTAGTAGTTGTCCTGATTATCTGTTCCGATCCTGATAAACGCACTCAGGTCTCCATTGTTAATGACTGTATTTCCTAAAGCTTCCAGATGGACAAACATTTCCAGTCTTTTGTAAGACCTGAAATCATTCAATGCAGTTTTGAAAGTTGCACGGCCATATCCATCACGCAGATTCCTTACAATAAAAGACAATGATTGTTCGTTTAATCTTGTATTGGTTCTGTAATTATTGAAATCAAGTTCTCTTTGAATCCCTGGTGGCACTACATAAGGAATAGGTGTACGTTTTCCATTCTCCTCAATGTTTACTGTACCGACTTCAATTGTTGAATTATCCGGAGTAACTGTATTGTTGAGTCCCGGGTCAGTAATTAACTGTGTTCCGATATTCTGATCATTATATTTTCTCCAGTCTCCTCTTACCAATTGAATTTTAGCGAACCTTAAGATCGTTGTATCTGCAAAGTTTGTGAGGAACATCCTGAAGAACCTGATCGATTTAAAATCCTGGATGTTTCCTACTTTTTGCTGATAATCGGCCAAAGGGATACGAATCTGATACCAGGTAACCGGTTGCGTTTGTCCATTGGCTAATTTGACCTGTGAAGTCACAGCATCGGTTACATAGTTCTTTCCAACTTCCAGGTCCCCTTTACGCATCGACACTTTGTACTGGAAATATTCATCCGACTGGGTCATGTTATTATCCCTGTTTACATCCTCACCATCCGGCAAAGAAGTAGAGGCAGAATTGTCAATACCTAAATCTTCTAATGATTGCTGAGAAGTTTTCGAGTTTCCATCGGTTCCGTTGTATTTTTCGTAACGTTTCAGGATCCCTGCATTTTCCTGATCTAACTGCGGCCCTCTGAAGTAAGTGTAGTTATCTGAGCTCGGGTCACCTTGAAGCTCGCTTGCCGCCGCCGGACTTAATTGCGGAACGATCTGGCTCAAAACAGGTGCAAACTTAGTTTTCTCATCGTTATCACCTAATCCATCCAAACCAACATCCTGTGCTTTACGTGCCGCGGGATCATTGTCAAATGCCTGAACTACGGGTTGTAATTTAGGTACTCTTCCCCAGTTTGTTTCATCGAACTTGGCCGGGTCCCCATCTGGAGGTAATCCATTCTCCAGTGACTTTCTACCATCTTTCAGAATATCTTCAGAGATATTACCAATGTTAAAATATAAATCTCCACCTGCAGAATTAGTCTTGTAAACATTCGGGTCCATCACCCACAACTCTATATATTCAATATTTAAAGCCTGGAAATCATTGGTCTCAATCTTTCTGAACATCCCGCCCCAGCGTGCTTTAGGATTCATCAGATCCCCATTACTGTTGAAACCACTCGGCGCATAATTATAAGGCCCACGCTTATTAGGGTAAAAGGCCACATTCAGTGTAGGTAAAGAAACTGCTTGTCCGGTTGGAGTTTCCTTGAAAGGAAAAACTTCCTGTTCAATAATTTCCCTCACATAATGATTAGATAATTCTGTTTTGTTGTTTCTTAAGTTTGCAGGAATATTCGAAGCAGTTCTATTGTAAAATGTCGGGTCAATATTATAGAAAGCAAGCCTGGCTCTATTGTATCCATAAGCAAGGTCATTTGTTAATCCTGCTTCCTGGAAAAGTTGTGGCGTACCCGAAATCTGCCATGCAATAGCACTCTTCAAATCAATAACCGACCTTGAAGCTTCAAAATCATCCAGGTAACTTGTCCCGCCTTTATCCCCTAAACTATTGATTGCTTTTGGGTGTCCGGGTACCAGCTGGGCAAACTCACCAGAAAAAGAGAACTTTGAAGGCGCTTTCGTAGAAATAAAAGGCAGCTTGTCTACCATTTTTGTTAAGAACCTGGAAGAAGTACTATAATTCAAATCCATTCCCCAGATTGTATTTGAAATTGGCTCTTCTCCAATATTCACTTTTGGTGTAAGCGGCTTCTCCGAAAGGTTCATGTAAGTTGCCCCTAAATTCAGTTTATTATTCACCTTATAGTCCAGTCTGGTCCCAAACAATGAACGCTGCTGTAAGCCGAACAATTCATTGTTCTCGGTAGTAATCCTGATAGCCTGGCCAGAAAGCAATACACCAGTATTAATGATACTCACTCTTCCACCCTGGTAATCAACCGTAAAATCGACCCCTTCCTGTAACGGGATAGTACCAGAAAATACTTTTACAGATCCTTCCGGCACGTTGATCGAATTCAAACTGAATTCTGAAGCTACCTGAGACTGGTAACCACCTTTAATGATGTACCTGTTTTGTTTAGTGAATAGCTGCTGTGCCACTACTTTCGTAGAATCGTACAGTGCCGTATAAGTATATTTATCAATCAGGTTCTGCTCTCCAGGATTAAACTGAGCGGCCAGGTCTCTACCAAAAGGTTCTACTAAAGGAAATATAATACGTCCGTTCAAAGGATCAATCGTAATATATCCTTTACTCATATTCGTAGCAAAAGCTGCAAGCCCATTATTACCGTTAGTACCAATGGTACCGATACTACTGATTGTGGTGGGCGGCACTCCGCTCGAAGTACTGGTGAATGGTTTATCCTCTGCCTGGAAGTCAAACACTCCATCCGGCTTCCGGTCATTCTGCTGATTTAACCTGTCCAGACCGGTTAAGTTAATCCATAATTTGTTTGTTGTATTGACCCCCTCAGTCATCACTGGTCTTTCAATACCAGTATCATTATCTAAACGGAAGATATCCAGTTTAAAGTTCTGCTGACTGATCTGATAACCACCAATAGAATAGATGTTTTTCATCATCAGCTTCCATGTCGGAAGATTGGTTTTAGTAGTTTCGTTCTTTAGTAACTTGGCGAATAATACTTTTGGTGTACTCGGATCAAAAGGTACATCTGTCGAAAACTCACCGACCTGATATTCTACTCCATTATAGGTGTAACGGAAAACTACAGCCAGTACTTCATCTGAATTTAGCGCGTTGTTCAGGGAGATATAACCCAATTGAGAATGGAAAGTATATTCTCTGTCTGCAAGCTTACGCGCATAAGTTAGCTTGGCATAGTTATCTGTTCCTTTATTCGCCTGGAAGTAAGAAATAACGTCATTTGAATTCGTGAATCTTGCACCCGGAGGCAATTTAGATAAGATATCGTTGGATTGTCTGACGCCCTGAAGTGCAAAACCCGATGGCGCCAGTGAAAAAGCCGATCCACCGGTAAACCCTGTATTATAGGGTTGATTCTCTCCAAGATCGATCAAACCTAAAACGTCCCTTGAATCTTGTGTATTACCTGTTTTATTGGTAATCCAAACCTCAACTTTAGTAATATTTACACCCGATAACAAATTGGGTGCATTGGCCATCGCTTTATTGTAGTTGTCCCTGAAGAATTTTGCCAGGAAATAATGTTTGTTAGCCTCATAGGTATCACCAGTTATCCGGAAATCATTATGCTGCGCTCCATTACTGATTTGCAGTTCTCTGGATTGTGATTTTTGCTGCGTAAACACAGTAGTTACATTCAGTTTTCCGAATTGCAATTGGGTTTTGATCCCGAAAAGAGCCTGTGTACCTGTAATCAGAGAAGTACTTAAAGGTAAACTTACATTACCCGCTTCTATTTTCTTGATGATATCATCTTCTCCGCCTGTATAATCCAGCTTGATCTGATTTTCAAAATCAAATTGTGCTTCGGTATTATAGTTCATGTTCAGCTTCAGCTTCGTTCCGATATTACCGACCAGATCCATCTGGATACGCTGATTGAAATCGAAATTGCTCTGTACTCTCTGTTGCTCATTGAACAGTGGGTTTTCATTCTTATTTACGCGCCCTAAAAAAGTAAGCTCAGCTTCTCCCCTGGGCTGGATACTGATTTGATTACCACCAAATATTTTCTCGAATGCCGGATTATTCACCGTCAGACTCGGGATAACACCTGTCCTTCTGATTTCATCTGCTTCTGCATTGGAAATTACGCGCCAGTTATCCCTTTTCATTTCAGAATTGACCAGGCGCTGGTATTCTTCTATAGTCAGATATTGAGGAGGACCAAAAAATCTTCCCCCTATTCTTTCTCTGATGATATAACGCTTATTTGCTGCATCAAACTCTACCTCTCTCTTGATATTGTCTGGTTGCGGTGTAAATGAATTAAATGGCTGACGGATACCTAAACGCTGTTTTTCTTTCAGCCCAAAGTTGTTTCTGGTGGTGTCCTGATAACGGTCCTCCGGATTTATTTGCGAGAAAGCTTGTTGTCCCCAAAAGGAAAAAATCAATAAAATGATTAAAGTAAAAGTGTTTCTCAAAGGCTCGAAATTTATTGTAGGTATTTTTTATTATAAGTTCTTTAAAGCTATTTTAATCATCTGTTCAACAGTTAAATCCAGTCCGCCATTCTTAATTGCATTATCTATCGCTTTCTCCGCCGGCGCTTTTGCAAATCCAAGCATCGTTAATGCTGACAATGCCTCTTCTCTGATCGTATGATTTAAAGGAGCGGCAATTAACGACCCGGTACCTTCTTTTTTCAATTTATCCTGCAGCTCCAAAACTATCCGCTGCGCACCTTTCGCACCGATACCTTTGATACGTTGTATCAAAGGTAAATCAGCGTTAACTATAGCAGTTTGAATCTCGGCCGGCGTAATAGAAGAG
>Ga0157375_10005315_pt1 | contig 11187 bp, 7 predicted proteins | sample M35metaG_FD_115311 | JGI IMG/M metagenome (GOLD analysis project Ga0157375, IMG submission 115311) | Miscanthus rhizosphere microbial communities from Kellogg Biological Station, Michigan, USA - M3-5 metaG | ecosystem: Host-associated > Plants > Roots > Rhizosphere > Soil | place: USA: Michigan...
CTCCTTTGCGGGTTTGCTTCCTACGAAGCTTGGGTGACTTAAACAATACGCGATTTCTTGGCAATTTCATTAAACGACTGGCGCACCCGACAGGATTCGAACCTGTGACCTCTGCCTTCGGAGGGCAACGCTCTATCCAACTGAGCTACGGGTGCCCGATCGCGCCGACCCTAGACCAAACGCCGCAAATTAAGCAACGCCGGGGCGGAAATCACACTCGGAAATCAATATGTGTCTGCGGTTTCCCCCGGCTCCGTCCGCGTGACTTGACGCAGTGCAGCATTGGCGTAGGTATGGCCTAACCAAGTCGGTATGGCTAACCAAAAAGGCTGGGCGAGCCATGGAAAAGCAGAAGATTCTCGTGATCGGCGGCGGCTTCGGCGGGGTATTCGCCGCCAAGGCGCTGGAGCGGCACGGCCGCGGCAAGCTCGACGTCGAGCTCGTCAATGCCAACAACTATTTCGTCTTCCAGCCGCTGCTGCCGGAGGTTGCCGCGTCGAGCATCCATTCGGCCGATGCGGTCGTGCCGTTGCGCCAGTTGCTGCGCCGGCTCCAGGTGCGCCAGGCAGAGGTCATGGGCATCGACTTCGAGCAGAAGAGGGTGATCGTGGTCCAAGGCTCGCGCCTGATTCCCGTCAATCTCTACTATGACGAGCTCGTCATCGCGCTCGGCACCGGCGTCGATCTCAAGCGGTTTCCCGGTCTGCCCGAGCATGCGCTGACCATGAAAGACCTCGCCGACGCGCACCGGCTGCGCACGCATGTGATCGGCTGCTTGGAGACTGCCGACATCACCGACGATCCGCAAGTGAAGCAGCAGCTCCTCACCTTCGTCGTGGTCGGCGCCGGCTTCTCCGGGGTCGAGACCGTGGCGGAGACGCGCGAGCTGGTCCGCCGCGCGCTGAAATATTATCCGAACATCAAGCCCGACGACATCCGCTTCTACCTGATCGAATATGCCGATCGCATCCTGCCGACCTTCCCCGCCGACCTTGCGGAGTATGCGACGCGGCGCTTGCAGATTCACGGCATCGAGGTGTTGACCGGGGTCGGCACCAAATCCGCGACAGGCACGGGCGTCGAGCTGACCGACGGCCGCATCATCCCGACCTCGACCATCGTCGCCACCATCGGCAACGGGCCGCACCCGCTCGTCGCCACGCTCGGGCTCGATATGCAGTGGGGCCGCATCAAGACCGACCGTTTCATGCGCGTGCCCGGCCGCGACGGAGTATGGGCGCTCGGCGATGCGGCGCTGATCCCGCTGGTCGAGGATCCCGGCGACGCGCCGGCGGATTATGCCACCCAGACCGCACAGTTCGCGGTGCGGGAAGGGACCCAGCTTGCCACGAACATCATCGCCAAGATCGACGGCGAGGACCTCAAACCCTTCGCTTACACCTCGAAGGGCTCGCTCGCCTCGCTCGGCATGAGCAAGGCGGTTGCCGACGTTTACGGCATCAAGCTATCCGGTACGCTGGCATGGTTGCTGTGGCGCGGCTTTTATCTCTCCTTCCTGCCGGGCTTCGCCGCCAAATTCAGGGTCGGCGTCACCTGGCTGCTCAACAGCGTGATGCCGCCCAATATCGTGCAGATCCAGTCGACGCCGCCGGCGACCCGCTACATCCATTATCGCAAGGACGACAAGGTGTTCGAGCCGGGCATGCTGATCGACGGCTTCTATACCGTGACCAAGGGCGCCTTCAAGCTCACCATCGACAACCCCGAGACCGGCGAGCATTTCGAGAAGGTGTTCGGCCCCGGTGAGCATTTCGGCGAACGCGTTTTGCTCAAGTCGGCGCTTCGGACCGGCCTCGTCGTCGCACTGGAAGACGGGGTGCTGCTCTTCATCGCGCAGAAGGCTTTCACCCGCTTCGCCCGCGCCTTCCCCTTCCTCGACAATTATTTCAAGGACTATATCGAGCGGACCTTCGGCGGCGCCGAGAAGTCGTTCGCGCCGGGCAGCGCCAACCACAAGCACGAGCTCGAGACCTCGCACTAGCGAAGCCGGCCGTCAGGCATCGGGCGGGCGTTTTGTCGCGGCCCCGCGCCCGGAGCATTTTTGCCGCGCAAGTCCATGGTTTGCCGGAGAATTTTTGCCTCTCTTAAGAAAATTTAATGCCTGCGCCGTTGTGCCTCGCCCACGACGAAACAAGTTCTCTGTCTAAGGTCATTGCCGTGGGGCAACGCTGGGAGCGCGCTTGAGCCGCCACCTCTCAGAAGCGTGGAGTGGCTCGCCATCGATCAGGACCTTCACAATTCATCCGAGACCCTGGAGGAGCCTCCAGCGGCGGAGCTCGATGCGGCCCAGGAGCCGGCAAGCAACTGCAGGCCGCGCCGGTCGCCCGTGGCGTGGATCATCGGCATAGCCGCCCTGGCGCTGGGCGGCACGCTCGTGTTCGAGAGCATGCCGCCAGAGGGAAACAGGCAGAGGCAGGCTGCCCAAGCCGCGCCGGTCCCTGTCACCGTGGTGGAAGCCTCGACGCGCGACGTGCCCGTCTACCTCGACGGACTGGGTACGATGCAGGCCATCAATTCCATCGCCATCCGCACGCAGGTCGACGGCAAGCTGCAAAGCGTGAACTTCGTCGAAGGCCAGCAAGTCCACAAAGGCGACGTGCTCGCCGTAGTCGATCCGCGGCCTTACCAAGCGGTGGTCGATCAGGCCAAGGCGAAGCGCGTCGAGGACGAAGCCCAACTGTTGTCCGACCAGAAGGACCTCGACCGTTTCTCGGCGCTGGTGGTCAAGGGCGCGGGCACGCAGCAGGCGGTCGATCAGCAGCAGGCCAAGGTCGACAACCTCAAGGCGACCATCCTGGCCGACCAGGCCGCGATCGAAAGCGCCGAGACTCAGCTCAGCTACGCGACGATCGTCGCCCCCATCGACGGCAATGTCGGCTTCCGGCAGGTCGATGCCGGCAACATCGTCCATGCCGCCGATCAGGTGCCGATTACGGTGCTTACGCAGATCAAGCCGGCCATGGCCGTCTTCACCCTGCCGCAGCGCGATCTCGGACCGGTGCGCGAAGCCATGCTCAAAGGGAGCGTTCCCGTCCTCGCCTTCGACCAGGACAACACGCAACAGCTTGCGACGGGCACGCTTTTGTTGATCGACAATCAAATCGACCAGACGACGAGCACGATCAGGCTGAAAGCGTCTTTTCCCAACGAGGACACGAGGCTCTGGCCGGGTGAGTTCGTTCGGGTGCGCGTGCTCGCCGACACATTGAAGAACGTCGTGACCGTCCCGCTGGCCGTGGTTCAGCGCAGCTCCCAGGGTCTGTTCGCCTGGGTGATCGCTGCCGACGACACGGCGGAGAACCGGCCGATCTCGGTAGGCCCGAGCAACGACGCCGTGAGCGTGGTGACCAGCGGCTTGCAAGCCGGCGAGCGCGTCGTCGTCAGCGGCCAATACCGCTTGCGTGCGGGGATCAAGGTCGACGCCACCGGCTCGGAAAAGCCGGTCGCGCAGAAGCTCGCACCATGAATATTTCCGCGCCCTTCGTTCGCCGGCCGATCGCCACGTCGCTGCTGATGATGGCGATCGCGCTGGGCGGGTTCGTGGCGTTCCGATTGCTGCCGGTGGCGCCTCTGCCGCAGGTGGACTTTCCGACCATCAGCATCTCGGCGTCCTTGCCCGGCGCGAGCCCCGAAACCATGGCGACGGCCGTTGCCCAGCCGCTCGAACGGCAATTCGGACAGGTCGCCGGCATCACGCAGATGACCTCGACGAGCACGCTTGGCGCAACCTCGGTCACGCTGCAATTCGAACTGAACCGTGACATCGACGCGGCGGCGCAGGATGTGCAGGCGGCGATCAGCGCCGCCACACGTCAATTGCCCGACGACCTGCCCTCGCCCCCCACCTACCGCAAGGTGAACCCCGCCGATTCGCCTATCCTGGTGATGGGCGTGCATTCGGATTCGCTGCCGCTCACCGTGGTTGACGACTACGCGGACACGATCCTCGCGCAGCAGATCTCGCAGATTTCCGGCGTCTCGCAGGTCTCGATCGGCGGCGAGCAGAAGCCCGCGGTGCGCGTGCAGATCGATCCGGCCAAACTCGCCACCAAAGGATTGACACTCGAGGACGTGCGCGGCGTGATGGCCTCGGCCACCGTCAATTCGGCCAAGGGCACGCTCAACGGCGCGGTGCAAAGCTTCACCATCGCCGCCAACGATCAACTCGCCAAGGCATCCGACTATAACGACGTGGTCATCGCCTATCGCAACGGCGCCCCCGTACGCGTCAGGGATGTCGGCGAGGCCGTGGACGGGCCGGAAAACCTCTACACGGGTGCGTGGGACAACAACAAGCGGGCGGTGCTGCTGGTCGTCTCCAAGCAGCCCGGGGCCAACGTCATCGAGACGGTCGACCGCATCAAGGAGGCGCTGCCGCGGCTTCAGGCGGTGATCCCGCCCGACGTGACCGTCGACATCCTGTCGGACCGCACCGAGACCATCCGCGCTTCGGTAGACGACGTCGAGTTCACGCTCGGGCTGACGATCGTCCTGGTGGTGCTGGTGATCCTGCTGTTCCTGCGCAATTTGCGCGTGACGCTGATCCCGGGCGTCGTGGTGCCGCTCTCGTTGCTCGGCGCCACCGCCACCATGTACCTGCTCGGATTCAGCCTGGACAACATCTCACTGATGGCGTTGACGATTTCCGTCGGCTTCGTCGTCGACGACGCCATTGTCGTGGTGGAGAATATCTACCGGCATATCGAGGACGGCGTTCCCCCAATGGAAGCCGCCCTCACCGGCTCGCGCGAGATCGGCTTCACCGTGATGTCGATCAGCCTATCGCTGGTGGCCGTGTTCATCCCGCTGTTGCTGATGGGCGGCATCATCGGCCGGCTGTTCCGCGAATTCTCCATCACCGTCACGGCGGCAATCGCCGTTTCCGCCTTCGTATCGCTGGCGTTGACGCCGATGCTTTGCGCGCGGTTTCTGCATCACGAAACGGCTTCTCATGGCCGGGTCTACACGGCGATCGAGGCGGTGTTCGACGGCATGCTTGGCTTTTATCGGCGCACACTCGACGGCGTGCTCAGGCACCAGTTCCTGACGCTGCTCGTCTTCCTCGCCACCATGGCCCTCAGCATTTATCTTTTTGTGGCGATTCCGAAGGGCTTCTTTCCGATCCAGGATACGGGCCTGGTGACGGGTTTTGCCGAGTCGGCGCAGGACATCTCCCCGCAAGAGATGTCGCGCATGATGGTCAAGCTCGGCGAGGTGGTGGGATCCGATCCGGACGTGGCCGCGTTCGGATCGGCGATGGGAAGCACCGGCAGCGCGCAGACGGCCAACACCGGCCGCTTCTTCATCGCGCTGAAGCCGCGCGATCAGCGCACGGCGACGGCGACGGATATCATCAATCGGCTACGGCCGAAGCTCGCGCGGGTCGAAGGTGTCAGCCTCGTGCTGCAGCCGTCACAAGACATCACGGTCGGCGGGCGCATCGGCCGGGGCCAGTTCCAGTACACGCTGCAAGACGCCGACCTTGCCGAGCTGAACGACTGGGCGCCGAAGATCCTGACGAAACTACGCACGCTGCCCGAGCTCGCCGACGCCTCGATCGATCTGCAGAACAGCACGCCGCAGCTCGGCATCAAGATCAATCGCGATCAGGCGGCGCGTTTCGGCATCTTACCGCAAGTGATCGACGCGACGCTCAACGACGCCTTCGGTCAGCGCCAAGTGGCGGAATATTACACGCAGACCGACACGTATAACGTGGTGCTGGAGGTGCCGCCGTCCATGCAGGGGAAGGTGGAGACCCTCGACAACATCTATGTCAAGTCGCCGCTGACCGGGCAGGTCGTCCCGCTCTCGACGCTCGTCACCACCGACAACATGCAGGTCGGGCCGCTCTCGGTCTCGCATCAGAGCCAATTCCCGGCCGTCACGCTGTCGTTCAATCTGGCGCCGGGGGTGGCGCTCGGACAGGCGGTGGATGCGATCAATAAAGCCGTCAACGAGATGGGCAAACCTGTCGCCCTGGTCGGAACGTTCCAAGGCAATGCGCAAGCCTTCCAAAGCTCGTTATCCAGCGAGCCGGTCCTGATCGCCGCGGCGCTGGTGGTCGTCTACATCATCCTCGGCATGCTATATGAGAGCTACATCCACCCGCTGACGATCCTGTCTACCCTGCCGTCGGCGGGCGTCGGCGCTTTGTTGGCGCTGATGCTGGGCGGATTCGACTTATCCGTGATCGGCATCATCGGCATCATTCTCTTGATCGGCATCGTCAAGAAGAACGGCATCATGCTGGTGGATTTCGCCATTCAGCGCGAACGTGACGGAATGTCGTCCGAGGAGTCCATCCGCAAGGCTTGCCTGCTCAGATTCCGGCCTATCCTGATGACCACGGCGGCCGCCATGCTCGGCGGCGTGCCCTTGATGCTTGGCCATGGGGCAGGCTCGGAGCTGCGCCAGCCGCTCGGCTATGCAATGGTCGGGGGATTGGCGCTGAGCCAATTGCTGACGCTGTACACGACACCGGTGATCTATCTCTATCTCGACAGATTGCAGGATCGGTTGGCGGGAAGACGACGCGGGAAGAGCAAAGCTTCCGCTCTGGCCCCCGCCGAATGAGCTTTGTCGATTGAGGTGTGCGTGAGTTCCGCTGCACAGGGAACGCCGTCTAGAGGACAGCCATACTCGCCGGAGGGTCACCCACGCACTTTGTAACGCTGCGCCCTTTGGGGTGGCCTGTCGAGGATTCATTTGGGAGCTATCCCAGCGCCATAACGTGACAGGGGATAGCGGTTGAGCCCTACTGACGGCGGCTCCGCCAATCCCTATATTTCGATCATCATGGCAATCCCAGAGACCAACACCCCCGCCACCGGGAGAGCGGTCGCGCGCGGCGACCACGTTTATCTGATCGACGCGTCGGGCTACGTCTTCCGCGCCTATCACGCGCTGCCTCCGCTGACGCGCCCGTCCGACGGTCTGCCCGTCGGCGCCGTGCACGGCTTCTGCGGCATGTTGTGGAAGCTGTTGCGCGAGACCGGTGAGCTCGACCCGCCGACGCATATCGCCGCCATTTTCGACCTCTCCGAGCATACGTTCCGCAACGAATTGTACTCCGACTACAAGGCGAACCGGTCGGAGGCACCCGACGATCTCATCCCCCAATTTCCACTCATCCGCGACGCGGTAAATGCCTTCAATGTCGCGTGCATCGAGAAGCGGGGCTACGAGGCCGACGATCTGATCGCAACCTACGCACGCGAGGCGGCCGAGGCCGGCGCCGAGGTGACCATCGTTTCCTCCGACAAGGATTTGATGCAGCTCGTCCGGCCCGGCGTGCGCATGTACGACACGATGAAGAACAAGATGCTGGGCGAAGCCGAGGTGATGGAGCGCTTCGGCGTGCCGCCGTCCAAGGTGGTCGAGGTGCAGTCGCTGATCGGCGATACCTCGGACAACGTGCCCGGCGTGCCGGGGATCGGGGTGAAGACCGCCGCGCTTCTCATCAACGAGTTCGGCGATCTGGAGACGCTGCTCGACCGCGCCTCGGAGATCAAGCAGGACAAACGCCGCGAGAGCCTCATCACTTTCGCCGACCAGGCACGGCTGTCGAAGGCGCTGGTGATCCTCGATACGCATGTGCCGCTCGATGTCGCTCTCGCCGAGACCGCCGTGCACGCGCCCGATGCCGAGGCGCTCACCGCCTTCATGCGCAAGCTCGAATTTACCACGCTGCTCCGCCGCGTGGCCGATGGGCTCGGCGCCGAGCTGCCCGAAGGCATGACGCCGTCAAGCACGCCGCAGCGGAAGAAGAAAGACGACTACGACCACCCGTTGCGGCGCAGCCCGCGCGGGCCGGCCGTGCCGCCACAGCGCAAGACCGAGGGCGGCTCGCCGGCGCAGCTTGCGGTGGAGCGCGCGGGACGGCTCGAAGCCATCGCCTTCGACCGGTCCAATTACGAGACCGTGACGGACGCGGCCAGGCTGACCGACCTGCTTGAGGCCGCGCGCTATCAGGGCCATTTCTCCTTCAGGGCGAAGCTGACGTCGTCAGATCCCATGCAGGGCGAATTGGTCGGAGTGGCGCTCGCCATTCTGCCGGGACACGCGGCCTATGTGCCGCTGGCGCACCGCGCGGGCGACGGACTCGATCTTGGCGGCGACATGATCGCGCAAATTCCCATGCGCGAGGCCTTGGACCTGCTCAAGCCGATCCTGGAAGACGAGAGCGTGCTGAAGATCGTGCAGAACGCGAAATTCGACATGGTGGCGCTCGCGCGCTACGGCATCGCGCTCACGAGCATCGACGATCCCTGCCTGATGTCCTACGCGCTCGACGCCGGACGCGCCGAGCATCTGCCGGCCGAACTCGCCGGCCGGCTCCTCTCTTATACCTGCCTCAACGAGAAGGAGATCATGGGCACGGGCCGCAGCGCGGTGGCGCTCGATCGCGTCGAGATGGCGCGCGCCACCGAATATGCGGGCGAGGAAACCGATATCGGCCTCAGGCTCTGGATGATCCTCAAACCGCGGCTCGCGGCCGAATCCGTCACCACCGTCTATGAGACGCTGGAGCGGCCGCTGGCGCCGGTCTTGGCACAGATGGAGCGGCATGGCGTGAAGGTCGAGAAGGCGACGCTCGCTTCCCTCTCGCTTTCCTTCGCCCAGACCATCGCGAGGCTCGAGGACGAGATCCGGGAGCTTGCCGGCGAGGCGTTCAATATCGGCTCGCCCAAGCAGCTCGGCGAGATCCTGTTCGACAAGATGAGCCTGCCCGGCGGGCGCCGCACCAAGACCGGGGCCTGGAGCACCGACGCCGCCGCGCTCGAGGAGCTGGCGGCCGAAGGCCACGAGCTGCCGCGCAAGGTTCTCAACTGGCGGCTGCTGGCCAAGCTGAAGAGCACCTATACCGACGCTTTGCCCACCTACATCCATCCCGAGACGGGGCGCGTGCACACCTCCTACGCGCTGGCCGCCACCACGACGGGGCGGCTCTCATCGGTCGAGCCGAATCTGCAGAACATCCCGGTCCGCACACCCGAAGGGCGCGCCATCCGCAAGGCGTTCGTGGCGGAAAAGGGCAAGAAGCTGATCTCGGCGGATTACAGCCAGATCGAGCTTCGCGTGCTGGCGCACATGGCAGACACGCCGACGCTGCGCCAAGCCTTTGCCGACGGGCTCGATATTCACGCCATGACGGCATCCGAGATGTTCGGCGTGCCGATCAAGGGCATGGACCCCGGCATCCGCCGCAAGGCCAAGGCGATCAATTTCGGCATCATTTACGGCATCTCCTCGGTCGGTCTCGCCGCGCAGCTCGGAATCTCCAGGAGCGAGGCCGGCGCCTATATAAAGACCTATTTCGAGCGTTTCCCCGGCATCCGCGACTATATGGAGGCGATGAAGGCCGAGGCGCGCCGCAGCGGCTTCGTCAAGACGCTGTTCGGCCGGAAAGTCCACTATCCCGAGATCAACACCAAGAACCCCTCGCTGCGCGGCAATTACGAGCGCGCCGCGATCAACGCGCCGATCCAGGGTTCGGCCGCCGACATCATTCGCCGCGCCATGATTCGCATGGGACCTGCGCTCGCCGAGGCGGGGCTGTCGGCGCGCATGCTGATGCAGGTGCATGACGAGCTGGTGTTCGAGGCGCCCGAGGGTGAGGTCGACAAGACCATGGAGGTGGCGCAGTCGGTGATGGAGAGCGCGCCGGAGCCGGTGTTGCGCCTCAGCGTGCCGCTCAAGGTCGACGCCCGCTCAGGCGACAATTGGGAAGCCGCGCATTAATATTTGGGGGTATGCCGTATACGGAGGTTGTGGAACGGCGAAAGTTCCACCAGAGTTATGCGTGCTTCAGCACAGCCAGGGGAGATTGCCATGGCGCGATGCGAGCAATGCGGCAACGATTACGACAAGAGCTTCGAGGTGAAGATGGGCGGCCGCACCATGATCTTCGACAGTTTCGAATGTGCGATCCATATGCTGGCGCCGGTCTGCCCGCATTGCGGCTGCCGCGTCATCGGGCATGGCGTCGAGCACGAGGATTTCGATCTTCTGCTGCGTGCCTTGCGCGCGGCGTGAAGGCGTGACGGGCCTGCGCGACCGGGATTGACCGCTCGCGCTAATGCACCGGCCTGACCACGGCGATGACGTTGGTCTGCACCACGCCCTCGACCTTGGACAGCTCCTCGAGCACCGCCTTGGTGCCGTCCTCCGGCGAGGAGCAATCGAGTTGCGCCACGAGCTTGTCGAAGGACAGCACCACCACATTGGCAAACTTGCAATTGGCGAGACTGAGGCTCTTGATGTGATCGGCCGTGTCGGCGGCGCTGGCGGCACGCAGCAGCTCGATAAACAGATAGATATTCACCATTGCGTTGGTTCCTCCCGGGGTCTGCGAGGCCCCTTATGCCGGGGCGCCCGGGACAGTAAACTGCCGAGCCCGTCAGGAGGTCCCATGCGCCGCCTTGTCATGCTTTCCGCCGTGTTGATTGGTTTCGGCCTGCCGCCGGGGCCCGCCTCGGCCTTGCCCGCGCCGATGTCGCAGGAGCAACTGCTGGAGAAGAGCGACCTCGTGGCGCTGGTCCGCATCGAGTCGGTCACTTGCGTCAGCGTCGCCAAGGACGATCGCACCGGCGAGGATTTGCCTAGCTACAGCGCCCGCGCCGGGCTGATCGAGGTGATCAAGGGCGAGGACGTGCAGGGCGACACGGTCAACATTACTTTCGCCGCGATCCCGACCGGCCTGCTCGGCCCCTGGACCGTCTATTACTACCCGGGCGAAATGGTCTGGACGCATCTCCTCGGCGCGGACGGCGAATACACCTCCACCTGGTGGAACGCCCGCGGCGACGTGGTAAGCAAGGCGGTCATCACCGAGCTGCCGACAAAACCCGGCGAGACCGTCGAAATTCCCAAAGGCGGAAACTAACGCCACACCCGTGAAGGATTAGGAGGCCGGATGCGCCAGTTGCGATTGCTCTGCCTGTTCGTTCTCACTTGCCTCGCCGCGCTGCCCGCGCTCGCTTTGCCGGCGCCGATGAGCGAGCAGGAATTGATGGAGAAAAGCGATGTGGTGGCGCTGATGCGCGTGGTTTCGGTGACCTGCACGACCGTCACCCAGGACGAGCACACGGGAGAGGATTTGCCCGGCTATCTCGCCAAGCTCCAGGTGATCGACGTGAAGAAGGGCGACGTGAAGAAGGGCGA
>Ga0157375_10005316_pt1 | contig 11185 bp, 10 predicted proteins | sample M35metaG_FD_115311 | JGI IMG/M metagenome (GOLD analysis project Ga0157375, IMG submission 115311) | Miscanthus rhizosphere microbial communities from Kellogg Biological Station, Michigan, USA - M3-5 metaG | ecosystem: Host-associated > Plants > Roots > Rhizosphere > Soil | place: USA: Michigan...
CGACCGCGTCGAGCGCGTGCTCAGACAGTCGGCGCTCTGGGATGAGGTGAAGGATCGGCTCAAGGAGAACGCCCTCGGCCTCTCGGGCGGCCAGCAGCAGCGCCTCTGCATCGCGCGCGCGCTCGCAGTGGAGCCGGACGTGATCCTCATGGACGAGCCGGCCTCCGCGCTCGACCCGATCTCGACGACGCGCATCGAGGATCTCATCCACGAGCTCAAGCGCGACTACACGATCGCGATCGTGACCCACAACATGCAGCAGGCCGCTCGGGTCGCCGACATGACGGCGTTCTTCAGCGTCGAGGTGCGTGAGGACGGGAAGGGCCGCAACGGCATCCTCGTCGAGTACGACCTGACGACGAAGATCTTCACGAACCCCGGGGACAAGCGCACCGAGGATTACGTCACCGGGCGATTCGGATGAGAACCGAGCTGCAGTCGGATCTCGACGCCCTCGAGGCCGGGTTCCAGGAGGTCGGGGAGGTCGTGTCGCGGGCGATCCGCGGCGCGGTCGATGCGCTGCGGACGCAGGACGTCGAGCTCTGCGACGAGGTCATCGCCTTCGACGACGAGATCGATGACCGCTACATGGGTCTCGAGAACCAGGTCCAGCTCGTGCTCGCTCGGCAGACGCCCGTCGCGACAGACCTCCGGCTCGTGCTCGCCATCCTGCACTCGGCCATCCATGTCGAGCGGATGGGCGACCAGTGCGTCACGATCGCGAAGCTCACGAAGCTGTCGAGCCATCTCGAGACGAAGCACGACGTCATCGAGAGCCTCGTCGACATGGGGGAGCGTTGCGTCGAGATGGTGCGCGTGTCGCTCGACGCGTTCGCGACACGCGACGTCGCGATGGCTCGGCGCATCCACGAGCTCGACGAGCTCGTCGACCGGGCGAACCGCCAGGTGTTCGACGAGGTCCTCGGGTACGTGAACGACGCTGCCGCACTCGAGTGGGGCATGCGGCAGATAACCGCCGCGCGCTGCTTCGAGCGGATCGGGGACAACGCCGTCGACATCGGCGAGCAGACCGCCTTCCTGGTGACGGCCGAGTTCCGCGAGTTCACCGACGCGTCGCATTGAGCCACCAGATCGTCACGAGATCTTCACCTTCGCGAACCACATGGCCCGACTTCCGGCGAGGAGACTCGCCGCGCTTTGCCTGGGGCAGGCACGACCTACGAATCGGAGTGAAAGGGGAATCAGGATCATGAAGCGCATCCTCGCCGCGGGCCTCGTCGTGCTCGCGCTCGTCGCGCTCGCCGCCTTCGCCGGGAGGACGCAGTCGGCGTCCGCGAAGCCGACGGCGGGCTCGCTCGTGGGCACGGGGGCGACCTTCCCGTTCCCGCTCATCTCGAAGTGGATCCCGGCCGTCGACAACGCGCTCGGGCTCAAGATCACGTACTCGGCGACCGGATCGGGCGCAGGCATCGCCCAGATCACCGCCCGCACGGTCGACTTCGGGGCATCGGACGCGCCACTCTCGCCGGACCAGCTGACGGGCTGCAAGGGCTGCGTCGTCATTCCGTGGGCGCTCGCCGGCATGTCCGTCCCGTACAACCTGCCGAGCGTCGGCAAGCGACTCGTGCTCAATGGGGCGGTGCTCGCCAACATCTACCTGGGGAACATCACGAACTGGAACGCCGGGGCAATCCGGGCCCTGAATCCGGGCGTGACACTGCCCGACCAGAAGATCACGGTCGTGTACCGCTCGGATGGTTCGGGGTCCACGTACGCGTTCACGAACTACCTCGCGACCGTGAGCCCGCAGTGGAAGAGCAAGGTCGGCGTGAATACCAGCGTCAGCTTCCCGACCGGAACGGGCGCCCGCGGTAGCGCCGGTGTCGCCGGAATCGTGAAGTCCACCGTCGGCGCGCTGACGTACGTCGATGCCGCGTACTCGATCGCGAACAAGTTCCAGTTCGCGCTCATCAAGAACCGCGCGGGGGGGAACGCGACGCCCGGCGTCCGTGGCGTCCAGGCGGCCCTCTGTGAGCTGCCGGCGAAGGTCACGAGCCTCTCGCAGCTCAAGATCGTGGATCCGTCGGCGAAGTGCGGCAAGCGGGCATACCCGATCTCGACGTTCACCTACGCGATCGTCCCGACGGCGTCGGGCTCCAAGGCGGCCGACCTACGGAAGTTCGTCTACTGGGCGGTGACGGCCGGCCAGAAGTTCGGGCCGCCGCTCTACTTCGTCCCGCTGCCGAAGTCGGTCAACGGCTTCAACTACCGCGAGATCAAGAAGATCCAGGCGGGGTCGTAGGAGTCACGCGGACGGTATGACGTCCACCCCGTACGAACCCGCCGCTGCGCCGGAGAGCGATCTCCGGCGCAGCGGCATTCGCCTCGGCGACGTCCTCTTCAAGGGGATCGCGATCCTCGCGGCGCTCGCCGCGACGGTGCTGCTCGGGTGGATCGCGTACAAGGTCTTCGACCTCGCGTGGCCCGCGATCCAGGACTTCGGCCTCAGCTTCATCTGGACCGAGGCCTGGGATCCGGTCACGAACCAGTTCGGCGCGCTCATCTTCATCTACGGAACGATCGTCACCTCGCTGATCGCACTCGTCATCGCAACCCCGCTGTCGATCGCGATCGCACTCTTCCTGACCGAGATAGCACCACGGAGGGTCGCAGCGCCGATCGCGACGATGGTCGAGCTACTCGCGGCGATCCCGAGCGTCGTCCTCGGCCTGTGGGGGATCCTCGTCTTCGGGCCGTGGGTGCACAACCATCTCGAACCGTGGATCCAGGACACGCCGCTCGGTCTGCTCCCTGTCTTCTCGGGGGTGCCCTTGCCCGGCGGGAGCATCTTCACCGCGGGGCTCATCCTCACGATCATGATCATCCCGATCACGTCCGCCATCTGCCGCGAGCTGTTCATCCGCGTTCCGCAAGACCTGACGGACGGAGCACTCGCCCTCGGGTCCACCCGCTGGGAGGCGATCCGCGGCGTGATGTTCGCGTACGCGGCGCCCGGCATCGTGGCGGCGGTACTCCTCGGTCTCGGTCGCGCTTTCGGCGAGGCGATCGCCGTGACGCAGACGATCGGCAACCGCAACCAGATTCCGCCCTCGTGGTTCGAGCCCGGTGACTCCCTCGGGAGCAAGATCGCCTCCGAGTACCAGGGCGCGACGAGCCTCGAACAAGCCTCGTCGATCCTCTACCTCGCCGCGATTCTCATGGTCATCTCGTTGGCAACGAATGTCGTTGCGCAGCTGATCGTCGTCCGGTTCGAGCGGGCTCGGAGAGCCGTATGAGCGAGCTCAGCGTCGACCCGTACGACATCACCGTCAAGTCCAACGGCCTGCGTCGACGTCGGATCGTCGAGAAGGTCTTCGGCGTCCTCGCGATCGGATCGGCCCTTCTGGCGTGCGGGATCTTGCTGGTCGTTCTGGGAACGCTCGTCTACAAGGGCTTCAGCTCCCTGAACGTCGACTTCTTCACGAAGGCGCGTCCCCTGTTCGGCGAGAATGGCGGCGTTGCCGATGCGCTCGTCGGTAGCGCGCTCGTCGTGGGCATGGCGATGCTCATGGCGATCCCCGTCTCGGTGCTCGTGGCGATCTACATGTCCGAGTACGCGGGGCCGAAGGTGTCGCGCGGGCTCAAGATCGTGCTCGACGTGCTGAACGGCGTCCCGGCGATCGTGGTCGGCATCTTCGTGTTCGGGATCCTCGTCGTCGGGCACGGCCAAAGCGCGGTCTACGGTGCCTTCGCGCTCGCGATTCTCATGCTTCCCATGGTCGCGCGGGCGACCCAGGAGATCCTCGAGATCGTCCCGCGGAGCCTTCGCGACGCCAGCTTCGCGCTCGGCGTCACGAAGTGGCGGACGACCTGGAGCATCGTCCTCCCGGCGGCGATCGGGGGGATCCTCACGGGTGTCGTCATCGCCGTCGCGAGGGTCGCCGGAGAGACGGCGCCGCTCCTGTTCACGACGTCCATCGCCGCGAACGAGATCTCGACCGACGTCTCGCACGCGCTACCGACTCTGCCCGTAACGATCTTCGTCTTCTCGGAGTCGCCGGATCCCGGCGAACAGTCCGCTGCGTGGGCGGCGGCGCTTGTCCTCATCGCATTCGTGCTCGTCATGAACGTGCTCGCCAAGCTGTTCGCCGGCCGCAAGCGGCGCCAGCTCGAAGGCTCCTAGCTTCTCTCCTCCGTCTCCTGCCCGACGCAACGGCGGCCGACCAGCGGCCGTTGCGTCTGCCCGGAAAGGGTGAACCGACGCGTAGCCCTTGACCGAGTGGGTAGAAATTTCGAAAATCCCCTGCAACGGGCCGGGGAGAGGTCCGAGAATCGAGAGGGCGCGGATGCTGTTGCTCAGACATGCGAGTGCGGGCGAGCGACTTTCTTCACCAGGGGTGGACCGCTTCCGCCGGCTCGACGAGGAAGGCCGTGCCACGGCACGCCAGCTCGTGTGGTCGCTCGCCGAGCGCGAGATCACGGAGATCGTGTCGAGCCCGCTCGCTCGGTGCGTGGAGACGGTCGTCCCGATCGCAGCCAGCCTCGGGCTCGTCGTCGAACAGCGGTGGGAGCTCGAACCGGACTCGGCGCTCGAGGACGTGAAGACACTCCTCTTCGACCTGCCTGAGACGACGCTCGTCTGCACGCACCGCGAGATCTTCGAGCTCCTCCTCGGGTGGGATGCGCCCTGTGAGAAGGGCGCGATCTGGGTCATCGCGAAGGACGGGAGCGAGCTCGTCCCGACGCTCTACATCGAGGCGCCCACGGACGTTCGGACGCGCCAGGGCCAGACCGTCTAGCCGCGGCTAGGCAGCAGCCGACTCGACGCGTGCAAGTGCGCATGCCGCTCCCTCGCGGAGTCCGCCTCTGCCCACCTCGAGCTTCGTGTCGAGGCGTCGCGCGAGCTCGGCGAGGACGAGGGTGCCGCCCAGGATCGTCTCGAGCCGGGACGGTGTGACGTCGAGCCCGGCACCGACCGACTCGTGGCCGTCGGTTGCGATTCGGTCGGCGAGCGCGTCGAGCTTCCCTGCACCGAACCGAGCACCGACGATCCGGCCGACCGCGCGTGCCGTCCCGCCGACGGCGAGTGCGGCGTCCGGGTGAGGAGGCTCCATGACGTCCAGAAGGTCTCGTACGCTGATCCGTGCCACCTCGACGTCCCTGCGGGTGGGACGCGGATGGGCGAGGTAGCTACGCGTGATCCTGAGCGCCCCGGCGTCGCACGAACCGACCCACGTGGGGCCGACCTCGGGCCGGCCGAACGCGACCTCGCACGATCCGCCTCCCAGGTCGACGACGGCCACAGTGTCCGGCCGCGACTCGAGCGAGGCGACGGCGCCCTCCCACGCGAGCCGCGCCTCGTTCTCGGCGGACAGGACGAGCACCGGTGCCCGGGTGGCGTCCGCGAGGACATCCACGAGCTCGTCCGCATTCGACACCTGGCGACCGGGAGCCGTCACGATCGTCTCGATGCGCTCCACGCCGAGCGTCCGGGCTCGTAGTGCGAAGCGCTCCGCGACGAACTCGAGCTCGTCGAGCTTGCGTGCGCCGATGCGACCGAAGTTGTAGGCGTCGTCCCCCAGGCGGACGTACACCCGGTCGCGCTCGATCGCTCGCGCGCCGCCGTTGGGATCGATCTCGGCCGCGAGCAGGCGAACGGAGTTCGAGCCGACGTCGATGACCGCTACCCGCACGGGCGGGATTGTCGCGCGTGGGTCGGCCGGTCTATCCGGGTCGCCGTTCGCGCGCGCCGCGGCGTGCGCGCTTGAGCGATCGACGCATCATCGTGTCGTGATGCGAGTACGACTTCGCAGGCTTCTCGGGCGTGACCCGGGTCCACTTGCCCTCGGCGTCGAGGGTCCACGCATTCGTGTCGTCGGCCAGCGCGCTGTCGAGGATCGCGTGGATCTCCTGTCGTGCGCGGCCGTTCTCCACGGGAGCGAGCACCTCGATCCTGTGGTCGAGGTTGCGCTGCATGAGGTCCGCGCTTCCGATGTACGTCGCGATCCTGTCGTCGGCCTCGAACGAGTAGATCCGGCTGTGTTCGAGAAACCTTCCGACGATCGAGCGCACGTGGACGTTCTCGGAGAGGCCCTTCACCCCGGGACGGAGCGCGCACGTGGAGCGGGCGACGATGTCGACCTGCGCGCCCGCCCGTGACGCCGCGTAGAGCTCCTCGACGATCTTCGGGTCGACGAGGTGATTGAGCTTGAGGCGTATGCGCGCGTGCTTTCCGTCCGTGGCGGCCGTTGCCACGCGCCGGATCTCGTCGACGAGCCCGCTACGAAGTGTGAACGGCGCGACAAGGAGCTTCCGGAACTTCTGCGGGCGCCCGAACCCGGTGATGTAGTTGAACAGGTCCGCGACGTCGGCCGTGATCTCCTCGTCGGCTGTGAACACACCGAGGTCTTCGTAGAGCCGGGCGGTCGCCGCGTGGTAGTTCCCCGTTCCTATGTGTGCGTAGCGGCGGAGAGCGTCGCCTTCCCGGCGCACGATGAGGGTCATCTTCGCGTGGATCTTGAGGTCGGGGAAGCCGTACACGACGTGGACGCCCGCCTGCTCGAGCGCTCTCGACCACTCGATGTTGCGGAGCTCGTCGAAGCGGGCCTTGAGCTCGACGAGACACACCGATTGCTTGCCCTCCTCGGCGCACTGGATGAGTGAGCCGACGAGAACGCTGTCGTCGCTCGTGCGGTACACGGCCGTTTTCATCGCGATGACGTTCGGATCACGGACGGCCGCCTGTGCGAAGACCTCGAAGCTCGCGATGAACGAGCCATAGGGCTGGTGCACGAGAACGTCGCCCCGGCGGATCTCGTCGAAGATGGCCGAGGGGTCGCTCTGCGCTGGGGCGAGGCGTGGGGGAATCGCCGGAATCCAGGGCTCGACCTTGAGCTCTGGCCGGTCGATCGCTGTCAGCTCGAGCAGCTCGGAGAGGTCGAGTGGGCTCTCGACACGGTAGACCTGCGTTTCGTCGGCGCCGAGCCCGCTCTGCAGGCGCGCAACCATCTCGGAAGACGCAGACGAGCTCACCTCGACACGCACGACGTCGCCGAAGCGCCGACGCCGGAGCTGGGTCTCGACGGCCTCGAGGAGGTCGTCTGCGTCGTCGGAAACCTCGAAGTCGGCGTCACGCGTCACGCGGAAAACGGCACGCTCGAGGATGGTCACGCCGGGGAAGAGCGTCGGCAGGAAATGCGCGATGACCTGCTCCAGCGGCACGTACAGGCCACGGCCGCCGAGTTCGAGAAACCGCGGCAGGCCCTCCGGGATCTTGACGCGTGCGAAGCGCTCCTCGCCCGTGTCGGGGTCCTCGGCGAAGATCGCGAGCGAGAGCGAGAGACCCGAGATGTACGGGAAGGGCTGGCCGGGACCGACCGCGAGCGGTGTGAGAACGGGATAGATCTCGCGCTGGAAGCTCCGTTCGAGCTGGCCGAGCTCCTTGTCCGAGAGATCCTCGATTCCCCCGACGGTGATTCCCTCGGCGGCGAGGGCGGGCCGCAGGTCTCGCTTCCAGAGCCGTGACTGCAACGCCGACAGCTCGAGCACGCGCTCACGGATGCGCGCGAGCGCCTGCTGCGGCGTCAGCCCGTCGGCCGAGCGCACGGTGATGCCGGCTTCGGCTTGTCCGAGGAGCCCCGCAACGCGCACCTGGAAGAACTCGTCGAGGTTCGAGGAGAAGATCGCGCAGAACTTCACGCGCTCGAGGAGAGGGAGCGACTCGTCCGTCGCGAGCTCGAGCACGCGCGCGTGGAACTCGAGGTGCGAGAGCTCGCGATTGAGCAGGGTCTCGGGAAGCTGTGGCCGGACGCGCGTCGCCATCGGTGCATTGTGTATCGGCAGCAGCCCCCGTGGGGTGAGCTTCGGGTGAAACGAGCCGCTACGCGTGAGCGGGAACGAGTCGGCGCGTTTCGTAGCGGCGTGCCACGAAGGCCGCAGCTGCGATCGTCCCAGCGAGCAGGAAGACGATCAGGTCGCCGGCAGGCAGCGTCGTGATCTCTTCCATGAGCGCACCGACGAGGCCGGCTGCGGGCAGGGTCAGCACCCAGGCCACGGCGATGTTCCCGGCGATACCCCAGCGTACGGCCGCGAACCCCCGCGTCGCGCCCGAGCCCATGACGCAGCCGGTGATCGTCTGCGTGGTCGAGACCGGGAAGCCGTAGTGCGCGGTCGTCCAGAGGATGCCCGCACAGGCAGTCTGGGCCGCGAAGCCCTGGGGCGGGTCGATCTTCGCTATCCGCGAGCCCATCGTCCTGATGATCCGCCAGCCGCCGACATATGTGCCGATCGACATCGCGAGAGCAGAAGAGACGATGACCCAGGTCGGGGGCCGGTCGAAGTCCGGGCTCAGGTGGCCCGACACGATGAGAGCGAGGGCGATGATCCCCATCGTCTTCTGTGCGTCGTTGGTGCCGTGGGTGAACGCGACGAAGCTCCCCGAGAGAATCTGCCCGCGGCGGAAGACGCGATTCACGCGGCTCGGCGAGCGCCGGCGGATGACCCAGATGATGAGGATCATGAAGGCGAACGCGGCAGCGAAGCCGACCGTCGGCGACAGGATCCCCGGGATGATCACCTTGTCCCAGATGCCGTCCCAGTTGATGACGTCGGGGCCGGATGCGGCGATGGCGGATCCGGCGACGCCTCCGATGAGTGCGTGGCTCGAGCTCGACGGAAGGCCGAGGAACCACGTGACGAGGTTCCAGGTGATCGCGCCGACGAGGCCGGCGAGGATGACGCTCAGCGTGATCGCGTCGGGGTTCACGATCCCCTTCGCGATCGTCGCGGCCACCGCGAACGAGACGAATGCGCCGAGGAAGTTGAGGATCGCTGCGAGGACGACAGCCGTACGCGGTGTCAGCGCCCGGGTGGAGACGCTCGTGGCGATCGCATTCGCCGTGTCGTGGAACCCGTTCGTGAAGTCGAAGAAGAGCGCGGTCGCGATCACGGCCGCGAGGGTCAGGTCCTCCACGACTAGTTCTTGACGAGGATGTTCGCGATCACGTTCGCCGTCGTCTCGCACGCGTCGAGCGCGCGCTCGAGGCCCTCGTAGATGTCCTTCCAGCGGATCACGATCAGCGGGTCGATGCCCTCGTCGCGGAAGAGTGCGGCGAGCGCGTCGCGAAGGACGCGATCGCCTTCGTCCTCGTAGGCCTTGACCTGCACGAGCGCCTCCTGGACGCCGCGCATCCCCTTGAGGTTGTCGCACGCGAGCGCGAGCTGCTCGCACGCCTTCACGATGATCCCGCACTGCTCGACGGCGTGGCGCGTCGGCATCTCGACGCCGTAGAGACCGAGGAGGTCGGACGCCTCCTCGAGGTAGTCGACGACGTCGTCGATCTCGGTGGCCAGGAGGTAGATGTCGTCACGGTCGAACGGCGTGACGTACTGCGTGTTCAGGAGCGTGATGAGCTCGCGCGTGATCGCGTCCCCCGCCGTCTCCTCCTTCTTCACCTGCTCCTGCGTGATCCCGGAGTTCGGATGCTCGCGGAAGCGGCGCTCGACGAGACGAGACACCTGGAGCGCGTTCTCGCCGGCCTTGCCGAAGAGCGTGAAGAACTCAGAGGTGCGCGGGGTCAGGCTGATGCGCATGCGCGCGGGACGTTAACCAAACAGAGATATGTGTAAACGCGGAGGCGTCTACGCGAGCGCGTCGACGACGAGCGCCTGGAAGTGAGCGATGAGCTGCTCGGACTCGGGAAGCAGCCGTCCGTCCTCGATCAGGCCCGCGCGCATCCCCGCCTGTACGCGCTCGATGAGCACGCGGTCCTCGGCCCCGACCTGGGCGTCGAACGCGAGGGACTCCTCGATCCACGCCTCGTCGGCGTCGGCGGCCACGAAGTAGTCGAGGAAGCGGTACGTCTTCTCGGGCGCGCTCGGGACGATCGGCCCGATCGAGAGGTTCGGACGACCCGGCATCACGTTGATCACCGTTCCGGGGAAGAGGAGGTGGAATTGTCCACGCTCGACCTCGCCCGTCGGGTCGTACGCGCCGCGTGGCTCGGGGCGCGGCGGGCCATGTTGCGTCATGCGCCCGCCGCTCGTCTCGAGCAGGTACGAGTCGACGGACACGTCCATGACGGCCGAGAACCCGGGGTGGGCGGTCGGGCAGTGGTAGCACTCGAGGAAGTTCTCGGCGGAGACCTTCCAGTTGCACTCGAGGTCGGACTCGGAGCGCTGGAGGAAGCGGAGGGCATCGAGATCGATCCCCGCGTCCGCGATTCGCTCCGGCATGCCGTCGAGGAACTCCTCGAGCGGAGCCGCGTCCGGATCGGGGTTGACGAAGACGAGCGGCCCCCAGGTGTCGAGCCGCAGCTGCACGAGGCCGAGCTCGGGCGACTCGATCCCGCCTTCGCGCTTCGCGCGGGGTGCGGTGATCAGCCGTCCGTCGAGGCCGTACGTCCACGCGTGGTACGGGCACTGGAGCGTCTCGCGGCGGCCGCTCCCGTCGCAGATGATCGAGCCCCGGTGGCGGCACACGTTGAGGAAGGCGCGGAGCGTGTCCTCGCGGTCGCGCACGAGCACGACCGGCACGTCGCCGACCCACGTCGCCGCGAACGATCCCGGCTCGGCCACCTCGCCGGTGTGCCCGACGTACTGCCACGAGCGGCGGAAGATCCGATCGCGCTCGAGCTCGAGCACCGCGGGATCGCTGTACCAGCCCCACGGCAGCGTGCGATTCGCGACGTCGGTTGCCATGGGTCGACTCTACCCGCGCCGCCGCCGATCGAGCGCGCACGGCTCACCCCGCGGGCAGGCCGTGCGCCTCGGTGCTGTTCAGGCCTGCGAGCCCCAGCCTGTGATCTTCAGGATCGTCCCGTAGCCACTGATGTTGTGCTGGATGCTGACGTAGAAGTTCTTCCCGGACGCGTCGAAGAACCCACCCGTCCACTCGGCCGTCGTGTCGTTGATCGACGCGATGCGGACGCAGCCGTCGGAGAGCGTGTCGATGTCGGCGCCGTCGTCGAGGCAGTCCCACAGGTCGTTGTTCGGACCGACGCCCGTCGGCTGGGAGCCGGTCGAACCGTCCTCGTGGACGATCCAGTTCCCGCGGCCCGGCTGGTACGCGATGTTGTCCGGCATGTTGATGGCCTGCGAGCCCTGGACGAGGAGCTGCACCTGGGGAGTGGTCGACCCGCTCGCCGAGGCAGCCACCGTGCCGTCCGTGAAGCAGATCGTCTCACCCCAGTAGCGGGCCGAGTCACGGCCGGTGTCGTTCCCGCAG
>Ga0157375_10005319_pt1 | contig 11184 bp, 5 predicted proteins | sample M35metaG_FD_115311 | JGI IMG/M metagenome (GOLD analysis project Ga0157375, IMG submission 115311) | Miscanthus rhizosphere microbial communities from Kellogg Biological Station, Michigan, USA - M3-5 metaG | ecosystem: Host-associated > Plants > Roots > Rhizosphere > Soil | place: USA: Michigan...
CACGACCGCGCGCACCGAGCCGTTCTCGTAGACGATGTCGTCCTTCTGCAACTGCGCGACTTCCAGCGTGCCTTCCGCCGGCTGACCGCCGTTGAGGTTCTGCTCGAAGCGCTTCTTGATCGCCGCAGACGGGTCGGCCACCGGTTTGGCCGCCGCCGCAGGCGGGGCTGGCGGCGGCGTCACAACTGGCGCAGGCGCAGGGGCCGGCGCAGGAGCGGCTGCGGGTGGTTCGGGTTTGACTTCGACCGGCGGCGGCGGTGGCGGTGGCGGTGGCGCCTCGACCGGCGCAGGCTTCGGCGCCGGCGCGGGCGCTTCCTCCACGGGCTTGCGCACAGGCGGCGCCGGCCGCGGTTCGGGCTTCGGTTCGGGCTTCGACTCGACCTTGGCTGGGGGCGGTGCCGGTTTCGGCGCGGGTTCGACCGGGGCGGCCTTGGCAGCCTTGCTGTCCTCCACGCGGACCATCACGTTCTCGAAAAAGGCGTCGCTCGTGCGCACGCTGGCGTTGGCCGCCGCGGAATGAGCCTTCGCCGCCGCCTTGTCCTGCCAGTACGGCGGAGCGGTGATCACGAGCGTCTTGCCCGACGCCGCTGCCTGGCGCGCCAGTTCGGCGATCTTGGCATCGCCGGCGCCGGACAGAAAGTCCTTGCCGCTGATCGCGACTTCCTGGGCCGACGCGGCACCTGCGGCAAACAACGCGCCGGTAAAAAGTATACGTTTGAACATTCCCATCTCCGAACTGCCCCTGTATTGAATTCGCGCAAACGCGTCAGTGTGACGCCGGTGCGCGATGCTACATGTGCCTAAAGGCACAAGCGCTGATGCACATCACTTTACATAGATGAATTTGCGACAGGGGTCACGCTTGGACTGGTAAAGCAACCTAGTCCAGCGAACCGTCCTTGGTGAGCCCCTCCAGTCGGCATCCGGCAACTGCTCCTGCGTTGCTCTACCTCCGGCATCCCTGCCGTCGCCTGCCTCCTCCTCGCTTGCGTCGCGACTTGCCATTCAAGGCAAGTCGCAAGCGCCGCAAACTCGACCTGCTACGGGCGTTCGACCTCGCGCGCGATGCGCTACTCCGCATCGCGCAAGCGCTCCGTCTCACCCACCCGCCGAACCTCCGTGCACTCCACCCTTCGTCAATGCCGACGGATCGAGCAGCTTTTTCAGTTGTGCCTTCGACAGTCCGGTCGTTTCCAGCGCGACGTCGAGAATCGGCCGCCCTTCCTTGTAGGCCTGCTTCGCCGTGGCGGCGCCCTTTTCGTAGCCGATGACCGGATTGAGCGCCGTCACCAGGATCGGATTCCTTTCGAGTGCCTCCTTGATGCGGTCCTGGCGCACCTTGAAGCCGGCGATCGCGCGATCGGCCAGGGCACGCGATGCGTTCGCGAGAATCTCGATGCTTTGCAGCAAGTTCAGTGCCACAACGGGCAGCATGACGTTGAGCTGGAAGTTTCCGGACTGGCCGGCGATCGTGATCGTCGCGTCGTTGCCGATGACTTGCGCGCAAACCATGGCCATCGCCTCGGGGATGACCGGGTTGACCTTGCCGGGCATGATCGACGAACCCGGTTGCAATGCCGGCAGTTCGATCTCGCCCAAGCCAGCGAGTGGACCGGAGTTCATCCAGCGCAGGTCATTGGCGATCTTCATCAACACGCAAGCCAGCGTCTTGAGCTGCCCCGACATTTCGACGGCGGCATCCTGCGAGGACATGCCCTCGAAGAAATTGTCGGCCGATTCGAACTTCACTCCGGTTGCCCGGCGAAGTTCCACGCAGATCTTCGGTCCGAGCCGGGCATCGGCGTTGATGCCGGTGCCGACCGCGGTGCCGCCCTGCGGCAGTTTTCGCATGCGTTTCAGGGCATCCTGCAGGCGCTCGATCGACGAACGAATCTGCGCGGCCCAGCCGCCAAGCTCCTGGCCGAACGTTACGGGCATGGCGTCCATCAGGTGCGTACGGCCGGTCTTTGCGACTTTCTTGAGTTCTCGCGCGCGCCGGTCCAGCGTCGACTTCAGATGCGTCAGGGCCGGCAACAGCTTTTCGGACACGGTCAGCGCGGCGCTGACCTGGATTGCCGTCGGGATCACGTCGTTCGACGACTGCCCCATGTTCACGTCGTCGTTCGGATGGATCTTCGGGCCCGCTGCCGATCCGAGGTGAGCAATGACCTCGTTGGCATTCATGTTCGACGAGGTCCCGGAACCGGTCTGGAACACGTCGATCGGAAACTGGCTGTCGAACTCACCGGCGGCAACGCGCTCGGCGCATCTGCGGATAATCCGGGCCTTGTTCTTGCTCAAGTGGCCCAGGTCGCTGTTCGCCTGCGCGGCAGCCGACTTGATCAGGCCGAGCGCGCGGATGAATTCACGCGGCATCGTCAGGCCGGAAATCGGGAAATTGTCGACCGCGCGCTGGGTCTGCGCGCCATAGAGCGCATCGGCAGGCACCTTGAGTTCGCCCATGCTGTCACGCTCGGTTCGGTATTCGCTCATTGGTTGACCGTATATCTGCGGAGTCGGGTTGCGGATTATAGCGGCTGGCGCTTGCCAGAACCGGGGTCTTGCTATCATTGCCACGCCACCCCGGGAAACGTCCAATGACCGCGTCTTCACCACTGACCGCACTGTCGCCGCTCGACGGACGTTACGCCGGCAAGGTCGAGGCGCTGCGGCCGATATTCAGCGAATTCGGCCTGATGCACCGCCGCGTGCTGGTCGAGGTGCGCTGGCTGCTGGCACTGGCCGGCGAACCTGCCGTCGGCGAAGTAGCGGCTCTCGGCGCGAACGCGAGCGCCTTCCTGATGACGCTCGCCGACGGCTTTTCGTTGCAGGACGCCGAACGCATCAAGGCGATCGAGCGCACGACGAACCACGACGTCAAGGCGGTCGAGTACTTCCTCAAGGAACGCATCGGCGAGCATGCCGATCTGGCGAAGGCAAAGGAATTCGTCCACTTCGCCTGCACGTCCGAGGACATCAACAACCTCGCCTACGCGCTGATGCTGCGCGATGCGCGCGACGGCGTGCTTCTGCCGGCGTTGGACAAGTTGCTGGCAACGCTCAAGCAGATGGCGCATGCGCTCGCGGCGCAGCCGATGCTCGCGCGCACGCATGGCCAGACTGCTTCGCCGACGACGCTCGGCAAGGAAATCGCCAATGTCGTCGCGCGGCTGCAGCGCCAGCGCGCGCAGATCGCCGCGGTTGCGCTCAGCGGCAAGATCAATGGCGCGGTCGGCAACTACAACGCACACGTCATCGCCTACCCCGAAGTCGACTGGCCGGCGCTGGCGCAGCGCTTCGTCGAATCACTCGGCCTGGACTTCAGCAAATACACGACGCAAATCGAACCGCACGACGGCGTCGCCGAGATCAGCGACGCGATCCGCCGCGCGAATACGATCCTGATCGACTTCTGCCGCGACATCTGGGGTTATATCTCGCTCGGTTATTTCCGCCAGGAACTCAAGCATGGCGAAGTCGGCTCGTCGACGATGCCGCACAAGGTCAACCCGATCGACTTCGAGAATGCCGAAGGCAACCTCGGCATCGCCAATGCGTTGTTCGCGCACTTCGCGGAGAAGCTGCCGATCTCGCGCTGGCAGCGCGACCTGACCGATTCGACCGTGCTGCGCGCGCTCGGCACCGCGTTCGGGCATACGCAAGTAGCGCTCGAGTCGATTGCGCGTGGGCTGTCCAAGCTCAATGCCGCTCCCGAACGTCTGGCAGCCGACCTCGACGCAAGCTGGGAAGTGCTTGCCGAAGCCGTGCAAACAGTTATGCGCCGCTACGGCCTGCCGGAGCCTTACGAGCAACTCAAGGCGCTCACGCGCGGCCAAGGCATCACACGCGACTCGATGCGCTCGTTCATCGAATCGCTCGCGCTGCCGGTAGACGCGAAGCAACGCTTGCTGGCACTCACGCCTGCGACCTATACGGGTCTGGCCGACCAACTGGCCGGATCGATTTAGGCAGCGCGAAACAAATCCATTCAGGATTTCATCGGGGTGCGCCAAGTGTGGCGCATGCACGCACTCGCCTCTTGCGCCGGACGCCCCGTACCCGGACACTTGAGCGGACGGCTTGCCGCGATGAACTCCAGGGGGACTTTTGGCCGCAACCGCAACATCGTTGCTCGGTGAACTCAAGCGGCGCAACGTTTTTCGCGCCAGCGCCCTGTACGCCGCAGCCGCATGGCTCCTCGTCCAGGTCGCCACCCAGGTCTTCCCGTTCTTCCACGTCCCCGAGTGGGTCGTGCGGGGGATCATCATCGCCGCGGTCATCGGCCTGCCGCCGTTCATCGCTTTCGCCTGGTTCTACGAGTTCACACCCGAAGGCCTCAAACGCCAGAGCGAAATCGACGCGGACGAATCGATCGTCCACCTGACCGCGCGCAAGCTCGATCGCTGGATCATCGTCCTGCTCGTTTTCATCGCGTTGCTGATGGTGGTGCAGGTGTTCGTGCGCAGGCCCGCGGCCGAAAGTGCCGAGGCTGCGCCGAGCGGTGACGCCATCCCGGCCAAGTCGATCGCGGTATTGCCGTTCGAAAACCTTTCCAAGGACGAGAACAACGCCTACTTCGCGACCGGCATGCAGGACGAAATCCTCACTCGCCTGGCCGGGATTCGCGACCTCAAGGTCATTTCGCGCACGTCGACAACCCAGTACGCGAGCCACCCGCCGAACCTCAAGATCGTCGCCGAGCAGCTTGGCGTCGCCAATGTCCTTGAAGGCAGCGTGCAGAAGGCCGGCGAGCAGGTGCATATCAACCTGCAGCTGATCGACGCGCGCAACGACAGCCACCTGTGGGCACAGAGCTTCAACCGCGAATTGAAGGACATCTTCGCGGTCGAGGGCGAAGTCGCGCAGAGCGTGGCCGATGCGCTCAAGGCCCAGCTGATGCCGGCGGAAGCAGAGCGCGCGACCGCAGTGCCGACGCACAACGAGGCGGCCTACCAGTTGTACCTGCAGGCCAATGCGCATTTCAATCGGGCGCTCGATCAGGACGTGCTGGTCCCGCGCGAGCTGCCCCAGGCTATACCGCTGTACCAGCGCGCACTCGACGCCGACCCGAAGTTCGCGCTGGCCGCGGCCGCCCTCGGGCGCGCGCAAATGCATGTGTATTTCTACGCGCCGGATCGTACCGAAGCGCGACTGGCATCTGCGAAGACGGCCATCGACCGCGCACTTGGCCTGCAGCCCGATCTGGGCGAAGGACACTACGCACTCGCGCTGTACTACTACTGGGGACACCGCGACTATGGACGCGCGACAGAGGAACTCCATCTGGCGCGCCAGAGCATTGCCAACAGCGCCGACGTGCCACGCATGCTCGCCGCGATCGCACGTCGCCAGGGACGCGCGGCCGACATGATCGCCGGCTTCCAGGAAGCAACGCTGCTCGATCCGCGCAGTTCGTCCGCGATCGACCAACTCGGCCTCGGCTACGCCGCGCTGCGGCGTTACGCCGAAGCCGACCGCGCGTTCGCACAGGCCGAGGAAGTCACACGCGACCCGGCAGACGAACGAGTCACCCGCTCGCTGAGCCTGGTGTTGTGGAAGGGCGACGTGGCGCCGATGCGTTCCGCCCTCGGGGCACTCGAACCCGGCAGCGACGCCTATGCGGGCAACGCGGCCGGCTATTTCGATATGTACTGGTGGTCGCACGATTTCGCCAACGCCTTGCGCATCGCCCAGAACAACAGCGATGACGCGTGGACCGACACGGCCAACATCGCACTGCCACGCCTGCTCTTCGTCGCCTGGGCGCAGCAGGCCACCAACGATCCCAAGGCGGCGGAGACGTATGCCACCGTCCGCAAGACCGCAGCCGCTGCGATCGGACAACAGGACGAGCACGCCGACCCGCACGTGGCGCTCGCGTTCGCTGCCGCCGGCCTTGGCGTGAAGGACGAGGCAATCCGTGAGGGACGCCGCGCCGCCGAACTGTTGCCGCCGAGCCGGGATGCCATGAGCGGAGCCGCAGTGCTGGTGTATCTGGCCCAGGTTTACGTTCGCGTTGGAGATTACGACGCTGCATTCGACACATTGCGCTCGGCGCAACCGCTGTTGTCCGGCAACGCGATTTCGGCCGCGTTGCTCAAGCTCGATGTAAGCTGGGATCCGATTCGCAACGATCCGCGCTTCGCGCAACTGGTCATGCAATTTGAACAGCCGGTCGACATCAAGCCGGCGCCCTGAGCCGGTTCGCCGTGGTAGCGCGCTGGCGGTGAGACCCGCTATCGAAGCGCAGGCGAAGCCCGGACTGCCGCTCGGCATGCCGCCCGCGCGCTTTCTGCGCGATTACTGGCAGAAGCGCCCGCTGCTGGTCCGCGGCGCGTTTCCACAATTCCACAATGCGATAACGCCGGAAGACCTCGCCGGACTGGCCTGCGAGGAAGCCGCACTGGCGCGGCTGGTCCAGCGCGATGCGCGGCGCGACCGCTGGACGTTGCGCAACGGCCCGTTCAGCAAAGCAGATTTCGCCAAGCTACCGAAATCGCATTGGACACTGCTCGTGCAGGATGTGGACAAGTGGGACGCCGATGTCGCCGCCCTGCTCGATCAATTCACGTTCCTGCCCGCCTGGCGCATCGACGACATCATGGTCAGCTACGCGACCGATGGCGGCGGCGTCGGCGCGCATGTCGACAACTACGATGTGTTCCTGGTCCAGGCACGAGGCCAGCGCCGTTGGCGGATCAGCACGGATCCGAACGCGCCAAAGGCGTTTCGCACCGACGCTGAACTGACGCTGCTGCGCGAATTCACGCCGACCCACGAGTGGATACTCGATCCCGGCGATGCACTGTACCTGCCGCCCGGCATCGCGCATGACGGCGTCGCCATCGGCGCGTGCATGACGTTTTCGGTCGGCATGCGTGCGCCGTCTGTAGCCGAACTGATCGTGGACCTTGCCGACAGCATCGCCGAACCGCTCGGCGAAGAGGCGCGCTACATCGATCCGGATCTTGTACCCGCGCAGGAAGCTCATGAAATAGACGCAGCAGCCGTGCGGCGAGTCGACGCCGCGCTGGTGGCGCTGCGCTCTGCGGACCCAGTCGCGACGCGACAGTGGTTCGGGCGTTTCATCACGCGTTACCGCAGCGCGCACGAGGCGATGCCTGCAGCGCGCTTACTGACTGCGCAGCAGGTCGCCGCAAAGTTGCCCGGCTCGCGCGTCGTTCGCAACCCATGGAGCCGGGCCGCATGGTCGCGCCATGGGCGCAGCGCCGAATTGTTCGTCGCCGGTGAGTCGTTCGTCTGCGGCACGGCATTGGCGCGGCTGCTTGCCGGCAGCCGCGAATTATCCGGCGAGGATGTGGTTCGGTGCGCCGATGCGACCGGGTTATCCGTGCTGGCCAGCCTGGTCAATGCCGGCCATTTGCGGCTGGTCCGACAACGCTGAATAATGCTGCGATTCGCCTCTCCCGCTGGCGGGAGAGGCCGCCGCGTTCTCCGCGGCGGTGAGGGTGGCGCGTGAAGGTGCCGGTGCCTGAGGTGCCGCCCTCATCTGACCGCCATGGATGGCGGAAATGCCGAAAATGCAGGAGCATTTTTCGGCCGGCCTTCGACCACCTTCTCCCGCCAGCGGGAGAAAGAATCATATGCAGGAAAGGCACCGATGATCCCCAACGACTTCACCGTAGCCACCGCGGACTGGGCCAACGAGGACGATCGCAATGCCTGTCGCATGGTGCGCGAGCAGGTCTACATCCTCGAACAGAAGGTTCGCGAAGAAGACGAGTGGGACGAATTCGACGAGCCGTCGCGCCATGTGCTCGCCCGCGATGCCCAAGGCAACCCTATCGGGACTGGCCGGCTGACTCCGAACATGATGATCGGCCGCATGGCCGTGCTGCGCGAATGGCGCGGACGCGAGGTCGGCGCGATGCTCCTTGGCACGCTGCTCGAGCAGGCGCGGGCAATGCACTACCCGTCGATCGAATTGCATGCGCAAACGCAGGCGGTCCGGTTCTACGAACGCTTCGGCTTCGAGCGCTACGGCGACGAATTCACCGAGTGCGAGATTGCCCACGTCCACATGCGCATGGAACTGGAGCCTCTGGAGCCGCCGGAACGCGCCGGCCCGCCGCCGCGCCCGGAAGTGCGCATTGTCCCGATCGAGTCGCGCGACGAGGCGCTGACCGAGACACTCGCGTTGATCGCGGCCGCGAGGCGAGAGGTATACATCTACACACGGGACCTCGATCCGCTGCTGTTCGACAACGAAGCGGCGCTCGATGCGCTCAAGCGCGTGGCGGTCCGCGGGCGCGGCGCCTCGATCCGCGTGCTGATCCAGGACCCGCAGCAAGCGATCCGGCGAGGGCACCGCCTGATTCCGCTCGCGCAGCGACTGACCAGTTCCTTCCTCCTGCGTACGCCGACGCAAGCCGAAGACCTTCAGTACGCGTCGGCCTTCGTGCTCAACGACGCGTATGGCTTCTACTTCCGCACGCTGGGCACCCGTTTCGAGGGCGAAGCCGTGAACCATGCGCCAGGGCGCCATGCCCAGTTGCTGGAGTACTTCAGGCAGGTGTGGGAGCGTTCGGAGACCAGTGAGGACCTGCGCCAACTGGCGATTTGACGCGCCTGGCGGCGGGAACCGTATCGCGCAGCGGGCGCCCTGCTTCGACTGTCGCAGCGCAGCATCTTGCAGTTATAATTCGCAGCCCGCATATCGCAAGGGACTGCCCTGAACGACCTGCCCGACGACATGCCCGCGCGAGCGGGTGTCCAATCGAAAAAATGCAGCCTGGAACCCCGGGTTCAGGGGATTGGCGGCGGATTCAGAAGTTCCCCGGAGCTATTCGCGGCAAGAGGCACATTGGCGCCTCCATTCGTCCATTTCGGTAAAGCATTGTGAGCAACAGCCTGATCCAGCAATTCGCGGCTTCGTCCCAGCTGTCCGGCGGCAACGCCGCGTTCGTCGAGGAATTGTACGAAGCGTACTTGCGCGATCCGGCGACCGTGGCGCCGGAGTGGCGCAAGTACTTCGACACGTTCAAGGGCTACGAAGCCGGCGACGTGCCGCATTCGGACGCGATCGCGCGCATCGAATCTGCGCAGAAGCTCAACGGCCATGCGCGCGCGGGTGTGCAGGCAAGCGCCGCCGACGCGCACGCCCAGAAACAGGCTGGCGTGCTCAAGCTCGTCACCGCCTATCGCTCGCGCGGCCACATCGCCGCGCAACTCGATCCGCTGGATCTCGAGCATCGCCTGGCACCGGCGGATCTCCAGGCGCTCGGACTTTGGACACGCCCGCACACGCCCGACCTCGACCCGGCATTCCACGGGCTCGACGCGGGCGACATGGAGACCGAGTTCAACACGAGTTTTCTCGCCGGACCTCAACGGCTGAAACTCAAGGATTTGATCGCGCGCCTGAAGGCGACCTATGCATCGAGCATCGGCGCCGAGTTCATGCACATTGCCGACTCCACGCAGCGGCGCTGGGTGCACGAGCAGATCGAGCGCGCCGGCGGCGACTATGCGCTGAGCGCGGACGAGAAAAAGCGGCTGCTCGAAAAGCTCGTCCAGGCCGATGGCCTGGAGCGCTATCTGCACACCAAGTATGTCGGCCAGAAACGTTTTTCGCTGGAAGGCGGCGACAGCCTGATTCCGCTCGTCGGCGAATTGCTCGACCGTGGCGGCAACGACGGCCTGCGCGACTTCGTCATCGGCATGGCCCACCGCGGCCGCCTGAACGTCCTCGTCAACATCCTCGGCAAGGCGCCGCAGAAGCTGTTTGCGGAGTTCGAAGGCAAGTTCGAGCACATCGACGACCCCGCGCACTCGGGCGACGTCAAGTACCACATGGGTTTCTCGGCCGACGTGAAGACTTCGGGGCGCACGGTGCATGTCGTGCTCGCGTTCAATCCGTCGCACCTGGAGATCGTCAATCCCGTCGTGTCGGGGTCGGTGCGCGCGCGCCAGACGCATCGGCGCGATGCGGAACTCGAGCAGGTCATTCCCGTGCTGATCCACGGCGACGCGGCACTGGCCGGCCAGGGCGTCAACATGGAACTGTTCAACATGTCGCAGGCGCGCGGGTTCGCGGTCGGCGGCACGATCCACGTCGTCGTCAACAACCAGGTCGGCTTCACGATCTCGGACACGCGCGACTCGCGCTCGACGATGTATTGCACCGATGTCGCCAAGATGGTCGGTGCGCCGGTGTTCCATGTGAACGGCGACGATCCGGAAGCCGTGATGTTCGTTGCGCGGCTCGCCTTCGACTACCGGCGCAAGTTCAAGCGCGATGTCGTCATCGACCTCGTCTGCTACCGCCGCCACGGCCACAACGAAGCCGACGAGCCGGCCGCGACGCAACCGCAGATGTACCAGGTCATTCGCGCGCGGCCGACGTTGCGCGAGCTGTACGCAAAGAAACTCACCGCTGACGGCGTGATCGCGGACAGCCATGCGCAAGGGCTTGTCGATGCCTATCGCGCAAAGCTCGAAGCCGGCCAGCCGATCGCGGCGCTGGATCCGGACCTGAAGGATGCATTCGCGGTCGACTGGACCCGCCATATCGGCGCAAAACTCGACCAGAGCGTCAGCACTGGCGTGACCAAGGACAAGCTTGCCGCGCTCAATGCGCAGATCCTTGCCGTGCCGAAGGATTTCACACTGCATCCGCGCGTGGCCAAGATCTACGAAGACCGCGCGAAGATGGCGGGCGGCCAGCTGCCGATGGATTGGGGCTTCGCCGAGAACCTCGCCTACGCGTCGATCATCGCCGATGGCAACGACTTGCGCCTGGTCGGCCAGGATACCGGACGCGGCACGTTCTTCCATCGCCACGCCGTCCTGCACGACCAGAACAGCGGCCGCGACAACACCATGCTGACCAAGGAGCGCGACGGCGCCACCGACAACGTGATCGATTCGTTGCTCAGCGAAGAAGCGGTGATGGCGTTCGAGTATGGCTACTCGACTTCCGAGCCGCTCACGCTCGTGCTCTGGGAAGGGCAGTTCGGCGACTTCGCCAACGGCGCGCAAGTCGTGATCGACCAATTCATTTCCTCGGGCGAGGCGAAGTGGTCGCGCTTCTCTGGCCTGGTCCTGTTGCTGCCGCACGGCTACGAAGGCCAGGGACCCGAGCACTCCTCGGCGCGCCTGGAGCGCTACCTGCAACTGTGCGCACTCGACAACATGCAGGTCGTCGTGCCGACCACGCCCGCA
>Ga0157375_10005322_pt1 | contig 11182 bp, 9 predicted proteins | sample M35metaG_FD_115311 | JGI IMG/M metagenome (GOLD analysis project Ga0157375, IMG submission 115311) | Miscanthus rhizosphere microbial communities from Kellogg Biological Station, Michigan, USA - M3-5 metaG | ecosystem: Host-associated > Plants > Roots > Rhizosphere > Soil | place: USA: Michigan...
CGACTTGCTGACCCACAGCACGGAAGAAGGAGAGGACAGCGGATTGGTGATGGCTGGCGCTGCGTCCTTCATCGGAGCCGCATTCTGTCCGGGTATCTCGAAGATTCGCAGCCTTGCTCGTTTCGCCGATCAGACTGAACTCCATTTTCAGCTCGCATCGCGATTTCTGCTGGATCCCGCTCGGATGGCGGAATTCGAAGCGGTGAAAGATCCATCGACAGCTGCTTCGATTGCCTGGTTCCGCTCGCGCGCCGAGCTACCCGATGTGTTGACCCGTTGGCGGAAGTCTGCGCCCGTCGCCGCTCGACGATCTCCTGGACGCTCCGCGAATTCTCGATCCACCGCCGGGGGCGTCGCGACGGCGAAACGCAAGAGTCAGAAAGTGGCGAGACGGAAAAATCGCAAATAGCATCGGACAATCAGTCAGCAAAACAGAAACGAGTATTTGGATGAACATACGGCCGACGGGCGTCTTGCTGTGCTTCGGGGTGTTGGTCGCGGGTCGAGACTCGTCCGTAGCTGATCTTTACACATAGAACGTATCGCAATCGGGGGATTAGGTGACGTGGTTGTCTACAGGGGTTACGTGACAAGTGTGACCTGCTGCGATGCGATTGGGCGAGGTTGTATCGCAAACGATCCATTACGTGCCGTGTCTCATATCCCGTGTACGGATGCTCGCCGAGGCCAGTTATCTACACGGGTTATGAAACACATCGAGGGGAGTGCACGCATCGCTTCGGGACCCCGCTTGATCCGGGTGAGTCGCCCGGGGGCCCGGGTTCGAACGTTATTTGGCTGCCGAACTTCCTGCTCTTGGGGCGTCGGGTCGAAGCCCGGGCCGGCTGCCGGATGGGTCGGCGAGGCGGTCCAGAGCGCCGGCTCTGGGCCAGCAGGGCTGTATCTGGCCGGGTTCGACGAGCTGATGCCCAAGACGTTGGCCGTCACCGTCGATCGGCTGCTCCACCACTCGCACATCTGCCAGACCAGCGGAGACCCCGTCCGACTGTCCCAAGCCCTCACCGGGAAGGGCGTCACACCGCTCATCTGACCGCCGCCCGTCCTGCACCTCGGGCCGGTTCCTGGCCGTCAACGGGCAGCAATGGCCATCAACGGTCAGGTTTCCTGGCCGCCAATGGTCAGAATCTCGTGGTCCTTGACACCGGTGATTGCCGTTGCCGCGAGCGCGGCACGACCCCGCATCTTGTCATTGGTCCTGGTCTTGCAAGTACGGAAGGAGTCGACTTGGCATCTGCTCGAACAGCGACCCGCTTCGGGTGGCCGGGGAGTGCGATCCAGACGTAGCGCCCCGGTACAGTCGGCATATGGCTGGCAGGGCAAGGGCCCGGGGCCATCTGCCGGCGGAACTGAGCAGCTTCGTGGGCAGGCGCCTTCTGATCCAGGAGATCAAGACGAGTTTTGCCGGCTCGCGCCTAGTGACTCTTGTCGGGCCCGGCGGGGTGGGTAAGACGCGCCTCGCTTTGCGGACTGCTGCGGACCTCGAGCGTGGTGTTGCGGATGGTGTCTGGCTCGTCGAGCTCGGCGGGTTGACGGCCGAGAATCTTGTCCCGAAGGCGGTTATGACCTCGCTGGGTCTTCGTGACGAGTCGGGACTATGGCCGCTTTCTCGGCTCATCGACCACCTCTCGGCGAAAGGCCTTCTCCTCGTCCTGGACAACTGCGAGCACCTGCTGGACGCCTGCGCGGTGCTGACCGACTCTTTGCTGCGAGAGGCGCCGGACTTGCGAGTCCTCGCGACGAGCAGGCAACCCCTCGGTGTCAGTGGCGAACAAGTCGTTCACGTCGATCCGCTGACCGTTCCCGCAGCGGAGACTCCATTCGTACTCGCGCGCATCGCTCAGGCCGAGGCCGTCGCCCTGCTCGTCGAGCGGGCTCACGAGGCCGGGGCGGACCTTGTCCTCACTGACGCCATCGCGGCCGACGTGGTCGAGCTCGTCAGGCGCTTGGACGGTATTCCATTAGCGATCGAGCTCGCCGCTGTGCGGTTGCGTTCGCTCAGTCCAAGCCAGCTCACCGAGCGTCTGAACGACCGCTTTCGCCTGCTCACCGGCGGCAGCAAGGCGGCGCCGGCGCGGCATCAGACCCTCGAGGCAACCCTCTCGTGGAGCCACGATCTGCTCGACGAGGAGGAGCGAACGGTGCTGCGACGTCTGGCCGTGTTCCCGGCGTCGTTCACGTTGGGGGCGGCCGAGCGGGTCTGTGGCGGCGAGCCATCAGCACCCGACGTGCTGGGGGCACTCGGCGCTCTCATTGACCGGTCGTTTGTGAATCTTGAGCGCGCGGGAGGCGATGCTCGGTACCGTCTGCACGAGACGACACGCGAGTTCGCGCTGATCCAGCTTCGTGCGGCGGGGGAGGAAACGGTCGCACGGCGCACGCATCTTTCCTTTTTCGCGGAGATGTGCCGCCGTGCGGAGTCCGACGGTCGTGTCGCGGATGACGAGACGACGCTTGCGAGCCTCGAGGCGCTGGACGTGGAGGCGGATAACATCCGGGCCGCACTCCGCTATTGCCTGGCAGACCCGGGCAGCGTGGAGACCGGCTTGGAGATGGCCGCGGGTCTCGGGCGGTTCTGGACTAATCGGGCGCTCAGCGAGGGCGTCCACTGGATCGAGGCGTTGCTGGAACGGGACGGCGGCGACACGGGTGCTCGTGCTCGAGCGCTCTTCGTACGTAGCTACCTCGCGGTGGCGCAGGGCGACCAGACCGCAGGGCTTCAAGCAGCCGCCGAGGCAGTCCAACTCACGCGCGGTACCAACGACGTGCTGCGGGTCCGGATCCTTGCGACGCACGCCGCGTTACACGTCCTACACGGCGACATCTCTGCGGCGCGACGCTGGTCGGATGAGGCATCGACGCTCGCGGACATTCTTGACGACGACATCGCCCACGCGGCCGCCGCGCAATCCGAGGCACTCCTCGCTTCCCTGGATGGTGACTTCGTGCGAATGCGTGACGTCGGACTCGCCGCCGCCGAGCGCTGCCGGCGTGTCCACGAGATCTACATGCTCAGCACGCACCTGACCAGCGCCGGGGTGGGCTCGATGATGCTCGGCGACCATACCGCGGCAGAATCATCTCTTGTCGGCGCGATGCGCGCCACCCTCATGATCGACGACCGGCCTGGCCTCGTGATGCGGCTGCAGGCGTTGGCGGCGAACGCCGCGTTGGCTGGCAAAGCAGAACACGCGGCCAGGCTCCTTGGCGCCACCGACATGCTGCGCGCCGAAGGCGGGTACGAGCTCAGCCCGTTCATACGGCCCATGGTCGAACAAGCCGTGACCCTCGCAACCGCCCGACTCGGCCGGGGGTGGTACGAACGAGAACGAGACGTGGGGGTCCATCTTGACCACGAGGCCGCCGTCCGGCTGGCGCTGGGAACCGACGCCACGCACGCCGCCGACCCGGTTCCGGCCAGCCCGAACCCGCTCAGCAAACGGGAGCGGCAGGTCGCCGACCTGGCAGCGATCGGACTGAGCAACAAGGAGATCGCCACGCGCCTCTTCGTCTCCGAGCGCACCGTGGAGACCCACATGTACCACATCCTGAACAAGCTAGGGCTGAACTCCCGAACCAGGATCGCCGAGTGGGTCCTGCCCGCCGGACAGGTTGACGGCTGAAACTTTGCGCCCCCGTACGGTGGCCGAGGAAAGCGAGTGCCGCCAGGTCCGACGTTCGTCCGCGCACAGCCCGTCCGTCACCAGTCGAACCGGTCTCACGCTTCCCTCTAGACAGCCGCGACTGGCGGACGCGAGCGTCCGCATCGTCCGGGCAATCCCGGGCCGGTCTCGCTCGGACGCCGGACTCTCTACAAGGAAGCACGTCATGCCCTCCACCCTCCCTGCGGTGCCAGTTCTGGCGAATCACGGCAAACACGGAGCAGGTACGTAAGAACGATGCGGTGTCAGGTTTCGGCACCAGGATCAGGGCGGTTTCTCAGTACTGGCTACGTACCGCCGCGGAATCGCACGGGGGCGTCAGCCGAGCAGTCTTTGGGTAACCACCCACCGCTTTCCAGAAACGAGGACACCCCATGGCTACTTCAGCTCTCCGACCCGGCTCGCTGGTCGCCTCACTGCCCGCGAACGAATCCCCCAACGGCCGGGGGGACTCCCGCATGCGGCAATCACGAATTCTGGGGAGCCTCTTCCTGACCGGCTTTGTCGTTTACGGCGGCGGCCTGTCGCTGGTGACATCCCTCGTGGCCGGACCTGACTTCCTGGGCGCGCTTGCACCGTTCCGGACACTACTGGTCCTGGGGGCGTTCCTGATGATGCTGAACACGGCCGTGGACATCGCGAAGGCTGTGCTGTTCTTCCCGATCCTCGAAAGGCACAGTCAGCGCGCCGCCCTCACCTACTTCGCAGCCATCATCGTCCAAGTCGTCTTTCTGAGCATCGGCGCCCTCGCGATTCTCATGCTGGTGCCTCTCAGCCAGATCGCGGCCGACCCCGGGGCGACGACGCTGGGGACGATCCTGGTCGAGCTGAACGGGACGGCCTACCAGGTCGGACAGATGACCCTCGGCGTCGGGGCGACCGTCCTGTGCGTGATTCTGTTCCGCACCCGCCTGATCCCGCGATGGATCGCCGTCGCCGGACTCATTGGATACCCCTGCCACGTTCTAGGCACCATCGCTGAACTGTTCGGGGTGGACATCGGCCTGTACCTCACGATGCCCGGGTTCGTGTTCGAGCTCGCCCTGCCCATTTACCTCCTGATTAAGGGATTCCGACCTGACGCCTACGCCGGCCCGCCCGCACGCCTCGCGACGGCCTGACCCGTCCCGTTCACTCACCCCGTGCCACCCGCCTGCACCCCGGATACGAGAAGAGCTGAAGAAATGACAACGCCGACAACCACACCAATACCAGCAATCACCGTCAACACCGGCAATCACGCGGTCGTTCCCACGACGATGCAGGCCATCGTTCAGGACACTTACGGTCCCGCAGGGGATGTGCTGAGGCTGAAGGAGGTTCCCGTGCCGGTACCAGAGGTCGACGAGGTCGTGGTTCGGGTCCAGGCTGCATCTATCCACGTCGGCGACTTGGTCGCCATCGAAGGCGAACCGATCATCGCCCGCTTCGCCACCGGGCTTCGCAAGCCGAGCAACCCGGTGCCGGGAACCGACGTCGCCGGAACCGTCGTCGCCGTCGGAAAGGGCGTCACGTCACCCAAGGTCGGCGACCAGGTGTTCGGCTGGTGCACGGGCGCATTCGCGGAATACGCCTGCGCCCGGGATGACCACTTCCTGCCCAAGCCCGCGACCCTCACCTTCGAACAAGCTGCCGCCGTAGGAGTGTCGGCCACGACCGCGCTGCAACTCCTCCGCGACCGGGCGGTATTTGGAGCGAAGGTGCTGATCAACGGCGCATCCGGAGGCCTTGGGTCCTATGCCGTCCAGATCGCCACTGCGTTCGGCGCCGAGGTGACCGGCGTGTGCGGTCGCAGCAATACCGACATGGTGCGGTCGCTTGGCGCCCGCCACGTGATCGATTACAGCAGGGAAGACTTCACCCACGGTGGACAGCGGTTCGACTTCATCCTCGACAACGTCGCGAACCACTCGCTCACACAGACGCGGCGGGCGCTCACTGAGCGGGGCGTTCTGCAATCCAACAACGGAACATCCGGCGGCCGCTGGTTCGGCACCCTCGGAACAGTGATCAAGACCGCCGTGATCTCGAAGTTCACCCGGCGGCAGGCCCCACCGTCCATCAAATTCACGAACCGGCGGGACCTGCTCGTCTTGAAGAATCTCATCGAGGACGGCAGGGTGACACCGCTCGTCGGTCGGACCTACCCGCTGTCCCAGGCCGCCGACGCGCTCGAGCATGTGCGGACTGGTCACGCCCGAGGCACCGTTGTACTCGTCGTCGCATCGCAGGGGGAAGGGACGAGCTGACCATGAGCGCTCAGACACATCCTGTGAAGCAGTCAGCACCCATACAGCGCCGGCGTGCCGCACGCCGAACTGAACGTGAGGCACTCGCGCCGAACTGGACCGTCGACCGGATGCCTTCGCTAGCTGGCAAGAACGTAATCGTCACGGGCGCGAACAGCGGCATCGGATTGGAAGCCGCGCGCGTCTTCGCCGCCAAAGGAGCGCACGTCGTCTTCGCCGTCCGCGATGAGACACGCGGCCGGGACGCCGCGGCCACGGTCACTGGCTCCACCGAGGTCCGCCATCTCGACCTCGCCGACTTGCAGTCGGTTCGGGCGTTCGCAGATGCGTGGACGGAGAACATCCACATCCTAGTCAACAACGCAGGGGTAATGGTTCCCCCGCTGGGTCGCACCACGGACGGGTTCGAGCTGCAGTTCGGCATCAACCACCTCGGTCACTTCGCGCTCACCAATTTGCTGCTCCCCCATATCTCAGGACGGGTCGTCACCGTCGCAAGCAGCGCCCACCGGTCCGCCACAATCGATCTCGATGACCTCAACTGGCACACGCGACGGTACGGCAGGGGATCGGGCGGGTACGAGCAATCCAAACTCGCGAACCTCCTGTTCACCCTGGAGTTACACCGCCGGCTCGACCGGTCCGGGTCGCCGGTGATCGCGACCGCGGCACACCCCGGGATGACCGCGACCAACCTGATGTCCAGCTCCGAAAGCGCAACCATGACCGCGTTCGCGAAGGTGGCGGTCCGTCTGTTCGCTCAGGACCCGGTGATGGGTGCCACGCCCACCCTCTTCGCCGCCACGGCAGACCTGCCTGGTGGCAGCTATGCAGGACCCAGCGGCCGCCGCGAACTGGCGGGACCGCCGATGCTCGTCGGCCGATCCGCGATGGCGGGCGACCCGGTCGTCGCAGCCCGCCTGTGGGCCGCATCAGAAGATCTCACAGGAGTGAAGTACCCCGCAGCGCAGATGCACCGACCATCAACCACCTAGTTCGACCCTCGTGATCAGCTCGCGGTCGCAACTTCCGCCGCCACTCGAGGACGCGCTCTCGGGCGCTTGCGGCCCGGCGTCTACAAGGTTCAGGCGCTCGTCGCGAGCATCGCGCGCACGCCCGGACCTCAGCGGACACGAAGTGGCCCGCCGTCCCCCCGCTCTACGCGCAGCTGGTGGCCACGCCTTGGCGGTCGTTGACTTCCCGGTGCCCGGAACCTCCGTGACCAGAACACCTTTCGGTACATGCAGGCCGTAGATCGACCTCGTCCAACCACGAGCCGCTGCGCTTGGTCAGCCAGGTTTTGAGGTGGCCAAACCGGCTCTTCGGAATTCGAAGGGCTTGAGGCTGGTTGTCGCCCGGGGCGATCTCATGTCCATCAAACTCTCAAAGACACCGAATCCGCCCGCGGCGGCACTGACATCCAACTTCACCGCCCAGGCCTGTGAAGCAAGTGACCATTGTTGCGGCAGTGCAACTGTCACGTAAGTCGTGTCCGCGTCACTTTGTAAAGTAACCTCCAATTCCATACGTACACGAGTTGCTTTACATCAATACGGACAAGTAACGCCAACCATGGCGGTCTCCATGGGTCAACGCACCACCACGAGATGATCTTCGGGTGGAGACAAAAGTGCGTACCTATGGGATGTCCGAGAAGCAGCAGGACGCGGTCTGGCTGGGATTTCACGCCGGCGAATCGATCAACAGCATCGCGAAGGGGCTGTTGTTGCCTTCGCACCACGTCCGGCGTTACTTGGGGCAGACCGGTGGCATCCGGCCAGCGCCACTGGGTCGGTCGTCCCGACAGCTGTCCGCTGCCGAACGGGACGAACTGTCCCGTGGGCTGGTGCTGGGCGAGTCGTTCCGAGTCATCGCCGAACGGCTGGGGCGGTCGCATACAACGGTAAGCCGGGAGGTCGCCCGTAACGGCGGCCGGGAGTCCTACCGAGCGCACGCCGCCGACCAGGCCGCTTATGGGCGGGGCAGAAGACCAAAGCGCTCGAAGCTGGCCACCTCGGCGCGACTGCGTGCCGAGGTCGAGAAAAATCTGGACCTGGACTGGTCACCGGAGCAGATCAGCATCCGCCTGCCCTTGGACTTCCCAACGGATCCCGCGATGCGGATCAGTCACGAGACGATCTACCTTGAGTTGTTCCTGCCGTCGCGAAAAGCGTTGCACGCGCAGTCGATTCGGCATCTGCGTACCGGGCGGCTCATGCGGCACGCCAATCAGGCGAAGGCATCGACGACACCGCCGCGGATCAAGAACATGACCCTTATCGCCGACCGGCCGTTCGCCGCCGATGACCGGACAAAACCCGGCAATTGGGAGGGGGATTTGGTGATGGGGCGGCGGCCATCGGCGGTGGCCACCCTGGTCGAACGCAGCAGTCGCTACGTCCGGTTGGTCGCACTGCCGCACGGCATCAAGGCCATACCGGTCAGGATCGCGCTGGCCGATGACCTCAATCAGATCCAAGACGGGATGTGCAGGACGCTCACCTGGGACCGTGGGCGGGAAATGGCGGACCACGTCGCGTTGACCGAGGAGACCGGTTGCCAGGTGTACTTCTGCGATGCCCGCAGCCCCTGGCAGCGGGGCACGAATGAGAATACGAATGGCCTACTACGGCAGTATCTCGACAAGAACGGCGACATCAGCATTCACAATCAAGCCGCATTGAATCATTTCGCTGAGCGGCTCAATGGACGGCCACGGGCGATCTTCGGTGGGCGTACACCATCCGGGATGTATGCCGAGATGTGCGGCGCCGGCGCATCGTCTGATAGACCGGTCTTCCAGCAAGGTGGTGCGCGGACCGCTTGAGACCAGGATCGTTTGCTTGACATGAGCGGCCAAGCTGTCATTCCGCCGCAGCGGGTTCCGCTGGCGGCTGCGGTTGTGGTCGCCGGGCAGCAATACACGGCTGTTAAAGAACGCGCGGCCATCCGACTCACCATGCGCGTAGCGATAGAGCGCTGCATCGTTCGCCTTGACTCGGATGTGAAGAAGTTGTCGGCGAAGAGAACGCACCAACCGGGCAGAGATGCCTGTTCACTGGAGGGGGTTGTTCAAGTTTCCGATCCCGGTGATCGCGACTGTGCTGATGTCACCGGGTTTGACCGGGGCGAGGGTGCCGGGGTAGCCGGTGAGGACGATGTCACCGGCATCGAGGGTCAGGTAGCTGGTGAGGTAGACGAGTGTTTCGGTGACGTTCCGGGCCAGTTGGCCGGTGTCGGAGGAGGCGACCTGTTTCCCGTTGACGTGGACGGTTATCGGGATGCTGGTGGGGTCGAGGTCGGTTTCGATCCATGGCCCGATGGGTGTGAACCCGTCACCGTTCTTGGCCTGGGTCATCATCTCGTCGAGTGGAATCTGGTCGACGGCGGTGATGTCGTTGCCGATGGTGTAGCCGAGGATCGCCGCGGCGACGTCGGCGGCGGCCAGGTTGCGGCTGGTGCGCCGGATGATGACGGCGAGTTCGGTCTCGACATGTATCTGACCGAGATGGTCGTCCAGGACGATGGGGGTGTCGGGGTCGGTGATGGTCCGCGCCGACTTCAGGAACGCCTGCGGCGGTCGTGACCGCTCTGCGGGGAACCGTTGTGGGCCATGCCGACCACCACGGTGGGTTGGACGGGCGCCAGCAGCCGGACGGCGCCGACGGGGTGGTCGGTGCCGGTATAGGCCAGTTCCGTGGCGAAGGGGTCGGCGACTTCCCGCCGCCGATCGCCGTGTTGAACAACCGGGCGGGGTCCGTGGTCGGTGGCGATGCGGGCGATGCGCACGGTGTTGCCTTTCATCGGTGTAACGGGACCCTGCCGGGTCAGTCCTGGTGGCCGAGCCGGTGCACCCGGATCAGGCTGGTGTGCGCCGTGCTCTTGGACGAGGAGCCGGCGACGATGACGACGATGTCGCCGATCTCGTAGCCAGGTAGCTGCAGGATGGCCTGGTCGACCTGGGTGACGATTTCGTCGGTGGTGTCCACGGCCGGGGTGACGAACGTTGTCACCCCCCAGGTCAGGGCCAGCTGGTTGCGGATGGCTTCGATGGGGGTGAACGCCAGCAGTGGGAGTTCGGTGTGCAACCTGGCGAGCCGGCGAACGGTGTCACCGGAGTTGGTGAACGCCACCAACGCTTTTGCGTTGATTCGTTCACCGATGTCGCGGGCGGCGAAGGAGATCACCCCCTGGTTGGTGTGCGGAATGTGGGTGAGTGGGGGCACGGCCACGGAGTCGGCTTCGACCGCTTCGATGATCTTGCTCATGGTCTGCACGGTTTGGATGGGGTATTTCCCGACGGAGGTTTCCCCGGACAGCATCAACGCGTCGGCCCCGTCCAGGACGGCGTTCGCGACGTCGGAGGCCTCGGCGCGGGTGGGCCTGGAGTGTTCGATCATCGAGTCCAGCATTTGGGTGGCGACGATGACCGGTCGGGCGTTTTCCCGGGCGATCTGCACGGCCCGTTTCTGCACGAGCGGCACCTGTTCGAGGGGTAGTTCGACGCCGAGGTCGCCGCGGGCCACCATGATGCCGTCGAAGGCGAGCACGATGGCTTCGAGATTATCGACGGCTTCTGGTTTCTCGATCTTGGCGATCACCGGAACCCGGGGTGCGCCGACCTCGTCCATCACCTCGTGGACGAGTTTCACGTCGGCGGCCGACCGGACGAAGGAGAGCGCGACGACGTCCACCCCAAGGGACAGCGCGAATTTCAGGTCGGCGATGTCCTTCTCGGACAGCGCCGGGACGGAGACGTTCATCCCTGGCAGTGAGATCCCCTTGTTGTTGGAGACCGGGCCGCCTTCGGTGACTGTGCAGTGCACGTCGTTGCCCTCGACGGCGGTGACGACGAGCCCGACCTTGCCGTCGTCGATCAGCAGTCGGTCGCCGGGGCGGGCGTCGTGGGCGAGGCCCTTATAGGTGGTGGACACCCGGTCCCGGGTGCCGGTGATGTCGTCGACGGTGATGGTGACCTGGTCACCGGTTGACCATTCGTGGGGGCCGTCGGCGAACCGGCCGAGCCTGATCTTGGGGCCCTGCAGGTCGGCCAGGACCGCGAGGGCCTTGCCCGATGCTGCGGCCGCGGTGCGTAGCCGGTCGTAGATGACCTGGTGGTCGGCGTGGTCGCCATGGCTGAAGTTCATCCGGGCCACGTTCATTCCGGCGTCCAGGAGGGCGGCGATGCCTTCCTCGGAGGAGGTGGCGGGGCCCATGGTGCAGACGATCTTTGCGCGGCGAGTCATCGCTGAC
>Ga0157375_10005324_pt1 | contig 11181 bp, 11 predicted proteins | sample M35metaG_FD_115311 | JGI IMG/M metagenome (GOLD analysis project Ga0157375, IMG submission 115311) | Miscanthus rhizosphere microbial communities from Kellogg Biological Station, Michigan, USA - M3-5 metaG | ecosystem: Host-associated > Plants > Roots > Rhizosphere > Soil | place: USA: Michigan...
CAAGGCGCTACGCGCCTCCTCCGCTTCGCTCCGGCCCTTCGGGTGACGGCTTTCACTCCCCGAGGCTAGGTGGCGGCTAGGGGCCGAAGCACAGCTTCGGCCCCTTTCAAGGCCGAACTCCCAAAGCCGTTGTCCACGATGTGCTGAGCCACCAAACTGTCCTCGATGTGCTGAGCCTTGACATCTCCCCTTTGTAGAGCGTCTCAAACCACCAGAAATCGAATTAGTTCGCGTAGACGGCGGGTCTCCGGTGATACCGCCAAAACTTTGCTGAAAACGCAGTTCTCGCGACGCCACCGGAGATCCTGACGGGCTCGCTGGCGCGAGCCGTCAGGATGGGGGTTCAAGATCGGTCATTCGCGCCAGTCCGCACTTAAATCCGACCAACTCGGATTCATCGTCTTGACCAGCTCAATCTTCCGCTTCCGACTCCATCCCTTGAGCACCTTCTCACGGGCGATTGCATCGCGAATGTCGGGCGTCTGCTCGAAATAGACGAGACGATCGAAGTGATAGCGCGACGTGAAGGCCGAGCCGTTGCCTTTCTTGTGCTCCGAAATACGCCGCGCGAGATTGTTCGTGACGCCGATATAGAGGGTCATCGACGTATTGGAGAGGATGTACGTCGAGTACAAGCGAAGTTCGCCATACGAGGTCCATCGCATGGCCGTAAATTCTCCCTCGGGCGGGGAGCGAATCGAAATGCTCTACGTCCAGTAGATCTCGGCGGCTTTCGATGTACAGACGCGCGAGAGTGAGACGCTGCGTTTCAGCCGGTGTTGCGCATCTTGAGTTCCTTCGCCGTCCTCCGCCGTTCCGTCGCTTCGCGACTCCCGGCTGCGGCGGCTCTGGATGACAAACCGACGAAGGCGCGCCAATCATCGCCGTGCAGCCGCTGTACGATACGTTGCCATGAGAAATCGCTGGATTTTCGCGGCTGCGCTCTGCCTCGCTGTCGCCGGCTGTCAGCAGAAGCACGAGACCGCCGCCGCATCGAAATCGTTCACCATCGCCGTCATCCCGCAGGGCTCCACGCACGAGTTCTGGAAGAGCATTCACGCCGGCGCGATGAAGGCCGCGGGCGACGAGGCCAAGGACGGCGTCACGGTCAACGTGATCTGGAAAGGACCGATGCGCGAAGATGACCGCGAGCAGCAGGTGCAGGTCGTGGAGGGATTCACCACGCAGCACGTCAGCGGCATCGTCCTCGCGCCGTTCGACAAGAACGCGCTGGTCCGTCCCATCGAAGAAGCGACGCGCGCCGGCATTCCTACGGTGGTCATCGACTCGGCGCTGGAATCGCACGATCCGATCAGCTTCGTTGCCAGCAACAACTTTCACGGCGGCGAGTTGGCAGCCGAGGAGATGAACCGGTTGTTGGGCGGGAAGGGAAAGGTTCTGTTGCTGCGCTACCAGGAAGGCGTCTTCAGCACCGAGCAGCGCGAGAAGGGCTTCGAGGAGAAGATCAAGACGTTTCCCGGAATCACGCTGATCTCCTCGAATCAATACGCCGGCGCGACGCGCGACACGGCAAAGTCCGCGACTGAGAATCTGCTCAACCGATACGGCAATGACATCGACGGCCTCTTCACGCCGAATGAATCGTCGACCGCCGGCGCGCTGCTGGCGCTCGAAGACGCCGGCAAAGCGGGCAAGATCCGCTTCCTCGGATTCGACGCCAGCGACATCTTCGTGCAGGCCATGCGCGACGGAAAACTGCAAGGCGTCGTCGTGCAGAATCCGTTTCGCATGGGAGAGCTCGGCGTGAAAACGCTGGTCGCGCATCTCCTCGGCAAGCCGGTCGAGAAACGCGTCGATACCGGAGTCACGCTGATCACGCCGGCGAATCTGGACTCGGCGGAATCGAAACAGCTGCTCCATCCGCCGATCGAGCAATATCTGAAGTGACGCAGCTTCGACTTCGCGGCATCCGAAAACGCTTCGGCGCGACGGCGGCACTGGACGGCGTCGACTTCGAGGTGAACGGCGGCGAAGTGCACGCGCTGATCGGCGAGAACGGCGCCGGCAAGAGCACGCTGATGAACATCCTCTCCGGCACGTTCGCGCCGGACGGTGGTGAGATGTTCCTCGACGATGTTCCTTACGCGCCGGCGAAACCGGCCGACGCGCGCCGCCACGGCATCGCGCACATCCACCAGGAGCTCGCGCTCTGCCCGCACTTGTCAGTCGCCGAGAACATCTTCCTCGGCATCGAACCGTCGCGGCGAGAGATGCAGACGCGAGCGGCGCGGCTGCTCGACGAATTCGGTCGCGGCGAAGTTGACCCATCGCGCCGCGCCGGCGATCTTCCGCTCGCCGATCAGCAGGTGGTCGAGATCTGCCGCGCGCTGGCCTTCGACGCGCGCGTCCTGCTCATGGACGAGCCGACCAGCAGCCTGCAGCGCGCGGACGTCGAGCGTCTCTTCCGCCTGATCGGCAAACTGCGCGAGCGCGGCGTCGCGGTCATCTACATCAGTCACTTTCTGGAAGAGCTGCGCGAGATTGCCGAGCGCTACACCGTGCTCCGCGACGGCCGCAGCGTCAGCGCCGGCGCGCTGGCCTCGGTCAGCAATGAGGAGCTGATCGCGGCGATGGTGGCTCGGAGCATGGAAACCGTCGAGCATGCGAAGACACCGGCCGTCGTTGAGGACGTACTCCTTTCCGTTCGCAACCTCGTCGCACCGCCTCGCGTCCATTCCGCAACCTTCGACCTTCGCCGCGGCGAAATCCTCGGCATCGCGGGTCTGATCGGTTCCGGTCGCAGCGAGCTGATTCGCGCCATTTTCGGTTTGCTGCGCACGAGCGGCGGCGAAGTTCTCCGCCGAGGAACGATCGGATATCTAAGCGAAGACCGAAAAGGGGAAGGGCTGGCGCTGCAGCTCTCGATCGCCGACAACGTGACCATGAGCCGGCTCGGGACGTGCGCGCGCGCCGGTTGGATCGACCTGCGGCGCCAGAATGCGCAGTCCGAGGAGGTCATGCGGCGGCTGCGGGTAAAAGCGGCGGGTCCGAGGAGTGCGGTGATGCGCCTGTCCGGCGGAAATCAGCAGAAGGTCGCACTCGGGAGGCTCCTCCATCAGGATGCCGACATCCTCCTGCTCGACGAACCGACGCGCGGCATCGACGTCGGCTCGAAGGCCGACATCTTCGCGGAGATCGCGCAGCTCGCGCGCGAAGGGAAAGCGATCGTCGTCGTCAGCTCCTACCTTCCGGACCTCTTCGCCGTGTGCGATCGCATCGCCGTGATGTGCCGCGGGCGGCTGTCCGAGGCCAAGGCGACGGAAGAGTGGACGCCGGACCTGGTCATGCAGACAGCGATCGGCGGAAGCGAGAAGGCTGCATGAAACGAAACGTGTTGCATGTTGTCGGTCCGCTTCTCGGCCTGATCGGCGTGGCACTTTTCTTCGCGCTCCTCACAGGTTCGCCCGAGCGCTACCTCTCGATCACCAACCTTCGCGTCGTGCTCGCGCAGACGGTGATCGTGGCCATCGGGGCGATCGGCATGACCATGATCATCATCAGCGCCGGCATCGATCTCTCAGTGGGCGCGGTCATCGCGCTGACCAGTGTGGTGACGGCGCTGGCGCTGCGCGGCGGCTGTGCGCCATGGGTGGCGCTGGCGGCCGGCGTCGTCTGCGGCGGCATCGTCGGCGCGATCAACGGCTTGGCGATTACCACGCTGCGCGTCGTCCCGTTCATCGCCACGCTCGGCATGCTCGGCATCGCCCGAGGTGTGGCCAAGTACGCGGCCAATCAGCAGACCGTCAACGTGCCGCCGACCTGGATCAACGAGCTCGCGGTCACCTTCCCCTCGCGTCCATGGATGGTGTTCGCGCCCGGCGTCTGGCTGACGCTGCTGCTCGCGGCGGCGATGACCATCGTTCTGCGCAACACGATTTTCGGCCGCCGCATCTTCGCCATCGGATCGAACGAAGCAGCCGTGCGCGCCTGCGGCATCAACGTCGAACGCGCAAAAGCCGCCATCTACACCGCGGCCGGTTTGTTCTTCGGCCTGGCCGGCGTGACGCAGATGTCGCGCCTGCGCCAGGGCGATCCGACCGTCGCCGTCGGCGTGGAGCTCGACGTCATCGCGGCCGTCGTCATCGGCGGTGGAAGTCTCAGCGGCGGCGAGGGGAGCATCCCGGGCGCGATGATCGGCGCGCTGATCATGTCGCTGCTCCGCAACGGCTGCCAGCAGATGGGATGGCCCAATTACGTTCAGGAGATCATCATCGGCATCATCATCGTTCTGGCCGTGGCGCTCGACCGCTACCGCGCGGCGCGAACGGCGGAGGTCACATGAAGCACATCGTCCTGTTGACGCTCCTCCTCGCGGCCGCACCGCTGCGCGCCCAGGTCACGATCGTCGTCGATCGCAACATGGGCGACGCCGCGACGCCGCAATTCCGTTTCGAACGCGTTCCGCCGCCGTCGCGCGACGATGCGGCAACGAATGCGAAGCTCGATCTGATCGCCGGACGCATCGACGGCAACAGCCCAGGCCTCGCCGCGATCACCGACGGACGCGTGTCCGGCGACTGGGATGAGCCGCAATCGAATCTCTTCTTCGCTCCCGGCACCTGGGGCGGCCGTTTCCGCATCGACCTCGGCACCGCAATTCCAATCGCGGAGATCAACAGCTATTCATGGCATCCCGGCTCGCGCGCCCCACAGCTCTACAAGGTCTACGGCAGCGATGGCACCGATCCAAATTTCAACGCAGCCCCCGCCAGCAAGATCGATCCCGCAACCGCCTGCTGGAAGCTCATCGCGTTTGTCGACACCCGCCCGCGCGAAGGCGAGCCCGGCGGCCAGTACGGCGTCAGCATCCGCGACAGCGCGGACATCCTCGGCCGCTATCGCTACCTCCTCTTCGACGTTTTCGAGACCGAAGGCGACGACGATTGGAGCAACACCTTCTTCAGCGAGATCGACATCCGGGCACGGCCCGGAGCGTGAGTTGGCCCGTCGCAGTGGCTTAACGTTAACGTTCGCGCGGCGTTCGCGGCCGGAACGCTGGCGTCTCGCCGGCTGGCTCGGCGGAGCCTGCCCTGAGTGCAACGAAGGGTCCCCGCCGCCGAATGGGAGGCTGGCGCAGACGTCGTGTTACCAGCAAAATTTGAGGGTTTGGCGGTTCGGCAGCGAGGACGCCAGCGTTCCGTTGCGCGCTTATGATCACGCCGTCATTTGGAGGTGAATCGATGGTCGACGGTATTGAAAATCATCCCGTGGTTTCCCATGACGAATGGCTGGCGGCGCGAAAGGCCTTCCTGACCAAGGAGAAGGAATTCACGCATCTGCGCGATGCGCTGAGCCGGCAGCGGCGCGAGCTGCCGTGGGAGAAAGTCGAGAAGGAATATGTCTTCGACGGCCCGGCCGGAAAGGAGTCCCTCGCCGACCTCTTCGGGAGCAGGAGTCAGCTCGTCGTCTATCACTTCATGTTCACGCCCGATTGGGACGAAGGGTGTCCGCACTGTTCGTTCTGGGCCGACAACTTCAACGAGATCATCGTTCACCTGAATCAGCGCGACGTCACGTTCGTCGCCGTCTCCCGCGCTTCCCGGCCGAAGATCGAAGCGTTCGAGAAGCGGATGGGCTGGACCTTCAAATGGTTCTCTTCCGACGACGGCGATTTCAACTACGACCTCGGCGCGTCATTTCACGAGGAAGACGTCGCCAGCGGCGCGCGGATCTACAACTTCGGAACAGCGCAACCCGGCCACACCGATCGCGAAGGCGTGAGCGTCTTCTACAAAGACAAGAGCGGCGACATCTTCCACACCTACTCGGCCTTCATGCGCGGCATCGACATGTTCAACACCGCCTATCACTACCTCGACATCGTTCCGAAGGGGCGGGACGAGGATCATCTGTCGTTCACGCAGGCGTGGGTCCGGCACCACGACCGCTATTGACGATCGGCAGTCGACGATGCCGGGCGAACGAACATTTCTCGCCACGGCGGCGCTGCTGTTCATCGCCAGCGCCGCCGGCACGATCGTTCTCTGCCGGTCGATGTCCGGCGGAATGGCCATGCCCGGCGGCTGGACGATGTCGATGGCCTGGATGCGCATGCCGTCGCAGAGCTGGCTGAGCGCGGCCGCGATGTTCCTGCTGATGTGGATTGTGATGATGGTGGCGATGATGCTGCCGTCGCTCGCCCCGATCCTGCGGCATCGCCGCGAAAAGCGATGGATCACCGCGACCGCCTACTTCTTCGTCTGGACGATCTTCGGCGCGGTGGCCTATGCGATCGGCATCGCGCTGGCCGTCGCGGAAATGCGCGCAGACGGCTTGGCGCGCTCGATCCCGGCCGCATCCGCTGCCGCACTGTTTCTCGCGGGCTTCGTGCAGATGACTCCATGGAAAGTGAACCACCTCGCCTGCTGCCGCGCCGTGGCCACGCCGAACGCGCCTGACGGAGCATGGAACGACGGCATTCGCCTCGGCGTCCACTGCGTCCTCTGCTGCTCCGGCCTGATCCTGGTCCTGCTCGTCCTCGGCGTCATGAACCTGGCCGTGATGCTCTTCGTCTCCGCCGCCATCACCATCGAACGCCTCGCCCCGCGCCCCGCCCTCGTCGCGCGCGCGATCGGCATCGCCATCCTCGCCGCCGGCGCGATCGCGGCGTTTGGCTAAACGCAGCGGCATCTCCTTCAGAAACGTTTCAATCCGATTTCATCGACGCTTCAACACTTTCGTCACGGACGGGCCGATCTTCGAGCATCCAATCGGACAAAACATGGAGGAGCGTATGGACAGGAAATCATGGTTCGTTTTCATCGTCATTCTTGGACTCTTGCCGATCGGCGCGTTCGCCGGCGAGGTGCGAGTCGTCGGCACCACGATCGTCTTTGACGCAGGAATCGGCGAGGTCAACACGGTCACGATCAATCCGAGGGGCAGCGTTCTCGATCAATCGACAGGGCAGTTCATTACGGGACTCACCATCACCGACTCGACCACGCTGATGACGATTCGGCCTCCCTGTCGCGCAGTCGCCGGCACGGCATTGTGTCAGGACGTCACGATCACTCGCGCCGTGATCAAGCTGGGGAACAAGAACGACAGCGTGAAGGAAGACTTCCAATTTGATCAGGGGGGAACGCCCCTGCCGTTGACCGTGGAGGGCGGCCCGGGCGACGACACGATTACCGGCAGCCCGGTGGCGGACATTCTCGACGGTGGCGACGGGAACGATGTCATCGACGGCGGGGAGGGCAACGACGTCATCACCGGCGGGTTCGGCGACGATCACCTCACCGGCGGTGATGGCAACGACACGATTCGCGGCAATGCCGGCAAGGATGTGATCGACGGCGGCGACGGAGACGATGACATCGACGGCGGGATCGGTGATGACCACATCATCGGCGGCAAAGGGAAGGACATTCTGAAAGGGGATGCCGGCGACGATACGATCGACGCCCGCGACGGCGAGGCCGACACCATCAACTGCGGCCTCGGACGCGACACACTGTTGCGAGGTTCCAACGACTCGTTCAGCCGCTGCGAGCGATAGGCGGCGACGGCGATTTGTCATCCAGAGCCGCCGGAGGCACGAAGCCGCGGAGCGGCGAGATGCCGGAGAGCCTGCCCTGAGCGCAGCGAAGGGACGGCGAAGGAACTCAAGATGCGCAGTCCCATCCGGAGCCCTAGTAACGCGCGGGCAGTAGCGCCGGCGGCTCGCCGGCTGTACCGCCAGCGGCTCGCTGGCAGCTCTCGCGATCACGTTTGCCGCCGAGCCGGCGGCGGTACAGCCAGCGAGCCGCTGGCGCTACGCGCGTCGCACTTCGTGTCTCTCTCTTCCCGAAAGAGACGGGGGACAGCGACTCTCGGGCGGAAAGATTCTTTGGTTGCGGCTACGCCGCGCTGTGATCCTTCGCCGTCCCTTCGCTGCGCTCTGGGCAGGCTCTGCGCCGTTCCATCGCTTCGCGATTCCCGGCTTGGCGGCTCTGGATGACAGCCCCTCTCCTTGACACCACCATCCACCGCGGTGACGATACGCGCCGTCCGTGTCCAGTGCCTTCCGCAGAACTGCGTTCGGCTTCGCCGTGGTCGTTGCCGCGTCGGCCATCCTGTTGCTTGCCGATCTGCAGCATCGCGATCGCGCGCGTGCCAAAACCGCGAACCACAAGTGGAAGCTCTACTTCGTGCAGTACAACGACGTCATCGACGTCAAGGACGCGCAGGCCGGCGTGCTGGAAGGGCTGACCGAGTCGGGCCTGGTGGACGGGCGTGACTACCAGGTCGAGATCCTGAACGCGCAGGGCGACATGGCCACGGTGTCCGCGCTCGTCGACGCCGCCATCACCGCGCACGCGGACATGCTCATCACCTTCTCGACGCCGACGCTCCAGGCCGCGCTGCGCAGAGCGCAGAACGTCCCCGTGGTCTACAACTACGTCTCCTCGGGGCTGAAGGCGGGAGCGGGGAAGAGCAATACCGATCACGCGCCGAACGTCACCGGCGTCAGTCTGCTCCCGGCGAATGATGAGGCGCTGGCGATTCTGAAGGCGCACTTTCCAGGCATCAAGCGATTGGGAACGCTCTACTGCCCAGCCGAAACGAACATGGTCAACGCCAAGATCGCGCTCGACGAGTCGGCGAAACGGATGGGATTCGAGATCGAGTACGTTCCGGCGGAAACGGCCACCGACGTTCCGGATGCCTCGGCGGCGCTGATGTCGCGCGACATCGATGCCGTGCTGCAGATTCCCGGGAACCTCACCGCCTCGGCGTTCGGAAGCATCAGCGAAGCCGCGCGGCGCTCGCACATTCCGGTGTTCGCGTTCCAGAAATCGCAGGCCATCGGCGGCGCGATGGTGGTGGTGGCTCGCGACTACCGCGACAGCGGCCGCCACGCCGCGCATCTCGCGGCGCGCATCATGCGCGGCGAAAATCCGGCGAAGATTCCGCTGGAGGATTTCGGCAAGACCAGCCTGATCGTCAACCTCGACGCCGCACGCGCGTTGAACATCTCCCTGCCGCCGGCGCTCGTGCGATCGGCGAAGGACGTCATTGGAGCGGCCCGTGGAAATCGTTAAGACGCAGTCGGGCGGCACCGTTCACCTTCGGCTCGCCGGTCGCCTGGACAACCACTGGTCGCAGTCGCTCGACGACGTGCTCCACGAAGTGGCGCGTGAAGGCGCGCGGCACGTGCGCCTCGATTTCGCAGCAGTGACCTATCTCAGCTCGGCCGGCGCCGCCGTTCTGCTGAAGCATCAGCGCGACGCGATCGCCCTCCATGGGTCGCTGGAGATTTCCGCGGCCTCGGAGCGGGCGCGCAGCACGCTCCGGCTCATGGGCTTCGTCGGGCTCCTCATCGCAGGCGCGGGCACGAGCGCGTCGCGGCAAAAGACGCTCTCCATTCCGCTGCCGCTCGAGTCTGAGAGCGCGACGTACGAGAGCCGCGTGCTCGATGGAAAAAAATCGGTCTGCTCGGTGATCGGCAGTCCGGACCTGCAGTTGCAGGCCTCTCCGATCTCCATCTACCGCGACGTCTTCGCGCTCGGTGTCGGAGCGCTCGGCGCAAACGCGGAGGAGTGCCGCGACCTCTTCGGCGAATTCGTCGGGGCCGCTGGCGGCGCCGCGTTCATGCCCACCGACGGAACCGCCACACCCGATTACATGCTCAGCACCGCGATGGGACTCGTTCCAACGGTTCAGGCGTTGAGCGCGATTACGTTCCGAGGCGCGCCGAGTTACCAGTTGCGCTTCGAGGCCAATACGCCGGAGGCGGGCGTTCCGCTGAGCGACATCGTGCGCGCATCCGCTTCGCTGGCCGGCACGCCGACTGTCGGAATGGTCATGGCCGCGGACATCACCGGTCTCGTATGCGCGCGCCTGCGTCGCTCGCCGGCGCAGGGCGGCGTACGTTTCGATTTCCCCGCCGTGCGCGAATCGTTCTCGTTCACGCCCGAGCGCGAATTCGCGCGCTTCAGCGCGCTCGTCGTCGGAGTCGCATCCGCATCGCCGTCAACGTCGCTCACTCCGTTCCTCCGGCCGGTGAGCGACGAATACCAAGGGCACTTCCACGCCGTCGTGACCGCGTTTCGCTCGCTCCCGCGCGGAAAACTGCCGGTGGCCGACATCGTTTCCGCGTGGCTTCAACCGCGAAGCGTGATCTCCGTCGTTCACCTCCTGCGCGACGACCGGCCGATCGAAGGCGCGGGCGAGAGCGCATTCCAGCGCGGCGCCTGCTGGATCTTTCCGATCGCCGAGGGGGATGCGGCATGACGCTGCTGCTGAGTGCGTGGACCATCGGCCTGATCCTCTCCCTGCTCGCCCTCGGCGTCTACATCAGCTACCGCGTTTTCAAATTCGCCGACATCACCGCGGACGGCTCCATCACCTTCGGCGCGGCCGTGTCGGCGTCGATGCTCACGCACGGCGGACATCCGCTGGCGGCCAGCGGCGCGGCGTTTGTCGCGGGCGCTCTGGCCGGAATCTGCACCGGCGTCCTGCACACGCGATTCAAGATCAATCAACTCCTCTCCGGAATCCTGGTGATGACCGCGCTCTACTCGATCAATCTGCACGTGATGGGGTCGAGCAATCTGCCGCTGCTCTCCGCGACGACGCTGGCCACGTACGCGCAGGACCTCGGCCGCCGGATCAGCGGTCACGATTCCGCCACGCTGATGGGCTGGCCGGTGAGCGCGCGCGATCTCGGATCGCTGCTGCTCACCGCGGCCATCGTTCTGGTGATTGCCACGATCCTCTGGCTTTTCTTCCGAACGAACCTCGGCAGCGCCATGCGCGCCTCGGGCGACAACGAGCAGATGATCCGCGCCCTCGGCGTCAGCGTCGAGAGCATGATCATCATCGGCCTGGCGATTTCAAATGGCCTGGTGGCATTCGCCGGCGCGCTGCTGGCGCAGTACCAGGGTTTTGCGGACGTGCAGATGGGAATCGGCATGATCGTGTGGGGTCTGGCCAGCGTCATCATCGGCCGCGCTCTCATCGGATCGGACAGCGTCGGCGCCGCGCTGACCGGCACGATCATGGGATCGGTGCTGTTCCGCCTGATCATCGCCCTCGCCTTGCGCTGGGGATTGAATCCGAACGACCTCAAGCTCGTGACGGCGATCTTCGTCTTCGGCGCGCTGGTCCTGCCGATGGCGATGCAGAAAGTGAGACGGCATGCTGCAGCTTCGTGAGTTGCAGAAGACGTTCTTC
>Ga0157375_10005326_pt1 | contig 11180 bp, 8 predicted proteins | sample M35metaG_FD_115311 | JGI IMG/M metagenome (GOLD analysis project Ga0157375, IMG submission 115311) | Miscanthus rhizosphere microbial communities from Kellogg Biological Station, Michigan, USA - M3-5 metaG | ecosystem: Host-associated > Plants > Roots > Rhizosphere > Soil | place: USA: Michigan...
GCCCGCTTCCAGGCGCAGGGTGTCGCGCGCCTCCAGGCCGCATGTCTTGGCGCCGCGTTTCACCAGCTCCTCCCAGAGCTGCACGCCGACTTTCTTACTGACCATGAACTCCAGGCCGTCCTCGCCGGTGTAGCCGGTGCGGCTGATGATCGCGGCGTGGCCGGCGACCGTGCCCTCGACGAAGTGGTAGTACCTGATCGTCGAGAGGTCGGTGGCGGTGAGCCCCTGGAGGATCTCGGCGGCCTTCGGGCCCTGCACGGCGAGGAGCGCGGTCTCGTCCGACGCGTCGGTGAGCGTCACGCCGAATCGAGCCGCGTGCCTGGCGATGTGAGCGAAGTCCTTCGCCGCGTTGCTCGCGTTCACGACCATCATGATGCGGTCGGCGAAGCGATAGACGAGGCAGTCGTCCTCGATCGTGCCGCGGTCGTTGAGGATCGTGGAGTAGTGGACCTGGCCGATGGCGAGGGCGGCGACGTCGTTCGTCGTGACGTAGTTGACGAAGTCCACGGCGCGGTCGCCGGTGATCCAGAACTCGCCCATGTGCGAGACGTCGAAGATGCCGCACCCCTCGCGCACGGCCTTGTGCTCGGCGGTGATGCCTCCCGCGTACTGGACGGGCATCTCGTAGCCGGCGAAGGGGACGATCTTGCCCCCGGACGCGACGTGGATGTCGTGAAGGGGGGTGCGCTTGAGCGTGGAAGCAGGGGCGTCGGTCATGGCTATCGGGCTACGGCTCTGACAGGGGACGGTGAATATGCGCGGATGGCACGCGGACATGCCAGGGTGACAGGATCGAGATTGGCCTATCGGATTGCGCACCGTTGCGCAGTGACCTCGCGAGGCAGAGTTCCCTGGATGGTGAGCAAACATCGGGTTGCGGGTCTGAGCCAACTTTCGTAACGTCTGGCGGACTCGACCCGACGGCGGATTGAGCGACTCGCGCCCAACGCGAGGAATCGCCCTGCAGTGCGAGCAGTTGAGTTTCTCGGCGAGAGTGATTCGCCGATCCGTGATCGGCCGAACCGCACCGGCCCCGTTCAACCGATCGACCCTCTCTACTCGCGGCCTCGGCGAAGGCGCCGTGGCGCGTCGGTATTCCGTCGGCGGTGGGTTTGCACGCCTTCACGGTCACATAGCGCCCCTTCGCTCGAAGCCCGCAGTCGCGATGTGGAGAGGCTATCACCGTGGCGCGCGCACAACTTTCTCGCGAGCGATCGGCTCCCAATTGCCGAACGCTCGACCGATGGGCATCCGGGATCACGTTCGTCAGACGCAACGCTCTCGAGAGTGACGCCCGACCTCGCAATCTCGAGCCCCACAACTCGCTTGTCGGATGCGCGAGTTGCTGACCTCCGCAGCCGCACTGCATCCGAGGGTGTGATAGTCGCATGGACTCCGGCCGGAAGGAGTCAAGAGCGGCTCATCGCCGGCATGATCGAGCCGGACGTACAGGTCATCTGTTGCGGCACCGAGCACGCGCTCCTGGATGAGCTGTCGGGTTCGAGAGCGCGCGTGTTGGTCGTCGAGCTCGGGAACGTAAACCAGCAGTGTCCGTCGCCCGTCATCACCGTTGTACGCGAGCGCTTCCCGAAGGTGCGCATTCTCGCCTACTGCTGGCTCAGCCAATCTGCCGCTGTAGAGATACTCGTATGTGCTCGTGCCGGGCTGGACGAACTCGCGTTGCGAGGCTTCAGCGACGTCCGCCAGGTGGTACGACGAGTGCTCGCCGAGGAAGACAGCGCTGAAGATTCAGTGTTTCACGATCTGTCGAGCGCCCTCCCGACCACGCTCGCCGCGTTCGTTCGTGTCTTACTCACGCGCGTCCAGGAAGCACCAAACGTCGAGCAGCTGGCGAGAATGATTGGCCGCACTCCACGCAGCCTCCAACGCGCGACGAGGGAACACGGGTGCTGCACTCCTGCTGTCCTCATCGAGTGCGTACGAGTGCTCTTCTCCGCGCGTCTGCTCACGCACAGCCGACTGACGCTGCGTGGCGTTGCCGAACGGAGTGGCTATCGCTCGGTGGCGGAGATGCGCCGCGCGCTCCGTCGTTGTGCGGTGCCTCCACCTGAACAATTGAATGGCTCGCCGGGATATGCGCGCGCGCGCGAAGCCATCGAGGCTCGTATTCACGCTCATGGGGTGTCCGTTGTGCCCTGCAGTGCATCGTACCCTTTAGCCGTAGACTCGACTGATGAAACGAATCCTCTCCCTTGGAACCGCTCTGATACTGGTGACTCCGGCACGTCCGTGTGACGCTCAGGAGATCGCGCGGACTCGCATCACGCCGAGCGTCGCGACTCAAGCGAATGAGCGGACGACCTCACAGCAGTGCCGTTCGTATGCCGAGTGCGCGCTACGTGTCGAGCCGAGCTTTCTTTATGGTCCGCGCGTCGTCCGTGGCATCGAGGGAGTTCCAGTGGCGCGACTCGAGAAGCTGAGCAGCGCCGAGATGATGCAGCTGTTCGCGGGCAGCGACTCCGCCTCATGGTATGGGCATCGCTTCATGCGCACCGAGCGAGTGAGTCGAGCCCTCACTTTTTGTGGAATTATCCTCGCGGGCGCCGGACTCGGACGACCAGACCAGATAAACGCCCTTTCGGTCGGGGGGGCGGCGCTGTTGGTGGTCAGCACCCCCTTTGGCAATGCATCCGCGCGGTACCTGAGCCGAGCAGTCTGGTGGTACAATCTCGGGCTTGCGACACCGGCCGGACGATAGTCAGCCAAATCGCGGCTCTTCCACGACGCGGGCGAAGTTTGCCCAGGCGTGTCCAGGGCACGAAGTGAGTCAGCCTACAGCTGGGGATTGCAGCGGAAAATGAGGGTCATGCGAGATCGCTCGCGAGCACGACGAATTCGTTCGTGCTCGCGGGCGATCGCTCATCGTACGAGTGCGACACTGTTGATTGCGACACTGTCAGCGTGTCACCTAATGTCGCAAATGCACGCCGTCCGTCGCACAATCCCCATGGCTCAGCGAGCGGCGTGGGATAGGATCGATGCGGCGCGGCTCGAACTGGCTGGATGACGACGACGTCTCCTCTGCGCGAAGGCGCGCCGGCGATCCAGACAAGGAAAAACTCATGACACCAGCCTCCGGTCACCGTCCGCATGGCTCTCCGAAGATCCTACTCGCTGGAGTTGCGATGTTTGCACTCAGCGCCTGCTCGGAGAGTTCGCTCTCGCCGCCAAGTCCAATCGCAGGCCCGAGCAGGAGTATCAGCTCCGTCCCCAGCGACGAACAGGCGAGGGTGAACGACCTGACGCGTAGTATTGCACTTGCGCTCTCCAACTCCGGGTTGCGGAATCAACTCCGCATCGACCTCCGCGATTCGCGGCATACCAAGGAGCACAAGCTGGAGCTACGCAGCTACTTGAAGGGCCAAAACGGCGGGCTTCTTCTCGCGCAGATGGCGCGCGTGACCGGGGCGACTCGAGATTCGCTCATGGTTCTGGTGAACGGAGTGCGACCGCTTGAGTTCTACATGCCCGTCGCCGCACATCGCGAGAGTTGGTCAGGCGGTCAGGATCTCCTGGTCGCGTCGCAGCTCGCGGAAAAGGACATCCCTGTCGGCTATGATCTGGCTGGCCAGGCAGTTCAACTCAGCCTTTCCCAGCCGCCATCAACTCCGACTCTCACCCTGGTGCCGATCGAGACGGACTTCGCTAGTCCTCTGGATGCGACCCGGTACGTGAACACCAACGCTAAAGGGGGAACGACGATCGGCACCTTCGCACTCATCGACCCGTGTTCTGATCCGACGGCGCCGGGGTGTCAGTCAGGAACCAATCCTCCAGGGATTCCGGACGCGGCGTACCTCACGGCGCTGAACTTGGCCGACGTGCATGAGCCGTGGACCAAAGGCGTCCCCGAGCTAGAGTTCCATGTTCACGGGCCACAGAGCAAGGACTACCCGCTGTACGGAGAAGATCTCTCGTGCGCAGGTGAACTCGCTCCAGGGACTCAGTACTGGGACCAGAATGCCAACAACTGGAGCGCTCCGATCGGGGCTGGAGCGCCGCTCATCATGTCACGTTACAACATCAACAATTTTCAGGCCCGCTTCCCCGGCGAGGCCGTGCACTACCTCATCTGGGAGGATGACAACGCGGCGTGTAAGACGGTGACGGATAAGGATATGAAGACGATATTGGCGACATCAATCGGCCAGGCGGCCGGGGCCGGAAACTTGGCAAGGAGGGGCGGCCCTCTAGCAGTGGTCGGAGCGGTGGCCTTCTCCTTTACCGTGAGCCTCATCACGAACGGCGCCTCACTGCTACTTGGCAACGACGACTATGTCGGCGCCCTGATCGCCGTCAAGGGAACTCCAGATGAAGCGCTGTACCCTAACATGACGCACGTGGTGAAGGATGGAGGCACAGCCGTTGGAAGCGCTCGCATCGAGTTTGTCTGGCCGACCACGGCGGCGGCGTCTGTCACGCCGAGCGCACCGTCCGTTGCCCTGAACCAATACCAGTCCACCACGCTGTCGGCGATCGTCAGGGACCAATATGGGAGCACGATGAGCGGTCATCCCATCAGCTGGCGCTCAGACAACACCAACATCGCGCGGATTGACGACAACGGCAGTATCTACGGCGCGAACGCAGGAAGCACGACCCTATATGTTCGCGCCTGTGATCCGGACTGCATCGACGGTCCTGTGAGCGTGACCGTTCGTCCCGACGTGCTACCACTCTCGGTGACAACCAGTGGTCCCACCGTGGTCACCGGCTGTCCGTGTACCTGGACCGCGACTGCGACTGGGGGAACGGCGCCTTATTCCTACCAATGGACCGGCGTGTTGTTTGGCACGGGGCCGTCGATATCAGGAACACCGAGCAGTTCGGGATCTCTCAATCTCACGGTGACCGACGCCGCAGGGCGCACGGCGTCGTCGTCGCGATTCGTCAGCGTTTACTGAGGTCACTCTCGTGGCTGGGCGGCTCTGTACGCGCTGTCCTCGCGTCAGATCCACTAGCCGTTCCACCAGGGCGGGCGAATTGAATCTCTCGGCTTCGAGGGGCCATCCGGTCAGGCCTCTCGAAGCTGATCGCCCGCGAGGTGTGCGCGTCGTAGAGAGCGAGGGCGGCGACACGCTTCAAGTCACCGTGAGTTGACCGGCTTTTGGCCCTCACACCGGCGCCGTCCAGCGCCCTCCTGAGCGGTGATCCGCTTCTGCTCGGCAGGACCCGCCTGCGGCTGGGGCGCTCAAGATGTCCGCGGCACAGTTGCGCCCCCAGCCGGGCCGACTATGTCGAGCGGCTCGGAGAAGGATTCGCCCGGATGTCAGCGTAAGCGGCGCGCGGGCGGGGTGACCGCCCGCTACCGTCGACCGTGGACGGCTACTAACGTCGGGAATGCCCACCGCCGCGATCGCCACCGACGCCGACCTGGACGCGATCGCCGACCTGGTGAACTCGGCCTATCGGGGCGATTCGTCGCGCGCCGGCTGGACGACGGAGGCGGACTACCTCGGGGGGCAGCGCACCGATGCGGAGCGCTTGCGGGAGCAGCTCACGGCGACGCCGGGTGCGGTGATGCTGACGCTGCGCGACGACGACGCTACGCTGCTCGGGAGCGTCTGGCTCGAGCCGCGTGGTGCCGACGTGTGGTATCTCGGGATGTTCACGATCCGCCCGGACATCCAGGCGCAGGGGCTCGGGCGCACGCTGCTCGACGAAGCGGAGCGATTCGCGAGAGCGCGCGGCGCGGGGCGGATGCGCATCTCGGTCATTCAACTGCGCGAGTCGCTGATCGCGTGGTACGAGCGGCGCGGTTTCCGGGCGACGGGCGAGTCGGTGCCTTTTCCGTACGGCGACGAGCGAAACGGAATTCCGCTGCGCGACGACCTCCAGCTGCTCGTATTCGAGAAGTTTCTCGGTAGCTGATCAGGTGCAGATCCCTCGCCTCGCTTCGCTCGCTCGGGATGACACCGCCTCAGGACATTCGCGCGCGATGAAGGCGGCGTCTTCCGACGTGCTGCGCAGCGTGGCAGCTTAGCGGCTGCCCCCAGTACGACATCCTGCAGAGCGCCCACGCCATCATGATGACCCGTTCTCGTCGCAACCTTTCCCTCCACGCCGCGATCGCCCTGTCGAGCGTCGCGGCTGCCTGCCGAACGACGGCGCCGAAGCCGGCACCGACGCCGGCACCGGCCACTCCGCCGGCGGCCGTCGTGCCGGCCTATCTCCAGCCGCTCGCTTCGCTGTCGGCGCATCACATCGTGCCGCTGCCCTCTTCTGTCGTCGCGGGCACGGGGGCGCCGTTCGCACTGTCGGCCACGACGTCGATCGTCGTTCCGGCCGGGAACCTCGAAGTGCAGCGGATCGGCGAGCAACTCGCGATGATCATGCGGACGTCGACCGCGTTCGCAAACCCGATCACGCAGAGCGATGCCCAAGCTCCAGCGGGTTCGATCGTGCTGCGGCTCGGCGGGCCCGCGTCGCTCGGCAAGGAGGGATATGACCTGACGATCAGCGCGGACTCGGTGCGGATCCTGGCGGCGTCGCCGGCAGGACTGTTCCGCGGAACGCAGACACTTCGCCAGCTCCTGCCGACGGGGATCGAATCCCAGATCAGCTTCGGGCGGCGCGCGCAGTGGACGGTGCCGGCCGGCCAGATCACCGATCATCCGCGGTTCGAGTACCGCGGAGCGATGCTCGACGTCGCACGGCACTTCTTCACCCCGAACGAGGTGAAGGAGTTCATCGACGTGCTGGCGCTCTACAAGATGAACGTGATGCACCTGCACCTCGGCGACGATCAGGGATGGCGCATCCAGATCGACTCGTGGCCGAAGCTCACTACCGTGGGCAGCGTCACCGAGGTGGGCGGCGGACCGGGCGGGTTCTACACGAAGGCGGAGTACGCGGACCTCGTGCGCTACGCGCAGGACCGGTACATCACGATCGTGCCCGAGATCGACATGCCGGGTCATACGAATGCGGCGATCGCGGCGTATCCGCAGCTCGGCTGCAGCGCCAAGACGCCAGGCATCTTCGGCGGGACGCAGCCCGCGGGGGTGTACACCGGCACGCAGGTGGGCTGGAGCGTGTTCTGCCCCGACAGCGAGGTGGTCTACCGCTTCGTCGACGACGTGGTGAAGGAGCTCGCCGCGATGACGCCCGGACCCTACATCCATCTCGGTGGCGACGAAGTGCACGTGCTGCAGCTGCCGCAGTACGTGAAGTTCGTCGAGCGCGTGCAGGACATCGTGTACAACAACGGCAAGACGTACATGGGGTGGGAGGAGGTCGGTCGCGGGCGGTTGCGGCCCACCACCGTCGTGCAGCAGTGGAAGAGCGACAGCGTTCCCCCCGCGGTGACGCAGGGCGCGAAGGTCGTGATGTCGCCCTCCAACAAGGCGTACATCGACATGAAGTACACGCCCGGCACGGAGCTCGGGCTCACCTGGGCGGCGATCATCGAGCTGCGGCCGTCGTACGAATGGGAGCCGACGACGTACATGAAGGGAGTGCGCGAGGATCAGATCCTCGGCGTCGAAGGCGCACTGTGGAGCGAGACGGTGCGCAACATCGGGTCGGCGCTCTACATGACGCTGCCGCGGCTGCCCGCGCTGGCCGAGGTGGGGTGGACGGCGCCCGCGCAGAAGAACTGGGAGGGATTCCGCGAGCGGATCGCGGCGCATGCGCCGCGGTGGCGGTTCCTCGGGTTCAACTACTATCCGTCGCCGCAGGTGAACTGGGACGGCAACGCAAACACGGCTAAAGCCAACACGAACCCTGTCTTTTAGCGTCCACGACTGCTCGCTGGCGCGGCGCGCAAACCCTCGAGGAAGTCCGTCAGCACCTCGAGGTTCTCGCGCAGGAGGGGCGCGCTCTTGGCGTTCTTGGCGAGGCCGAAGGAGCCCTCGACGGAGGCGACGATGAAGGTCGCGACCTTGCGGGCGTCGACATCGCGGCGCACGGAGCCGTCCTTCCTGCCCCGCTCGAGCGCCTGGGCGAACGATTCGATCCAGGTCTCGAAGACGATGGCGACTCGGCGGCGGAAGCGCTCGTCGAGCGGAGACATCTCCTGCGCGAGGTTGTTGAGCGGACAGCCCAGCTCGACCTTGTCGACCAGGCGCTCGTCGCAGAACTCATCGGCGACGACCTTGAGCACCATCTGGATCCCGGAGATCGGATCGCCGGTGTAGCTGGCGAGTGGACCGGTCCAGCGGGTCAGGGTGAGCCCCCGGATCACCTCGTCGATGACGGCGTGCGCGAGATCGGCCTTGTCGGCGAAGTGGTGATAGAGGGCACCCTTGGTGACGCCAGCGTTGGCGAGGATGGTATCGAGTCCGGCGCCCTGGTAGCCGTGGCGATGGATCTCCTGGAACGCGGCGGCGACGAGGCGCTCGCGCGTCGCCTCTGGGGCGCGAACGCGCTTGTCGCGGGATCGCGGCGCGGGCGAGCGGTTGGCACGAGCGGGCATGGTCGCGGAGAGCTCTGGTGAGATCGTACCGCTCGGTATGTAAGCACCGGAGCCCGCTGCCGTCAATTGCCCTTGACGCGCCACGCGCACCATTTTACATACCGACCGGTCTGTATTGGTGACTCTACCCGCTACGCCGGCGTGAGGTTCCCGGCGTGCACCGATCTACCTCCACGGAGCAGCCTATGACGCTCGCCGCCATCGCCACCGCGCCTCCGCTCGAGGCCACCCCCGCTAGCCGCCCGCCCCTCCGCATCGCGACCCGCGAGGTGTGGCGCGCCGAGCGAATCCGACACCTCGCGCGCGAGAAGGAGCTCACCCGCGCGCGCGACGTGCTGAACGAGGAGCGCCGCGCGCTCCCCGTCGTGCCGATCGAGAAGGACTACCTCTTTCAGACCGCGGAGGGGCCGGCGCGATTGATCGACCTGTTCGAGGGACGACAGCAGCTCATCGTCTACCACTTCATGTTCTTCCGCGAGTCGGGCGAGGGATGTCCCGGGTGCTCGTTCGTGGCGGACAACGTGCCCCACCTCAGCCACCTGCACGCGAAGTCCACGACGTTCGCCCTCGTCTCGCGCGCGCCCCTGGCCGAGTTGGAGCCGTTCAAGCGGCGCATGGGATGGAGCCTCCCCTGGCATTCGTCGTACGGCTCCGACTTCAACTACGACTTCCACGCCACGACGGACGAGTCGGTGTGCCCCGTCGAGTACAACTACCGCTCGAAGGCGGAGCTCGAGCGCGCCGGCCAGACGTACCATGTGAAGGGGGAGCAGCCGGGGACGAGCGTCTTCCTGCGCGAGGGAGACCAGGTCTTCCACAGCTACTCGTCGTACGGACGAGGGCTCGACGCGATGCTCGCGGTGAACAGCTGGCTGGACATCACGCCGTTCGGACGCGGCGAGGGGTGGGACGGGATGCCCGACCTCAAGGCCCCGGTGCGGCACCACGACCGCTACGACGTCTGAGGACCTCCGCCATGTGTCCTTTCTGCCTGAGTGCCGCCGCGGCGTGGGGCATCGCCGCCGCGACGGCTTCGACGGGAGGCCTCGCCGCGCTTCTCGTCATGCGTCGCCCCGACCACACCGACCACGAACCCACTGCCGAGGAATCGCCCCGATGAGCGTCAATGCCGAACTGCCCCGTGTCGCGTCGCGAGAGGAATGGCTGGCCGCTCGCATCGAGCTGCTGCGCAAGGAGAAGGAGCTGACGCGCGCGCGCGATGCGTTGAGCGCCGAGCGTCGCCGACTCCCGATGGTGAAGATCGAAAAGGACTACCGCTTCCAGACGGTAGAGGGGGAGCGTCGACTGGTCGACCTGTTCGACGGACTGCGGCAGCTCGTGGTCCATCACTTCATGTGGATCGACGAGGCGGACGAGGGGTGCAAGGGGTGCTCGATGCAGGTCGATACGATCGGAGACCTGCCCGTGCACCTGCGCGCGGCCAGGACGAGGTTCGCCTTCGTCTCGCGAGCACCTCTGACCAAGCTCGAGGCGTATCGGTCGCGCATGGGGTGGAGCATCCCGCTGATCTCCTCGGCGGGGAGCGATTTCAACTACGATTTCCATGCGACACTCGACCCGCGCCGCGGCGCGACGACGTACAACTTCCGCGACGTGACGCAGCTCGGCGGCGCGATGGCGACGTTCGTGGGCGACCTGCCAGGGGTGAGCGTGTTCCTGCGCGACGGGAGTGACGTGTACCACACGTACTCGGCATACGCGCGAGGCACGGAACCGGAGAGCAACCTCTTCGGCGTCCTGGATTTCACGCCGCTCGGCCGTCAGGGCGACAACGGGCCGCAGAGCTGGGTGCGTCACCACGACCGGTACGAGGAGGCGCCGGTGTCACTGGGACGGCGACGCGGCGAGACGGTTGCTGTGTGAGTTGGTGAGTTGGTGAGTTGGTGAGTTGGAGCGCTGTCCCGGCGACACCCTGGAGCAACGGCGCACCTTCCGGCAGGATCAGGGTGTTTCTCAACGGCTCGCGGCCGGGCCCGCTCCATGCATCGAGCGGGCACCGGCCGCGTGGCATATCCGACATCGCCGTCGCAGAGTAGCTTCGCGGTAGGTGGAGAGCAGGTCGCCAGCGACAGCGAACCCCGGAGACCGATCATGGGCAAGATCTCGGACATGTGGAGCAAGGTCACCGGAGAAGTCCCCCCTGCTCCGCCGGCGAAGCCGGGGCGCGCCGATGGCCCGGCGTCGCGATCGATGATCTACTCGTCGGGCGCGTTCGTGCTCGGCGTGAGCGACGACCAGCGTCGGCGGCTGGAGAGCTTCGGCATCTCGCACGTCGGCAAGGTGCGCGAGGGGAACGAGGATCATTTCGTGATCGCCTCGCTGCAGCGCTCACTCGAGATCCGGCAGACGAATCTCGAGGACCGCGCCGTGCTCGATCCGTTGTGCGGGCCGAAGGCGTATCTGTACGCCGTCGCCGATGGCGTGGGCGGACAGGAGGGCGGCCGACTGGCGAGCGGGATCACGATCCAGACGATCGTAGAGTATCTGTTCGAGACGGTGGGGAGCTATCACGCCGTCTCACCGGGCCAGGAGCACGCGTTCAAGGATCCCCTTCGCAGCGCCGTCCAGCGCGCGCATGACAAGCTGCTCTCGACGTTCGGGCTGCCGAACGGGGGACCGGCGACGACGCTGACGATCGTGCTCGTCGTGTGGCCGGAGGCGTTCGTCGTGCACGTAGGCGACAGCCGCGCGTATCACCTGCGCGGCGACAAGCTGCGGCGAC
>Ga0157375_10005328_pt1 | contig 11175 bp, 9 predicted proteins | sample M35metaG_FD_115311 | JGI IMG/M metagenome (GOLD analysis project Ga0157375, IMG submission 115311) | Miscanthus rhizosphere microbial communities from Kellogg Biological Station, Michigan, USA - M3-5 metaG | ecosystem: Host-associated > Plants > Roots > Rhizosphere > Soil | place: USA: Michigan...
CCTCAAAATCGGATAGCTGCCCCACTCGAAACTGGTAATCCCGCGTGTATCGAATGTCGTCTCTTCGAACAGCGTCCAACTCGACGACTGCAGGATCCCACCCTCCACCTGGTTGCGCGCGCCATCTGGATTGACGATCTGCCCGCAATCCACCGCGCACGCCGCACGCTCCATCTTCACCGTGCCCGTGTCGCGTTCAACCATCACTTCCACGGCAATCGCGCAGTAGGCCATCAGATTCTTGTACATCGCAAAGGCGAACCCCACCCCTTGCCCGGGTTGGCGTGCACTGCCGCGCGCCGCTTTCCAGCCGAAACGCTCCGCCGCCTGGTGAATCACGTCGCGCGCACGCGGATCGTCCAGATGCCGCAGCCGAAATTCGACCGGATCCGCATGTGCCGCTGCCGCAAGTTCGTCCATGAAACTCTCGATGGCGAACACGTTGATGTATGCGCCGAGCGATCGCATCGCCGACACCCGGATCGGCATGTCGGGCAGGAAGTGCTCCTGGACATGAAGGTTCGGCACCCGATACAGCGGCACGCTGTTGCGATCGCCCCCACCTTCAGGCATCGGAATCTCCTTCGGCGGCGCCGGCTTGAGCGGTGTGGCCAGCGCCCATGTCGGCATCAGGCGCCCGGCATTCTCTATCCGGTTGTTATGCGTGTTGCTCCAGATCTCGCACTTCCAGTCCACCATCTGCCCCGACGCATCCAGCGAAGCGGTCAGGTCCGTCGTCATGGCAGGTCCGAACGGCTCCCACATGTGTTCCTGCTCGCGCATCCACTGCACCCGTACCGGTCGCCCGGGCACCGCTCGCGCAATCAGCGCTGCGTCGGCGGCGACGTCGTCGGCGCCGTTGTGTCCGTAGCAGCCGGAACCTTCCACATGCACGCACCGCACATGGTCCGGCGGCATCGAGAGCATCTCGGCCAGGCCCTTGCGCAAGGGAAATACGCCTTGCGTGTGGGTCCAGACGGTCATGCGCTCGCCTTCCATCAACGCCAGCGCACAAGACGGCCCGATCGAGCCATGTGTCAGGTAAGGCTTGGTGAAACGCGCGTGCAGAGTCTGCGCGGCAGCCGCGGCGGGCGCGCCCTTCCCGGCGACGGTAATCTCCTGCGCCGGTAACCGGCGCAAGGTCTCGTGGATCGTCGCCTGATCCGGCAGCGGCGGCCCCGCGTTCCAGCGTGCGGCGGCGGACAAGGCCCGCATCGCGAGAATCGCGCGCCATTCGTCGTCGGCGACGACGGCCAGATAGCTGCCGTCGCGCACGACCTTGATCACGCCCGGCATCGCCTCCACCGGCGCGATGTCCACCGACGCCAGTGTCGCGCCATAGGCGGGCGGGCGCACGGCGCGCGCATGCAGCATGTTCGGCAGGCGCATGTCCTGCACGTAGCTCGCGCCTCCGGTGACCTTGCCTGGAATGTCGACGCGCTGCATCGGCTGGCCGATGATCGTAAAGGTGCGAGGATCCTTGAGCGGCAGGCCAGGTTGCGCCTGGCGATGCAGATCCACGCCACTGACGGCCTCGCCAAAACTGATGCTGCGGCCGTCGGCGGCGTGGATCGCGCCGCTCTGCACCGCGAGCGTCGCCGCGTCGACCTGAAGCTTCGCCGCCGCCGTCTGCAGCAGCAAGCCCCTCACCTGTGCCGCGGCGTTGGCGATCGCGGTGCCGCTATCGGCCACCGAATGGCTGCCGGCCGTATAGCCTTCGTTTGGCGTGGTGGCGGTGTCGGCGGTAAGCAGGGTGATGCCGGACGGCGCGACGCCGAGCTCTTCCGCGGCGATCTGGATGAACGCCGTGCGGATGCCGGTGCCGAGTTCGGCCTTGCCGGTAAACACGGTCACGTGTCCGTGCGTGTCGATCCTGATCCATGCATCGAGCATCGGCGACGTCTTGAGACTGCCCGGCAGATCGGGCGCAGACGCGGTGAAGGTGCCGGCCTCGGTAGTCGTGGTCTGCGCCAGTGCACGCGAAGCCGCCTCCGGCAGCAGCGTGAAGGCCACCACCACGCTGCCGGCCGTGAGAAACCGGCGCCGCGCGGCGTTCTCCGGCTCTTCGTGGAGGGTGTCGGGCTTCATGAGCGACTCCCGTTCGATGCGCCGCGCGCTTCGAGAATGGCCGCGAGGATGCGCATGTGGGTGCCGCAACGGCACAGGTTCGGCTCCATGTGCGCGCGGATCTCTTCGTCCGAAGGCCAGGGCGTACGGTCGAGCAGCGCCTGCGCGCGCATCACCATGCCGGCGATGCAATAGCCGCATTGCGCCGCCTGCTGGTTGATGAATGCGCGCTGCAGCTTGCCCGGTTGTTCGATCGTGCCCAGCCCTTCAATGGTCCGCACTGCCCGTTCGCCGATCGCCGCTACCGGCATCAGACACGAGAACACCGGCTCATCGCCGACAATCACCGTGCACGCGCCGCATTGTCCAAGCCCACAGCCGTACTTGGCGCCGTGCAGTTGCAACTGGTTGCGAAGTGCGTAAAGCAGCGGCGTGGAAGGGTCGATGTCGAGCGTGTGGCTCTCACCATTCACGGTCAGTGTGATCATGGTGCGGGTTTCTCCTTTCGGTACTTCGCCACATCGGCGGCTGTCAGCGGCCAGGGCGCCTCTTTGCTGTATTGCGAGCGCAGGTAGCGGGCGAGGTCCGCGATCTGCGCGTCGGTCAGCATGCCGGCGAACGGCGGCATCAGGCGGGCCGGCGTGCTGCCTTCGGGCGGCAGGCCGTCGAGTATCAAACGCACGACGTTGCGCGGGCTGTCGCTGTTCACGGCCGTGCTCTGCGATAGCGACGGCCTGCCGCCGATCGTCTCCATCGGCGCGTGCGCCGCGTGGCAACTCGCGCACGCGGCCTGGAACAGCGTGGCGCCGGCCTGCAGGCTGGCGGCGTCGGCAGCGGGATTTGCCTTCGGCGCGGTCGAAAGTTGCGGCGCGGGGTCGGAGGTTTGCATCGACATGACGTAGGCGGCCATGGCTTCTACGTCAGATTCCGAAGCATTGGCAAGCGAACGCGTCACCGGCAGCATGGGACCGGCCGCTGCGCCATGTTCGCTTGCGAAGCCCGTGCGCAGGTAGGACGTCAACTGCTCGCGGGTCCAGGGCGTGGGCGCATGCAGCAGCGTCTTGAGCGAAGGCGCATCCCAGCCGTCGATCACGCCGCCGTCGAAGGCCTTGCCGCCTTTCTCCGCGCCGAGCAGGTTCATCGGCGAATGACAGGCGGCGCAGTGGCCGAGCGTGTCGACGAGATAGTGCCCGCGATCCAGTTGCGCATCCTGTTGGCGGCTCATCGGCACAGGTGTGCCGGGATGCAGGAAAAGCAGGTTCCACACCGCGATGACCGGCCGGAAGTTCAGTGGAAAGATCAGCTCGTTCGCGGGTGCGCTTGCCTGGATCGGCGTGCGCGACATCATGAACGCATAGACCGCCCCGATATCTTCGTCGCTCATGTGCGTGAAATGGACGTAGGGAAACGCGGGATAAAGGAGATGGCCGTCGCTCGACACGCCGCGCCGCATGGCCCGCTTGAAAGCTTCGAGCGACCAGCTGCCGATGCCCGTCTTCGCATCCGGCGTGATGTTGGTGGAGTAGAGTGTGCCGAACGGCGTGTCGATCGGCAGGCCGCCCGCGAAAGGCTTGCCACCCTTCGCCGTGTGACAGACGATGCAGTCTCCCACCGCCGCAAGCTCGGCGCCGTGCCGGATCATGGCCGCATCCGTCGCGGCGGCGGGCGTTCCCGCCGCCAGCGCGGGCTCCGACGCCGCGCGCCATCCCGCCACCCCGGCGATGCAAAGCCAGGCGATCAATACCACCGTAGCCCTACCCATCATCCAGCCTCCATGGAACGCATGAACGTGAATGCCGATCCTTGCCCGATGACGAGCGTGAGGGAAAGCGGCATTACACGCACCGGCACCCGGTCATACACGTACATCTGGTCGATCGTCACGGTGCCCGTGGCCGCATCATTGGCTGGCGTGGAGCGCGTGTCCGGAAGAATGCCGCGGCCGCTGGCGAAGATGGCGCCTTGCTTCTCGATGGACAGCGGGCCGGATATGACGGTGCCACGGTTGCCGGCTTGCGATGCGCAGGCTGCCAGCACAAGCGTAATGACAGCCGCGCGCGCGAGGCGAGCCGCAATGAATAACCTGCCTTTCATTCTTCTGTCTCTGACTTTTCGTATCGATGTCGCGGAGCCATGGAATCGTGGCGCATACACGATGCGTGCAGTGAAGCATAACGAAAACGGCCGCTCCTTGCGGGGCTCGGTCTTCCGGGCCTTCGCTAAACGGCGTTTCCTTTGCGTTTCTTGGGCGACCCGCTTCGGTTCCCGTCCTTCGACGATAGCGTCGGCGTCGAAGCGATAGGCCATCAGCGCCGCGAAAGGGACGTGGCTGCGTATGCGCTAGTCAGTGTTCGCCTTGGGCGGTCTGATCCTTCCAGAGCGTCTCGGTCGCGCGCTGCTTCTGTCCCGCATACTCGCGACAAGCCTGGAGAAATTGTGGTTAAACGCGGTGTGTGGATCACCGCGTTGCTACCTATGCGGCGCTAGGCAAGGCGTCGAGGTCGTCAAGCGTGGCGCGGAGATCATATGTTTCACCGGCGCGCCATGTTGGTCGCAATCTGGTGGCGCGCGATGCAAGCATGTCGATTCGCAGCGCAGACAGGAGGGATGGCACCGGCAGATACGGGCAACTGCTCGCCGCCGGATCGGGGGCGAAGATTTGAAACCGGCGTTAGTTACGCGGTCTTTCGACGTGCGCGCGCACCGATAGTGCTCTTTGTCTTGTAGCTGACACCATGCTGCTCGAGGTATTCGCGGATCAATTGCCGAACCACCTGCGAGGGTGTCAGGTCCTGCGCTGCGCACAGTTTTTCGAACGCTTCCTTCTTCGCGGGATCAATTAGAATCGTGAGCCGGGCGCTTTTCGTTTCCATGACGGGGCCGAATCCATAGATGTTAATTTGATTATAATACATCGCTCGACCCGAGTCATCTTCATGCTGGCAAAGCGGGTAGCGCGGGAGATTCACGCTCACCAGCCCATGCTTCGTCATTGGGCTATCTGAAAGCCGGCAACGGCGCGGCTGTGTGCCCTAAAGACCCGCGCTGGACCGCAGCACATGCTGCTGCCAACTTCGTTGTCGCTCCTGCGGTCATATTCCTCCCCCCCGGGGAATGCACCTGTTCAAACGGTCCGTGCCGTGCGAGCGGAACTCCACCTACGACGAACGATTCAGCTCAACCAGCTTGCCCACGTCGATCCCAGTTTAGGCCCTTGCCATACTCGATACGAGTGGCAGTCGCATGAAGATTCACCGCGTGCCGAGCTTGAAGTGCGCACGCACGATCAAGCATTGCTGTATGGGACGGAAGTCCGCCGGTACCCTTCCACGCAAAAACAGTGACGTTGTGCGGGCTGCCTTCCGATGGCGCGAGAGCCACCGCTCCGGCAAAGACTTCCCTGAGCGAGCGCAGGTAGCGATGAAAGTCAGGTTCGTCCGTCACCAGGTTAGCTACCAGCACGCCGTCTTCACTCAGCCTGCGGCGACAGGCTTCGTAAAACGCATCGCTGCCCAGCCTGGCTGGCAGGCCGTCGGCACTGAAGCCATCGACCAGCAGCACATCGGGCCGGTGACCCGGGACGTTGACATACTGCGCGCCATCGGCACACACCACCGTAAAACGCCCATCATCGCGCGGCACGTGAAACCGGTCACGCAGCGCGATGACATCCGGGTTGATTTCCACCGCAGCAATGGTCGTGTCCGGCAAATGGCGATAGCAGTATTTCGCCAGTGAGCCGCCGCCCAGCCCGATCATGGAAATGCGGCGCGGAAAAGGCCGGAACAGCAGGAAACCCATCATGGTGCGCGTGTACCCTAACGCAAGAGCAAAAGGATCACGCCGCAACATCGTGCTCTGGACCCCGCGCGCGTCGAAGTACAGCGACACAACCTGATCGTTCTCTATGATCAGTGGCCTGTTCGGATTTCGTTTTCTTTTCTTGAGCATGATCGTACGAGTCGTTACGCGGCCAAATTTGCGGATACGTACAGAGTGACTGTCCCGTCTCAAGCGGATCAGCAGGATACCTGCACATGTGGAAATCGCAGAAACCGCCGCAAGCGTCGTACTTTCGTCAGACCGCCGCGTCGCCACGCAGTCGCACTCAATGCATGAAACTTGCAGCTACCTGCGCAAGGAAACTCCGCAGTTGCGGGTCCCAGCTTTCATCCTGCACCGCTATGTCGACCGTACCGAGACGCTTCATCTCCCGATCCAGATGGACCGCTCGAAGCCATTTTGGACGCACTGGAGTTCGAAAGAACCGTCCCTCGTCGTCCAGGAACAGACAGGGCCGTTGCCTGTATCGCGCCCCGAATAGGGAAGTTGCGTCCTGGACATGCCTGGCCGATTCCTTCTGATAGACGAAGATGACGTTGATCCCGCAATCTTCCAGGCTGTCGCAGATATCAGAAAAGCGATACAGCATCTGAAATCCGCGTTCGCCCGCCTTGCCCACACCGATGACGATCAGCCCCCGACGGCCCATCAGGTCTCGCAAGAACCGATGCGCGTAATCATGAGACAACAGCGAAATACTGGTATCAATCACGTCAATCCTCCTGCCAACGCCTGTGAACGCTCCGTCTCGCACGATCTGAACGCCGAGACCGAAAAAACGAAGGAAGCCAGCGAACAGACTATCGCTCTCACCATTGCTGAACTCTGATGATGCTTACATTATCATTGTATGTGCGTGGATGATCGAGAACCCGCCCGCCGCTTCCGCGCCAACTCTGCGCGCGAAATGCGATGACGCCCCCAGCCGGTTCTCGCCTGTGGCCTGTCGCACCGGCTAGAGGTCGAGCCGGCAGTTCCGCCCGCGCAGATCGTCAATCAACGGGACGATCGCCAGCGCTGTCAGCAGTGCCGCCAGGGGCGTTGTCGCCGCGTATCCAATGTGGCTGAACCCCGCCGCCCCCAAAATGCCACCGGCCAGGAACATGCCCAGCATAGTTCCATGCACTTTCAGCTTCGCGCGATTGGCTTGCACGGACGGCGTGGCCGTATCCGTCCAAGGGGAATTCCAGTAGAAGAGCTTGCCGAGCTCGATGCCGATGTCGGTCACGATGCCCGTCATATGGGTAGTGCGGATTTCCGCCCCGGACAGTTTGGTAACCATGGCATTTTGCAGCCCCATGATGAAACAGAGGAGCACGACTGCAGCCGGTACGAACAGGGCTCCCCACAAGGCGAGGTGGCTGCCGAGCAATCCGAAGCACAGCAGCAGGCTAGCTTCGATCAGCAAAGGCAAAGCGTACTGGCTATTCAGGCGCCTGCGACGCCCCCAGTTGACGAGCACGGTCGAGCAGACCGCGCCCAGCAGGAATGAGATCAGCGACCCCGCGCCGGACAAAACCAGCGTGACGTCGCCCAGTGCAGCCTGGTCGGCAATGGCGGATACGACACCGCTCATATGGGACGTGTACTGCTTTACCGCGAGAAAGCCGCCGGCATTGGTCGCGCCGGCCACGAACGCGAGCGAGAAGCCTAGCTGCTGGTCGCCGGCGGCAGTCCGGTCCTTCCCCGTCAGAGCCCGGAAATAGTCTGCTGGCATCAGTTATTGACTCGTGTGTTTGCTTGCACCCCGCCCGGCCCAGGCAGGAACCGGAGAGGCAAGCTGTTCTCTGGACTTCCATGCGCTCCGGAAGGCCTGCATTGCCGATGCCCCGAACGGACGCAGCATCACTTTCCCGTGAATGCCACCTGAGCGTCGTGTGTGGAACCGGATCGATAAAGCTGCTAGGATGATAACGCAATTACCATAGTCTGGTAACTGGATGCACCTGCAGGTCTCGCGCATCGAGCGGGACGAGATGGAGCTCGACCTCCGTCACGCCGTCGAAAGCATGGAACGCCGCAACCGCGAGGAAGCCGTTCCGGAGCACGCCTTGTCCGGAGAATCAAGCGTCGGACAAGACATCCGAGGACATTGGAGGCAACGACAATGGAACACCTGCTGGTCATCCATTACGTGCTACTGGTCGTCATGGGCTGGCTGATCCTTGGGGTGCTCGGCCTCATCAGCCTGCGCCGCACGCCGCTGGTGGCGCACATGCTGTTTCCGGCTGGCGCGGTGTTCGGCATCCTTCTATTCGGATTGGGCCTGACGGGCGTCTTCGCGAGCTCCCAGGAACTCGTCCTGCCGCTCGGGTTGCCGGACCTGCCCCTTCATCTGCGGCTCGATGGTCTGTCGTCGTATTTTCTCGCGGTGCTCGGCGTGGTGAGCACCGGCGTGAGTGCGTTCTCCGCCGGTTATTTCCGCAAGGGTGAAGGCACGCCGCCGGGGCTTATCTGCTTCGAATATCACGTGTGTCTCGCGAGCATGGCGGTGCTGCTGCTCGCAGACGATGCGTATAGCTTCATGGTCGCGTGGGAAACGATGACCGTGTCGGCTGTGTTCCTTGTAATGACCAATCACCGCATCGCGGAGATCCGCCGGGCCGCCTGGCTCTACTTCCTGATCTCCCATGTCGGTGCGCTCGCGCTCCTGCTGTGCTTCGGCCTGCTCCAAGACAATACGGGTGATTACACGTTTGCCAATATGCGCCAGCAACACCTCGACGGGTTCTGGGCATCCATCGCTTTCCTTCTGGCGTTGTTCGGTTTCGGCGCGAAGGCGGGCATTTTCCCCCTGCATGTGTGGCTACCCGAAGCTCACCCGGCCGCACCGTCACCCGTATCGGCCCTGATGAGCGGCTTTATCCTGAAGGCGGGTCTCTACGGCATGCTGCGCACGGTGTTCGACCTGCTGCACATCCAGTTCTGGTGGTGGGGCGTGCTCCTGCTGGCGCTCGGACTTTTCACCGCGCTGTTCGGGGTCGTATTCAGCGCCATACAGACGGACATGAAACGGCTGCTGGCGTACTCGTCGATCGACAACATCGGCCTGATGTTCGTCAGCATGGGTCTGACGGTCCTGTTTCGCGCGTATGAGATGGACACGCTGGCCGCCCTTTCGCTGACAGCCCTGCTCTATCAGATCGCGAGCCACGCGACGTTCAAGAGTCTGTTGTTCCTCGGCACGGGTTCCGTGCTCCACGCGACGGGCGAACGCAATCTCGGCCGCCTGGGCGGACTGATCCGCTTCATGCCCTGGACCGCCTGGGCGGCGCTCGTGGGCACGTTCACCAGCGCGGGCCTGCCTCCGCTGAGCGGCTTCGTGTCCGAATGGCTGCTCCTGCAAAGCTTTCTGTTCACGCCGGGTCTGCCGAACCCTTTCCTGAACATGGTGGTTCCGCTCGTCGCCGCGTTGATTGCTCTGGTGGCCGCGCTCGCGGGCTACACGATGGTCAAGTTCTTCGGCATCATCTTCCTCGGTCAGCCGCGCGAAGCGAAGCTGACCGAGGCACACGACGCCAGCACCTGGGAACGGGTCGGCTTCGTTTGGCTGGCGGCAGCATGCGTACTGCTGGGGCTGCTGCCGGTGCAGTTTGTGATGGTGCTGGACCGTGTCACGCAGACGTTGGTCGGCACAGGCATCGGGGCAACCGTCGCGCGCAATGGTTGGCTGCTGCTCGCGCCCACCAGCGTAGACCGGGCCAGCTACATGCCGGCCGTTTTCATGCTGTTCTTCTTTGCCTGCTGCGGGCTGGCGTGGCTGGTGGTGCGCGGTCTTTACCATGGACGCCTGCGGCGCGCGCCGCCCTGGGGCTGCGGCTATCCGTTCGTGACCGCGCGGATGCAGGACACTGCCGAGGGGTTCGGACAGCCGATCCGCGAAGTCTTCACGCCGCTATTCAAGATCGAACGACAACTGCCCTCGCCGTTCGACGAACACCCGGTCTACGACGTCGTCGTGAAGGATCGCGTGTGGCCCCTGGTTTATGAGCCGATCGAGCGGCTGGTCAAGCGCGTCGCGGCACTGGCCGGGATGCTCCAGACCGGCCGCATCGCCATTTACCTGATGCACAGCTTTCTCGTGTTGATCGTGCTGCTGATATTGGTGAGACGATGATCACGCTCTCCGGATTGCTCTCCCAGGGACTGGAGATCCTGCTCGCACTGGTGGCAGCGCCACTCTTGACGGGTTGGGTCAACATTTGCCGCGCGAGGTTGCAGAACCGCCGGGCGCCAAGTGTCTGGCAGCCCTATCGGATGCTTCACAAGCTGTTTAACAAGGAGTCGGTCGTCGCTGGGCATGCCAGCCCGCTGTTTCGTGGGGCGCCCTATGTCGTCTGGGCGTGCATGACGCTCGCTTGCGGGATCGTACCCACGCTTTCGACCGACCTGCCGCTGTCGCCGGCCGCCGACGCAATCGCACTGGTGGGCCTTTTCGCGTTCGCCCGCATGACGATCTCACTGGCGGCGATGGACATCGGCACCGCGTTCGGCACGCTCGGCGCCCGCCGCGAGATGCTGGTCGGCTTCCTCGCGGAGCCTGCCTTGCTGATGGTCCTGTTTTCGGCGTCGCTGATCACGAAGTCGAGCTTGCTGACCACCATCGTCGCCACGCTCAGCCATCGCGAACTGGCAATCTATCCGAGCCTCGCATTCGCGGGGATCGCCTTCACGATGGTCTCGCTTGCTGAAAATGCGCGCCTGCCAGTCGATAACCCGACCACGCACCTCGAACTGACGATGATCCACGAGGCGCTGATCCTCGAGTATTCCGGCCGGCATCTCGCTCTGATGGAATGGGCCGCGAGCCTCAAGCTGTTTGCATACTCCTGCATCGGTCTCGCCTTGTTCGTTCCGTGGGGAATCGCGGAGGGCGGCAATCCCACGGCACTGTTGCTTGCCATACCGGCCCTTCTCGTCAAGTTGCTGGCCGGGGGCGCGGCGCTCGCGGCCGTCGAGACGGCCAACGCAAAGATGCGCATTTTCCGCGTGCCCGAGTTTCTTGCGACGGCCTTCCTGCTGGCCGTCATCGGCATGCTCGTCCACTTTCTGCTGGGGGCTTGAATGCACGGGTTCGCGACGCAGATCATCAATTTCCTGGCGGCCATCCTGCTGCTGGTGTCGTTTGCGATGCTCAGCCAGCGCCGCATCCTGTCGCTGATCCATCTGTATACGCTGCAAGGCTTGACACTCGTGTCGGCCAATGTCGTTCTGGGATTCGTCACGGCCGACACGCACCTCTATATCTCCGCGATGCTCACCCTC
>Ga0157375_10005329_pt1 | contig 11174 bp, 9 predicted proteins | sample M35metaG_FD_115311 | JGI IMG/M metagenome (GOLD analysis project Ga0157375, IMG submission 115311) | Miscanthus rhizosphere microbial communities from Kellogg Biological Station, Michigan, USA - M3-5 metaG | ecosystem: Host-associated > Plants > Roots > Rhizosphere > Soil | place: USA: Michigan...
GGTGCGTTTGCCAATTCCTTTGATTCAATTCTTGCCACTTCCCCCCTGCTCTCCTATGCTTTGGTCTCGCCAAGCACCGATCTCAAGAACCTGGACAAGTGGTATGACCGAACGCTCGTGGAACAAAGCGGTCCCTATGTTCTTTACCGTTTGAAAGTAAGGGTCTCCCGCTAATGGCTGGTCCTGCTATCGACCCTATTTATTCAACCCAACTCACACAAACTCGGAACGCGAGCATTGGTTCTCGAGTCTGTCTAGTTTTGATGTTGCTCTTTTCATTGTTCTTCGCAGCTTACCATTCAGACACCGCTTACAGTTCAGACGAGGTCTGGAGCGTAAAGACAGCCAGTCTCGACTACGACGCAGAAATGACCGCTTTGAAATCTGACGTTCATCCTCCGCTGTACTTTCAGCTTCTCCACGGATGGATTCGATTGGTCGGCACAGGCGAGCGCGCCGTTCGAAGTTTGTCGGGAGTTTTCTACATTCTGGCGGCGCTGTCGTTGTATGGACTGGGACGGGAGCTTTTGGGGACCAGGGTTAGCTTATTCTCCACGGCGATTTACGTGTCGAGCCCTTTGGCAATTCTATCGGCGCAGTTCGCCCGCATGTACTCACTTCTATCCCTCCTTTCAATTTTGTCTACCTGGTTTTATTTGCAATTCTGGCTAAAAAACCGGCAGCGCTCGTGGCTTGTAGTCCTTTACGTGGCAGTGAACGTGTTGGGCACGTTTACCCACATCGCTTTCTTTTTTGTACTCTTTGCCCAAGCAGCTTTCGCTTTGCTGTGTTACCGTCGAGTACGAATAAAAACGTTCCCGATTGCAATCTTTTTATCTGCCGTTCCCTACCTATTCCTCTGGGTACCGGTCCTCGTAAAGCAGATCCGAACTTCCTCGGAAGGCTTGGCGTGGGTAAAGTCCCCAGGGCTTTCTATGGTCGGCGACCTGTTTCTGCTTTACGGCGGTGCCTTTTGGATTTTTGTTCCCGTGCTTCTATATCTCTGGTGGAGACACGGTTTTAAATGGTGGGGTGCGCCAGATGAGACCGCTGGTTTTCCCCATCTGCCGTTTTGGCTGTTGATAATAACGTTCTCGACCCCGTTGCTTATTTCCTTCGTCAAACCGATCTTCAACTCGCGCCTTGCCATTGTGGGACTGCATCTGTTCGCGTTGACTGTAGGGGCGATTGCGGGGAAGGTGGCGAACTATGTTTGGCCTCTTCTGCTGATCACACTCACTGTCTGCTTTATAGTGTTGGTCCATCCAGCATCCGAAGCTTGCGACAACCGCGCACTGGCTACTTATTTGTCACAGAATGCGGCTGATGGCGACGCCGCGATATTTACCAGTCTGACACGCTTGCCGGTTGACTATTACCTCGAGCGAACTCCGACACATAAGACTTTGTTTGAAACAAGCTTCCCAACTGAGATCGACAGGCATCCCGGATATGAAGGACGGATTAATGATCCGGCGCGAAGAACAGCACTAGAGCAGGAAGCTCAGGAACTGGTCGATAACATTGAGGAAATGCAGTTAAAGCATCGCGGTCTACGAGTCTTCTTCTTTCATGGTTCACATGCGGAAGTCGACTCGATAATAGAGACTCGGCTAAAGGAGCGTTTTGAGCTGGTTCCCGATCAGGAGGTGCGATGTAGTGAGGGATCGCCTTATTTAAAACAGATATCAGTGTATAGACAAAAAGATTATTAGCATTTTTGGTTTAAGCCGGCCTGGGCTGATCCAGGTGGAGAGCCCGCGCCAATTCCGGATCCGAACGAGTACGCCAAATAATCGAATCCAAATAATAGTGGGCCATATTGAACCCGGCGAAGGCCGAAATAAGAGCCTCGCCGGATATTTGCATTCTAAGCATGACTGTAACGAACAGATGCAAAAACACTGCGGTACAAAAGAAGAGCACTGCACTTCGGTTAACAAATGCAGCCAAGCCGATTGTCGCGCGCGTTTGTCCTTCATACCGATTGCGATTGTGAAACCACGTCAAGCGTAAGTACTGGAAGCTGTGGCCAATGTTTGTTGCGATGCCGGCAATGACAATACCCCACGGGCGCCCCATGGCGTAAATAAATGCGATCCACTGCAGCGGAATAACGAGTGCGAAAAGGAGTAGCTTGGGCTCGTTGAGCACCTTACCTTTGAATCGTTTTTGAAATTGATGAAGGATAAAAAACCCGGCGAACGCAGCATAGCAGGATAAGCAAAAGATTAGACCAAAGCGCGCGATTGAGAATGAGAGCAGCCCTGCTTCAGACGCAGCGTATATGGCCCACGGCAGCATTAGCGAGGAGATTAGAAAGCGTCTGTCAATTGCGAAATCGCTTGTCTCTCCGGTCTTTCGCTTATAAAGCATCACAAAACCGATGTGCTGTTTCGCGACGTGATACTGCGCCCAGGTGATAACGGCGAAAAAAAACAATTTGCTTGAACCCAGACCATACATGATTGGCCCGATCGCCAGCAGCGGAAACAGGACCCATAATCGCCAGCTCAACCGCTGCCTTGCAGTTTTATCCAAATATGTGCGGCTGGTAGTGGACCAAACATGAGGCCCGTCAAGGAGCAGGTTCCACAAAATAAAAGCCGTGATGACGGGAAACCCTGCGCTGAACGCAATTAGAGCGACATATCCAAGCAAAGAGCTGGCGAAAAACCAGAACAGGTCTTCGCGCTTGTTAATAATCCATCCGGGTCTCTGGAAGGCAAGCGTTGCTGTACTCATGTCGGCCGTGTCTGTAAAACCAGGGCATCAAGCTAGTTTTGAGCTGCCGCATTGGTCAATCTACTTCTGAGTGTAGTAGCCCACTCTCCACTGGTGGCATAGATGGCGACGGCTACGAGGGCAATGAGTCCAGCGATAACAGCATATTCGAGGGTTTCCATTCCTGCCTCGTCTTTAAGAAACTTACGAATCATTTGAGACTCCTTAGGGGTTGTTCAGTTTGTGCATATCTGCAAGAGCAAGCTCCGTTCCTGTTTCAAAACATTAACAATTCCTCACTTCCGCGGATTTGGGGGTGCGCGCTGGCGCGCACCTGTCGTAAAACAAAGCTGGCAAAGAATGACGGACGGCTTCACAGCCGGCTGCCGGTTGGAATGCGGGAGCTGTAGATTTGCCAGGTTAACCAAATAAGGCCAAGCGTGAAAAGTTGGACGTGGGTGGCCGAAGCTAGCGGCACAGTTATGAAGGATAGGATGAACAGCATCAATAAGAGTGGGAAACCAATATTTTTTGGGCCGGTCCACATCACAGCCAAAATTAATAATGTGCTGTCATAAATCGGGGTATAGAGACTCAGAAGGACAGTACAGACGATTGCCAGTGCCCATGATAGACGATCTGCTCTGTGCTTTTTCCAAACAAGCCAAAGCAGTGGTAACGAGACCGCCAATAACACGAACCGAAGTATGTCTCCCTGATGGCCTGTAAATAGGCGAAAAGCGGCGCCAATATCAACATATTTCCAAGTCTGAAAAATCTCTGTTGATGAATTCGCCGCAACGTAAAACAACTTGAGAATCCTGAAATAACCCGCGACTCCCCCTGCTCCGACAAGCACGAGCGATAACAAAGCGAGTGTCACCGCGCCAACGGCGAAGCCCAACAGCATTCGCCACTGGAACGTGAGGATTAACATTGGCACGAGCAAAACGAGTAGAGGTGGCTTGTACAGCAACAATGCCAGCGCAAGTCCGGCCCAGATATGGCGACCTTTATAATGTAGACAGAACGCGGTAGCCAATACGCAAAAACCAAATGCCGACGTCTGCCCTCCCCTGATCGCATAAAGTTGAAAAGGAGCAAAGGCCAAGCTCGCCAGCAGGCCCGGAATCAGCCATTCCTTAGGGAATGCGAGTGTCCTTGAAGTGAGTAGATAACCTACGCATAACAACCCGATCGACATTGTGGTCCATAACAGATAGGCCCATAGAAACGGCATCTGGCCCAGTAGTGCAAAGGGCAATACAAACCAGGGAGCATAAACAAAAGGCAAGGATTCGGTATGGCTACCTCCCTCTGACTCATACAAAGCATCCTGCAAAGCAACGTCATAGAGGCGTTCGTGTGGATACTGAACAAAAATGCGACCAGCATTGTGGAATGCTCGGAAGTCACCACCGTCGTAGCCTCGATCACGTGCGATGGTAAATGCAAAAAATAAGAGGTTAGTGGCGATTAAGACGCTGCAGTATGTGCTGACGCGCTGAGGGGTCAACCATTTCATTTTATTTAAGTTCAACCCTCATTTGAGCGTCAGCCGGTAAATAACAAAACTGTCGATGTTGTGACCCGCATCGCGCTGATACCATTTGTCCAAATTTGAGAGATCCTCGTCAGCTTTAACAACTGCGTACGACAGCATTGGTGTAGCTGCCTCCGCCCGGCTGAAGGTGGAGCAAAAGACTTTGTATTCATGTACAGCTTCTTCAATCTCTCGCGCTGAGATCGGTTGAGACCCCACTGTCAGAATAGGATTCGCGCGGTCCACCCCGAATATCTCTCCTCTGACTGAATTGTCATGTTCTAAAGATACGCGCAAGTTCTGATCTGTTACCGCGGCATAATAGAGATATTTGAAAAACCGTAATCGTCGATGCTGTAAATTAGCTGGAGAGAAGACGTATATGTATTCGGACCATAAGACGGGAATCGAAGCAGTCGCAGCAATCGTATGAGTCAATGGCCGATTTGCAAAAACGACACCACTGCGTCCTTTGAGTTCTAAGGCTGCGGCTCTGCCTCTATCGATCTCAACGTTCGTATTCAGTGTCTGAGCTGCAAAGCGGATACTCAGGATCGACCCGATTAGTAATGCCCCAGTCGCGACGTACAGGGGAAGCCGTTTTGGCAGCGGCCGGCGCACAAGACTAAGCGCCAAAAACAATCCAGTTAGGAGCAAGTAGTTCCCGATGTACCACTCATAATGAAAAAGTTGCAACGAACGGCCAGTCAATACTTGCTGGTTAAAGAGCAGGTAGGGGGTAACGATAAATGACAGGACGAACAAAAGTTTTGGTTGGCGCCACGATGATAGGTGGCGCCTGAAAATCGCTAAGCCCAGCAGAATCGCCGCACCATAAACTTCTGGCCCGGCGAATAACTTAGGACGGTGAGTAAACTCCAGTAAGTGGGTTCCATCAAGCCCCGGTACTCGATGCGCTACTAACCAACCATACGGCACAAGCGCCACAAACGCCGCCAGAGCCAGAATGCCAATCACTCCAAAAATAATTCGATAACCGTTAGGCCGGACGCAGATCCAAAGCAGCGTCAAGGTGATCAGCCAGCAAGCGGCCGCTGTCCAAATGAAGAAGTATGAGTAAATAAGAATCACAAACGTTAGGCCAGCGAACGCAGCGGACCACTTCGATTGTTTCACTATTGAACGCCAAATCAGCAAAGCCAGGGCAACAAAAAGTGGAAACGCGAATGCTGGGACATAACGGCGGAGGAAAGGAAACGCAAATGGTACCGGCGGCGATTCCCAGGGCGTTTGGGCAGCGAACATCCCTAAGCACAACACCCCGATTGCACCGGCTGCCGACATGGCTGCGTCTCGGGTAAATTCAAACAAGAATATGAAGAGTATTAGACTGGAAGCAGCCGTCACGAGCGGCAATAAAATTATAAAAGCCTGTGATGCTGATAAATGAAGGATGCGTGCTGGAATTGAAATTGAGTAAGGCGGTATGAACTGGATCGAGAATAATGTCTCGAATTGCGAGCCGTCAGCACCCGAGTAAGGATCATTGCGTCTCGGCCGGCCATTAATTAATGCATTGACGTAGGCTGCATAAACGAACTCGTCGGGGTCAATATAGGCGTGAGCGCCATTCCAAGCTGTACCCCGTTCGTAGCAAAGCACGAGCTGAGGTATCGAAGTGATCACCGACAAAACCACTGCCGTTCCAATAGCCAACTTCCAGTTTGTAGAAGTCACGATGTGAAAGGCTCTCCCAACCGAGCTGCGAAGTGCATCGCGAGCACTTAGGTGTTGATTAAGTCTCGGTGCTCATACTGAAGAATTCGTGCTACCTTCGAATGAAAATAACTGCCTGCGTATCCTCGTATATCTTGGTCCAATTGCGGCTGTCGACTCGGAGCAAACCAGCCAGCGGTACATTCGGCTTTATCATCACTGTCTGAATGCCGTCGCGATCGAGTAGTTCGGACCAGCCTGGCTTCCCCTCATATGCATTGAAAAAACTCACCATTATTTGATCGCCGTAAACATCAGCACGACCATCGATGTAAACCTTGTAATCCGGATACAGTCTCCAAATGATGTACCCGCCCCAGTCGTAGTCATTGAAGATAGGCTGCGGTAGTTTCTGCGTTTTGATGAAGTCTGTTGCCACCGCGGGAAATTGTTCCAGCTCCGTCTTTCCTTGCTCTCTCGACGCTCGGTAAACTCCTGAAACAATTAATACTGTCACGAGGAGCATTAACGATCCGTTTATTGCCAGTTTGATGAACGGCTCCTTTCTAATATTCTCCTCGTCCAGCGCTAACCTACTGGCTGGATGAGTCCCAATCCAATTCCAAAGGTGTTCAGCAACTAAAGGAATAGCGACCAGCGCAAAGAAAGGAATGTTGCGCCCCGAGTGTAGTGCGCCCCAGGCAGTGACAAGAAGCAGTAATAGTTCATACAGACGCGTGCGCTGGTTTGACAACGCGAACACAAACAAACAGGCGAGCAGCAGAAGTGCAAGTCCGAAGAACCGCGGATCGTGAAAGTTTGGTGATCGCCACTCCTGAATATACTGCATCATTGATGACGACTTGAGAGTTTCAAAAGGATAAGTGTACAAACGCAATCCATTCGGGTTCAGACTGACGGCTAGAATACAAATAATCAAAACCCACACGAGCAGCCGGATACGCCGCCAATCAACTGCACCTCGCCCAGGTAATAACAAAGGCTCGAGTGACAAAGCCACGATAGTAAAAAAAAGCAGCGTTGGCCCCAACGCATATCCGGCATGCAAATTGGCCCACAAAATCGTAAGGGGTACGAGCCACCATAAAGTGCGAGCCCGCCCGCCGCGGACATACCGGTCTAATACATATAAAAAAACGCTAGCCAGAAGCATGGAGAACATTTGCGGTCGCACGCCCCATGTAAGCATGGTGGCAAAGGCGCCAAGGAGTATTGCAAACGCTGCGATAACAGGCGGCACCGCCCGACTTCGACAGGTCAGGTAGGAAATACCGAATGAGGCCGTAATAATCAACGCGAAGACTATTATTAATCCCGGAAATCCTAGCGCTCTGAAGATCCCATAGATGAACACTTCCGATAACCATTCGTGGGTTATCCACTCGCTACCAAAGTGAACGCTGGAGAAAATGTCTGTATGAGGAATTGCCCTGGTATCTGCGATGTATTGGCCGGTCTTCAAGTGCCACCAAAAATCGCGGTCGGTTATTGGTTGAGCAGCCCCGGCAAAGATCACCAGGAATGCTACGTAAATTAGCAGCTTACGCGTGGACAGCAATACTTTAATTGTGTTCGTGCTGTGATGAGTCGTGGAAGCGTTGGTCTCTGGATCCGCGAGCGCTGGCTCGGCTTCCGGTAGTCTGGTCATTCCCGCGTCACCTTACCGTCAAAACCACAGAGTGTCTAGAGTTCCTTACGGTAGCTAAGCTGGACAGCAAAAGATTTCTCGGGCAGACCGAAAGTTGAAAGCGCAACCGCTGCGGCAAATCCCGGGGTCAGTTGAATGTGCCACAACTGCTCGCTATCGAGCAGTGTTCAACGCGAACAACAGTTTGAGCATTGGAGAAATATTTAAACGAAGTTTCTTCTAAATGCGGTAATCACATCGTTTGCAATTGGAAAATTTCTCTCTTCTATCATGACCTGACGCCTCTTCCCACTTGGCACATCAGTTGCCCCTCTTCACGCCGCACTCGAAATGTTGCCGTGATCGGCAGGGAGCGATCTCTCAGGTTTCCTGAGGTGACGCCTGCAGTTCCAGTGCACTCAATTAGCACCTGACGCATTACCAGGTTCTAACCAAATTCAATCACAAATACGAAGGAGCAAACAATGCAACACATCAAGAATTTTCTTAACGATGAGGCTGGTATGGAGACACTGGAGTATGCAGTTATCGCAGGTCTCATCGCTCTTGTAGCGGTCGCTATCTATGCCACCAGCGGTCAATGGGCCACCACGCTGCGAAGCAGGCTGACAAACGCTGCGGCTCAGAACTAACAGCTTGCGGTTAGTTCGAACCAATCGGAAAAAGATGATGACGGGCCAGGAGCTACAAATCAGCTCGAGCCCGTCGGATTCTTTGCATTCCGAAACCTTTCTCGTTTTTGGACAAGCCCACTTTAAACACGTGTCTTATTAAACGGAGGCTCGCACGATGCCTGCTCCTCAAAATTTAGCCATCGGTCTATTACTGGTGCCGATGGCAATCGTAATTACTTACATGGATGTACGGTATCGGCGCATACCTAACAAACTAGTTCTTGTGACACTCCTGGGCGGGCTCTTCCTTAACACGTTCTTCGAGGGATCGCATGGACTGGCGATGAGCTTGGGTGGATTCGGGCTTGCTTTCGCCCTGATGATCTTCTTTCACATCTTCGGCACTCTTGGCGCCGGAGACGTGAAGCTTTTCGCTGCTATCGGAGCGGTCAACGGACTTTCACTGGTGCTGCCAACGCTGATTGTGGTTGCGATTACGGGTGGGGTGTTGGCCATTTTCAAAATGGTTTACTCGCGACGTGTGAAAGCAACGATGTTTGGGGTCGTGCAATTTTTCTATGGGCTACTGCCGGGCCAAACAGTGCCGCGCTTCGATATACCTGCGGATCGCAGCTACACACTGCCTTATGCCTTGCCAATCTGTTTTGGAAGTCTCATAGCATTCTTTCTGTTTCACGTCTGACGCTACGGCTTGGACTTCTGAATGTAGTTAACCTCGGTATTGGAGAATTGAGTCATGCGAAATAAACATTTAATCCTCGCGCTCAGCGGCGCAGTGCTCTGCGGATTACTCGGCGTCATGTTGGTGACACGATATTTGGCCAACCTTCAGGCCTATCAAAGGGACCTGAACAATGTAGTTGTCGCAAAATCCGAAATCCCGCTGGGCGCGAAGATAGCGGTCGACCAACTGGCACTCGCGCCAATGCCGAACGGTTCTGCCCCCGAAGGAGTTTTCCGCAAGATTGATGAGGTAGCCGGCAGAGTTGCCGTAACTCCCATCGGTTTACGTGAGCCGATTACGAAACTGAAACTTGCGCCCGCGGGCGTTGGCGCAGGTCTTCAAGCTGTTATACCCGAAGGTTATCGTGCGTTAACCGTGAGGGTCGATGAGATCGTCGGCGTTTCCGGATTTGTGATGCCTGGCTCCTACGTTGATGTCATAGCAGTAATCGTACCGGTGTCACCAAACGTAGCAGCGCAAGGACCGATCTCCAAGACCGTCCTGCAGAACATCAAGGTACTTGCAAGTGGTGCAAACCTCGATTCGCCGCAGGATCAGCGCCAGCCTACTGACGTCAAGGCTGTGACGTTGCTAGTGACGCCGGAGCAGGCCGAGAAGCTGGTACTTGCGGCTAACGAAAGCAAGCTGCAACTCGTAATGCGAAATTACAGTGATCAGGAAGACAGTCTGACCAAGGGAGTGAACAAGTCGACGCTTCTTAATGGTGAATCAGTTAAACCTGAGCCCGCTCCGCCGAGCGAAAAGTCGGCTGAAACTAAAGCTGCGCCAGTTCCGAAACCCAGAATCAAGCGCGCGAGTCACGTCGTGCCAGCGCCGAGCGTAGAGAAAGCAGCAGCACCACCAGTTGCTCGTAAATCTGTGGAGCTGATCGAAGGGTCGAAGCGGCGAGACGTCGATGTACCGTAGGTGCAGTCTTAACCGACAAGCACTTCACCACAAGGCACGCGCAGATGCGCTTGCCGCTAGAAGAAGGGGTGGGTGGCGGCCTGATGGTCGAACAAACCGCCGCACCGCTCACGACACAAGAGTTATTAGACAGTAAGGAGCCAATATCATGCAGCCGCGTTCTTCCATACGCTTCGTCGCCCTCGTCGCGACATTTTTTCTTCTGGCGCTTCCGCTCTTCGCGCAGGACCAGAGCACGTCTGCTTCTTTCGGAACGAAAGAAGCTATTCCTATTAACGTACTTGTCGGTCAGTCGAAGCTGATAACTTTCGATCAGCCGATTGAACGCTTCTCAGTATCGAATCCAGAGATCGCCGAGGCGGTTCTGATTGCCGGTAACCAGGTAGTCGTCAATGGCAAGACGTTTGGACAAATTAGTTTTATCGCCTGGGAAAAAGGCACCAGACGGTTTCTCGTTTTTGACGTGTACGTCCGAACGAATCTTAGTTTGATTGATTCACAGATTCGTGCGCTGTTTCCGAAAGATGATATCCGGCTGAGTCAGGCAAACGGCTCTGTGGTTATGTCAGGCTCCGTTAGCGATCCGCGGATCGCAACTCAGGCAGAGGCGGTTATTCAGGCTGCCGGTTTCAAGACCGTCAACTTACTGGAATCTCCCGTCAAAGATTCCCTCCAGGTGCAATTGCAGGTTCGCGTGGCGGAAGTGAGCCGCAACCGCTTGCGTGAGCTGGGTTCCTCCTATGCATACCAGGGCAGTCCGGGATCGGGCGGCTTCGCCACTGCTGGTGGACCGGGCAACCTCAGTAATGTTGAGCGCGGAATTCTGACCAGTACATTTAGTGGGCTCAATCTGTTTGTTTTGGGCGGCAACACGGCTACTATGCTTCGCGCTCTGCAAACCCAGGGAGCTATCCGTGCTCTTGCCGAACCAAACTTGATAGCCATGAATGGACAGGAAGCGAGCTTTCTCGCCGGTGGCGAATATCCCGTCCCGATCGTGCAAAGCGGCGGCGAACGCAGCACTGTAACGATCGTGTTTAAGGAATACGGTGTGCGTCTCAACTTCAAACCGACGATTATCGACGAGGACCACATCCGACTCGAGTTGGAGCCGGAAGTTTCCACGCTCGATTTTGCCAACGGTGTTAAGTTTGAGGGTTTTCAAATTCCTGCACTGAAGACGCGCCGGGCGAAGACGGGCATAGAATTGCGCGATGGCCAGAGCTTCGCGCTTGCGGGACTTCTCGACAACAATGAGACCCAATCGCTGTCAAA
>Ga0157375_10005330_pt1 | contig 11173 bp, 9 predicted proteins | sample M35metaG_FD_115311 | JGI IMG/M metagenome (GOLD analysis project Ga0157375, IMG submission 115311) | Miscanthus rhizosphere microbial communities from Kellogg Biological Station, Michigan, USA - M3-5 metaG | ecosystem: Host-associated > Plants > Roots > Rhizosphere > Soil | place: USA: Michigan...
CGTCATGGTTGAAGTCGATCACGTCCCGTCCCATCGCCGCACCGCCCAGCGTGCCCGCCAACAGGCCGATGATCATGGCGAGTCCATAACCCTTGTAGCCGGCCTCCATGCCGCCTAGCGGCAGCAACATGCCCTCGTCGGCGCGCTTCGGATCGGTCAGCGGCTTGCCCTCGCGATCGATCATCCAGCCCTCGGGCATGGTTTCGCCGCGCAGCGCTTTGGCTTTCACCTTGCCGTAGGCGGCAACGGTGGTGGCCATATCAAGCACGATTGGCTTCTCGGCTCCGGCCGGAATGGCGGCTGCGATTGGATTGGTCGACAGCAGCATGTCGAGGCCGCCCCAGGGCGGCAAATGGTTGGCGTTGCCGACCGCAAAATACAGCCCGATCATGTCGTGGGCGAGCGGCATCGATGCATAGAGCGAGGCCGGGCCGGCATGGTTGCTGTATTGCGAATTGACCCACGCAATTCCGCTCGTCCGCGCCTTTTCGATCGCAATCTCGGCGGCACGCTTCATGACGAGTTGGCCCATGCCGTTATCGCCGTTCACAAGCGCGGTGGAAGCATGCTCGCGCACCACGCGGATGTTCGGCCGTACGTTGAAGCCGCCGGCCTTGATGCGCCTTGCGTATTGCGGCAGCCGGGTGACGCCGTGACCGTCGGACCCCTGCAAATCGGCCTCCGCCATCAGCGTGGCGACCGTCAGCGCATCGGTCTCGGGCAGGCCGAGCTTCGTCATCGCCTCCGCAATGAAGGCTTTCAGGCGGTCAAAAGTGACTAATATTTCGGGCTGCGGCATCGGCGCTCCGTTTTCAAGGGAAGTGCGCGGCTGCGCAGCGATCGGTACAAGATTAACCGCGCTGAAGCAGCGGCCGCAAGCTGCGAATGTCGGTCACGGTTTCGACCGCGAATATCGTCTCGATCAGCCGTTCCGATTTTTCGCGCCCCAGCACCGGCGCAGTGAGATCGCGGGCCTTGTCGATCACCTCGGTGCGTGTCATCGGGTTGCGCGGCGTGCCGCGCACGGCCGAAATCCGCTCCGCGAGCAGGGTGCCGTCCGTCAACTCGATCTCGACGACCGTGATGCGCGCCGGCAGAAATTTGGCAAGGTCTTCGTCGTACACCAGCTTTACTTTCGCGCGCTCGCGCAGGGCGGCCGCATCCTGCATGCGCGGCTTGTCGTGCGCGCCATGAAAGGAAACGGTCTTGTCGAGCAGCATGATTGCGACCATGTGCTGCAGGCAGATGTCGGGGATGTCGCGGTTGTCCACCACCTTCGCAACCGATGGCGCCAGCTTTACGCTGACGCGCTTCACCTGGTCGGCCTCGAACGATCGCAAGCGGCGGATCGCCTCGATGCCGTCGAGCGGCCCCTGAATCGGCGAGCCGACCGTCCATTTCTTGATGTCGGTTCGCGCGATCTCGTAGCGCTCGCCGAGCTTGTCGGCCAGCCGCTCCGGTTGCGCCTTCGGGGCATAGGCGGCGAAAAAATTGTCGGCGCCGGAGAAAATATCGTCGACGCCGTTCCAGCCCGATTTGACCAGCAGCGCCGAGGTGACGCCGTTCCGCGCCGGCATGCCCGCGAACACGAAAGCCTTTTCGATGTGATCGGTGTCGCGCCGCCAGGCGGCAATCCCCGAGGATTGCTGCGCGGCATAGTCGAGCGCCCAGCGCATCTGGCGCGCATCGAGGCCGGCGGCACAGCATGCGGCGGCGGCCGCACCGAAGTTTCCCGCGATGCTGTGCGTGGCGAGACTGCTCTCATAGCTGAACGCGGCGCCGCCCATGGCGATGACGACGCGTGTTCCGATGTCGTAGCCGAGCGTCACGGCGCGAAGGAAGCCGTTTCCATCGATGCCGAATTCCTCGCCGGCCGCCAGCGCCGCGGGGACCACCGCGCACCCCGGATGCGAGCGCGATTCATTGTGCGAATCGTCGGTTTCGTCGGCATGCGCCATCACGCCATTGGCAAGCGCGGCATCGGTCGTCGACGCCGTCATGGCAAAACCCGCGATCGTGGCCGCGCCCTTGGCCCCGCGTTCCCTGATATAACGCTCGGCCGCCTGGCCAGGCGGCAATTCCGAGCCTGAGATCATCGACGCCAGCGTATCGAGCAGATGGCATTTGGCGTGTTCGGCGATTTCCGCCGGAAGGTCGCGCGCACTGGCCGCGCTCATATAGGCGCTGACCCCGCTCATGACCGGCCCGGGGCCGGAGATTTGGGCGAAACCGCGCGCCGGCACCCCCAGCGCGGTGACGGCGCCCGCCATGCGAAGAACGTCTCGCCGATTCATGACGCCCCCGGGGTCGCCGCGGCGGTCATGGGCCGCCAAACGCCTTGAAGGTGATGATGGTGTGGGTGTCCTGGATGCCGGGGATCACCTGCACCTTCTCGTTGACGAAATGGCCGATGTCGGTCTCGTTATCGACGTAGAATTTGACCAGCAGGTCATAGTGGCCGGCGGTGGAGTAGATCTCAGAGGCGATCTCGGCCTCCGCAAGCGCATTGGCCACCGCATAGGACTGGCCGAGCTTGCATTTGAACTGGACAAAGAAGGGAACCATTGCTGTCGTCTCCGAAAGTGCTTGTGGCAATATAGCGTTTTCGAGCGAGGTGGATACCGGCTCGCGCCAGGAAAACGCGTATAAAACCAGAAGGCCAAAAATGAGCCGCCAACGCAAGCCAACTTGCTGGGAGGTGCAGAGCGCGCTAGGACAATTTATGGCCCCGAACACACCATTGGCGCGAGGCGGGCGATGACGGTCCCGGTGGCGCTGACCATCGCCGGCTCGGATTCGTCCGGCGGCGCCGGCGTCCAGGCCGACCTGAAGACGTTTGCCGCGCTTGGTGTCTATGGCGCCTCCGTGATCACAGCGCTGACGGCGCAGAACACCACGGGCGTCAGCGGCATCCATCAGGTTCCGGCCGAGTTCGTCACCGCGCAGATCGATGCGGTGTTTTCCGATCTCACGGTGGGTGCAGTCAAGATCGGCATGGTGGCCCAGCTTGCGAGCATCGACGCCATCGCAGCCGGGCTCAAGCGCTGGTCGCCGAAATATGTCGTGCTCGATCCCGTGATGGTCGCAACCTCGGGCGACCGCCTGCTGGCGGCGGAGGCAATTGAAGCATTGCGCAGAAAACTCGTTCCGTGCGCGTCGATCATCACGCCCAATCTGCCGGAAGCGGCCGCCCTGCTGGACGAGCCGGTGGCGGAAAGCGAAGCCGCCGTCGAGCATCAAGGCAAGCGGCTGCTGGCGATGGGGTGCCGCGCCGTGCTGATCAAGGGCGGCCACGGGCAGGGCGACGAGAGCATCGACTATCTCTTCGACGCCAACGGGACGCTCGCGCTGGCCGCACCCCGCATCGCCACCAGGAATACCCACGGCACCGGCTGTTCGCTGTCATCGGCCATTGCTGCGGGTCTCTCGAAAGGCGAGTCTTTGGAGACCGCCGTGCGCAACGCCAAAACCTGGATCAGCGCCGCGATCTCGGCCGCCGACCGCTTCAGCGTCGGCCATGGCCACGGGCCGGTCCATCATTTTCATAAGTTCTACTAGCGCTCGCTCCGGCGCAATGCGCGCGCACCAACATCTAAATTTAAGAATCAAACTGAACGAATTCCGGAACGGGCCGCAACCCATGTCGGGTGATCTCCGGTCAATTCCCGGCACCGATGCGCGTTCAAGATATTATAGTGGCACATCAGGGAGCTGAGCATGCCGACAAAAACAAAAGCCGCCGCGACCAACGCCCGCGAAGATATTCTGAGCCCACACGCCATGAGCACGATAAGCGCAGGCGCCGTAAGCGCGATGAGTGCGGTAGGGGCTGCCGTCATCAAGATGAACAAAGGAGCGCTGCATCAGAAGCCGGACTGGTTTTGGCACCTGTTCGCGAAGTGCGAGGCGAAGGCCGCGCGCCTCGCGGAGCAGGCCGCGCGCGCGCCCAACGCTTGCGGAGATGCGACCTTCATTGAAGCGTACGCGAAGAATTTGCCGAAGCTGATGACGTCAGCGCTGGCCGCGCACGAGAAAGCGCAGGTCTAGTCAGCCGGAGGCGTTATTAAGCCTTCCCCGCAGCCTCCCGGTCGCGCAATTCGCGGCGCAGGATCTTGCCGACATTGGATTTCGGCAGCGCGTCGATGAACTGGATGGTTCTCGGCGTCTTGTAGGCGGTCATTTCCTTGCGGCAATACGCCAGCAATTCCTCGGCTGTCAGCGTTGCGTTTGGCATCCTGACGACGAACAGTTTGACCGCCTCGCCGGATTTCTCGTCGGGCACGCCGATGCAGGCGCATTCCAGCACGCCGGGGCAGGCGGTCGCGACCGCCTCGACCTCGTTCGGATAGACATTGAAGCCGGAGACGAGGATCATGTCCTTCAACCGGTCGACGATCTTCAAAAACCCCTTGTCGTCGAACACGCCGACATCGCCGGTTCTGAAGTAGCCGTCGGCGGTAAACGCCGCCGCATTGGCCTCGGGCTTGTCCCAATAGCCGCGCATCACCTGCGGTCCCTTGGCGCAGATTTCGCCCGCCTGGCCGAGCGCGACCTCGCGGCCCTCATCGTCCAGCAGCTTGATGTCGGTCGAGGGTAGCGGCAGGCCGGTGGTGCCGGAGAACTCCGTCAAGTACATCGGATTGAAGGTCAGCACCGGGCTGGTTTCCGACAGGCCGTACCCTTCGCGGATGAACTGGCCGGTGATCTCCTTCCATTTGTCGGAGACGGCCGCGATCACGGCGGCGCCGCCGCCGCCCGACAGGCGAAGATTGGAAAAATCCACCTCCCTGATCTTCGGATGCGCGACCAGACCGGCATAGAGCGTGTTGACGCCCATGAACACGGTCGGCTTCGCTTGATCGAGCGTCTGCACGAAACCGTCCATGTCGCGCGGGTTGGCGACCAGCCAATTGTCCGCGCCGACCGAGAAATAGGTGATGAAATTCACCATCAGGGCGAAGATGTGATAGAGCGGAATCGCGGTGACGATGACATCGTGACTGGCGGGCGGACTGCTGCTCATCGCCGCTTTGAACTGCTCGGTGTTTGCGATCAGGTTCCGGTGCGACAGCGCGGCGCCCTTGGATAGTCCGGTGGTGCCGCCGGTATATTGCAGGAACAACAGGTCGTCGCCGTCGAGGTCGACCGGATCGAAGGTGAGGGCTGCGCCTTCGGCCAGGATATCGGCAAACGCAAGCGCGCCAGTGAGGCGCGGATCGACCGGCGGGCTCGGAAGTTTGGCCGCGCTGCCATCGCCTGGCCCGGCGGTGATGACGGTCTGAAGCGGGGTAGAGGCCATCACCTCCGCGACCGTCGCCGACGAACCCGCGAACACCACCATGATGCTGACGCCCGCGTCCTTGAGCTGATGCTCCAGTTCGCGCGGCGTATACAGCGGGTTGACGTTGACCTGGGCGGCGCCGGCGCGAATGATGCCGAGGAAGGCAATCGGGAAGGCGAGCAGATTGGGCATCATGACGGCGATGCGATCGCCCTTCTTCACGCCGAGCTCCTTCTGCAGATAGGCGGCGAAATGGCGCGACTGCCGGTCGACATCTGCATAGGTCAGGGTTTGCCCGAAGGAATGAAACGCCGGCCGGCCGGCATTCGTCTTCATCGCTGCTTCGAGCATGGTAACGACCGAACGGTGCGCATTCGGATCGATGTGGGCGGGAATGCCGCTTTCACGATACGTCTTCAACCAGACCTGCGAAGCCATGACGCGCCTTTCCAAATCTGTGCCGGCGTATCCATTAAACCGGCCGGATATAGCAGTTTGCCAGTGTAGCCGCCCGGACCCGGTGCTTGGAAGGCGCCGCCGGCAGGTTGCTGCAAACCGCAGGCCGGACAGGCGTGAATATTCCATCCTTACAGTGGCTTACGGCCCGATCGATGCGAACCCGGAAAATAGCGGTTGGCCACCCACCCAGAGATAAATCCGCGCGCGCCCGTGAGAAGAACCGGCCGCCCGTCCGTCCCAGTCTTCAGCCGGCCAAAACGGCCGGATTGAACTCCAAGCGTCATCGGCAACACGGCCCCGCCCGTCAGGGCGGCCATAGTCATCAGCGATGCGGCGCGTTGCTCCGGCCCGCTGCGGATCGATGGTCTTCACGACGTCACCGGCCACCACGGCGACTACGGCAGTTCGGCCTGCATCGGCCGCCACAGCTTTCGCGCGTGAGCGATGCCCCGTGGACCGATAGCCCCAAACACTGTATCTGGCGGATGTCTCCCTGACGCGAGGTTCATTTTTGCGATCGAAGATGCGGCTGGCCGGACGAGCGGCCAGGAAGGACGCGACTTCCCGTAACCATGTTGTTGCCGTTCAACGGAAAGCCAGTGCGCGCATGAGCCGTCGCGACTGGATCCTGGCGGGGCAGGAGATATTGCGCGAACACGGCGTGTCCGGGGTCAAACTCGCGCAGCTCACCCGCAGGCTCAACGTCTCGACCGGCAGTTTCTATCATCATTTTTCGAGTTTCGACGCGTATCTCGGCGCGACCGCCGAGGCGTTCAGCGTCGACCGCGTCCAGGGCTTGCTCAATCGCGCGCGCGCCGCGAGCGAGGATCCCGTCGGCAGGATCCGGGCGCTGGCTCAGCTCAGCCTCGAAGACCATACGTTTGAATTGGATCGGGCGATGCGGATCTGGGCCACCATGGATGAACGTGCGCAGATCACGGTGCGCAACGCCGAAGAACTCGTTCTCGCTTTCCTCACCGAGGCGTTTCGCAATCTGGGCTTTGCCGCCACCGAGGCGCGGCTCCGCGCAGCTATCCTGCTTTCGGTCAACATCATGCCGCTGTCGATTCAGGATCCAAAGCTGCGGCGAAGCTTCTTCAAGGGAACATTGCGGCTGCTGACGGGTCAGCCGGGCTAGCGGTTTTCATGTTGTTCCGGCGCGATGCGCATTGACACGCGGCGCAAAGTGCCAATCCTGAGACCCGGTCGCTCCAGGAGGTTCTCCTATGCTGGACGTTGCAATCACCGGCTCTGGCATCGTCTCGGCGCTCGGCTGCAGCGGGGATCGATTTCATCAGGCGATGATGGCCGGCGAGTCGGCGATCCGTGAGGCGCCGTGGCACAATGGCGGGCAGGGGCGGCCGAACTGGTGGGCGATCGTGCGCGATTTCAATCCGCGCGACTGGATGGACGAGCGGATCGAAAGCGGAACGGACCTGTTCGCGCAGTTCGCGCTTGCCGCGGCCCGCCAGGCGATCGACCAGGCTGCAATCGGCCAGTTTGATTGCGAACGTACCGGTGTGGTGCATGGTACGAGCATCGGCGGCGCGCGCGCCCTGATGAAGGCGCAGTTCCTGCTCGATACGCGCGGCCCGCACGAGATTCCCCGAAAGACCGAAATCCAGATCTATCCGAACATGGCGGCGTCGCAGATCGCCATGGCGTTTGGACTGCACGGACCCAGCCTGACGGTGACGACGGCCTGCGCGTCATCTCTCGATGCCATCGGCACCGCGGCTCACATGATCGCCGGCGGTCGCGCCGATGTCATGATCGCGGGCGGCACGGAAGGCGGTCTTGCCACGGCCGGAGGCCTGGCGGAGCCTGACTTCACGCCGGCGCTTTATTACACCAGCACCGCCTACGGCATGGTCGCGCCTTCCAGCGATCCGCGGCGCGCCATGATGCCGTTCGACATCAAGCGCAGCGGTATCGTGGTCGGCGAGGGCTCTGCGATGCTGGTGCTGGAGCGTGGCGACCGCGCGCGTGCGCGAGGTGCAACCATCCTTGGCTATATCAGAGGCTATGGCTCGCTGGCCGACGCCTATCATCCCTCGGCGCCGGAACCGTCCGGCCGCTGGGAAGCCCGGGCAATGGAAATGGCGCTCGCCGATGCCGGCTTCCCTGCAGGCGAGGTGGATGCACTGATTGCCCACGCCACCGGAACGCCAAAGGGCGATACCGCTGAAATACGGGCGATCAATCGCGTGCATGGCGGGCGGGCCAGCAAACTGCCGGTGGCCTCGGTGAAGGGACATCTCGGCCACAGCGGCGCCTCGTCCGGCGCCATGGCGATCATTACCGGCCTGCGCGGCATGGGCGAGCACCGCTTCATCTTCACGGCCAATACCGATGAGCCGGATCCGGCCGCCGATTTCGACATTGTCATCGAAAAGCCGCGCCAGATGAAGGTCGAGACGTTGCAAGTCAATGCTTTCGGGTTCGGCGGACAGAACGCTTCGATCGTCGTGACGAGGAAGTGACCTGTACAGGCGCGGCGGGCTGAAGGTTCCGCAATGCCGCGGAGGCACAGCGGCCCGCCAGGATGGGGCTTTTCCGGAGCATAAGTTATGTTATGGTGGGCCTTAAGGTAACATCAGGGAGAGTCCGAATGGACCGCCGCCCGAGCATCGTTGGACTGGGAGGCACGACCCGGAGCAACTCGAGCAGCGAGCGCGCGCTGCGCGCCTGCCTTGCAGCCGCCGGACAGTTCGGCGCGCGAACCGAGATATTCGCCGCTGCCGCACTCGATCTTCCGTTTTACGGCGCCGCTGGTTGCACTGACCATCCGAAGGCGGTGAGGCTCGTCAGCGCCTTGCGCGATGCCGACGCCGTCATCCTGTCGTCGCCGGCCTATCATGGTGGCCTGTCGGGTCTCCTGAAGAACGCCCTCGACTATGTCGAGGAGCTGCGCGCGGATCCACGGCCGTATCTGCACATGTGCGCGGTCGGCTGCATCGTCTGCGCCAATGGTCCGCAGGGGATCGGGACGTCGCTGACCTCGATGCGTTCCATCGCGCATGCGCTGCGCGCCTGGCCGACGCCGCTGGGCGTGGGAATCAACACCTCGGTGGTCTCGATCGACGACGCCGGCCTGTGCTCGGCGTCTGAAATCAACGCCCAGATCACGGCGCTGGCGCGCCAGGTCGTCGATTTTGCCAGGATGAGCGCGGCGCATCTCGAACAAAACCTGTGCGCGGCCGAATAAAACAGCCGCCTCACATTCCCTGGAAAAGCGACGGGATCAATGTCTGACGGCGGCTTGCAGCGGAGGGTGGAGCAGTCGGCCGCAAGCCTGGGTTTGCTGCTGCGCCGTTCCTGCGAGTTGCGCGGCGACCAGTTGGCGCTGGTCGACGACGAGCGCAGCGTCGGCTGGAATGAGTTTGCCGGGCGCGTGGCGCGCCTCGCCAGGGGCTTGATGCAAATCGGAATGAAACGCGGCGACCGCGTCGCATTGCTGTCCGAGAACAGCGCGCGCTTCATCGAGGCCTATTTCGCCGTGCCGTGGGGCGGCGGCGTAATCGCGCCGATCAATCACCGTCTGTCGCCGCTCGAAATTGCCGATATCCTGACCGACTGCGGTGCGGAAATTCTGATCGTCGACCGCACCCACGCGCATGTTGTCGACGACCTCACCGGGCGTATCGCGTTCAAGCATGTCGTGCTGGCCGCGCCTGGACGCCCGGAGCGTGCGGACTGGGAAGGTTATGAAGACCTGATCGCCGGCGCCGCGTCGATGCCGGATGCGAGCCGCAGCGGCGACGACGTGGCGGCGCTGTTCTATACCAGCGGCAGCACCGGACGCCCGAAGGGCGTGATGCACAGCCACGCCAATATCTCCGCGGCTTGCAGCGCGGTGATCGAAGCCTACGAACTCGATCAGGCATCGGTGGCGCTGATCGCAGGTCCGCTGTTTCACGTCGGCGCAACCGGGCTGGCCATTCCCGTCATCGCGGCGGCGGGAGCTCTGACCATCCTGCCTCGTTTCGACGCATCGCTGGTGCTGCAACGGATCGAGCGCGACAAGGTTACGGTCACGAGCGCCGTACCGACCATGTTGCGAATGCTGCTCGAACATCCGGATTGCCGCCGGCGGGACATATCGAGCCTGTGCAGGATCCCGTTCGGCGGGGCGCCGATGCCGCCGGCGTTGCTGGCGCAGTTGATCGAGGTGATGCCGCAAGCCCGCTTCCTGCACAGCTACGGCATGACCGAGACGGTCTCGAGCTGCACCTGCCTGCCCGATTCCTGGTTGCGCCCGGAAAGCGCGGCGGCGGGCAAGGCCAATTCCATCGGTCGGGCGCTCGCCGGCGTCGAGCTGTCGATCCGCGACGGCAGCGACGACGAGGTCGCGGCGGGAACGATCGGGGAAATTGCCGTGCGCGGCCCTTGTGTGATGCGCGGCTACTGGAACAAGGAACAGATGTCGGCGGAGACGCTGCGCGGCGGATGGCTGCATACCGGCGATCTCGGCTATCTCGATGCCGACGGCTTTCTCTATATCGTCGATCGCCTCAAGGACATGATCATCTCCGGCGGCGAAAACGTCTATCCGGCCGAGGTCGAAGCCGCGATATACGCCTTCCCCGGTGTTTCGCAATGCGCCGTGATCGGCATTCCCGACCCGCGCTGGGGCGAGGCTGTCCACGCCATGGTGGTGCCCCGCGAGGGCGTCGAACTTTCCGAGCCGCAGCTGCTCGCGCATTGCCGCGCCGCCATCGCGCGCTACAAATGCCCGCGCCGTATCGAGATCAGAACCAAGGCGCTGCCGCTGAACGGGACCAACAAGATCGACAAGCCGGCGCTGCGCGCGCCGTTCTGGTCAGGACAGGGAAGTACGCTGGTCTGAGAGGACCGGTCAGGGAGGACCAAGCAATGCCGTTGAAAACGCCGCAACAATATATCGACAGTCTGCGCGACGGGCGCGTCACCTACTGGGACGGCGAGCGCATCGACGACATCACCACGCATCCGCGCTTCAAGGTGCCGATTGCCATGACGGCAAAGGACTATGACTATGACTCGGCTGAATTCGGCGCATCGCGCCAGTACAAGACCGAGCAGGGCGGGCGGGCGCATCGCATCTACCAGATTCCGCGCAGCGAAAAGGATCTCGGCGATCGCATCGCGATGATGGGCCATAGCGCGATTTCGACGCTGACGACCGGCGTGTTCATGGCGCTGATGAGCGTCAAGGACCAGGTTGGCGCGGTCAACCCGAAATATGCCGAGAATATCGAGCGGATGTACCGCTTCAGCCGCGACAATGATTTGCGCGCGGCCGAGGTGATCACCGATCCCAAGGGCGATCGCAAGCGTCGTGCCCATGAGCAGGACGATCCCGATCTTTACCTGCGGATCGTCGAGCGCAACGAGGAGGGGATCCTGGTGCGCGGCGCCAAGCTGCACATTACCGCCGCCTCCCTGATCCAC
>Ga0157375_10005331_pt1 | contig 11173 bp, 10 predicted proteins | sample M35metaG_FD_115311 | JGI IMG/M metagenome (GOLD analysis project Ga0157375, IMG submission 115311) | Miscanthus rhizosphere microbial communities from Kellogg Biological Station, Michigan, USA - M3-5 metaG | ecosystem: Host-associated > Plants > Roots > Rhizosphere > Soil | place: USA: Michigan...
CGATCGCGCCGCCGTTGACGTTGACCTTCTCCTCGTCGACGCCGAGCATCCGCACCGAGTTGAGGGCGACCGAGGCGAAGGCCTCGTTGATCTCCCAGAGGTCGACCTCCTCGGGGCTCTTGCCGATCTTCTCCAGCGCCTGCTTGGCGGCGTTGGCGGGAGTTTTCGCCAGGTAGGGGAAGTCGTCGGCGACCATCCCGTAGGAGAGGACCCTGGCCAGCGGGGTCTTGCCGTTGGCCTGCGCCCACTCCTCGGAGGCGACGACGATCGCGCCGGCGCCGTCGTTGACGCCGGGGGCGTTGCCGGCCGTGTGGGTGGCGTCGGGGCCGCCGATCCCCTTCAGCTTGGCGAGGGTCTCCAGGGTCGTGTCCGGACGGATCGCCTCGTCGGCCTCGACCGTGCTCTCGCCCTTGCGGGACTTGACGGTGACGCCGACGATCTCCTCGGCGAGGCGGCCGGCGTCGGTCGCCTCGGCGGCCAGCCGGTGCGAGCGCTCGGCGAAGCGGTCCATGTCGACCCTGGTGATCTCGAGCTCGTTGGAGACCTCGCTGGCCTCGTTGATCATCTGCTTCTCGGTGAAGGGGTTGGTGAGGCCGTCGTGGGTCATCGCGTCGATCGCCGTGACGTCGCCCATGCGGAAGCCGAAGCGGGCGCCCGGCAGCAGGTAGGGCGCCTGGCTCATCGACTCCATGCCGCCGGTGACGGCGACCTCGGTGTCGCCGGCGCGGATCGCCACGTCGGCGAGCCCGAGCGAGCGCATGCCCGAAGCGCAGACCTTGTTGATCGTCTCCGAGGGCACCTCCTTCGGGATGCCGCCCTTGATCTGGGCCTGGCGCGAGGGGATCTGCCCCTGGCCGGCCTGCAGGACCTGGCCGAAGACGACCTGCTGAACCTGCTCGGGATCGACGCCGGAGCGCTCCAGAGCCGCCTCGATCACCTGACCGCCGAGGTCGGTGGCGCCGAGGGAGGAGAGGGCGCCGCCCATCTTGCCGAAGGGGGTACGCGCGGTTCCGAGGATGACTGAGCTGGGCATCTACTGCCTTTCTTCTGCGGGGTCGTGGGTTCGAGCAGGGTGGGCGCTGAGGCCGGCCGGTGACGATACCGACCGGTCTCCGTAGACTCGCGCCCGATGAAGATCGAGGTGACTCAGGGCGATCTGCTCGCCGCCGGTGCCGGCCTGGCCGTCGTCGGCCTCTACGAGGGCGAGTCGCCGCCGGAGCACCTGGGCGCGCTGGCCGGCGCCGACGCCGCCAAAGGCGCCTTCAAGAAGAAGCTGCTGCTGCACTCCGCCGCGGGCCCGCTGCTGGCGATCGGGCTCGGCAAGCGCGAGGAGGCCGACGCCGAGCGCCTGCGCGTCGCCGCGGCGCTGGCGGCGAAAGAGGCGGCGCGGCTCGAGCTCGGCTCCGTGGCCTGGGAGCTGCCGGAGAGCGGCGACGCCGAGGCGGCGGCGGAAGCGATCGTCACCGGGACGATCCTCGGCGCCTATCGCTTCGACCGCTTCAAGAGCGCCGATCCCGAGGAGCCGGCGCCGGCCCGGATCGAGGCGCTGACGCTGATCGGCCCGGCGGGCGCGGCGGCGGCGGCCGAGACGGCCCGCGTCTATACCGAGGCCCAGAACCGCGCCCGCGACCTGCAGAACACCCCGGCCAACTTCGCGATGCCGAGCTTCCTGGCGGCGCGCGCCGAGGAGATCGCCGCCGCGCACGAGGCCGTCGGCGTCGACGTCCTCGGCCCCGAGCAGATCGCCGCCAAGGGCATGGGCGGCCTCGTCGCCGTCAGCCGCGGCGGCGGCGAGCCGGCGCGGCTGATCGTCCTCCGCTACGCCGGCGGCGGCTCCGGCCCCACCCTCGGCCTGGTCGGCAAGGGCGTCACCTTCGACACCGGCGGAATTTCGCTCAAGCCCGGCGCCGGCATGCACGAGATGAAGTTCGACATGTCCGGTGCCGCGGCGGTGCTGGAGGCGGTGGCGGCGATCGCCGAGCTGGGGCTGGCGCTCGACCTCGTCGCCGTCGTCCCCGCGACCGAGAACATGCCCTCCGGCAGCGCGATCAAGCCGGGCGACGTGATCACCCAGTACAACGGCAAGACGGTCGAGGTCAACAACACCGACGCCGAGGGCCGGCTGATCCTCGCCGACGCCCTCGCCTACGCGGTCGAGCTGGGAGCGGAGCGGCTCGTCGACCTCGCCACCTTGACCGGCGCCGTCGTGATCGCCCTCGGCTCCACCTTCGCCGGGGTGATGTCCAACGACGACGAGCTCGCCGCCGCCGTCGCCCGGGCCGGCGAGGAGAGCGGCGAGCTGACCTGGCGCCTGCCCCTCCACCCCGAGTTCAAGGCGCTGATGAAGGGCACCGTCGCCGACCTCTCCAACCTCGCCTCCAAGCGCAAGGCCGGCACGATCACCGCCGCCGCCTTCCTCGAGGAGTTCGTCGCCGGGACGCCCTGGGCGCACGTCGACATCGCCGGCACCGCCTGGGACGTCGGCCGCGAGTACACCGGCGGCGACGGCAGCGGCTTCGGCGTCCGCCTGCTGGTCGAGCTGGCTCGCCACCAGGCCTCCTAGACCGCTCCGAGAATCATGCAGGTGGAGGTCCCGGAGCCGAGCAGCTTGCCGCTCTCGGCCGCGGTCAGAGTCGCCTCGGCGGTCGCCTGCCGGCGGCCGCGGTAGAGGACGCTGGCCTCGCAGAGGACGCGGCCGGTGTCGCGGGTGATCGGGCGCACGTACTTGGCCTCGAGCCCGAGCGAGGTGTAGGCGACCCCGGCCGGCAGCGTCGTGTGGACCGCGCAGCCGAGGGCCGAGTCCAGCAGGGTCGCCGCGTAGCCGCCGTGGACGACGCCGATCGGGTTGTAGTGCTCCTCGCCGGGGAGGCCCTCGAAGACGACGCGGCCCTCCTCCAGCTCGACCGGGCGCAGCTGCATCGTCACCGCGATCGGCGGTGGCGGCAGCGCCCCCTCGACGATCGCGGTCATGTACTCGAGGCCGGTCATCGTCGCCCCCGCCGCCGCGGTCGCCACCGGGTCCTGCCAGACCAGGGTGCGGCTGCGCGTGGTCTCGGGGCTGGCGGCGGCGTAGTGCTCGGCGACGTCGGCGGCGGTGTCGTCGCCGCCGAAGACGACCTGCTCGGCGCCGCTCACCGGGAGATGCCCCGCCGCGCCGCGGCGCCGGCCCGCTGCCCGGCCCGGGCGCCGGCGGCCGGATAGTGCAGGTCGGCGGTGATCTCCGCCTGACTGATCGCGATCCGCGGCGCCTTGCCCCGGTGATGGTGCCTATGTCTGTGCATCAGCCTCATTGCGTCGCCTCCGTTCGGCTGGTGAAGCTTGGTTTCTTCAAGCAACTGACCACGCGGCAAGCCTACCCGAGTGGGTTGCTTGATGCAACCATGTGTGCGAAGATCACACCGTGCTCGGCCGCGACTATCCGGATCAGATCTGCTCGATCGCCAGCTCGCTGGAGGTGATCGGCGAGCGCTGGTCGCTGCTGATCGTCCGCGACGTCTTCAACGGGAACCGCCGCTTCGGCGAGCTCCAGGCCTCGCTCGGGGTCGCCCGCAACGTGCTCTCGGCGCGGCTCCAGCGCCTGCTCGAGGAGGACATCCTCGAGCGCCGCCGCTACCAGGAGAGCCCGGCCCGCTACGAGTACTTCCTGACCGCGAAGGGGCTCGACCTCTGGCCGACCCTGATCGCCCTGCTCAACTGGGGCGACCGCTACTCCCCCACCCCGGGCGGCCCGCCGAAAATCATCCTCCACAAGGTCTGCGGCGGCCACGTCAACGACCGCGGCATCTGCGAGGAGTGCGGGCAGACGCTGCACGCCCGCGACGCGATCCAGGTTCCCGGCCCGGGCCGGGAAGCCGCGCTCGCCACGGCTGCCGCGGCCGCGTCGTCCAGCTGAGCCCCCGTCGCGGATCGCCGGCGCGCTAGCGTTGGCTGCACAGCCAATCGGGTGAGCGAGCGTTGAGGAGGAAGGGCATGGCGACTGCGGCGGAGCTTCAGGTGCGGGACAGGGTCTTCATCGGCGGCGAGTGGGTCGAGCCGGCCGGAGCGGAGCCGATCGAGGTGGTCAACGCGGCCACCGAGGAGGTGATGGGCACGATCCCGGCCTGCACGGCGGTCGACGCCGACCGCGCCGTGGCCGCCGCCCGCGCCGCCTTCGACAGCTGGTCGCGGACTCCGCGCGCCGAGCGCGCCGCCTACCTCGCGGCGATCGCCGCCGGGCTCGGCGAGCGGCTCGAGGAGATCGCGGCGACGATCTCCCAGGAGCTGGGGATGCCGCTGAAGCTGAGTCAGATGATCCAGGTCGGGCTGCCGACCAGCCAGTTCGCGGCGATGCCGGGGCTGATGGAGGAAGTCGCCTGGGAAGAGGAGATCGGCAACTCGCGGGTGCTGCGCGAGGCGGTCGGCGTGCTCGGCGCGATCACCCCCTGGAACTACCCGCTGAACCAGATCGCGGCCAAGGTCGCGCCCGCCCTCGCGGCCGGCTGCACCGTCGTCCTCAAGCCCAGCGAGGTGACGCCGCTGAACGCCTTCCTGCTGGCCGAGGTGATCGAGGCGGCCGAGCTCCCGGCCGGCGTCTTCAACCTCGTCACCGGCGTCGGCCCGGTCGTCGGCGAGGCGATCGCCGCCCATCCCGGCGTCGACATGGTCTCCTTCACCGGCTCGACCCGGGCCGGCAGGCGGGTCAGCGAGCTCGCCTCGGCGAGCGTGAAGCCGGTGGCGATGGAGCTCGGCGGCAAGTCGCCGAACGTGATCCTCGACGACGCCGAGCTGGCCAGGGCGGTCCCCGACGGGGTCGCCAAGTGCTTCCTCAACTCCGGCCAGACCTGCAGCGCCCTGACCCGGATGCTGGTCCCCCGCGACAAGCTGGCCGAGGCCGAGCAGATCGCCGCCGAGACGGCCGCCGCCTTCACCCCCGGCGACCCGTTCGCGGAGACGACCCGGCTCGGCCCGCTCGTCTCCGACGTCCAGCGCCAGCGCGTGCGCGGCTACATCGAGAAGGGCGAGGCCGAGGGGGCGAAGCTGGTGACCGGCGGCGCCGCGGCCCCCGAGGGCCTCGACCGCGGCTATTTCGTCCGCCCCACCGTCTTCTCCGAGGTGACCCCGGAGATGACGATCGCCCAGGAGGAGATCTTCGGCCCGGTGCTGGCGATCCAGCCCTACGACGGCGAGGAGGAGGCGATCCGGATCGCCAACGACAGCCCCTACGGGCTCGCCGGCGGCGTCTGGTCCGGCGACCAGGAGCGGGCGATCGGCGTCGCCAAGCGGATCCGCAGCGGCCAGATCGAGATCAACGGCGGCGCCTTCAACCCGCTCGCCCCGTTCGGCGGCTACGGCCAGTCCGGCCACGGCCGCGAGAACGGGCGCTACGGGCTCGAGGAGCTGCTGCAGGTCAAGAGCCTCCAGCTCTGACGCCCGCGTAGGCTGCCCGGCGTGAACTTCGACCTCTCAGACGAGCAGCGCCTGCTGCGCGACACCGTCCGCGACTTCGCCCGCCAGGAGGTGCGGCCGGTCGCCGAGGAGCTGGACCGGACCAAGTCCTTCCCCTACGAGATCGTCGCCAAGCTCGGCGGCCTCGGCCTGATGGGGATCCCGTTCCCCCAGGAGTACGGCGGCGGCGGCGCCGACACGCTCTCCTACGTGCTGGCCGTCGAAGAGCTGGCCCGGATCGACTCCTCGGTCTGCATCACGATGGCCGCCCACACCTCGCTGGGGACGATGCCGATCTACCTCTGGGGCAGCGACGCGCAGAAGGACGACTGGCTGCCGCGGCTCTGCAGCGGCGAGCGCCTCGCCTCCTTCGGCCTGACCGAGCCCGAGGCCGGCTCCGACGCCGGCAACGTCCGCACCACCGCGAAGCTCGCGGACGGCGAGTGGACGGTCAGCGGCGCCAAGCAGTTCATCACCAACGCCGGCACCGAGATCTCCGGCTGCGTCTCGATCACCGCGGTCACCGGCGAGGCGAACGGGCGCAAGGAGATCTCCAACCTGATCGTCCCGGTCGGCACCCCCGGCTACGAGGTCGGCGAGGCCTACCGCAAGATGGGCTGGAACGCCTCCGACACGCGGCCGCTCTCCTTCGAGGACTGCCGCCTGCCCGAGTCGGCCCTGCTCGGCCGCCGCGGCGAGGGCTTCAAGAACTTCCTCCACATCCTCGACGGCGGCCGCATCGGCGTCGCCGCGATGGGCGTCGGCCTCGCCCAGGGCGCGCTCGACGAGGCGATCGCCTACGCCAAGGAGCGCCAGGCCTTCGGCCAGTCGATCTCCAAGTTCCAGTCGATCCAGGCCAAGATCGCCGACCTCTCGGCCCAGATCGAGGCGGCGCGGCTGCTGACCTGGCGGGCGGCGCTGGAGAAGGACGCCGGCCAGTCGTTCACCCTCACCGCCGCCCAGGCGAAGCTGATCACCGGCCGCCTCGCGGTCAAAGCGACCGAGGAGGCGGTGCAGATCCACGGCGGCTACGGCTTCATCGAGGAGTACCCGGTCTGCCGCTTCTACCGCGACGCCAAGATCCTCACCATCGGCGAGGGCACGGACGAGGTCCAGCAGATGGTGATCGCCCGGCAGCTCGGCTGCTGACCCCGGTTGACGGGCCTCAAGTACGCCCCAGGTTGACGGGCCTCAAGTACGCCTATATGGGGGGAAATCGGCCCGTCAACCGGGGTCAGGCAGCGCGCAGGGTGAAGCGAACCCGCGTGCCGGGGTGCCCGTCCTCGAGCCAGATCCTGCCGCCGTGGGCCTCGACGATCGCCCGCGAGATCGCCAGGCCGAGGCCGGCGCCCTCCTCGCCGCGGGCGGCGTCGCCGCGGTAGAAGGCCTCGAAGACCCGCTCGCCGTCGCCGGCCGGGATCCCCTCGCCGTCGTCGGCGACCTCGACTTCGACTCCGTCCCGGGCCGTGCGGGCGCGCACGGTGACGCTGCCGTCGGCGGGGGTGTGGCGGATCGCGTTCTGGATCAGGTTGAAGAGGACGCGCTGCACCTTCTCGGCGTCGGCCTCGGCGACGACGGCGCCGGCCGGCAGGTCGGCGGCGAGGTGGACGCGGCGCTGCTCTGCCGGAGCCCGCAGCGCCGCCACGGTGTCGCCGATCAGCTCGCCCAGCTCGACCCGCCGCAGCGTCCAGGCGATCTCGCCGGCCTCGATCCGCGAGAGCTCGAAGAGATCGTCGACGAGCCCGCTCAGCACCTCGACGTGGGTGCGGATCTCCCCCAGGTAGCGCTCGCGGGTCTCCCCGGTCGCGATGCCGTCGTCGATCGACTCGACCAGCAGCCGCAGCGAGGCCAGGGGCGTGCGCAGGTCATGCGAAGCCGCAGCCACCAGCTGGCGCCTCATCTCCTCGATCTCGCGCCGCGAGCGCTCCTCCATCGCCAGCCGCACGGTCAGCGCCGCCGCCAGGGCCGCGCCGGTGGCGGCGAGGACGGCGAGCAGGATCTGGTCGCCCCCCATGCGGCTCGGCACCGCGACCGCGGCGGCGCCGGCGAGGAAGGCGGCGACGGCGATGACGGCCGCGCGCTTCACGGTTTCAGCCTGTAGCCGACGCCCCAGACCGTCTCGATGAAGCGGGGCTGCGAGGGATCGTCGCCGAGCTTGGCGCGGAGGCGGCGGATGTGGACGGTGACGGTGCTGGTGTCGGTGAAGAAGGGCTCGCCCCAGACCGTTTCCATCAGCTGGTCGCGCGAGTAGACCCGGCCGGGGTGGGCGGCCAGGTGGGCGAGCAGGTCGAACTCGCGCATCGTCAGCGTCAGCTCCTCGCCGTCGAGCAGGACGCGCCGGCTCGCCGGCTCGATCCGCAGCGGGCCGTGGACGATCGGCGGTGCCTCGGTGTCGGGCGGTGAGACCCGGCGCAGGACGGCGCCGACGCGGGCGACCAGCTCGGCCGGCGAGAACGGCTTGACGACGTAGTCGTCGGCCCCCTGGCGCAGGCCGACCAGGCGGTCGGACTCCTCACCGCGGGCGGTCAGCAGGATCACCGCGACCGGCGCCCCCGGTCCTTCGCGCAGCCGGCGCATCACCTCGATCCCGTCGATCCCCGGCAGCATCAGGTCGAGCACGACCAGGTCCGGCCGGTGCGCGGCGGCCAGCCGCAGCGCCTCCGGGCCGTCGGCGGCGCGCAGCGTCTCGTAGCCGGCGTGCTCCATGTAGCGGCCGACGACGTCGAGGATCGTCGGCTCGTCGTCGACGACCAGCACCGTGCCCTGGGACGAGTCCGCCATCCCGCTCATTCTCGCCGCTGCGCCGGGCCGCTCGCTAACCGAAGGTGAAGGCATAGCCCTCGACCCCCGCTTCCGGCTTCAGCGTCAACACGTGCCGGCCGACTCTGGGCAGGTCGACGAGGCTGTAGAGGCGCTGGCCGCTGACGGTCAGGGCGGCGCCGTGGACGTCGGCTCCCGCGTCGGCGCCGGAGATCGGCCTGCCGTCGAGCAGGACCTGCACCCTGCGCTCCCGCCCCGGCGAGCCGAGCACGAGGTAGACGCGACGGGCGCCGAAGTCGAGGTCGAGCGAGGAGCCGCCCGCCACCGTCGCCGAGTCGAGCGTGATCCGCCAGCGCCCGCGGTAGGCGAATTCGTTCGCCGGCAGTGCCGCCGGAGCGCGGAAGTCGTGGGTTCCGGGCGAGAGCATCGGGTTGGTGAAGCGTTCGGCCCGGGCGGCGCCGAGGTAGGTCTCGGGAGTGGTCACGGCGGCGGAAGGCGCGACCGCCTTGACCTTGGTCTCCTTCCCCTGGACGCTGCTGCCCGCTTCGGTCAGGAGCTCGCGGATCACCTTCTCTTTCTCGCCGTATTCGCCCTCGCCGAAGTGGACGTAGCGGACCTCGCCGCTGGCGTCGATGAAGTACTCGGCCGGCCAGTACCGGTTGCCGTAGGCGTTCCAGGTCGCCTGTTCGTTGTCCTGGGCTACGGGATAGCGGATCCCGTTTTCCTCGATCGCCGTTTCGACGTTGCCCGCTTCGCGCTCGAAGGGGAACTCGGGCGTATGGACGCCGACGATCGTCAGGCCGTCCCGGCGGTACTTCGCGTCCCAGGCCTTCAGGTAGGGCAGGGTGCGGATGCAGTTGATGCAGCTGTAGGTCCAGAAATCGACCAGGACGACCCGACCGCGCAGCTGGCGCAGGGTCAGGGGCCGGTCGCCGGGGGTGTTGAACCAGCGCTCGTTGCCGACGAATTCCGGGGCCGGACCGAGGTCTTCCAGGTTCAGCGCCCCGTCGGCCGCCGCGACCGGCGCCGCCCCGCTCGCCCGCGAGCCGACCCCGTGGCCGGCGCCGTTGAGGTCGGCCAGCGCTTCTTTGGCCGCGGCGGTGTCCTCCAGGTCCTTGGTCGGGTTGACGAGGAAGCCGGGCAGGTCGCTGGCGATCGTCCGCTGGAAGCGGATGTCGTAGTTGCCGAGCATCGCCAGGGCGACCACCACCATCACCGCCCCCATCGCGATCTGCAGGCCGGCGCCGCGGCGGGCCAGGGGGCGGATGACCCGGCGTCCCCCGAGCATCAGGAAGTAGAGGACCAGGGCCGAGCCGAGCCCGTAGGCGAAGGCGACGGCCAGTTTGCCGACGCTGAAGGAGCTGGAGGCCGAGATGACGATCACCCCGGCCAGGATCGGCCCGGCGCAGGGCAGGTAGAGGATCCCGAGGCTGGCGCCGACCACGGTCCCGGACCAGAAGCCGTCCCCCTTGACCTCGGCGACACCGGCACGGCCCGCGAACCGGCTGATCCAGGCCTCCAGCCGGGCCGCCAGCGGCGGGATCATCAGCACCACCCCGAAGCCGATCAGGACCGCGATCGCCAGCTTGCGGAGGAAGTCGTTGGGCAGGCCGAGGGCGGAGATGACGTAGACCAGCGCCACGGTGGCGAAGGTGAACGAGACCGCCAGCCCGGCGACGATCCCAAGCGGGCGGCGGCGACCGCCCGTGGCGCCGGCCGAGAGCGCGATCGGCAGCACCGGCAGCACGCAGGGCGAGAGCGCCGTGGCGGCGCCGGCGACGAACCCGAAGAGGATCAGCAGTGCCATCTCGTCAACTCTCGCAAGAGGGCATTACGAGGAGATGACGGCGGCGGCTCAGAAAGGCGCGACTACGGTGCCGCCGCCATCAGCGGCAGGGCGGTGACCTCGCCCTCCGGCCGGCCGGCGACCTCGGCGGCGCGGCCGACGGTCTCGCCGATCCCGAAGTGGGCGCAGATCGTCAGCTCGTGCTCGCGCCGCAGCGGCCGGGTCGGGTCGACGACCGGCGCCGAGCGCAGGCGATCGCCGTCGAGGGCCACCCAGGTCCCGAAGGCGGCGCCGGCGCAGGCCCGCAGCGGCACCGCGACCAGGCGCGTGCTGCGCCAGCGGCCGAGCCGGGCAACCAGCCAGGCCGGCTGCCCGGAGGCGCTGTCGGCGAAGAGCCCGTGGACCTCCCCCACCCGGGCGCCGCCGAGCTCCGTCAGCTCCGCCCCGAGCCAGCGCTGGGCCTCGCCGAGCGAGGGCATCGCCGCCGCCTCAGCCATCGACCTGCCTCGCCAGCAGCTCGCCGGCGGCGGTCGCCGGGTCGAGCTCCCGCCGCACCACCCGCTCCAGCAGCTCGGCGGTGCGCGGGTCCTCGGCGGCGGTCGCCTCGAGCTTGCGCCGCATCCGCGAGGTGGCGATCCCGAGCACCTCGCTGCGCAGGTTGCGGGCGCGGCGCTCGGCCAGCGTCCCCCGCTCCTCGATGAACTCGCGGTGGGCGGCGATCTGCTCCGCCAGCTCCTCCACCCCCTCGCCGCGGGCGGCCTCGGTGCGCAGGATCGGCACCTTCCAGGCCTCCGGGTCCTGGGAGAGCGCCAGCACCCCGCGCACCTCGCGCACCATCGTGTCGGTCATCGGGTGGTCGGACTTGTTGACGACGATCACGTCGGGGATCTCCATCACCCCCGCCTTCAGCGCCTGGATCGAGTCGCCGGACCCCGGCATCAGCGCCAGCACGATCGTGTCGGCGTGGTCGACGATGTCGATCTCCGCCTGGCCGACGCCGACGGTCTCGATCAGGACGTCGTCCTTGCCGGCCGCGTCCATCACCAGCGCCACCTGCAGCGCCGCCTCGGAGAGGCCGCCGAGGGCGCCGCGCGAGGCCATCGAGCGGATGAAGACGCCGGGGTCGAGGAAGTGCTCGGTGAGCCGGATCCGGTCGCCGAGCAGGGCGCCGCGGGTGAAGGGGCTGGAGGGGTCGATCGAGAG
>Ga0157375_10005333_pt1 | contig 11172 bp, 8 predicted proteins | sample M35metaG_FD_115311 | JGI IMG/M metagenome (GOLD analysis project Ga0157375, IMG submission 115311) | Miscanthus rhizosphere microbial communities from Kellogg Biological Station, Michigan, USA - M3-5 metaG | ecosystem: Host-associated > Plants > Roots > Rhizosphere > Soil | place: USA: Michigan...
CAACATCGTCAAAGCCGTCTGGATCTTGTTCTTTCCCAGCGCGTGAACGGCCATCTTCTGAATATCAAGGAATCTCATGACTAACCTCCAGCGGGTGAAGCAGTGTCAGGATGTCGTCCTGCGGCGTGATGGAGCGGTCTTCCTGGATGAGTCCATCCTTGAAGCGAACCAGCCTTTTGGCATGGAGGGCTACATCCGGTTCATGGGTGACCAGCACGATAGTTATACCGCGCTCACGATTCAGTTGCTGGAACATGCTCATGATTTCTTCAGCGGTCTTACTGTCGAGAGCGCCAGTCGGTTCGTCTGCCAGAATGATCGCCGGATTACTGGCCATTGCGCGCGCCAGCGCCACGCGTTGCTGTTGACCTCCCGAAAGTTGATTCGGAAAGCTGTGTTCCTTCGCAGCCAGTCCAACGCCTTCCAGGGCTGCCCGCGCCCGCTCGCTCCGCTCGGCTGGTGAGACGCCGGCATACACCATCGGCAGTTCGACATTGGCGAGGGCGCTCGTACGTGGAATCAGATTGAATGCCTGAAAAACGAACCCGATCTTCTGATTGCGCGTATCCGCCAGCTCATTCCTGGACATCGTGGATACGTCGATGCCGTCCAGGATGTAAGTGCCGCTGCTCAACCGGTCCAGGCACCCGATGATATTCATCATCGTCGACTTGCCGGAGCCGGACGGCCCCATGACAGCGACAAATTCGCCCCGTCTGACGTTCATCGAGACTCCCTGCAATGCGTGGACCTCGATCTCGCCCGTACGGTAAATTTTATGAACGCCGCTGAGCTGGATGACCGGTGCACTCGTGGAGGCGGACGACTCCGTCTCGCGCTGCGGCATTAGAAACCACCTCGACCGCGGTTACCGCCACCACCGATATTAGGAACTCCGAACGGAAGATTGTTCGTCGACGGACGTGCCGGCGTCGACGTGGTCTGACTGAGATCGCTAACCACGATCTCCATACCCTCCATCAACTCTTGTCCCGTAACTTCCGTGCGCGTTCCATCGCTCAGTCCGGTTCTCACAACGATGGGTTTGAGTTCATTGGTAGTAAGTTCCTGGACCCAAAGGACGGCAGTCCTCGGTTGGCCCTGCGCACCGCCTCTACCGCCACCTCGTCCCTGGCCGCGTCCGCCGCCGCCACCGCCGCCATTCCCGCGTCCACCGCCGCCACCACCCTGAAATCCACCACCATTGCCACCGCCGCCACGGCCCTGGAAGCCTGCACCGTTTCCACCGCCGCCGCCGCGATTGCCACGGCCACGTTGTTCTGCATTTGCGTCTTGAGGAGTTCCCTGGCGCGCTCCTTCCGTTGTGGGAACGGGCGGAACCGAAGAACCAGCATCGGCGCTTGCCGTCTGCTCGGGCGTTGCCGGGGCCGATCCTGGAGTTGCCTGCGTGCCCTGCCGGGCGCCGCGTATCAGTTCCTGAATCTTTTCCTGTGTTACTCCTGCGGGCCTGAAACGCAAAGCCGTATTGGGTACGGTAAGAACGTTCTCATGCTGATCCACAACCATCGTGAGATTTGCGGTCATTCCAGGTTTGAGCTTTAGCTGTGGATTGTCTACGTGGATGATCACGCTATAGGTCACAACATTCTGAACCGTCTGAGGTTCGAGCCGGACTTCAGAAATCATCCCGGCAAACGTATCGTTCGGATACGCATCGACGGTGAACGAAACTTGAACGTCCTTGGTGATCTTTCCGATATCCGCCTCGTCGACGCTCGCCTTCACCTGCATGCGTGAAAGATCGTTCGCGATCAGAAATAGGGTCGGCGCGGATAAACTCGCGGCAACCGTCTGACCGATATCCACGCTGCGCGAGATCACAACACCGTCAACAGGCGAGTAGATCTTTGTCAGTTCGAGATTGATTTGGGCTCGCTCGAGTTGTGCTTTGGCGCCAACGATATCCGATTTCACCTGGTCGATCGAGGCCTCTCGGGATCGGATCTGCGCCTGTGCCTGTTTTACCGCGGCCTTGGCCTGTTCGACCTTCGCGGCTGCGGATTCTGCGTTCGTCCTCGCGATATCGTGATCCGCAGGCGAGACCAAACCTTTTTCAAGAAGCTGTTTGGATCGCTCAAACAGCAACGCGGTGTTTTCGTTGGCGACCTGGGTGACCTTAAGGTTGGCTTCAACCTGAACCAGGTTCGCCTCCTGATTCAGCAGATCTGCTTGCGCGGATTGCATGCGCGCCTGTGCGGCCGCATTCTGCGCTTCTTCTGTGAGAACCTGCGACTGGAAGGTCCGTGGGTCGATTTCGGCGAGTAACTGTCCTTGCCGGACTACCGAGTTGTAGTCGGCATGGAGGGCAGAAATCTGCCCTGAAATCTGGCTGCCGACCTGGACGGTCCGAAGCGCCTCGAGGGTTCCATTTGCGTTAACACTGATCCGGATCGTTCCTCGCTCGACCCGGGCTTTGACCATACCGGTTTCGCCGGTCTTATTGCGCCCCAGCGCCCAATAGCTGACCCCGGCGGCAACGGCAAGCAGGCCGATGATGACGATCAAGGCCTTACCTTTAGACCTGCCCCCCGGTTTCGTTCCAGGCATTAATTCCCTCCCAAGATGGTGTAAGTAAAGTATTAGAGCACATGAAGTTGCCGAGGAGTAGAATAGATATCGCGTTCGCCCCAAACCTGCAACTTTCTAGTGTTCGCAAGCTCCTCTTTTCTGATACGGTCAGACGTCCCCGGAAGTTACTTGATGAGCGGCCAGGATTTAACTGCACTGACTCCGATGCTTCGCCAGTATCACGCCGTAAAGCAGGAGGTTCCGGACGCCCTCCTCCTTTTCAGGCTTGGAGATTTCTACGAACTCTTTTTCGAAGATGCAGTTACGGCCTCCCGAGAGCTTGAAATCACCCTGACCGCCCGTCACAAGGACAGCGACCAGCCGGTTCCGATGTGCGGTGTCCCCTATCACGCTGCTGACGGCTATATTGCCCGTCTTCTTCGAAAGGGACACAAAGTTGCCATCTGCGATCAGATGGAGGCTCCGCAGAAGGGCTCCAAACTTGTCCGCCGTGAGGTCACTCGCATTGTCACTCCCGGCACCGTCACCGACAGCAACCTGCTTACCCCGGGTGAGAACAACTACCTGCTTGCCCTGACGGACGACGACAACGAACTCGGTTGCGCATTCCTCGACCTTTCTACCGGCGAGTTTAGAGCTTCCCAGTTTACCGGCGACAACCGGTGGTCTCGCCTGCTCCTGGAAGTGGACCACCTGTCGCCACGCGAAGTTCTTTTTCCCGAGCGCATGAAGGCCGCTGTGCAACAACTGAACGGAATTACGAAAACACCGCTTGACGACTGGCTGTTTGATCTGGACTATGCATCGCGCATCCTTCGCGATCAGCTCAAGACCGCAACCCTCGAAGGCTTCGGACTTGCAAACAAAGCCGTTGCGACCGGCGCTTCGGGCGCGATCGTGCATTACGTCCGGCAAACACAGAAGGCCGCGCTCGAACACATCAACACGCTGAGTTGTCAGGAGTCGGCTGCTTATCTCGTTCTTGATCCGTCAACCATTCGCAACCTGGAACTCCTGGAATCCTCTGCAGGAGAAGCACGAGACAGCCTTCTGGGAATCTTCAACAAAACCCGCACGGGAATGGGCGCGCGCCTTCTTCGCGGATGGATGATCCGGCCGTCGATCGATTCGCAGGAAATCGAAGCGCGCTACGAAGCGGTTGAGGAAATCTCCCGCTCGACTGTCGTATCCGATGAAATCTCCAATTCGTTTGAAGGAATTTTCGATCTGGAGCGGCTGCTGTCACGCATCACGATCGGAACGGCAGGACCTCGCGAGCTTGCGTCCCTGCGGAATTCGATTGGGAGGCTCCCCGCCGTGGGTGCGGTTGTTGAAAAGCGCAAGGCCCCCCGATTTGCCGCACTGCACGGGCGGCTGGATCTGCTCGAGGACCTCCATAAATTGCTTTCCCGCGCTGTTAGCGAGAATCCTCCCCTTGCTCTCGCCGACGGCGGGGTGATTCGCGAGGGCTATCACCAGGAATTGGATGAGCTGAGAAATCTCTCGAAAAACAACAAGGGTTATCTGGCCATGCTGGAATCCCGTGAGCGCGAGAGAACCGGCATCAACTCTCTGAAGGTCAGGTTTAACAACGTTTTTGGTTATTACATCGAGATCTCCAACGCCAATTTGCATCTGGTCCCCAAGGACTACGATCGGAGACAGACACTCGTCAACGGTGAGCGATTCACGACACCCGAACTAAAGGAATACGAAGGAAAAATTCTTACAGCGGAAGAACGCATTCTGGAGATCGAGAAACAACTGTTCCAGGAGATCCGCATCCAGATTGCGGCAGAAGCCCGCCGTATTCGCGAAAGCGCTTCGGTAATTGCCGAACTCGATGTCCTTGCGAATTTTGCATTCGCAGCGAGGCATTACGGCTATGTTCGGCCTCAAATCACGGCGGGTGACGAACTCACGATTCACAAGGGACGTCATCCGGTAATCGAAGCTCTTGCCGAACAGCACCGCGCAGATCGTTTTGTTCCGAACGATCTCTATCTGAACGAATCGTCCGATCGAATCATCATTCTTACCGGGCCGAACATGGGCGGCAAATCCACATTTCTCAGGCAGGCGGCGCTAATGGTCATCATGGCGCAGATGGGATCCTTCGTGCCGGCAAAGATGATGAAGTTTGCGCTTGTAGATCGCATCTTCACGCGAATCGGAGCTTCGGATCATCTGACACGCGGGCGTTCCACGTTCATGGTGGAAATGACCGAGACTGCGATGATCCTGAACTCCGCAACTTCGCGAAGCCTTATCGTCCTTGATGAGATTGGACGTGGTACCGCAACCTTTGATGGGCTGTCAATTGCCTGGGCGGTCATCGAACACATCCAGGCGCAAATTCGCGCCAAGACACTGTTTGCCACCCACTATCACGAACTGACCGAACTGGCAGATCTCCTGCCTGGAATTCGGAATTACCACGTGACCGTCAAGGAGACGGAAAACCGGATCATTTTTCTGAGAACAATCGACTCGGGTCCGGCCGATCGCAGCTATGGGATTGAGGTGGCGCGGCTTGCCGGAATCCCCCTCAATGTCACGACACGGGCTCGTGAGATTCTCAAAAAACATGAGGAGAACGAACATCAGTTGTCTGATAATCTGACGGTTCGCGCAAAACGAAAGACCCGCGTCATCGTCAACCAGCTGCCGCTTTTTACGGCGATGGAGGAGGAACTACGTCGTTCACTGCGCGCGATAGACGTAGACAACCTCACACCTGTCGAGGCGCTGAAGCAGCTCGCCGATCTGAGGAAGAGGGCCAATGAAGGACCTTAGCCGTTTAACCCTTGAAGAAAAAGTCGGCCAGTTGTTTTTTCTCGGCTTTCACGGCATTGAGCCGGACCGGGAGACGCGAGAACTGCTCGACGTCATCAAGCCGGGTGGCATTGTCCTCTCACGACGGAATATCGAAACCTTCGATCAAACAGCAAAATTGACGTCGCGTTTTACCGAGAGCCGCGATATCCCCGCCCTCGTTGCCATCAACCAGGAAGGTGGCGCCGCGGATCGCCTCCGACAACTTTTCGCTCCCATCCCGTCCATGAGTGACGCGGCCAATGGCGGCATGGCGCAGTTGCGGCGACTTGCGCGCGTCATCGGCGCGGAGCTCCAGGCTACTGGATTCAACACACTCTTCGGTCCTGTACTGGACCTTTCGACGCCCGGGTCGATTCTACGCGGAAGGACGCTTGCTGCCTCTCCGGCCGCGGCTACGAGGTCGGGCAGCGCATTCATCGAGGAGGTCGCCGACAGTGGAACGATCGTCTGCGGAAAACACTTTCCAGGATTGGGTGGTGTCCAGCGCGATCCACACTTCACGCTTCCCCAGGTGGACAAACCCAAAAAGATTCTTCTGATGGAGGATATCGCTCCGTTCGTCAATCTCTTTGAGGTGTTACCGATGATCATGGTCGGCCACGCCTATTACCCCTCATTGTCGGATTCTCGTCCTATGCCGGCGTCGCTGTCTCCACGCATCGTGGACAAGCTCCTGCGAAAGAAACTCCGCTATGAGGGTTTGATCATCACCGACGACCTGACACTTGGTGCTGTTACCGGTCTTGGGCTCACACCGGAACGTTTCCTCGAGGCCTTTGAGGCGGGGAATGACATGCTGCTGTTTTCACAGACCACGCCACTTGTAGAGCAGGCTTTCCAGACAATTCTGAACGCCGCCCGGCAGAGCACCACGACCCGCAACCGGGTTTCAGCGTCGGTTCAGAGGATTTATGCTATCAAGCGTCGGATCCCGTTGCCCCTTCGCAACCGGGCAAACGCACGCTCCCGCATACTGAGGCACATTGACCGCCTGTCGCGCAGCATTGAAGTCTCTGTTCACTAACTGAAGTGCTGCAGCCATTGCGCGATTCCCTTAGCCGACTTCGAACGTCTATAATTCGATCCCAATGAGCCTTGAATCGAAAACGGGAACAGGAGAAGAAACGGAAGTCGGTAGTTACTTCGTTGCAAACTACCCCCCATTTTCCGTGTGGTCGAAGGACGATGTCGACCGCGTCGCGCTTCCGGCGATGCAATCGAAACCGTCCCCGGGCATTCCGCTCGGCATGTACTTGCACATTCCCTTTTGCAGAAAGCGCTGCCACTTCTGCTACTTTCGCGTTTACACCGACAAGAGTTCGGACGAGATCGCGTCCTATCTCGATACTCTCGTCCGCGAAGCGGAACTGTATAGTCACCTGCCCGCCTATGCTGGCCGCACGATGGATTTCGTCTATTTTGGCGGAGGAACGCCGTCGTTTCTTTCAACGCAGCAGCTTGAAAACCTGGTCAGCCGGTTAACACAGCTCATGCCCTGGAAGAATGCCGAAGAAATCACCTTTGAGTGCGAACCGGGCACTCTTACCGAGCACAAGCTAACGGCCATTTATCAGATGGGTGTGACACGTCTTAGCCTCGGAATCGAAAACTTCGATGACACCATCCTCGAGGTCAACGGTCGCGCTCATCGGTCCGCCGAGATATTTCGAGCCTATGATTTCGCGCGCAAGTTAAATTTCCCTCAGATCAATATCGATCTCATTGCCGGAATGCTCGGCGAGTCCAACGAAAACTGGATGGCATGCGTCGAGAGAACGATTCAAATGGAGCCCGACAGCGTCACCATCTACCAGATGGAGCTTCCCTACAACACCACCATCAGCAAGGATGTGCTGAAGGGCACCGGCCAGTTCAACCAGCCTCTCGCGACGTGGGCGATGAAACGCCGATGGGTGCAGCAGGCTTTCGAAAGGCTCCTTGCTGCCGGGTATCACATCAAGAGTGCGTACACGGTCGTAAAGGATCCCTCAAACCGTTTTATCTACACCGACCGCCTCTGGCAGGGAGCCGACATGATGGCGCTCGGCGTTTCCTCGTTCGGCCACATCAACGGCGTTCACGTGCAGAACCTTGATTCGTGGGAGCCGTATTACGCCGCGGTTCGAAATGGGGCAATCCCGCTCAGCCGCGCGTATCGGCCAACGAACGAAGAAAGAATGATTCGCGAGTTTATTTTGCAGTTGAAGCGCGGCTCCCTGAAGCCCGGGTATTTCCAGGAGAAGTACAGCGTGCGCGTGCTGGACCGTTTCAACGATCAATTTAATTCGCTGGATGCCGAGGGTTACCTGCGCGAAGTGAATGAAGAGACCGTGAGCTTATCGCGTGAAGGACTGCTTCGAGTAGACTCCCTGCTTCCGCGGTTCTTTCTGCCGCAGCACGCGGGAATTCGATATACATGATTTTCAGAGGAGTAGTGTTTGGTCTTTGAGTTCCGCTTGAAACGACGCGTGCAGTTCTATGAAACGGACGCCGCGGGCATCGTTCACTTCAGCAACTATTTTCGTTACATGGAAGAGGCAGAACATGCCCTGTGGCGTTCTGCAGGTCTGAGCATTTCTGTTCCCGGCTCCGAGATAGGATGGCCGCGGGTAAATGTTTCCTTCGAGTACGCACGCCCTCTGCGCTTCCAGGATGAATTCGAAGTGCACATCCGTATTGCCGAAATCGGTGAAAAAAAGATCCGCTATAAATGCTCGATCGTCCTTGACGGTATTTCGATCGCAACAGGGACGATGACCATCGTTTGTGTGGCCAGGCGGCCCAATGAGCCCATGAAGTCCGTTCCGATTCCTCCGGAAATCGCATCGCAGTTGCGCGTGGCCCCCGAAGGTGCCCAGGCTTCATGAAACAGGACAGTCCTATTCCTCCGTCGGAGTGCCTCGATCGACGGGCGCTGGAAGCGCATCAGGCTGAACGTCTTCAACGTCTGCTGGCGTCCATCAACGGGCCCAATCCTTTCTACACAGAAAAGTTCAAAGGTTCCGGCATTGACCTGCAAGAGTTGTGCCTGTTGGACGACCTGAATAAGCTGCCCTTCACAGTAAAAGGTGAGCTCGTTGCGGATCAGGCCGCGCATCCTCCGTTTGGCACGAAATACACGGAGCCCATCGACAAGTACACACGCTATTGTCAGACGTCTTCGACAACGGGCTCGCCACTGCGCTGGCTGGACACCAATGAGAGCTGGCAATGGGTCCTGGAGTGCTGGAAAGCCGTGTTCCGCGGAGCGCGAGTTGCTCACGGCGACAGAATTTTCTTCCCATTTTCCTTCGGGCCGTTTCTGGGATTCTGGTCTGCATTTGAAGCTGGAGTGCAGATCGGTGCTCACTGTATTCCGGGTGGCGGGATGTCGAGCCAGGTTCGCCTGGAGCTTATCCGAAGCACCGCGGCCACGGTCGTTTGTTGCACACCGACCTATGCCCTGTGGCTGGCGGAGGTCGCGGCTAAGGACGAGGCTGCCGCTGGATACCTCTCGGACAGTGGCGTTCGTGTCCTCATTGTGGCTGGCGAACCGGGCGGAAGCATTCCCGCGACCCGCGAACGCATCGAACGCGCGTGGGGTGCGCGTGTTATCGATCACCATGGACTTACAGAAACTGGGCCCCTGAGCTTTGAATGCTGGGAAGGTCCCGGTTACCTTCATCTCAACGAAGCAGAGTTTATCTGTGAGGTCGTTGACCCCGTTACTGGAAACCCGGTCCCTGACGGGCAACGGGGGGAACTCGTGGTAACGAATCTCGGACGAACGGCGAGCCCCGTCATCCGCTATCGTACGGGAGATATGGTCGTCAGGCGTTCCGATACATGCGCGTGCGGAAGAACGTGGGCTCGTTTGGACGGAGGTATTCTCGCGCGGGCCGACGACATGGTGAACATCCGTGGTGTCAACGTGTACCCCACAAGCATAGAATCCGTCGTACGCGGCATTCCGGAAATCTTGGAGTTTCGATCCACCGTTTCGCAACCTGGCGTATTGAGAACCCTGACGATGGAAATTGAAATTGATGGGAACGGAATCGAAGACACCTCCGCTGTCTCCTCGAGACTCGTCCGGCAGTTGCGCAGCGCTTTGGGGCTCACAGTACCGGTCCGGATCGTGGGCCAAGGAACTCTGCCGAGATTCGAGATGAAAGCTCGACGTTTTGTCATTGAAGGAGGAGGCAACCTTTGATTCCAACCAGTACCGACGTTGTCGTGATCGGGGGCGGTCCATCGGGATCGACAGCTTCGACGCTGCTTGCCCAGCAGGGATTCCGGGTTGAACTGTTCGAGCGTGAGCACTTCCCCCGGTTTCATATCGGGGAGTCCTTGATCCCGGAAACGTACTGGGTCTTGAAGCGGCTGAACATGCTGCCCAAGATGCAGGCCAGCCACTTTACAAAGAAATACAGCGTTCAATTCGTCAATTCCAGGGGAAAGCTGTCGGCGCCGTTTTACTTTTGGGACAACAAGCCTCACGAGTGCTCTCAGACCTGGCAAGTGGTCCGCAGTGAGTTCGATCACATGATGCTGAATAACGCGCGTGAGCATGGAGTCCATGCCCACGAAGGAATTCGGGTCATGGAGGTGATCTTTGAAGGCGAGCGCGCCGTCGGCGTCACGATCAAGAAGCCAGATGGCTCACTCCAGCAAGTGCGGGCAAAGGTCGTCGTGGATGCCAGCGGGCAGATCGGTCTCCTCCAAAACCGCCTGCGGTTGCGTGTCTGGGATCCCGTGCTGAACAAAGGCGCGATATGGACGTATTGGGAAGGCGCCTATCGTGACTCGGGCAAGGACGAGGGTGCAACGATCGTCATTCAGACGGTAAGCAAGAAGGGATGGTTCTGGTATATCCCGCTGCACAACAACATCGTCAGCGTCGGTGTCGTTGCCCCCTTCGACTATTTGTTTAAAGGTCGCGGTGATTATGCAGCAACCTACAACGAGGAAGTTGAGCTTTGTCCGAACGTGAAGTCTCGCGTTTCCGCTGCAAAGCGGGTCAGCGGATACTTCGCAACAAAGGACTACTCCTATCGAGCCACGCGCATTGCCGGCGATGGATGGGTGATGGTCGGTGATGCTTTCGGATTTCTCGACCCGCTCTATTCGTCGGGTGTCCTGCTGGCGCTCAAGTCCGGAGAACTTGCTGCGGATGCGATCGCTGATGGTCTGCGTAAAGGAGATACATCAGCAACGCAACTCGGGAACTGGGAAGACTACTTCAATAAAGGCGTTGATCGAATGCGGCGTCTGGTCTGCGAGTACTACGACGGGTTCAGTTTTGGCGGCTTCGTGAAGAGTTTCCCGGATTTGCAGGGTACAGTCACCGATGTTCTGATTGGCGACGTCTTCGACGGGCATGTGGATAAACTGTGGGGCCCGATGGAATCGCTATATCCGCCCGGTAAGACTGCGATCCCGAGCTGGAAGGCAGGTTTGCCTGCCGATAAGACTCCCGACAAGGCCAACGAGTTGATGTTGCCCGAAGATCGCAGCGTCGTCGTGCAGCCTTATCCCAAGCAGTAAAGAACACCGTCCTGCGAACCAAACAACACGCGGTTTGACGCGATAGCCGGTGAGGAAACGATCGCCGAACCTGCGTCGAACTCGCTTCGCTTCGCGCCGGTAGCAGCATCCAGAACATACAAGTGCCCATCGCTCGAGCCGACATAAACACGGCCTGCGGCCACTGCTGGAGAAGAATCCACGCGCGCCTTGGTCGGAAAGCGCCAGAGCTCCTTGCCGTTGCTTTTGTCGAGGGCGCGAACAATTTTGTCTCGCCCA
>Ga0157375_10005334_pt1 | contig 11170 bp, 9 predicted proteins | sample M35metaG_FD_115311 | JGI IMG/M metagenome (GOLD analysis project Ga0157375, IMG submission 115311) | Miscanthus rhizosphere microbial communities from Kellogg Biological Station, Michigan, USA - M3-5 metaG | ecosystem: Host-associated > Plants > Roots > Rhizosphere > Soil | place: USA: Michigan...
AATTTGTCAAGCCAGAATAATAATCCGACCATAGCAAAAACGCTTAAACCAAGGAACCACCATGTTTTCCAAAAAGGTGGCCTTACATTGATAACTATTCTTGTAATGTCTGTTGAAGGATGGCCTTCCGCGTCTTCACTTTTTGCAAGGAAAGTATATCTGCCTGGCGGTAAATAGGAATACACTGCCTGGTTAGTCTTGTCTGATCTCATCCATGTTTTATCCAGCCCTTCCAATTGATAATCGATATTATAGGTTCCGCTATAACTAAGGCCTGAGAATTCTATAGTGATAGAGTTGTCATCTGGTCCCAGTTCGATCCGGCCGCTCTTTAACAGCGAGTCAATAAGCAACGACCTGTTTGTTAATTTAAAACCAGTGATCGTTACATGAGGCGCAGGTGCATTGATCCGCACCATCTCGGGATCAAAAACCACAAATTGATTGTCTGCCCCGAACATAATTTTTCCATCAGGCAATACATAAGAAGCTGCCAGGATAAAATAATCGTTTACAATACCATCGGTCCGGTCAAATTGGATAAAAATTTTGTTCCTTGGATTTAATCTTAACAGCCCGTTTGTTGTAGATATCCATAAATAGCCATTTCCATCTTTTTCCACTGCTGCGATCAGGCCGGGTAGAGTTTCCGGCAATTTAATATAGCTTGAAATTCTTTGTTGACGGATGTTGTACAGGTATATACCATTCGCGGCGATCACCATGGTTGTATCGTCGTATTGCAATACAGAACCTGTTCCATTCCAGGTGAGTTTTCGTTCAGGAGGTTCTTCCGTCCCAAAATGAAGCATCACTTTGTCCATGGAGGGGTCGATCACGTATACTCCAAGCGACGAAGTCGCCACCCATACATATCCCTTTCTATCAATTGTAATTTTTGTTATCAGTGTAACCGGCACACCTTTGAATTGTGAAACTCCATCATCAAATTTTTTCCTGCCTTTTGCCGCACTCCATTTAAAAACTCCAAGACTTTGGGTGCCGATCCAAAGATTACCAAATTTATCTTCCACAATTTGCCTGACCGTTCTGTTTTGCATAACAGGAGGATTGTGATAGACTGCAGTACGCGTAGCTTGATTGATAGCATAAATACCAGGCTGCGCACCCATCCAAATCGTGTTGCTGTCTTGCGAAAATGAGAGACACCAGGCAAATGGATTTCCTTCAAGACCATGAATACTCACAGGGATCATATTGTAGTTCCTGTCGAATTCATAGAACCCGTCATTCCAGGTACCAACGAGTAAGGTACCTTGCCTGGTCTGGATAAATGACATTACACTGCCGTCACCCGGTCGGCCGTTGAGCCTGTTTATCTGCCTGACATTTGTAAAAAATTGAGAAGAAGGCTTGAATTGATACAAACCATTTGTATTTGTACACACCCAAATATTTTCTTCCCTGTCCTCAAAAAAGTTATCAACTCTTGTATAAGAAATGCTTTGCTCGTTTTCATAACCATTGTATACTAACTGAAACTCTTTTTCTTTTTCAAGATAGCGGCCAAATACTCCAAGCCCACGCACCCATACGGTTCCATTTTTTTGTTCGAGGAAACCACCGATCTCAAAATAATTTTTTAATAATTCACCAAGATTATATTTTTCAAGCACCAGTTCATTTTTTTTCAGGTCATAGGCAAAGATCAGGGGCATCCCGCTATACCAACTGAAAAACCAGAGCCGGTCCTTAGCGTCCATTAAAAATCCCCTGGCAATAGGAATGCTGCCAAGTTTTTCTATGAACTGGTTTTTTTCCGGGTTATGCCCGCTATAGTTTAGTTGTTTTGTTTGACGATCATATATGCCGGTACCGGTGTAAGTTCCTATCCAATATTTTTTTGTTCCCGGTTGCTGAATAATGTCAACGATCCTCCAATCATCCGGCACGGTAATAAAATTATGATCAGCAGAAAATTCCCGTTTATTTTCGTTCCAGGTTACAAAGCCGGCATCCACAAATAACAAAAGAAGATTCCCTTCTTCATCACTGATCAGCCTCTTTCCATGATTCAGGATTGATGGGTCCCGGACCTTGACTTTTATTTCATGATAAACAAAATTTTTGGTGTCAAAGATCCCTATCTTCTGATCTGCCGTAATTAGCCATAAGTTATTTTTCTTATCAAATAGTATTTGCGCAATACTATTATTAGGAATAGATGTGGAGTCATCCTTTCGCGAACGAAATGTTTTGTACCGGGTTCCGTCAAACCGCTGAAGGCCATTATTTGTCCCGATCCACATATAGCCTGCCTCATCCTGGTATGCGTTTGTCACTTCATTTGAGGCAAGCCCGGTCGATAGACCGTAATGCATAAATGAGAAGCGTTTTACCAGCTGTGCATGAGATGGATAATATACCAGGAAGAAAAGGACAATGGATAGGAGCCTTGCCAAGTAATAAATTTGAGTTACTCAAATATAGACATTGACTGCGCAAAATGTTTTTTTTCGGGAATGAACTGGCCGTAGAGTGTATGAATTGATGAAATCTGGTAATGAATTGTTAGGTACATTTTGTGCTGATCCTTCAATTGACCTCTCGCTCTTATTAATACATCCCCGGTACGTACTGCAATTTGAATTGTTTAATCAAGTGGTTTTCTCAATTCATCCGGCAAACATCACAACTCATTTCATTCAGTCTTGAAATCAGTTTATCAATGTCGCATCTTCACAGCAGAAAATGACCATTAAACCAGGACCTAAAATCTAAACAAATCCCTGCCTTGCCGGCAGGCAGGCATTAAACCTTATTTATGAAATCTAGAAAAATTCTGTTCGCAAATTTTCCCGGTGACGGGCATTTTAATCCATTAACAAGCCTTGCCATTCACCTTAAAAATTCGGGACACGATGTAAGGTGGTACACCGGGAGTAAATATGAAGCAAAGATCAAAAGTCTGGGCTTCACGTATTATCCTCTTAAAAAAGCTGTTGATTTTTCTGTTGGGGAACCCGACCAGGTATTTCCAGAAAGAAAAAATTACAAAGGACAGATCGCTAAATTAAAATTCGATATCAGGCATGCGTTTGTTTTGCGCGGACCCGAATTTTATCAGGATATCAGTGAGATCAATGTATCATTCCCATTTGATATTATGATAGCCGATAATTGTTTTACAGGGATACCTTTTGTGAGGCAATTACTCGGGAAACCGGTGATTGCCATTGGCGTGGTGCCCCTGATGGAAACATCGAAGGATCTGCCACCCATGGGCCTTGGTCTTACCCCTTCTTCAACATTTTTTGGCAAACTCAGGCAGAAAGCCATGCGCTTTTTTGCAGATAAATTCATCTTCAATGATTCAAAAAAGCTAACTGATAAAATTTTTTCCGAATATGGAATGAAAACAAGCAAAGGAAACATATTTGACATAGTAAGCAAAGAAGCTGATCTTTTGCTGCAGAGTGGGACGCCCGGTTTTGAATATCATCGCAGTGATCTTAGAAAAAATATACATTTCATCGGCCCATTGCTTCCCTCTGGTCAAAAACGAAATGACCATTACCAAATTCCGGATCAATACAAACATTTCCAAAGGAAGATACTTGTAACACAGGGTACGGTCGAAACCGATGTTGAAAAGATCATTGTGCCAACCCTGGAAGCTTTTAAGGATACGGAGGTGTTAATTGTTGCAACAACGGGAGGTTCGCGCACACAAGAGTTGAGGAACCGCTATCCTTACGCAAATATCCTGATCGAAGATTTTATTCCGTTCAACGATATTATGTCGCAGGTTGATGCTTATGTGACCAATGGAGGATATGGTGGAGTACTCCTTGGTATTCAAAATAAATTACCGATGGTAGTTGCAGGTGTTCATGAAGGAAAGAATGAGATCAATGCCAGGATCGGGTATTTTAAACTCGGTGTTGATCTTAAAACGGAAAAACCTTCGCCTTTACAAATAAAAGAAAACGTGGAAATTATTTTACGGGATCAACTCTATAGAAACAATGTTACCAGGCTGGCCAAAGAATTTGAAGACTATGATCCTGCATGGTTATGTGAAAAATATGTAGATGAGATCATTTCAAAGCAGGAGAGAAGTACCAGAGCTACTTTTTTGCGAATGATAAGAAGACACGCGGAAGAAAAGGTGTATTAATGAATAATGAATAATCAGTAATAATCTTAACTCACGACAAACCTCTAAATTTTTATTTATGCGTTACAATACTTTTTACCAGGTACACAAAGCTTTAAGAGCAATGTTGTACGAAACAGCGAGTGAATTACAGCGTACCGATTTCGACAATGAGGAAGAAGTAACATCATTGCTCGCAAATATTACAGCCGTCGTCGATGTTTTTGATAAACATGCTTACAATGAAGATCATTTCGTGTTTCCTGCAGTGGAGCAATATGAGCCGTCAGTGGTGGATAGCTTCGAGCAGGAGCACGTGAGAGACCATGAGCTGTCGACACAACTCAGAACCCTTATCAATATATATGGTTCACTTAAAGCGGACGAAGAGAGAATTCAGTTAGGATCTGCCCTGCGAAAAGCCTTTGTGGATTTTCTTGCCTTTAACCTTGTGCACATGGCAAAGGAAGAGGATATTATCAATAATTTGTTATGGCGCTATTACACCGACGATCAGATCCGCGCTATTGAAAAACAGATCATAGCGATCCAGGCTCCAGAGTCAACCGCTGTTGTCTGGAAATGGATGCTACGGGGTTTGAGCAACTTGGAAATTATCAATTGGCTGAAAGCGGTAGAAAAGAATGCCCCTGAGTTTGTGTTTCATAACTTGGTTACAACCGCGGAGAAAGAGTTACCCCGTGATCGCTTTCAGCACGTGGTTGGTGAACTGGGCGAAGTGCGGGTGCGGGCATAACGGTAAAATCAAAAAATATGACTTCTAACGGATCAAAAAGAGTTGTATTGATAGCTTGCCTGTTCCTGGGCCCATTGTTTCAATTGGTAGGAGACACGTTGTGGAAAATGCATACCTATGATTATTCATGGAATTTATGGAGAGAAGTCAGTTATATATTTTTTATTCCTGCCGGACTCTTATTTGCCAAAATGATTGAGCAAAAAAGTTTTGCCTGGGCCATGATCTCCTGCGCATTGTTTGTGACCGGCTGTATCGGGTGCGTAGCGATGATGCCATTGTTCCGTCTCGGTGCTTTTTATCCAACCAAAGGCAATGACGCATTCCCTGTGATGGTAAATTCAGTTCTTGACAAAAAATTATTCGCGGCCACGATCTATACGCCGGGTTTGTGTTTTCCCGTTAGCCTCGTTGTTTTTGGCATCGCCTTTTTAAGATACAGGACCTTTAGCACCGTGGTAAATATTGCCTTCATTCTTTCAGGTGTTTTGTTTTGGTTGGGCAATGCCGGGGAGATCGATAGTCTTTTGATCATTGGTGACGGCCTGCTGCTGTGCCTATTTTGTTACGTTGGTTATTTGATGTTTGGGAAAAGTGCCATGTATTCCTATATGAGACAGCCGATCGGGCAGCTAAATATTTAAGTCATCTGAATGATATCAAATGAAGATCTTATTACTGGGAGCAACGGGCCGTACGGGACAACTTCTTCTTGAACAGGCTTTGGAACGTGGGCACATTGTTCATGCGCTGGTTAGAGACAAGCAAAAAATTCCATTCCAGAGATATAATCTCCTGCTTTTTGAAGGAACGCCTTCCGATAAAATTGCATTTGAAAAAGCGATCGCCGGCTGCGAAGTGGTGATCAGTGTTTTAAATATTTCACGAAAGAATGAATTTCCATGGGCAGGCCTCCGAACTCCTAAAGATTTTTTATCAGCTACCATGAAAAATATTATTGAGCTGGCAGGTAAAAACAATATTCACCGTGTTGTCTTTACCTCTGCATGGGGTGTAAGCGAGACGAAAAAGGACCTTCCATCCTGGTTTCGGTGGCTCCTTGATCACAGCAATCTTCGCTATCCATACCGGGATCATGAAAGGCAGGAGGAACTCATAAAAAGATCAGGCATCGAGTGGACAGCAGTGCGTCCGGTTTTCCTGACCAATTCGAAGAAAAAAAAGAACATCATTGTACATGGTAACAATTCAAGTCCTCATTTATTTATTGCCCGTAAGAATCTCGCTGGTTTTATGCTGGATGTGGTCGAGAAGAATTTGTGGCGACGTGAATCGCCGGTGGTATCGGAATGATTTTCCGCTCTTGATTTATATTTTGGAAGAAACTTTGAGCCGTTGTTGGCGTTGCGCCGAATACCTGCGGAGACTTGGCTGGGAAGAAGTCTGTATATTCTTAATTTAACTCCGCTTTTCCAAAACCTACTGTTTCCCGGTAAACCTGAGGGGGAATGTCGGTGTTTTTTTTAAAAAAACGGCTGAAATAATATTCATCATCATAGCCTAATTCGTATGCTATCACCTTTACTGATTTATTGGTGAGGTACAATTCTCTTTTAGCTTCAATGATGATGCGTTCAGTAATTAAATCTGTCAGCGTTTTATTGAAATGTTTTTTTGTGATTTTAGCTAATGCGTTTGGCGAAATGTTAAGCAAAACAGCATAGTCACCTGGTGTGTGTTTTGATTTAAAGTCTTTCTCGATAGCCTCTTTTAGGTTTTGCAGAATAGCAGGTTCTTTATTTCCTTTTTTTGATTGCATAGCTGGGGGTTGTTGTTCTGTTTTTGAGCGGGATGCAGAGATCAGGAAAATTTTCATGTAGGAAATCAACAATTCATATTGTGCTAATCCTGGATTTTGCATTTCTGCTTTCATCTGTTCTATTAACTTGTTTAATGTATTTTGTAAACTTTCATCGACTAAAACAAACGGCATTTGATATATATTGTTGAATAAAACACCATTACAGGTCACTTCAGTTTGATGTTTATGAATGCAAAAAAAATCTGAATGGAAGTAAATAGCAATTCCTCTTATAAGGTTTGATAAAAACATGAAGGGTTGATAAGGAGTGAACGAAAACAAAGAGTTTGCCCCAAAATTGTATTCAGAAAAGTCAGTTTTTAGTTTTCCCTTTCCTTCCATAATCCAAATGAGTGAGTAATAATTATTCCGTTGCAAATGGTCGAAATAACTATTGTCCTCAAATGAAAACAACTTGAAGGCAAGATTCCCGGTTTGCTTATTGATCAAAGTGAATGCAGTTTGATTTGTCATGATTCAAAATTATCGCTTTAATTTTTCGATCTCCTAAAATGAACCAGGGCGAAAACAAAGCAGGGTACGGCAATGGCAATTATCCTGCAAAGCAATAGGAGCAACCCCTTTCTTGTGCACGATTGAGGGCCCAAATACCTGCCGGCAATACCTTGACACCTGGGAGGATTCCGCTTAACCAGTCTTTTTTTACTTCGCCTGGATCGAGATTCAATGATTGCGCTACAACGCCACTATATACCGTTAAAGCCATATCGCATGCACAAAACAATACGCCGCTATCCTGTAATTCATTGATGCCAATTGGTACAACGCCCACTCCGGGAATATTAAAATCACCCTGCATAGGCTTCCAAAAAGGATTACGCGTAGACGGCCTTTTGGTTTTAGGATCATTAGCTTTAAAGACTTCGCCGAAATTATACTTCGACCATAAACGATCTTCCATGGCATATGGGATAGCCGTGTGACGAAGCACCACCACTACGCTGCAGTCTTTTTCTTGCGTGCCGGTGGTTGCATTTGTTGCAAGGAATATTCTTGGCCATGCAAAAGGAAAAATTTCATTGGGCCCGGGAACATCGAATACAATGCGATGTTTGCCTTTTATCTGTTTAAACCATTCATCAGGATCATCGTGATCACTGAAAAATTTTCCCTCTGCTTGGGCGGACAAAGGAGAAATAAAAGAAGGAATGCCAATAGCGGCGACCCCACTTGCGATTGTGCCGAGAAATTGCCGGCGGGGATTGTTATCAACATTGCTTTTCATAAATAATTGTTTTGATTATTAATGGGATGTTTTTGTGCATCATCGCAGGGCAATTTGTTGTTTTGGTAAATCTGGAATTTTGAAATTGTGTGATACATTTTTGGAGAGAAATGATCTGATTATGGAAGCCGCCTCGGCATGCTTCTCTTCCAATACAAAATGGCCACCATTCAATAAGCTGATTTGTGCGTTTTGAATGTCTTTTTTAAACCCTTCAGCCCCTGCTGCAATAAAGAGCTTATCGTTTATGCCAGATATAACCAGGGTAGGTGGCTGGTATTTTCTGAAATAAGAGTGCCATTCATCGTATAACGAAAGATTGGTTCCATAATTCCTGAACAAGGTCAATTGTATTTCATCATTACCGGGGCGGCTTAAATAATACTGGTCGGTAGTATAACTATCAGGGCTAATTTTTGCGACATCTTCAGCGCCATCTGTGTATAGCCATTTGATAGCATCAAATGCCAAAAAACCTCTTGCTGCTTTCTCCGTTTCTGCATTTTGATTTTGAATATATGCAACCAAAGGTTCCAGGGTATCGCCCAACCCTTCGTTATATGCATTTGCATTTTGTACAATCAATGCCTGGATCAATTCAGGTCTTTGTGCAGCGATACGAAAACCCACAGGGCCACCATAATCGTGTACATACAAACTGAAATTCTTCAGTTCTAGTGCATCGATAAAATGATTAATAGTTGCCGCCAGGTTATCGAAACTGTAGTTGTATGCAGATGGTGATGGCGAACTGCTTTGCCCAAAGCCGGGATAGTCGGGAGCAATCAAATGATAATCTGCTGAAAGATCGTTTATCAAATCCCTGTACATGTGAGAAGATGAAGGGAACCCATGAAGCAAGAGAATGTTTGGTTTGTTTTTATCACCAGCTCCTCTGTAAAAAATATCCAGTCCGTCAACTTTTACCGTTTTAAAATTCTGAGTATTCATTTCTTCTGTTTTTTTGTTAAGTCATCATTGTCATTGCGAAGATGAAATAACTCAAAACAGAATAAAATGGATGATCTATGCTTTTAAATGGACAGTTTTTTATCTGGTTGTGGGTTTATATATCAGTTTAGCTGGTCCACCTGTTGAATGTTTGCTGATCTCTTAGGGTGTCCAATAACGGCCCGGTATTGTTTTGCAGGCGGGACAACCTCGTTATGTTTGTCCCGTTGCAGCAATAGTCTTGCTCTGATTCTTTCGAAGTAATTCTTTATTACGGCGTCAATACGACATCAATCAATTTTTTTATTTTTTGGTAATTCCAAACTGTAATTCTTCCCTCTATTATCAAATTCTACGATCATAGGAAATATGGCCGATGGTTTATCGGTGGGATACCAGTTTCTATGTTCAGGCACTATAACGAATAACCCTTCATCATCACCCATGGCCCTGAATTTTGGCAAGGGAGGTTGCTTATCGAAATAGGACAGTGAATATAGATTTTCAAGATGCATTATTTCTTTGTCAAAATTTTCGTCGCTAAAAACCAAACCAACTTCATTTACTGAAAGGAATTGACGGGAAGAGAAAGCTTCACTGGCATTGTTATCCAGGTCAAACCGGGCAATGAGTTCAACGATGTTTCCTGCTGGGTCATAAAAATAAACTGACTTGGCATGCCAGTTTACAAAGTCGGCAATGTCGTTTTCATAATCTTCCATCCAGAGCAACCTGACCTTATTACTTAGCCAGTCTTTTGCTTCTTCAATTTTATTTGCAGGAATATTAATAGCAAAGTGATAAAATGGTTCTGCCTTTGTCGTTTCGGTAAAGACCAGGTTACTGGCGCCGATCTTAATGTTTATTTTCTTTTCGTCTGGTGATCGAACGGGCAATTCAAGGATAGAGGAATAAAACTCCTGTAATGTTTTTAAGTAAGCTGTTTGTAAAATAAGTTTTTTGATCTCCATTCTGTTTAGTTAGATACCATCTTTGTGGACTTTGTGTCCCCGGTAACTATCGGGGCGTTGTGCTCCTTGTGACCTATTCTGGTCACAAAGGACACGAAGAAGACACAAAGGACACCGTGAAAGGCAAAAATTTTATTCCTTATGTCTGACCAATTGCCTGATCGCCGCCAGGTGACTGTACAAAACGATCATCACAATGAAACAGGGTAACCATGTAAATGGGAAATAAAGTATAGCAATGTTTGGCTGATCAAATGCAAATTGCTGGAAAGGGAACGGTGCTGACAGCAGGGCATTGATGACAATATTCAACAACAAGCCCAGGCAAATAAAATTCCATACCAGTAATAATTTCCTGTTTTTCAACTGTGAGTTTTTGAAACAAACAAAATATACAATAGGGGCAGTTATGCCCGAAAGGATGTCAAAATTCCTTCCGGCAAAGGTCATTAGTTCGGAGATCAGCTTGTGCGTGCTGAGCATGAATAGTGTAATTTCTACCGGCACGCGAACAATGTGCACGAGCGTTAATTTCTTCAGGTCAATATTGTCTGTAAATTTTCTCCCGCTTTTGGTGATCAACAAGAGAATTATGAAAAGAATGGCCGGAGCTATAACTATCATTAACCTTGGTGGAATTGTCGAAGTATTTTGAAATACTTTGTTAATAGAAAGAATGCCGGTCACTGCCAGCCAAACAACCAGCACAATCGCTGCGGTCGGTTTATTTCTTACAGCGTTGATAAATAACAAAAAGGTCAGAATAACAGTCAGCAAAAAAATTATGACAAGACTGTCCGGAAGATCGGTGAGCATATATATGATTTAAGATGTTATCCCAGGTTTTAAAGAGACTGTTTCAAAACTTTTATTTTGCCACCAGGACACAAAGGCACAAAGTCCCGCAAAGATACCTGGCACTACCTGGCGTTTTTGCGGCCTCTACCAGACTTTTGAGACAGCCTCTTTAAAAAGGTAAGAGGTTAGTTCTTTACCCGGTAAAATTTTACAGGCTCCATTTTGCCACAGACAACTGACTGGCCAAGGATCAGTGAATCGGTAACGGTCCCTTCTATAAAACAACTTCCTTTTGGATCAAGCAAAATTTTTATTTTGTCTTTGTTGAATTGGACAGTGACCGGTCGATCATAGAGTTGCTGGTCGGGCATATCCAATTTTCCTGTGAAATAACCTTCAGCCATTTGAATGTGGAGCACAGCAGCTTCACATCTTTTTCCCGCGGTATCAAGTACCCATGTACCCTCGATATCGCTTTGTTTTGGCAAGAAGAAAGCAGATCCTG
>Ga0157375_10005346_pt1 | contig 11159 bp, 9 predicted proteins | sample M35metaG_FD_115311 | JGI IMG/M metagenome (GOLD analysis project Ga0157375, IMG submission 115311) | Miscanthus rhizosphere microbial communities from Kellogg Biological Station, Michigan, USA - M3-5 metaG | ecosystem: Host-associated > Plants > Roots > Rhizosphere > Soil | place: USA: Michigan...
CAGTTCGGCAAAGAGCTTGAACATGCCGACCGTCTGCGGCGTGTTCAGCCGCGCCGGTCTCGGATCGATCGCGCACAGCGTGCCGAAAAACGACCCATCTCCCAGGATGATCGGCATCGAGATGTAGCTCTGAAAGCCGTATTGCGCGGGCGTATGATGTCCGCAAAAAACGAGGTCGTCGGCGACGCTGTCGATGACGACGGCCTCGCCGCTCTGCCGGATCTCGTGACAGATGGTGGTCTCGACCTTAAGCTCCCCGCCGGGCGTTAGCCCAAAGGCGATCTCGTCCCGCACCGCGCAGCAAATCCATCGCTGCTCGGTGACGCGCGCCACCGCAGCGAAGCCCATGCCGGTGGACCGGCAGACCACTTCCAGAATACGCGGAACCGCCGCTATGCCCTGCACCGCGGCGATATCCGCGCTGAGGTCGGGCGCCATGATTAGCCTTCAGGTTAATCCCCGGCAAAACGCTAGCGCAGGCCGCAACAGGTGTCGAGAAAATCGCGTACGCCGGAACCAAAACGATATCCGGCGCTTAACGCCAGTTGGCAGGGAGCTAAATGCATGGGCCCTTCGGTGTCCAAAAGGCCCGTGGTCTTGATCGTGGAGGACGATCTGCTGCTGCGCATCGACGCAACCTCCATGATCGAAGCCGTTGGCTTCGACGTCGTCGAGGCCGCAAGTGCTGATGACGCCATCAGGATTCTGGAGGCTCGTCGCGACATCACGGTGGTGTTTACCGATATTCAGATGCCGGGCTCGATGGACGGTCTAAAACTCGCCCGTGCGGTCAGGAGCCGCTGGCCGCCGATCAAGATCGTCGCGACTTCAGGCCTTGTGGATGTCGGGGAAAAGGATCTGCCGGAGGGCGGGCGGTTTTTGGCAAAGCCCTACCAGTCGAAAGAACTCACCGATGTCTTGCGCGAACTGATGGCTGCCTGATTTTTTAGAAATTTCTAGGCGATGATATCAGGCGTGATCTGGTCTTCGATGAAGGCGATGCGGTCACGCAGTTGCAGCTTGCGCTTCTTCAGCCGCTGCAGCCGCAGCAAATCCGGCGCCGGCGACTGATGCAGCGCGTCGATCGCCGCATCGAGATCGCGATGCTCCTGCTGCAGCCGAGCGAGCTCGTTTTCGAGCTCGCGCTCATCTTCGTTGGTCATGGTGTACGTTAACTAAGAAGCACGATCAGGTTGTGAACCATCGGCGGGAAGCCGACGCTCAAATATCGTCCCTGTGAGGCCGGTCCGCAAGCTGACGGGGTTCCATACTCACGATTGATTACAGATAAATCCGAAAATATGAGAGCGCCGATTCTGGATACCCATCGACAGATTCGGCGGCTGGTGTACACTACCTCGTCCGGATCGAATCTGAGGTTCATCTACCGAGGAGATTTCGTATGGCAATACAGGCGCATCTTGTTGAACTTGAACGTAAACACAAGATCCTCGAAAATGAATTGCACGAAGCGCTCGTGCACCTTTCCACAGACGACCTGCAGATTGCCGAGTTGAAGCGCCGTAAGTTGATGGTCAAGGATGAGATCGAGCGGTTGAAGCAGCATACCGCCAGCGAAACTCTCCACTAACCAGTTTCCAGACGAGTACAGCAAGCCACCAATTCACCGCCGGATGGGCGCTGATGCGCTCATCCGAGTGAAGGCTTGCGCTCGTAATGGCGTTTACGCCTCTGCCAATCCACCGACATGGTCTGCGATCGCCAGGGACGACGTCAGTCCCGGCGACTCGATGCCGAACAGGTTGATCAGCCCGGGGACGCCGTGATCGCGTGGCCCCTGGATCAGGAAATCCTGCGTAGCGACCGCCGGTGGCACGATCTTCGGCCGGATCCCGGAATAGCTCGGCATCAGTGCGCCGTCCGGCAGGGTCGGCCAGTATTTTCGGATAGCCGGGTAGAATCTGTCCGCCCGCGCCGGATCGACGGTGTAGTCGATGCTCTCGACCCATTCGACATCAGGGCCGAACCTGGCCTGTCCGGCCATGTCGAGCGTGAGGTGCACGCCCAGACCGCCGGGCTCCGGCACCGGATAGATCAGCCGTGAAAACGGCGCCCGCGCGCTGCAACTGAAATAATTTCCCTTGGCGAGATAGGCCGCGGGTATCAGCTCGACCGGAATACCCTCGATACTGCGCGCCACGGCAGGCGCGCCAAGCCCTGCCGCGTTAACCAGAAGATTGCACGCAAGCGTCATCGGTGCTTCGCCGCCGGTCTCGATTTCGATCCGGCCCGCGGTCGCCTTGGCGCGCAAGAGCGGCGTATGGAACGCGCAGGCCGCACCGGATTCCTCCGCATCGCCCCGCAGCGCCAGCATGTAGGCATGGCTGTCGATGATACCGGTGGAAGGCGAGAGCAGGGCCGCGTCACAGTTCAGTGCCGGCTCCAGTGCGCGGGCGGCTTCGCCTGTGAGAAGCTGCATGTCATCGACGCCATTGGCCTCGGCATGGGCCCGGATCGATTGCAGCTTTTCGGTTTCCTGTGGCGTCGTCGCGACAATCAACTTGCCGCAATTGCGGTGGGGGATGCCGTGGTCGCGGCAATAGCGGTAGAGCGCATGTTTGCCACTAACGCACATCTGCGCCATCAGGCTGCCGGCGCGATAATAGATGCCGGCATGGATCACCTCGCTGTTGCGCGAGGAAGTCACGGTGCCGATGCCCTCGGCGGCCTCCAGCACAATCACTTCGCGGCCCGCCTGAGCCAAGCGCCGCGCCACCGCAAGCCCGATCACTCCCGCTCCGATGACGACGCAATCAACCTTGTCCATGGACGCTTCAAGCCTGAGAATTTCGCGCTAGGGTTGGGCACCGGCCGCGCTCGGTTATTATCGTTTTGTTCAGAAAACCGCCCGAGCAACCCGTTGGATTGTCTCGAAATAAGCACCGAACTGCAGCCCCATTAGTGAAGCATTAATCATGTCAGGGCAATTGCCGTAATTTGAGTCACATTTACCGGTTGCATGGGTAGGCGTTTACCCGATCCAAACCCGTGAAGCCAGACACTCCGCCCCGGAAATCCGCGGGTGAATGATGGCTGACAAGAACTGGCAGGCAAGCGGGAAGAACTCGATTCCGGCGCAGGCCCTGGTGTGTCTGGTCGCCGCCGCTGTGCCGTGCGGGTTGGCTTGGGGTGCGCCGTCGTCCGCCGGCTTTGCGCCGTCAAGCTATATCGGCGAACTCGATCCCGGTGTGATCTGGGAGCTTCTGCTCGGCGGTGTCGTCGTCGCGTCCTTTCTCGGCGCGGTCAGCCTCTGGGTGATCACGGCGTTGCGCAGGGTCAAGCGCTCGCAGCTGCGCCGAAGCGCATTCGTCAGCTCTGCTTTGAACAATCTCAGCCAGGGCGTGGTGATGACCGACGTTCGGCAGCGGATCATCTTCTGCAACGATCGCTACCTCGAAATCTACGGTATCGCGCGATCGGACGTTTCGCACGACATGACCGGGCCGGAACTCCTGGAGATGCGGCGTAAGCGCGGCGTGCTGGATGTCAGCACCGACGATTACTATACCCAGGCAGCCAGCGCCGATGGTCTGGTCACCGAGCTGCCGAACGGCAAATCGATCCTGGTGAAATATTTCCGGCTGCCGAACGGCGGCTCGGTCGCGACCCATGAGGATTGCACCGAGCAGCGCAAGCTGTCGCGAAAGCTGGCATCGACCACCCAGTTCCTGGAATCTGTGCTCGACAACGTCCCGGTCTGCGTCGCCGCCAAGAACATCGAGGACGGCCGCTATATCTTCGCCAACCGCGCCTTCGAACGTTTCTCGCGCTTCTCCCGCGACCATATCGTAGGCAAGCGTGCCGATGAGATTTTCCGCCCGGAAACCGCGACGAGCATCGAAAAGGCCGACGAGTCGGCACTGAACGCGCCGGAAGGCCATCACCGTAGCGAGCTTGTCGTCGAACGGGGCAAGGAGAAGCGCGTCATCGCCTCCAATCGCGTGATAGCGCGCAACGAAAACAACGAGCCCGAATTCCTGATCGCACTGTTCGACGACGTCACCGAACGCCGGTCGCTGTCGCGCGAACTGGAGAACACCAAGAAATTCCTCGAGCTCGTGGTTGACAATATTCCGGTCTCGCTGATCGTCGAGCGCGTCAGCGACGGCCAATACCTGCTCGCCAACCGCAGCGCAGAAACCATCCTCAACCGCCGCCGCGAGGATGCCACTGGATTGACGGCCGCCGATATCTTCAATCCGCGCGAAGCCAAGCTGATCATTGCGCGCGACGAGGCGGCCATCAAAAAGCGCGGTCTGCTCACGGAAGAACACCCGATCTCCACCAAGGACGGCCTGCGGCTGTTCCTGACCCGCCGCATGACCGTGCTCGATGACGCGGGTGAGCCGCAATATCTGATCAAGACCCACGAGGACGTCACCGACCGCCGCCAGACCGAGTCTCGGATGGCGCACATGGCCTACCATGACGGCCTGACCGACCTGCCGAACCGCGCCGCCTTCCTGCAGGCGCTGGCGCAGATGATCGAGGCCTGCGCAGGCACCGATGAGGAATTCGCGGTGCTGTGCGTCGACCTCGACGGGCTGAAGGAAATCAACGACGTGTTCGGCCATGGGATGGGCGATAAGGTGCTGATCGAAGTCGCGCGGCGCCTCCAGGACTCCGCACGCGGCGGAGTGGTGGCCCGCCTGTCCGGCGACGAGTTCGGGCTGATCATCGACGGCAAGCAACCCGCCGCCGGCATCGCGCTGGCCGAACAGGTCAGTGTGGCCTTGGCGGACGAATTCCAGATCGACGGCAAGTCGGTCCGCACCGGCTGTACCACGGGCATCTCGGTATTCCCGCATAACGGCTCGGATGCAGCCGCATTGCTCGCCAATGCCGGCGCAGCCCTGTTCCGCGCCAAGGCGAAATCGCGCGGCTCGATCAGCGTCTTCGAGCCCGAGATGGATCAGCAGATCCGCGATCGCCGCGTGTTGCACCAGGATCTCTCGGTTGCGATCAAGAACGGTGAATTGTCGCTGTACTACCAGCCGCAGGCCACGTCGGGTCCGACGGTCGCCACCAGCGAGGTGATCGGGTTCGAGGCCTTGGCGCGCTGGCAGCATCCGGTGCGCGGCTTCGTCTCGCCGGCCGATTTCATTCCGCTCGCGGAAGAAAGCGGCCTGATCGTCGAAATGGGCGAATGGATCCTGCGCGAAGTCTGCCGCGAGGCCGCCTCCTGGCCTATGCCGCTGCAGGTCGCGGTCAATTTGTCGCCGGCGCAATTCATGCACGGCGACGTGGTCAGCCTCGTGCATTCGATCCTGCTCGAAACCGGACTGGCGCCGGACAGGCTGGAACTCGAAATCACCGAGGGTGTGCTGATCGAGGATTTCGATCGCGGCCTGGCGCTGCTGCGGCGGCTGAAGGCGCTCGGCGTTCGCATCTCAATGGACGATTTCGGCAGCGGCTATTCCTCGCTGAGCTATCTGCAAGCGTTCCCGTTCGACAAGATCAAGATCGACCGCGCCTTTGTCATGAATCTCGGACGCAACCCGCAATCGGCGGCGATCGTTCGTGCCGTCATCGACCTCGGCCACGGCCTCGAAATGTCGATCGTCGCCGAGGGCGTCGAGACCCAGGAGCAGCTCGGCTTCTTGTCGGAAGAGGGCTGCGACGCGGTGCAGGGCTATTTCATCGGCAAGCCGTTGCCGATCGGACAATATGCGGCCCTGGTCGGCCGCAACGCCGGCAACGCCCTAGAGCCCACGCGCAAGACCGGCTGAAAGTTGAATTCAGCTGCGCTGAATTAATTTTTGCCCGCTTGTTTGCTTTGGCCATGATCTGATCCGAAAAGCGGTATCCACTCTTCGGGATCATGAAGCTCGGCTCTCTCCAGTAGCGTTGCGTATGGCGGATTACGACCTTGCAGTTATCGGCGGCGGGTTGAACGGCGTCAGCATCGCGCGCGACGCCGCCGGGCGCGGCCTGCGCGTGATCCTGCTGGAGCAGGGCGATCTCGGTGCCGGCGCTTCCTCCGCCTCGCCACGGCTGATCCATGGCGATCTGGCAGGGCTGGAACGCCGGCGCTTTCTTCGGGTCCGTGCGGCGCTGGCCGAGCGCGATGTCTGGCTCAGGATCGCGCCGCATCTGGTGCGTCCGATGCGCTTTGCCATCCCCGCTCATTCCGACGAACGCCCGATGTGGCAGTTGCGGTCGTGGCTATTGCTGTACGACCGGTTGGCCTCGCGCAACGGCCTGCCGGCCTCCGCCACCGTCGACGTCACGCATCATCCCGTCGGCAATGCGCTGAAGCGGCCGTTCGGCACGGCGTTCGAATATTCCGACTGTGTGGTCGACGATTCCCGGCTGGTGGTGCTTACCGCCGTCGACGCCGCGGCGCGTGGAGCCGCAATCCGCACCGGCGCGCGCTGCACCCGGGCCGACCGGGGAGATACCTGGCGGCTGGCGACGATCGATCGCGGCCATCGCCGGGTGGTGACCGCAAGGGCACTGGTCAACGCGGCCGGGGCGTGGGCCGCGTCCGTCGCCGAGACCGTGTTGCGCGTGCCGCCGCCGAAGTTTGCGACCGTGCAGATGAGCCAGATCGTCGTCCGGCGCCTGTTCGACAGCGATAACGTCTATGTGTTCCAGAACAGTGATGGACGGCTGATTTTTGCCAGCCCCTATGAACGCGATTTCACGCTGATCGGCACCGTCGGCCACTCCTTCAAGGGGGATCCCGCGATCGTCGCGATGGGCGCGGGCGACGTGGCCTATCTATGCGACGCGGCGAACCGCTATTTTCGCGAACGGATCGAGGCTGTCGATGTGGTGCGCACGGTGTCCGGCGCCAATATGGTGATGAACCCCGCGAGCCGGCAGCAGGCGCCGGAAGGCGCTGTCACGTTGGACTACAAGCGCGGCAAGGCGCCGCTGATCACGATCATCGGCGGTGACGTCACCACCTCGCGCTTGCGTGCGGAGAAGGCTGTCACCAGGTTGACGCCGTTTTATCCGATGTCGCGGTGCTGGACCGCGAAGGCAGCGTTGCCGGGTGGCGATTTTGCCTGGAGCCGTTTCGAGACCGAAGTTGACGAGGCGCGCGAGCGCTGGCGATTCCTCAGTGAGGACGAGGCCCGGCGTCTGGTCGCCGCCTATGGTTCAAGCTTCAAGGCGATCCTCGGCGAGGCCAAAGATCGCAGCGAACTCGGCCCGGCCTTCGGGCCCGAGCTGACCGGCGCCGAAGTGCGCTATCTCATGCAGAACGAATGGGCGCGCTTTCCGGATGACATCTTGTGGCGGCGTTCAAAGCTCGGCCTGACCATGCCGCCGGCCGATCGCGATGCGTTGGCGGCGTTCATGACCACCGTCGGCTCTGAGTCGCGCGTGGCATCCGCTTAACTCAAGAGCGTTGCGATGCACGCGCCGCTTGTCGCGCCCAGGCTTCATCGCGCGCCGAAGGCCTGCGTTCAAGTCGGGTGGAAATGAGCCTGTTGGCCTTGTCGCCGTATCCGCCGCGCAGATAGGCGACGATCAGGGTGTCTTCCCACAATTCGCGCTGGGCGTGGCTGCCACCGAAGCGCACGACCTCGGACATGACGGGCTCCAGCAGATGGATCGCGTGGTCATTGTCGCCTGCCGCGAATGCCCTGACGCCGCGGCAGATGTCGATGGCCGAACTGCCCGGCGCCAGTTTGCCGCTGGCTTCGCGCGCTTCCAGTTGGGCCAATCGTGTGTCCAGCGCCTCGCTGCCCATTGCTGCCGCGACCAGCGCGTAATGGACATCGGCGAAGTGCGCGCCGGCTTGCGGGAAATGCTTGTCACCGTAGGCTGCGACATCTCGCCAATGGGGTTCCAGACCAGCCTTGCCGGCCAGCGAAAGCCGCCACAGCAGCGATGCGCCGTCGGTATAGATATTCAGGGGCGGAAAGGGCCGGCCTGCCGGTTTGATCTGTTGTTCGTAGATCGCGAGTGCGCCGTCGAAGTCGCCGGCGTCAAGCGCCATCAGCGCCACGTGCCACCAGAGATGTCCGTGCAGAAAACTCAGACGGTCATGCGCGGGCAGCCATTGCGCGAGAAACGTGCGACCGGCTTCCATGTCGCCTTGCTCGAACATCGCATGCGAGAGGCTATGTGCGGCATTGGCGTTTGCGGATCGCAACGACATCGCGCGTTCGGTCAATGTGCGGCCGGTGGAGAGGTTTCCAGCTTCGGTATGCGACCAGCCGAGATAGCTGAGGAACCACCAGTCCTCGCCATAATGGCTGGCGTGGCGCTCGCAGATCGCAAGCTTTGCGGTGTCGTGGTCGGGACGGCCGGAGAACGCATAGAGGCCGAATGCGCCGAGCAACAGCGAGAGTATCAACGCGTCGTGGGGATATTCGTCGAGATGCGCTTCGGCATCGCCCACAGCCAGTCTCGCCTTGCCCTCGATCACGGCGGCCGTGATTTCGATGTGCCGGATTTCACGCATCGTCGCGTTCGCGGCCAGCTCCCGCGCCCGCGCGGCAAGCGCGCGTGCCTCGGCGCCTTCCATGTTCAGTTGATGGACGCGGGCGCGCGCGATATGTGCCAGTGCGAAGCCGGGGTCTTCCGCAATTGCCTGGTCGAAGGCCTCGCCGGCTCCGTGCCAGGCCGACAGCATGCGGTCCACGCCATCGAGGTAGTGTGCCGCGGCCCGGTCGGAAGCGGTCGTGAGGGGTAGATCGTACCTGTCCCGGTTCATCTTCTCTTCCTGCAAACGCCATGGTCGAACCGCAAACCTAGCAGAGACGTGATCCCTGACACCTATAATATTGTGGTGGGCGCGGCTGACATGGTTGAGCGGATGCCGATCCGCCGCTAGCGTGCAGCCACGATGGGGCTGGCAGATGGCATGACCGAGGAATCGCCGGAAATCGAAACGCCGAAAAGCGACACGGAAGCGGAGCTAGCTAAACCGGCGGCGTCGCCCGATGCGGCCATCGAACCTGTAAAGCCCGAGCCGGCGGCCACCGGCGTGCCGCTGTTGCGCATCGAAGGGGTCGGCAAGAAGTTCGGCAATTTCCGCGCGGTCGACCGCCTGTCGCTCGACATCAAGGCGGGTGAGTTTTTCGCACTGCTGGGCCCGAGCGGTTGCGGCAAGACGACGCTGCTCCGAATGCTTGCCGGGTTCGAGACGCCGGACGAGGGCCGTATCCTGCTCGCGGGCCGTGACATCGCGCATGCGTTGCCGCATGAGCGGCCGGTCAACATGATGTTCCAGAACTACGCGCTGTTTCCGCATCTCTCGGTGCGGGACAATATCGCGTTCGGTCTCAGGCGGGCAGGCATGGCGCGCGCCAATATCAAAACCCGTGTTGCGGAGATGGTCGCCCTCGTCAAGCTCGAAGGCATGGAGAAGCGCAAGCCGGACCAGCTTTCCGGCGGCCAGAAGCAGCGCGTTGCGCTGGCGCGCTCGCTGGCGCGACGTCCGCAGGTATTGCTGCTTGACGAGCCGCTGGCGGCACTCGACAAGAAGCTGCGCGAAAGTACGCAGCTTGAATTGATGGATCTGCAGCGCCGTCTCGGCATGACATTCGTCATCGTCACCCATGATCAGGAAGAGGCGATGACGGTGGCGAACCGGATCGGCGTGATGGACGCCGGCCGGCTCGAACAGGTCGCGACCCCGCGCGATCTCTACGAGGCGCCGCGTTCGCGCTGGGTCGCCGAGTTCGTCGGCGACGTCAATCTGTTCGACGGCGAGGTCTCTTCGCGCGAACTTAACCGTCTGACCATTGCGACCCGTGATGCCGGGACGATCACTGTCGGCGAACCTCGCAATCCCGTCACCAAGACCGCCGTCTGTGTCGCGATCCGTCCAGAGAAGGTAAAGCTGTCGCGCCGCGGCCCGGTGTCGGATGCAGCCAATTCTCAGGCCATCAACCGGCTCGAAGGCGTGGTAACCGATGTCGGCTATCTCGGGGGATTGACGACCTACAAGGTCAAGCTCGATTCCGGTGCGGTGGTGCGCTCATCGATGGCCAACACCGCCCGGCTCGATGTCGATGCCTATAGCCCAAGCCAGCGCGTGACGGCGTGGTTCACGCCCGACGATTGCATGGTGCTGGAGCAATGAGCGCGCGCCGCATCTTTGCCCGCCCGGCGCGTTACGCTGCGATCGCGCCTTATGTCTGGATGGTGCTGTTCTTTCTGGTGCCGTTCGGCTTTGTGCTGAAGATCAGCCTGTCGCAGACCGCTATCGCGCAGCCGCCCTATGTGCCGCTGTTCGAATTCACGGAAGGGTGGGCAGCGATCAAGGCGGCTTTCGCTGCGCTTTCGCTGGAAAATTTCAAGCTGCTGATCTCCGACAATCTCTACATCGCGTCTTACCTGCGCAGCCTTTTCGTTGCCGTGACGTCGACGGCGATCCTGCTTCTGATCGGCTATCCCATCGCCTATGGCATGGCGCGGCTGCCGCAGCGCTGGCAGGGGATCGCGATGATGCTGGTGATCGTGCCGTTCTGGACCTCGTTCCTGATCCGGATTTATGCCTGGATCAACATCCTGCAGCATGATGGCCTGCTCAACAAAATCCTGCTTGCGCTGCATCTGGTCTCGACCCCGGTGGTGTGGTTGTCGACCGACAGCGCGATGTATCTCGGCATCGTCTATTCCTATCTGCCGTTCATGATCCTGCCGCTCTATGCGACGCTCGCCAAAATGGACTTTTCGCTGCTGGAAGCCGCCAACGACCTCGGCGCCTCGCCGCGGCAGGCGTTCTGGCTGGTGACGTTTCCGCTGTCATTGCCGGGTGTCGGGGCGGGCGCGCTGTTGTGCTTCATCCCGATCGTCGGCGAGTTCGTAATCCCGGACCTTTTGGCCGGCTCCAGTTCGATGATGATCGGCCAGACGCTGTGGCTGGAATTCTTCACCAACAAGGACTGGCCGGTCGCTTCCGCGGCTGCGGTCGCGCTGCTGCTTCTGCTGATACCGCCGCTATTGTTGTACGACCGCCTGCAGCGCCGCCAGCTCGAGAGGGCAGGCTGATGGCGAGCAGGGTGAATGGAATCACGCGGTTCAATATGTCGGCGCTGGCGTTGGGGCTGGCGTTCCTGTACCTGCCGATCGTCATCCTCGTGATCTATTCGTTCAACGCTTCCCGGTTGGTGACGGTGTGGGGTGGCTGGTCGCTGCGCTGGTACAGCGAGTTCTTCAACGACCGCGCCATG